>Ga0111539_10000048_pt1 | contig 119733 bp, 116 predicted proteins | sample RhiMethybrSRZTD1_FD_79667 | JGI IMG/M metagenome (GOLD analysis project Ga0111539, IMG submission 79667) | Populus rhizosphere microbial communities from Tennessee, USA - Rhizosphere MetaG P. TD hybrid SRZTD1 (version 2) (version 2) | ecosystem: Host-associated > Plants > Roots > Rhizosphere...
ACTTGCCCTTGTTCGCGCCCGCGAGCTTCTCGTTCGCTTCGGCGCGCTTCAGACAGAGTTCCATCATGCGCTTCTGATGCTTGAGGTAGAAGGCCGTGTTGTCCTTCACGAGCTTCATCGCATTTGCATACGCCTCCTCGTGACCCTGGAACTGCTGCCCGGCGTAGGTCTTGCTCATGTAGTCCTCGAACGGCTTGATCAACCGCTTGATCGCGGGGTGTATGGCTTGCACACCCTCGAGGATCTTGACCAATTGCTTGACCTCCTTGCGCACCGCGACTTCGCCGCCCGTTGGCGCGAACGCATCGAGATCCTTGAGCGCCTGCTCGGTCGGCGTCATGGCCTTGCCCAAGGTCGCGGCATTCGCCTCCTTGAGCGACGGCTTGAGGCCTGCCACTTCGACGAGGCGGCTCCCGTTGCAGCTGGCGCACTTGAAACCGCCCTCGCCGCGGCATCCGGGGCAGGCGCTCCATTGCTTGTCCTTTCCTATCTTGAGGCGTCCGCCGCCGCCACAGAACATGCAAACCAGGAACCCGGCGCCGCGACAGCCAGGGCAGAGCACCTTCTCGAGCGGATCGGGGAACGACCCGGTCCCACCGCAGGCGCGGCAAGGAACCTCGCGCTCCTTCGTGCGCTTGCACTCGATGCAGAAGGTCGCGTCCTCGCCGAACCGATCGCAGGTCGAGCACTTCGTCTTGCCCGTACCCGAGCAGGTCGGACACTCGACCTTCGCGTGCTCGGCCCACTGCTCCATGCCCTTGTCGTCGGCCTTGGTGGCGCGCTCGAACTTCTCGGGGTGGAAGTACTTGATCTCCACCTGCGCGCGAACCGCGGTCCCCAGGAAGAGGGTGAGGCAGAGGACGAGGCAACGAATCGAGAGGGCAAACAGCTTCTTGGCAGGAACCACGGAACCTCCAGGGCTTCGAGGGCTCAGGATACGGAAAGGCAGCGCAGCCCGCAAACGCCGCGGTTCAGGACCGGCGCCGCGAGAACCGCAAGCCCGACCAGACTGCCGCGAGGGGCAAGGCAATCCGCCGCACGCTTCCAGTCTGCGCGCAATTCGGTGAGCGCACGGCCGAACTGCTGCAGGCGCTCCTTGCGTTCGGCCGCCTCGCCGGCGTTCCAGTGCACGAGCAGGATGCGAGTCATCGTTCACACCTCGCCCGGGTCCTCGTCACCCTGCGCATCGGCAGCGTCCTCGGCGATCCCGGCCCGCTGCAGCTTCAACCGCACGCGGCGATTCTGTCGCCGCAGCCGGTCGTTGCTCTGCATCAGCCTGCCGACCTCGTCGAGCAGCAACCGCAGCTCTGTTTCGGCGAGCACGACGTCCGCGCCCGAACCCAGTTTCGCGCGCAGCGCCTTGCGCACCCGATCGACATCCTTGGCTGAGACCATGCTCGGTTCGCTTACGCACCGGCAAAGGCCACCGCAAGGGGAATGCATGCGCGGCGCCGCAGTGCGATGATCCCGGCATGGAACCTCGCGACTCCGAACGGAAGGACATCGTCGAACGCAACCCGGACGGCACGTTCACGAAGGAGACGCTGCATCGCGCGATGAAGGCGCTCAAGAAGCGCATCAAGTTGACGCGACTCGACGACGAGTCGCGGCTCGGGCACGACCCGATGAGCAGAGGCGGTCACTCGGGCGTCGTCGGCGTCAGGCCGCCAGAGCAATACCCCGCCGAGGTGTGGCAGGAGCTCGAAAGGAAGGGCAGGATCCGCACCGACCGCCACGGCCTGTGCGAGATCATCGAACAACCCAACAACCCGCCGCCTTCGTGATCGAGCCAGAGCACCTGGCGTCGAGCCTCGAACAGGCCATCGCACGGCGAGCCTCCCTGCTCCAGCGCCTGCACGCAGCCGGAACCGACTGCTACCGGTTGTTTCACGGCATCGCGGAGGGCGCACCCGGCGTGACTCTCGATCGCTACGGACCGCTGCTCTTGTTGCAGACGTTCCGCGCCGCGCTGGCCGCGCAGGTCGTCGAGAGGCTGCGCGCAGTCGCCTGCCGCGCCCTCGGCCTCGAACTCGCGATCGCCTGCAACCATCGCGGCGGGACCCCGCTGCCCGGTTTCGTCGAACACGAGCCAACAGCGGACGCACTCGCCGAGCACGAGTGCCGCGAAGAGGGCGCGCGGTTTCTCGTCCGGGCGCGTCATCGTGGCCAGGATCCCTGGTTGTTCCTCGACCTGCGCGCGGGTCGCCGGCTCGTGCGCAGCCTCGCTGCCGGCAGGTCGGTGCTCAATCTCTTCGCCTACACCTGCAGCATCGGCGTGGCCGCCGCCATCGCCGGCGCGCGCAGCGTGCTGAACGTCGACTTCTCGCACACCGCGCTCGACGTCGGTGAGCGCAACGCACGACAGAACGGCATCGCTCGCGAACGCTTCACCACGCTGCGCTCCGACTGCATTCCCGTGTTGCGCCAGCTCGCCGGCTTGCCCGTGCAGCGGCCAGGACGACACGTCCCGTTCCCGCGCGTCGACGTGCAGCGGTTCGACCTCGTCGTGCTCGACCCGCCTCGCTTTGCAAAGGGGCCGTTCGGCACGGTCGACGTCGTCAACGACTACCAGTCGCTGTGGAAGCCGTGCGTGCTCGCGCTCGCCGAGGCCGGGGCGCTGATCGCCACGAACCACGTACCCGAGGCAACCGAGGCGTCGTGGCACGAGGATCTGCGGCGATGCGCCGCGAAGGCCGGACGGCCGCTGCAATCGCTCGAGCCGATCGAGGTCGACGCGGACTTCCCGTCGTTCGACGGCAAAACACCGCTCAAGGTCGTGCTCGCCAGGGTGTGAACGTGTCGCAGTGGCGCCGATTGCTTGTCGCGGTCGAGCCGCGCTCGCGCTGCGCGAGCGTCGGCTCCAACGTGGGCGGCCCGAGGCGCCAGTTCGCCAGCCGCTAGTAGATCTTGCCGCTCGCACGGCTCAACACTTCGTCGGCCAGTGCCCCGAACCCGGCGAGCAGCGAGCCGAAGGTCAGAGTGCCGTGGCTCTTCCACGTGATGCCATCGTCGTCGACGTTGTAGACGAACGTGCTCGTGCCGAGTGCCTTGGCCATCGACTCCGCATCGGGCAGCGCCTCGCTCGAGAAGCCGACCTCCTCCTTGTGGGCGTCGAGCTGCGGATACAACATCGTCTCGACCGTGCGCCACCCGATCTCGACGCCGCGGAACAGACGCAGGTGCAGCACACCGCTGCCGCCGGCCGCGGCGGCCTGCAGCGCCTTGAAGTCCGGCTGTGCAGCGAAGCTCTCTTCGGGCTGGTCAACCTGGCGCAACGCGCGCACGAGGACCGCGGTGTCGGAGCCGAGCAGCAGCGCCTTCTCCGTGAGCACGTAGCACGGCGACAGTTTCAGGTCGACGTCATCGAGGTTGATGTTGCAGAACCGGATGTCGCGCTCGCCGACCTTGCGCGTCTTCCATTCGACGTGGCCGCGTTCGGCGGCCATCGCCTCGAGCTGCTGCAGGAACGGCGCCACGACGGCGGCGTCGCGCACCGCAACGTGCAGCAGCACCTCGGGCTTCGGCACCGCACCCTTCTCGAGGCTCAGCGCGAATCCGACCTGGTTGCCGAACGCGTGTACGAGGCCGGCGACGGCTTCGCGGGTCGTGCCGAACCGCCGCAGACCGCGGTCGATGTCCCTGCGCAGATTGTCGTCGACGTCCCTCTGCGCCGCAGGGGGCAGCAGCTCGACGAAATGAGCGAACGCGTCGAGGACCGCCTGCGCATCGAAGCTGCCCGCGCCGAACACGACCGTGTTCTGGGAACAAAGACTCGCGAAACCGAGATCGGCTGGCAACGCGACGAGCGCCTTCATGAGGCCGTGTTCGCTGCCACCGAGCCCGAAGTGGATCACGTCGCTGCCACCCTGCGCCGAAGCCGTCGTACCGGCGTAGAGCGCGTCGACCTGCCCGAGGCCCAACGCGGCGCCGAACGCAGCGGCCTCGTAGGGCAGGTGGTTGTCGAGCATCGAAGCAACGCTCGCGGTGTTGACGAACACGGAGGCGAGCGGGGGCTGCGGCAAGCGGCGCCGCAAGTCGGCGAGCCGGGAGGTTCGCGCGAGCCCCGGCTGGACTCCGCGCACGACGTCCGCGATCTCGCGCAGTTGGCCACGGCTGTTGGTCAGCACGAAGTAGCCGCCGACCGAACCGAAGAACACCGGTGGTCCCTCCGCGATCGCGGCGTGGCGCACGGTCAGATCACCGATCTTCACGTCGTCGAAGACGATCCCGGCGCCGGACTGTCGCGCCAGGTTCTCGAGCGCCGCCATGCAGCGGCCGATCGCCGCGGCACTCTCGCCTTCTTCGATGACGAGCGCCACCGAGGGTCCCATGCCTTCGATCGAAAGGCGTCCGATCGCGAGCGTCATCGGCTGCCCGACCACGGCCCTCAGGTCGGCGGCACTCAGTCCCAATTGTTGCAGATGCTGCTGGACGTGTTGTGCCCCCTCGTCGAGCCAGTGGTCGACTCGAGCGGCGCGACTCGCCGCAGGAATCCGCTTCAGGAAGTTGTCGACCAGGGCCGCGAACGGCATTGCCGTCGCCGAACGCCGGCAGGCGGACAAGCCGCCGAACTGCATCGTGGCGTAGGTCGAGGCCGGCAGCACGTCGTCGGTGGCCGGCGGAGCCACGTGCGGGGCCTGGGCAAATCCGATCGAACAAAGCGTGAGACAGAGAACGGAACGGGACAGTGCGCGTGTCATGGAGGGCCCTCGGGAGGCGGCGGGAAACGGCCGGCGCGCTCCAGTATTCGTCGGTAGCCTATCCGCGCCGCGGGCTGTCGCGTCGCCACGCGAAACAGCCGGGTCTCCAATCCGGGTGGCTCGGCCTCGTCGCCGCAGCGGCGGCGGGGGCTGCTTCGCCCCATTCCGGACGCCGCGTTGCGGCGATGACCAACTGCCGTGCGATTCCAACGGGGGCGCGCTCCCCCTGGCGTCAAGACGCCGGGCGATTGGCCGCTGCGGTAGGGTCGCGCTCGTCGCGTTCTCGCTCGAGCACCGGCGCTGCGGCCCGTCCGGTGGGCACGAGGGCCACGATCACACCGACGATGGCACCCAGTCCGTGGACCAGCGGGATCGGCGTGAACGTCGTGGTGTCGACGAACAGACACCGGCCGGTCACCGACTCGAACACGATCTTGCCGAACAAGGCCGTGATCCCGAGCGCGAGCCACGTTGCCGCCCGCCATTGCCGCGCCGCAACCGCCTCGCGCAGCGTTGCTGTGACCACCGCGGCGAACAGCGCGGAGTCGACGCCGCTCGCGCCGCGGTAGCGCTCGAGCCCGGGCTGCGTCACGACGAGCGCCGTGGAGATCACGAGCGCGCTGATGACGACACACGCGAGAAAGCGCGCGCGGCTGCGGGTCTCCATCATCGCGCCGAGCACGGCGAACACCGCGAGATTCCAGCACAGGTGGTCGAGGTGCCAGTGCGCCCAGTGGCAGGTCAACAGGCGCCACGGCTCCGAGCACACGGCCGAGCGCTCGAGCTCCAACACTCCGGCAAGCGGCGGCCACGCGGCGATCGCGGCGAACACCGCGAGCGCCACGGTCCAGGCCACCGCGCGAAGGTTGGTGGGAACCATCAGCGTGCCCTGCCCCCCAGCTGTGACGCGGTTCCGCGCCGGCGCGAAGCTGCCGCGAGCACGGCGGCCCCGAGCATCAGCAACACGCTCATCGGGTCCACCGCGCCGCCGCCCCGATCACTGCTGCCGCCCGCACCGCCACCGCCACCGCCACCGCCACCGCCGCCACCGCCACCACCGCCACCGCCACCGCCATTGGAGCCGACCGTGATGTAGGAGGTCTTGACCACCTGGTTGGACCCGAGCGCGTTGGTCGCCGTGAGCGTCACGGTGTAGGCACCTGCGTTGGCATAGGTGTGCGACGGATTTCGCTGCGTGGATCCCTGGCCGTCGCCGAAATTCCACGCCCAGCCCGTCGGCAGGTTCGTCGAGAGATCGGTGAAGCTCACCGCGAGCGGCGCCGGCCCGGTAGTCGGAGTGCCCGAGAGGTCGCTCACCGGGGGCGCGCCGGCGTTCTTGGTCAGGGTCAAGTAGTCTCTCGTCTGCCAGGCGCCGTTGTTGTCGAGGAACTTCACGTCGAGCTGGCTGCCGTTGACGTCCAGTACGACGGAGCCCAGCTGGTTCAGGGACACGAACATGGCCGGATGGTCGAGCGAGCCTCCGCTCGTATGGCCCGACGAGCCGGCGACGATGTACACAGCGCCTTGGTGGGCGCCCTCGCCCTTGTCGTAGGCCCCACCGCCACCGATGCGACCGTCGCCACCGTTCACGACATTGCCCGCGCTGAACGTGCTCGAGTCGCCATAGTGGTGATCGATCAGGAACGACCGCTCGTAGCTGTGGCTGTGTCCGCACAGCACGAGGTCGACGCCGCCGGCCTCGAGGATCGGCAGCGCGTTCTCGCGCATCTCGATGAGCTCGCTCTCGTCGTCCGAGTCGTGCGAGCCCTTGGTGTAGGGCGGATGGTGCCAGAACGCGACGAGCCACGTGTTGGTGTTCATCGCGAGGTCCTGTGCGAGCCACTGCAGCATCGCGCCGTTCGGCGAGCGGTCCGAGTCGAACGAATCGAGGCACACGAAGTGCACGTTGCCGCAGTCGAACGAGTAGTACGCCTCGGTCCCGGACGGCACGCCGCCGGCTTCGCCGTTCACGGGAAGCGTGAAGATGTCGTAGTACGGACCCGACTGCGAAGACGAACTGGCCGATTGGCCATCGTGGTTGCCGAGCGTCGGCCAGACCACGGACTTGCGCAGCATCGTGGGGTAGACGTTGAAGAAGGTGGTCTGGTACTGGCTGTCCGTGCCGCTGCTGTAGGCGTTGTCACCGAGCAACAACCAGATGTTGGTATGACTCGATGCCGTGAACGCGTAGTAGGCGTCGCGCACCGCCAGCTGGGTCGAGGTGCCGGTGCCGGAGTCGCCGAGGACCCAGAAGCGCAGCGGCGCGGCGACGCCGCGCGGCGGCGAGGTCACGAAGAAGTGGTTGGCATCGTCGCCGGCGAGCGTCGCTGCGGTCGTGCCGACTGCGTAGTGGTATTTCGTGCTCGGCGTCAGTCCCGCGAGGCGGACGACGTGCTCGGTCGTGTTGGTCGGCTCGTCGACCACCGACGTGAGCTGGCCGGGCTGCAGCCCGAACTTCACGCGGCTGTTCGTCGCGGAGCTCGTGCGCCAGCGAACGACCACCGAGTTCTCCGTGCCGGATTGCAGATAGGGGCCGCGGGTCACCGACTGTGCGGCAGCAGTTGCCGCGATCGACGCGAGGGCCGCGAGGGCGAGCAGCAGTCTGCTTGCAGGATGATGAGTTCGTGGAGCCATGATGGTCACCTTTGCCGTGGTTCGAGAGCCTTCCGCAACTGTTGCTCCAACTCCTGATGGACGGTGCTGCGGCGGCGCGCGGCGGGGATCGCCATGAGCTCGCGCAGCGCGGTCGTGTACGTGTCTCGGGCTTCTGCGGGTCTTCCGTCCTGCTCGAGCACCTGGCCGCGGTGCAGCAGCCAGGGCCCGCGGAACGGCAGCGTGGGCAGGGTCTGGTCGATGCGGCGCACGGCCGCCTGCCGATCGTTGCGCTGCAGCTCGAGGTCGATGGCCATCGACTGCAGGCTCACCACGGGGCCGAGGCGCCCGATTCCTTCGTCGAGCCCCTGCAGCACTACCGCGACGGCCGCGCCGGCCGCGGACTGGGCGCGCGCGCGCTCGAGGTAGAGGTCGGGGACGTGATCGCTCGCGGTACGCAAGACAACGTCGTAGTCGCGCACGGCGTCCGCCGCGCGGTCGAGCGCCACGAGCGAGCGGGCGCGGCACAGCCGCGCCGCAACGTGATTCGGATTGGCGGTGAGCTGATGCTCGAGCAGCTCGAGCGCGGCCGCGGGGCTGCCGGCTTCGAACTCCACGAGGCCGGCGAGGAAGTCGAGGTCGGCCAGTTGCGGATCGAGCCGCCGCGCGGTCGCGAGATCGCTGCGCGCGGCGGGCCAATCGCGATGCCGGCGATGAAGATCCGCCCGCTTGGAGCGGAGGTCGGCGCGATTCGGCTCGCGCTCGATCTGGCGCGTGACCTCGGCGATCCGTTCGTGCAGGTCACCATGAGCCAGCGCCCGCGGCGCGAGGACCGCGGTCATCGCGAGCAGCACGCCCATGCGCATTGGAAGAGAGATTGGTTCGATCATGGCGGGACTCGAGTGTGCGACAGAAGAAAGAGGTCAGTTGGCGAGCCTGTGGACGACGACGACAGCGGAGGAGGCGGCAGCGCAGTCGACGACCTCGGTCGCGCAACCCGAGGCCATGACGGTGAGACTGCCCGACCCGGGCCCGAGGCGTTCGAACGCGAAGTTGCCGTTCTGGTCGGTGACGAGCGTGCGCGTCGAGGCACAGCGGCTGCCATCTGGCGCGGTGAACGAGCGGTCGAGCCGCGCGTGCGCGCCGGCCACCGGCGTTCCACCCTCGGCGACCACCTGGCCCGCGAGGCGATGGCAACCGATGTCGAGCACGAACTGCAGGCTCCTGGCCGGACCCGCCTCGAGTTGTTGCCCACGCACTTCCGCGCGGATGGGCTCGCTCGTCCTCAGCACGAGGTCGCCTGCCGGGACGTCCGCCCTGAAGTAGCCGCCGCGGTCGGTCTCGACGAAGGCCGCAGCTGCGGGCGCACTCGTCGTGCGCAAGACCGCCCGCGTGCCGGAGACGGGCAGCCCCTCCGTGTCGACGATGCGGCCGTCGATCGCCGCCGTCGCGAGCCGTGGCAACGCGATTTCGACGCGCGTCACCTCGGGCCGCAGCTCGACCTCCTGCTCGACCCCTTGCAGGCGGGCGAATTGCGGCACCACCAGCGTGTGCCGACCTTCCGCAGCCGTGAGCTCGAAGCGGCCATCAGGACCGGTGATCGTGCGCTGTCGGCCCGCATGGCCGCGCGCGACGAGGAACACCGGTGCGTTCGGCACACCCTTCCCGTCGCTAGTCCGGACGTTGCCTTCCAGACCGCAAAGCAACTCCGCGGGCGACGCAGCAGGATCGACGCGGATCCGGCCCCCGGCGACCTCGGCACCCGCCGGAACGGCGTCAGGACGGTCGCAACCAGCAGCTCGCAGAACCGCTTGCTCGGCAGCCGGCGGCAGCAGGCCTTCGGCATCATCGCGAGGACGCAACGAGGCAACGGCCACGGCAGCCACGAGGATGGCGGTCGCAGCACCCCACACTGCTCGAGTCAGCGCGCGCCGTGACGCATCAGGACCATTCTCCCTGACCGACGAAGGACTCGACGCAATGACTTTCATGCGATGTCACTCCGAGAGCCGTGGCCTCTCGAGAGACCCGAGGCCTCGAGCACCACGGCGCAGAAGCCGTATCGAGACTCCGAACCGCAGCTTGAGCTTATCGTCTGACTTCCCGCAGGGTCTCCATGATTGACCCGATGCCACGGCAGTGGCCGTCGTGGAATCGAGCCCAGCATCGGGACCGTCGAAGTCGCGGAGCTCGGGACTGACATGCCGACTCTACGCGGCTCAGGTGATTACCGGCTTCCCTTCCTGGGCGACGCGGGCTCATGCGTCTGCGACATCCTGGCCTGGTTCGACACCAGCCGGCGACAGATCCCGTGCGTAGAGCACACGCAGCAGGTAGAGGCCATGCGGCGGTGCTGTCGGTCCCGCTGCCGTGCGATCTCTGGCCAACAGGACCTCGCGGAACCAGCCCGGCGACTGGTTGCCATAACCGACCTCGAGCAGCGAGCCGACGAGGTTGCGGACCATGTTGTAGAGGAAACCGGTGCCCTGCACGGCGAAGTCGAAGCCGCGTGGTCGGTCCACGAGATGCACGTGCTCGAGCGTGCGCACGGTGCCGCGCGTGCGCGCGTAGCCGGGATTCGTAGCGAACGACGCGAAGTCATGCGTGCCACGCACGCACAATGCCGCCTCACGCATCGCGGCGAGGTCGACCGGTCGCCGCACCCAGTGGTAGAGGCTGCGACCGATCGCCGGCCGCACGCCGCCGACGAGACAGCGGTAGGCATATCGTTTGCCGCGCGCATGGAACCTCGCGTGGAACTCGGGAGGCGCCTCGCGCACGGCTCGCACCGCGATGTCCTCGGGCAGGTTCGCGTTCAACGCAAGCCGCAGGCGATCCGTGGCGAACGCCCGCGGCACGACGGCGTGGGCACACTGGCCGATCGCGTGGACTCCGGTGTCGGTGCGGCCAGCACCCTCGACGTGCACGTCCTTGCAGTCGATCGCGTCGAAGGCGCTCTCGAGCTGCTCTTGCACGGTCGGCTGGCCGGCCTGTCGTTGCCAGCCGTGGTATCGCGTGCCTTCGTAGGCGATCGTCAGGAGGTAGGTCGGCACAACCTCACGATAGAGCCCGCACTGGGCCCGCAGGCGCGCAAACCGTCGCACTGCCCGACGGTTTGCTCAGCCGCGCTTCCACAGCCACGCGAACACCACGCCTACGATCGTGGCGCAGCCGACGATGGCGCCCAGCACGTAGTTGCGCTGCATCAGCCCGAGCCATGTGGCGATCGAGGCGCCCAGGCCGAACACGATCGCGGGCGCGTGCTTGCTGGCCCCGTGCCGCTCGCGCGTTGGCCGCATCGGCATGATCGGGGTGAGTGGTGTCTTCGTGCCCTGCCCGACGGGTGGTTGAGCCCCGGTCGCGGGAAGCGTTCGCACCGCGACCTGCGGGGCTGGCGTCGCGCGGGGAGCCGCCGTCACCTGCTTCGGCTGGGCCGACGTCGACTGGGTTGGCGTCGGCTGGGTTGGCTTCGCCTGCGCCGGCGTCGGCTGAGTCGACTTGGCCTGGGTCGACTTGAGCTGGGTCGGCTTCGGCTGCGTCGACGTGGGCTGGGTCGCCGGGCCGGTCGCGCGCTGTGGTTGTGCCTTCTGCGCGGGAGCCGGTGTTTCCTCGCCGAGAATCTCCGTGGCGAACAACTCGGCATCCCGCAGCGTACCGGCGTTCGGCAGCAGGCCGCCCACGTCCTCGTCGAGCGACTCCCAGCCGCTGTCCGCCGGAGGCCCTTGCTTCACGGGCTCCCCGGTTGCGAACAACATGTCCTCTTCTAGGCGCGGCGGGGCGACTTTCGTCGTTTCGGACTTCGCTGGACTCTTTGCGAACGGATCATACCGGGTCATGACGGATCGAACCTCCGACGCAAGTAGCTCGACGGGATGCCGAGTTCCTTGCGGTATTTCGTGACTGTGCGCCGCGCGGCCTGCACGCCGCGCCCTGCGAGCGCGGCAACGAGGTCGTCGTCGGACAACGGCGTCTGCTTGTCCTCGGCCGCGACGATGTCGGCGATCTGCTGGGCGACCGCCATGCGGCCCTGGCCTGCGGCGGGCTCCGCGTCGATGCGACCGCCGTCGAAGAAATCGCGCAGCCGGAACACACCGCGATCGGTCTGCACGTGTTTGCCCGCGATCGCGCGCGAGACGGTCGACGTGTGCATTTGCAACCGATCCGCGATCTCGCTCATGCGCAGCGGGCGGATCGCGGTGCGCCCCTTGGCCAGGAATGCGGCCTGTTCGCGCATCACGGCCTGCACCACGCGCAACATCGTGTGCTGCCGGTTGCCGACGGCTTCGATCAATTCGCGGGCCGAACGCAGCTTGCGTCGCAGGTAGTCGCGCACTTCGCGCGGCGTGGTGCCATCGCCGGCCATGGCCTCGTATTCGGCGTTGATCCGCAGGTCCGGCACCCACGCGTCGTCGAGCGCGGTCTGCACGGCGCCGTCGCGCAGCCACGCGTAGGCGTCGGGACGCAGCGGAACGCCCGCGCGGCCCGAGAACTCGGCGCCCGGGTGCGGATTCAGCTCGCGCATGCGCAGCAACAGCGCGTGCAGTTCCTCGAGCGGGAGACCCATGGCCCGCGCGACTTCGGGCAGCTTGTTGCGGCTCAGTGCCTCGAGGTGCAAGTGCAGCAACCGTTCGATCGAATCGAGGTCCGGGTCGCCCTGCGCCTGCAGCAGCATCGCCTCCACGGGATCGAAGGCACCGATGCCGCACGGCTCCAACGTGCGCAGCACGTCGTGCGCCTCGTGGAGCAGCGCCGCTGGCACGCCGATTTCCGCGGCCAGCGTGTCGATCGAGAACGGCAACAGGCCGCGGTCGTCGAGGTGCGCAGCGAGTGCAAGCACTGCCGAGGCCTGTAGCGGCGGCACGGAGCGGAAGGCGAGCTGCTCCCCCACGAAGTCGACCAGCGTCGTGGCACTGGCCGGCACGTTCTCGAGGAACGCCTGCTTCCTGTCCTCGCCGTCGCCGGCGGGCCCGCGCCGCCACTCTTCCCAACCGGAGTCCTCGCGCTCGACCGCAGGTGCCTTGGTCACCTCGGGCTCGGGCGGGGGCGCGGGCCGCAACTCGAGCGTCTCGTTCGCCTCGACTTCCTGCTCGAGGAACTGCATCAAGTCCTCGGTCGCGAGCTGCAACACCTCGATCGACTGCAGCATCTGCGGCAGCAGGGCCGCTCGCTGTTCCTGGCGCTGGCCAAGGCGGATATCGAGGCTCATGCTGCGGAAGGTCGCTCCTGGAGGGACTTTCGGCGCAGGGCGATGGAATCTTGAGCGGTCCGCGCCACGGTCTGTTCCAGAGGGCGACACTCATCGCGGCCATTGCCTGTCGCGTTACGCGACAGCTCGAGAGACACGGGCCCAACCCACTCCTGCGCTGCTGCTTCCGGCCGGCGCTATTGCGGCCGGCGCCGCTGCGGCCGGGCCTCGGGATGCGCTGCCAGCGGATCCTCGGGCCAGCTGTGCCGCGGATACCGCCTGCTCAGCTCGCGTCGCACCTGCGGATAGACGTTGGCCCAGAAGCTCGCGAGGTCCGTCGTGACCTGCACGGGTTGGTGGTTCGGCGCCAGCAGCTCGAGCACCACGGGCACCCGCCCACCGGCGAGAGCCGTCACCGAACGCAGTCCGAAGAACTCCTGCAACCGCGCCGCAACGGTCGGACCGGCCGGCGCTGCGTAGTCGACGGCGGCTGCTCGTCCCGAGGGCAGCTCGATGCGATCCGGTGCCCACTGCGACAAGCCGCGCCGTTGGGCCGGCTGCAGTTGCGCCAAGAGCAGCTCCCCCACCGCGGCGTCGCGCAACACCTTCAGGTCGCTGCGATCCGCCAACAGGTCGAGGGCCGCCGACGCCACCGCGCGATCGTCCCAGACCGGCAGCGCGAGATCGGGCATACGTTCGGCGAGCCATCGCGCGCGGCCGAGCAGCCGCCGCAGGTCCTTCTGCTCCCCGAGCCACCGCCACGGGTCCGCCGCGAGCAGCGGCAAGAGCCACTTCCTCGCTTCCCCTTCGGGCAGCTCGCCGCCGCGCGACGAACGCAACGGCAGGTCGCGATAACGCTGCTCGCGAACGGCGACCACGCGACCCGCAGCCTCGTCGAGCTCGGCCGTCACGACTTCCTGCAGCGCGTCGGGAGACTCGGCTAGCAGGTCCGCGACTTCGAGCGCAACGGTCAAGGTCGCGCGCGAACGCTGCTGACGGCCCGTCTCGATCAGGCGCAGCGCGAGCAAGAGGTCGTGCCCGTCGGCTGCGGGTGAGAGCACGAGCCCGCGACCGCCGACCATCGTTGCCGAGCGGCCGTCGCCACCTCCGGAACGCAGCGCGACGCGATCGGGGAAACCCGCGAGCAGGCACGACGCCAGGGCCGTGGTGTCGCGAGCCTCTTCGTCGCGCGAGCGGCCGCCGCCGCCGAGCAGCCGGTTGCGCGATGCCACCAACGCACGCGCGTGTCCCGGCCAGCTGCCGAACTCGCGGCACAGCGCCTCGGGAAAGCCGCGCGTCTCCGCGAGCAGGAACGAGTCCACCGCGGCATGCAGATCGCCGCCGTCTCTGCCGAGTTGCTCGACCTCTGCCAACAGCGTCGCGGCCGTCGCCGCAGCCACGGCGCAGCCGAGCTCCCGGCCTCGCAGCACGACCGCGCCGAGACGAGGGTGCAGCGGCAACTGCAACAGGGCCTTGCCGAGCGGCAGCAGGGTGCCGCGGTCGGCGTCGATCGCGCCGAGGTCGGCGAGCACGGCGTCCGCCGCGGCCAGGGCCTGTCCGGGCGGGGGCTCGAACCACTGGAACCGGCTCGGATCGCGGCCGGCGAACGCACGCACGAGCAGCGACGGTCCGCAGAGGTCCACGCGTTGCACCTCGGGCAGCGTGCGCTGCGGCATCGCGCGTTCCTGCGCGGCGCTCCACAGGCGGTAGCAGATGCCGGGCCCCGTGCGGCCGGCGCGACCCGTGCGCTGCGTGGCCGACGCGATGCTGATCTTCTCGAGCTGCAGCACGTCGACGCCGCGGCCGCGGTCGAACCGAAGCTCGCGCGCGAGACCCGAATCGACGACCGCGGTGACGCCAGCGATCGTCAGCGAGCTCTCGGCGACGTTCGTCGACAACACGACCTTGCGCCGGTTCTGCGGCCGGATCGCGCGGTCCTGATCGGCCGGGTCGAGGCGCCCGTGCAGCGGCAGCACGAGCACGGAGCGCAGCCGCGCGAGATTGTCGAGCGCCTGCTCGCAGCGGTTGATCTCTCCGGTGCCCGGCAGGAACACGAGCACGTCGCCGTTCGTCTCGTCGAGCGCGCGTTCCACAGCGGTGCGCACGTCCACCTCGAGGTCGCTGCCTGCCCCCTGGTGAACGACCTTCACGGCGAACAACCGCCCGTCCGCCGTCACGGTCGCGCAACCCGGCAGGAACGCGCGCAGCGGCGCCGGATCGAGCGTCGCCGACATCACGCAGAGCCGCAGGTCGGGACGCACGGTCGCGCGCGTCTCCGCCAGCATCGCGAGCGCGAGATCGCCTTCGAGGTGGCGTTCGTGGAACTCGTCGAGACAGACGGCGCCGACACCCTCCAGACACGGATCCTGCACGAGCTGTCGCACGAGCACACCCTCGGTCACGAAACGGACCCGGGTCTGCCGGCTCGTCCGCGCATCACCGCGCACCTGGTAGCCGACCAGCGCGCCGACCTCGGTGCCGAGCTCCTGCGCGACGCGCGACGCGGCCGCGCGCGCCGCGAGCCGTCTCGGCTCGAGCACGACGACCTCGCCCCCCCGCTCCCCGAGCAGTGGCAGCAAGGCCGGGGGCACGCGCGTCGTCTTGCCGGATCCCGGCGGCGCCATCAGCAGCAACGACGTCGACGTCGCCAGCGCCTGCAACACCGCCGGCAACACGTCGTCGATCGGCAGCGGTTCTCTCACGAGAGCGGTCGTCGTCCCTCGATCGCATCGGCGAGGATCGAAGCGCTCACCTGCGCGATCGAGGATCCGGCGGGTAGCCCGCGCGCCAACCGCGTCACCTTGACCCCGAGTTGCGTCACCAGAGGCGCGAGCCGCTCGGCGAGCACGCGGGCAGTGCCTTCCCCTTCGAGGTCCGGATTCGTCGCGAGACAGATTTCCTTGAGCTTCTCCTGCTTCACGCGCCCAACGAGCTGGTCCGCCGTGAGGTCTTCGGGGCGGATGCCCTCGAACGGCGAGAGGCGCCCCTGCAGCACGTGGTAGAGACCGCGGTAGCCGATGCCCTCGAAGCGCGCGATCTCACGCGGATCCTCGACCACGAGCAGCATGCTGCGATCGCGCGCCGTGTCGGCACAGATGCCGCACGGATCCTGTGCATCCAGGTTGAAGCAATTCCTGCACGACTTCACCGCGGCGCGCACCTGTTCGATCGCGCGCGCGAGCTGCAGCGCCTCGTCGACTTCGATGCGCAGCAGGTGGAACGCCAACCGCTCCGCGGTCTTCGGCCCGATGCCCGGCAAGCGGCCCAGACGTTCGATCAGGTTCTCGATCGTGCGGTCGCGCGTCGCCATGCCGGTGCCGGCCTACAGCCCCCTCTAAAAGCCCATGCCGGGCAGGTTCATGCCGCCGGTCACCTTGCCCATCTCGCGGTCGCGCAGCTCCTTCGCGGCCTGCAGCGCTTGACGCACGGCGCCCGTCACGAGGTCCTCGAGCGTCTCGACGTCCTTCGGGTCCACCGCGGCCGGCTGGATCTTGACCGCCTGCAGCTCCTGGTTGCCGTTCACGTAGGCCTTCACGGCGCCGCCGCCGGCCGAGCCTTCGAGGATGCGTTCGCCGAGAGCTCGTTGCGTCTCGGCCATGCGCCGCTGCATTTCTTGCGCCTGCTTGAGCAGGCTGCTCATGTCACCGAATCCTGTAGCCATTGCGCAGATCTCCGACAACGTGGTCTCGGACGCCGAGCATCATGCCGGGCCAGGGGCCCGGCATCCACGATAGCCAGAGATCCTGAGCCGCGCTCGGGCGGCTCCACACTCACGGCCGGATGGTGAACTGCAGGCCGCGGGTGCTGCTCCAGAACTGCGCGGGGCACGGGTCGAGCCACAGCGTCTGCGCGTAGATCGACAGCCCGACGTAGCCGGCCACCAGGGGGATCGGGAACGGGTACACCGCCCCGCCGGACGAATCGCTCGGCACCGTGAACACCACGGCGGTCAGCGGATCGACGAGCAGGTCGACGCCGAAGACCGGCACCGACGCAGCGCCGAGCGCCATCACGTGCAACCCCAGGAAGCTCGGTTGCGCGTTGTCCATCACGTAGCCGAACTGGCTGTTGCCGATTCTGGGCTCGGAGTTGGCCTGCAGGCGCGGGAAGCCGGCACAGCCTGCGTAGGCGAGGCCATACGGATCCGCGTCTTCGTCGGCGTTCTTCGTGCTGTCGCCGTCGCGGTCGAGCGAGAGGCGGTTGCCGGTGCCGGGCGTCACGGCCGTGAACGCGAGCACCGCGTTGCCCGCGAGCGCCTTGCTCTGCAGCTGCGCCTGCGTGTACGGGCCCTCTCCGGTGCGATCGACGACGAACTGGCCGGTCACGGTGTCGTAGAGCAAGCCCGCGAGGCGCCCGTCGAGCAGACCTTGCGCGGTGAGGTCGAGGTCACCGGCGGCCGCACGAGTGGTCGCGAGCGTGAAGTCGTTCACCAGCGCAGCACTGCTCGCGTTGGCCTGCGTCAGCATGAACTGGTAGCCGACGGCGGGCGCGGTGCCGGTGTCGAAGCTCAGCAGGAAGGTGACGATGTCGTCCTTGGTCGCCGCCGGCCAGCTGTTGAACTGCGGGATGTTGATGAAGGTCGTCAGGTTGTCGATGTCGCCGTCTTTCACGTAGCCGAAGCCCGCCTTCTGTTGACCCGCGACGCGATTGAAACCGACCTTGCGATAGAGGTTGCGCAGCTGCGGCACCTTCACCTGCTGCGGTTCGTTGAGAATCAGGGCGCTGATGACGAGGCCGTTCGTGCCCTTCGGCAGCGCGTGGCACGTGGAACAGCTCACGTTGCCGATCAACGGCAGGCTCGCCACCGACGCCTGGAACGCCGCGAGGCCGGCCGCCTCGTTGTTGCTCGCCGGCGTCGTGCGATACGCGCGATTCAGCTGCTGGTTCGGATTCGGCGGCAGCCTGATCGCCATCGCGAACGCCGCGTAGTCGCTCATGTCCGCGGCAGAGAGCTGCAACCCACCCATGAGCTTGTCGAACGCCGGGTTGAAGGCCTGGAAGTCGTTGCGGTCGCCGCGCCAGTGCAGCAGGCCGACACCTTGCAGACCGCGCAGCGTCTGCGTCGTCATCGGCCCCTTCATCGGGTGGAACTGCGTGAGCCCGAAGCTGAACGGGAACGCCTGCGCCGGCGCATTCTGCATCGAGCCACCTGGATCGCCGAGGTCCCAGGCGATGCCGTCGGTGTCGCCATCGATGTGGCAGGCAGCGCAGGACATCGTGCCGTTGCCCGACAGCTTCGCGTCGTAGAGGAACTTGCGGCCCTGCCGCATCGCAACGGGCATCGGATCCACGGTCGCGATCGGCTGCTCGAGCAGCACGGTGCGCGACGCCGTGTCGACGACGCAGAGCGTGTCGCTGAGGTGGTTCAGCACGTAGAGCCGGTTCTGCGTCGGGTGCAGCGCGAGCGCGCGCGGGCCGCGCTTCTGCCGCGTGTTGACGGTGGCGCCCGGCGTCACGCCGATCTCGATGCGGGCGACCACGGCCCCCGCGAGATCGAGCACGCCGACGCGATCGGTGCCCTGGGCGGCGACGTAGAGGAGGCCGCCGGCCGCGTCGATCACCACGCCGAACGGTTCGCTGAGCGCGGTGCCCAGTGCCGTGGGATTGGGCAGCGTCGCATAGCTCAGGCCCGCATTGAGGTCGAACGCAGTCACGGTCGGCACCGCGGCCGTCGTGATCTTCGTGACGCGGCTGTCGATCGCGTGCGCGCGCAGGTTCGGTTCGAACCGCACGAGGTTGCGCGCTTCGGTGTTCGCGACCCAGAGATCACCGCTCGTCGGATGCACGGCGATGCCCGTGTTCGTGGTGCCGACGCTCTTGAAGTAGCGGTTGACCACGAGCGTGCTGGTGTTGATCTCGGCGACGTCGTTGTCGGGCAAGCTGTAGGGGATCTGTGCCGACCAGGCCGGATCGTCGGCGCGCACGATCACGCCCTGCGACGGCGCTGCCGGCAGCAGCGGGTTGGTCGGCGGCGGCGGCGCCGGCGACATGTTCTCGGGCAGGACCGTCGAGCCGTTGCCCGAGCGCTGGATCACGGCGTAGACGCGGCTGCCATCGGGGCTGACGGCGAGCGAGCGCGGATCCTTGCCGAACAACGCAACCGTGCCGAGCGGCGCCCTCGTGACGGCGTCGAATACTTCCACTTCATCGGTCGTCGCGGCGGAGACGAACGCCTTGCCGCTCGCGAACACCACGTCGCTCGGCTCGTCGACGACGCGCAGCGTGTCGATCACGCGGCCGGCGCTGACGCTGACGATGCTCACGCAGTCGGACAGCAGGTTCGTGACCCAGACCTCGTCGCGCGTGCGCGGGTGCACCGACACGGGGTCCATGCCGACCGGGATCTCGGCGATCAGGAACGGCGCCGACGGGTTCGACAGGTCGAACACCGAAAGCCGTCCGCCGACCGTGTCGGCGACGAACAAGCGGGTGCCGTCGGGCGACACCCGCAGCGGGTTCACGGGCCCGCTCTCGTAGTTGACGAAGGCTTGCGCCGGGATGGCCAGGGTCAGTACGCAGCCCATGGCAGCGAAACGAGCGAGTGGATGCATGGTGGCTCCGCAGGGGAAGACCAGCAGAGGCTCGCACGACGCCCGGATGCTGTCAAACCCTGTCCAGGGGCTTCGAGAAACTCTCGATCGCAGCCGACGGGTCCGATCGCGCCGGTATCCGGCATTTGCGGTGCGCAATGAGCGCGGTGCGTACCACCCGTTGCAGAAGGTGCGCGGGCATCGGCGTCGTGTGTTCACCCGGTTGCGCAGAGAGCTCGCGAGAACGCCACGTCGCTTGCGCGGTCATTCCTGCAGGTTGGGCGGCTGCTCGTCGATCGGAGCGCCATCGTCGTCTGCCGGCGGCGCCTGCTGCACGCGGTCGGGCGGGTTCACCTCGACGATGCGGCCGTGGAACTTCTCGATCACGCGTCTGGTCACGGGGCCCGGCTCTTTGGGTGGGGTCGCGTCGCGCGGCGGCGCCGCAGCCTCGCCGAGCCGGAAATCGAGCTTCACTGGCGCGCCCGCCGCCTGCTGGATCGCCTTGCGCAGTTCCTCCTGGATGACCGGCGACGCGAGTCGATCGCGGTGCATCTTGCGGTCGCTGTGCAGCGTCAACACCACGAGGCCCTGCGCGTTGGGGCCCTCGAGCCTGCACTGTTCGAGCGTGTCCTTCAGCATCGCGCTCGGGAGCAAGGCACTCGCGCGGCCACGAAGGTCGCTCGCGCTCGCCGCCACCGGCGTCGACTGCTGGGCCGATTGCTGGGTTGGCGGCACGGGCGCGGGCGGGCGGGCCTCGGCACTCGTGCCGGTCGGTCCAGCGCCGGACGCCGGCGGCCTCGCGGCCCCCGTTCCGAACATCGGCCGCTGGGCCGGTGCCGCGGCAACAGGGGCGGTCGCGCCTCCACCGGCGCGCACTTCGGCCAGCAGGTCCGCGAGCGACTGCAGCGAGCCTGCTTGCGCCATGCGCACGAGAGCCACTTCGAACACGACACCTCGGTCCTCGAGCCGGCGCAGTCGTTCGCGCCCGAGCAGGCCCGCGGCGACCATCGCGTCGAGCTGATGCGGATTCACCGCGGCGGCCAGCGCGCCGAGCCGTTCGCGCAAGGCGGCCGGCACGAGATCCGAATCGGGCCCGTCGACCTTCAGCAGCAGCAGCCAGCGCAGCACCGCGACGATCTCGCCGAGCGCCTCGCGTTCGTCGGTGCCCTGCTGTTGTTGTTCGCGCGCGAAATGCAGGCCGGCCCTCGCATCACCCTGCAGCAGTGCGGCCACGACCGCGATCGTCGCATCGAGACCGACGCGCGCGTCGAGCGAACGCCAGGCCGCGAGATCGAACTTCGCTCCGAGGTCGCGCGCGAGCGGCAGCACGCGTTCGAGCGCGGTCTCGGCATCGCGCACGCCGCCGTTCACGGAGGCCGCGATCTCGGCCAGCACTTCGGCCGGGATCGAAACACCCTCGCGTTCCGCGATCATGCGCAGGCGCTTCTGCAGATCGGTCTCGCCGACGCGGCGGAACAACAGGACCTGACAGCGCGAACGGATCGTGTCGGGCACCTTGTTGATCTCGGTGGTCGCGAGCACGAACACGACGTGCGGCGGCGGCTCCTCGAGCGTCTTCAAGAACGCGTTGAACGCGCTCTTCGACATCATGTGCGCTTCGTCGAGGATGAACACGCGGTAGCGAGAACGCATCGTCGCGTAGCCCGCGTGCTCGCGCAGCTCGCGCACGTCCTCGACGCTGTTGTTCGACGCCGCATCGATCTCGATCACGTCCGGGTTGCTGCCGTCGAGGATCGACGTGCAGGCAGCGCACTTGCCGCACGGCTCGGGCGTGGGTCCCTTCTCGCAGTTGAGACAGCGCGCGAGGATGCGCGCGGAGGTCGTCTTGCCGACGCCGCGGCTGCCCGAGAACAGGAACGCGTGCGGCACGGTCTTCTGCTGCAGCGCCCGGCGCAGCGACAGCAGCACCTCGTCCTGCCCCACGACTTCGTCGAAGGTCACGGGCCGGAACCGCCGTGCCACGACCTGGTACGGTGTGTCGGGTTCTTGCTTGCCGCGCGATGCCGCCATGCGAAGCAGCATGCCGCATCGGCCAGGGTGGCGGAAGGGTTCGACGCCAACCGTCACCGCGGCTCGCCTCGCCGGAACTTCACCAGCCACCGTTGCGGCACGCGCGGTCCATGGCTAGAAAGGTCCTCCCCATTCACCGCCCAGGCGCCCGGAGCGAGCAAGCGGATGCGTGGAGAGGTGACCGAGAGGCTTAAGGAGCTCGCTTGGAAAGCGAGTGCAGCCCAAAAGGTTGCCGGGGGTTCGAATCCCCCCCTCTCCGCCAGTTTCGCACGGCTCGCGAAGGTGGGGTCCGCCGGGTCCCGAGCAAGGGGGCGGCGTGAACCTGGTCAGGTCCGGAAGGAAGCAGCCATAAGCGTGCGGCTTCTTGTGCCCGGGGTGCCTGGTGGGTCTCACCTTCGCGGGCCGTGCTGTTCACGCGTGCGTTCGCAATCACAGCGTCGTCATCACGAGCCCCGCTCGATGCGAACGTGCGGTGCCGGGGCTCAGGCCGACCTGCTGACGAAGGCTCGCGCCGCAGCCCTCGGCACAGCGATCGGAACGAACAAGGACGCCGGGTACAGATAGTCCTCGCCGGACTCGTCGACGATCCGCACCAAGCCGAGCTTCTTTGCCGCCGGATCAGAGAGCCGCCGATAGACCTTGCGGGGCTCGAGGGCGGCGCGGTAGCCACGGTTCGCTATGCACAGAGCGTACTGACGTGGCTTGGTCATTGTGCGTCGAGAATCAGCTAGCTTGGACTTGGCCGAGTGCATTCTGCACGCTCAGACTTGCCGGAACTACCGCGGACTCCGGGGCAGCTCCGCAGTGGTCGGGACCCCACGTCCCAGCGGCGTCGCTGCCCTGATCGGCACGAACCGCCGAAACAGGTCTTTCCGCAGCAGCGATGTGACTTGGTAGACCGAGCCACGAGGTCCCACGCGCTCTTCCGCCTTCACGACCTCGCCACCCTGGGCGCCGAGCAGCACGACCTCGTCGCCACACATCGCCTCGGGCACCTCCGTCACGTCGACGACGGTCTGGTTCATGCTGATCTGCCCGACGATCCGAACCCGCCGGCCGCGCACCAAGACCTCGGCGCCGTGCCAGACCTCGCGCACGAGCCCATCGGCGTAGCCGAGCGGCACGAGCGCAAGCCGCGAAGGCCGCTGGCACACGAACGTACTCCCGTACCCGACCGCCTCACCGGCCGCTGCCGAACGCACCGCCGCGAGCCGCGCCCTGAGCGCGAGCGCGGGCCGCAACCGCACCGGTCCCTGGCCACCGAGCGGGTCGAACCCATAGAGCCCACCGCCGATGCGGACCGCATCGAGGTGCGCCGGCGGCAGCAGCAACGCCCCGAGGGTGTTGCACACGTGGCGGTTCACGCCGCGCAACTCGCGCACCGAGTCCACAGCAGCCGTGAACACGTCGAGCTGCCGTAGCATCGAGGCCTGAGCATCCGGGCCAGTCGCGGCGAAGTGCGTGAAGACGCCGGCGATCGAGAGCCGCCCGCGCCGCTGCACCGCCGCGACGAACTCGCCGAGCTGCGCGGCCGGGACGCCGTGCCGCGCCATGCCGGTGTCGACCTCGATGTGCACGGGTGGGAAGCGCCGGCAGGCTGCACCCATCGCGTGCGCGAGCTCGATCGTGCCGAGGCTCGGCACGAGACCGTGTTGCACGACGGCCGGCGCCTGCGAGGGCAGCACGGGACCGGCGATCAGGATCGGCACCGCGATGCCGGCCTCACGCAGCTGCGCCCCCTCGGCCACGTTCGCGACGGCCAGCCGGTCGGCCCCGTTCTCGAGCGCGGTCCGCGCGATGCGCACGAGGCCGTGGCCATACGCGTTCGCCTTCACGACCGCGACGAGCTGGCAGCCGCTGCGCAGCATCCCGCGGAACTGGCGCACGTTGTGGGCGACGGCCTCGAGGTCGACCTCGATCCACGCGGGTACGCCCGCAGTGCCATCTGCTTCGATCGGTATCCGCAACATGCCTGACCGCCGTGAACAGCGTAGCAGCCCTTTTCTCCCGCGACACTCGCAACTCGCGACTTTGTGCGTGCTGTCGTGCACGCGCCCGAGACATTAGTCTCGTGCCTTCCCTGACCGCCATGAACCACCACCCACCGCTGCAGCTCGTTCTCCTGGCTCTCGCCCTCATCGCAGCACGCGCCATGCCCCAGAATCCCGCCGCCGCCAGTGCCAAGGTCGATCCCCGTGAGTGGCTCGAAGACGTCTCGGGCGAGCGCGCGCTGGCCTGGGTCCGCGAACGAAACGCCGAGAGCGAGAAGGTGCTCGCGCAGACGGATCTGTTCAAGAAGACGAACGAACGCATCCTCTCGATCCTCGACTCGACGGCGCGCATCCCCTACGTCGGGAAACACGGCGACTGGTTCTACAACTTCTGGCAGGACGCGCAGAACCCCAAGGGCCTGTGGCGGCGCACGACGCTCGACGAATACCGCAAGACGGAGCCCAAGTGGGACCTCGTGCTCGACCTGGACGCGTTGAGCAAGCAGGAGAAGGAAGACTGGGTGTGGCACGGCGTCTCGTTCCTGCACCCCGACTACAAGCGCTGCCTCGTGTCGTTGTCGCGTGGCGGGGCCGATGCGAGCGTCACTAGAGAGTTCGACGTCGAGAAGCGACAGTTCCTCAAGGACGGCTTCTTCCTGCCCGAGGCCAAGGGCGGCGCCTCGTGGCGCGACATGGACTCCGTGTTCGTCGCGACGGACTTCGGACCCGGTTCGCTGACGTCGTCGGGTTACCCGCGCATCGCCAAGTTGTGGCACCGCGGCACGCCGCTGTCGTCGGCCGAGGTCGTCGCCGAAGGCAAGGTCGAGGACGTGGGCCTCTCGGTGATGCGCGATCAGACCAAGGGCTTCGTGCGCGACTTCGTGCACCGCAGCGTCACGTTCTTCACGAACGAGACCTTCCTGCTGAAGGACGGCAAATACGTGAAGCTCGAGAAGCCCGACAGCGCCAACGCGAGCGCGCACCGCGAGTGGCTGCTGCTCGAGCTGCGCGACGACTGGAAGGTCGGCGACGTGACGCACCCGGCGGGCGCCTTGATCGCGACGAAGGTCGACGACTTCCTCGCGGGCGGGCGAACCTTCGAAGTACTGTTCGCGCCGACCGAACGTACGTCGCTCGCGGGCTTCTCGCCGACCCGGAATCACATATTGCTCAACGTGCTCGACAACGTGCGCAACCGCGTCACGGTGCTCACGCACGAAGGCGGCAAGTGGGAGCGCGAGCCGCTGCCGGGCCTGCCCGAGTTCGGCACGATCGGCGCAGGCGCCATCGACGACGAAGAGGGCGACGACTACTTCCTGACGATCACCGACTACCTGACGCCGACGAGCCTCTGGTTCGGCACGATCGGCAAGGGCAAGCCGCAACAGCTGAAGAGCCTGCCCGCGTTCTTCGACGGCAAGGGGCTCGAGGTGACGCAGTGCGAGACGCTCAGCAAGGACGGCACGCGCATCCCCTACTTCCTCGTCGCGAAGAAGGGCCTCGCGCGCGACGGCAAGAACCCGACGCTGCTCTACGGCTACGGCGGCTTCGAGGTGTCGATGACGCCCGGCTACAGCGGCGGCGTCGGCGCGGCCTGGCTCGAGCCCGGCGGCGTCTTCGCAGTCGCGAACATCCGCGGCGGCGGCGAGTTCGGACCCAAGTGGCACCAGGCGGCGCTGAAGCAGAACCGCAACAAGTGCTACGAGGACTTCGCCGCGGTCGCGCAGGACCTCATCGCGCAGAAGATCACGTCGAAGCCGCACCTCGGCATCCAGGGCGGCAGCAACGGCGGCCTGCTGATGGGCAACATGCTGGTGCGGAATCCCGAGTTGTTCGGCGCGATCGTCTGCCAGGTGCCGCTGCTCGACATGCTGCGCTACCACAAGCTGCTCGCGGGCGCTTCGTGGATGGGCGAGTATGGCGACCCCGACAACCCCGAAGAGGCGAAGTGGCTCGTGCGCTACTCCCCGTATCACAACCTGCACGCCGACACGTTCTATCCGAAGGTCCTGTTCACGACGTCGACGCGCGACGACCGCGTGCACCCCGGTCATGCGCGCAAGATGATGGCGCTCATGATGGAGCAGAAGCACGACGCGCTCTACTACGAGAACATCGTCGGCGGGCACGGCGGCGCGACCGACAACAAGCAGGCAGCGTTCATGGCAGCGCTCGCCTACTCGTTCCTGTGGCAGACGCTGAAGTGAGCGCGCGCGCCGGGAAGTAGCCCGCACGGTCGCACGACGCTGGGCGCCGCGCTACGGTTCGCGCCGTGGAACCGGCGCTCGTCTTCTTGCTGTTCGGCGGGTTCGTCGCGCTGATCGTCTTCATCGCGTATTTGAGCTGGAAGGCCGAGAAGCAGCGGCGCGAGGCCCTCGCCGCGCTCGCCGCGGAGCTCGGCCTGCGCTTTCACCCGGACAAGGACGGCGATCACGACGACGAGTACGCGCAGTTCGAGATCTTCCGGCGCGGTCACTCGCGCGTCGCGATGAACACGCTGAGCGGAGCGCTCGATCTGTTCGACCAGCGCTGCCACGTGCGCTGCGGCGACTTCAGCTACAAGGTGACGACGAGCAACGGCAAGACCACGACGACGACGACCTACCGCTTCAGCTACCTGATCGTGCACCCGCCCTGGGACACGCCGCCGCTGCTGATCCGGCCCGAAGGCCTGTTCGACAAGATCAAGGGCGCGTTCGGCTTCGACGACATCGACTTCGAGTCGGTCGAGTTCAGCAAGAAGTTCTACGTGAAGTCGAACGACAAACGCTTCGCCTACGACGTGCTGCACCCGCGCATGATGGAGTTCCTGCTCGCACAGAATCCGCCGATGCTCGACATCGAGGACGGCGCGCTCTGCCTCAGCGACGGCCATCGCCGCTGGGACCCGCAGGGCTTCCGCGCCAAGATCACGTTCCTGCGGCAGTTCTGCGAACTGTGGCCGCGCCACCTCGTGAAGGACCTGCAAGCCTGATGGACACTCCCGCCGTCCTCGTCGTCGCCGGCATCGTGGTGCTCGTGCCACTGATCTGGTGGATCACCATCTACAACCGCTTCGTGCGGCTCAAGCACGGCATCAAGGAGAGCTGGGCCGACATCGACGTCGAGCTCAAACGCCGCTACGAGCTCATTCCCAATCTCGTCGAGACCGTGAAGGGCTACGCGAAGCACGAACGCGAGGTGTTCGAACGCGTCGTGAAGCTGCGCAACCAGGCCGCGGCGAACCACGGCACGGCCGAGAGCCAGGCCAAGGACGAGAACGCGCTGCTGACCGGTGTGAAGTCCCTGTTCGCGGTCGCCGAGAACTACCCGCAGCTCAAGGCCGATGCGAACTTCCGCGCGCTGCAGGAGGAGCTCGCGGTCACCGAGGACCGCATCGCGGCGGCGCGGCGCTTCTTCAACGGCAACGTGCGCGAGATGCGCAACCTGCGCGAGTCGTTCCCGACCAGCGTCGTCGGAACGGCGATGGGAATCGAGCTGCCGACGTTCTTCGAGCTCGACGACGCCAACGAGCGCGTGGTCCCGCGCGTGGACCTCGGCGCCACGCGGTAGCGCCCACCGCGACGGAACTACTGTTTGCCGCCGAGATCGACGCTCTGGCCGCTGCGCACTTCGAAGCGGCGGAACTCGACCTTGCCGTCCTGGCCGCGCCAGGCCAGCGCGTACTTGCCCGCCGGCAACCGCAACTCGCTGTCGGGCTTCAACGCCACGCCCTCGAGGTGCACGTCGACGTCGCTGCGCAGTTCGTAGAGCTCGATCTGCTGGTGGTCACCTTGCGCAACCGCGTCGGGCTCGAGCGCGAGCTTCGCCGTGGCCGCGGCGGGCAGGTTCGCGCGGCCGAGGTTGCAGTCTCCTTTGCCGTCGAGCCAGTGCTTGCCGAGGTCGAGCCAACCCGAGCCCGGAGCAAACACCTCGACCTGATACCAGCCCGCAGGCAGGTTCTCGAGGCGCCACGGCTTGCCGGCTTTCGGCCGTTGCAGGCGCGTGCCGATGCCCGTGTCGAGACTCCACACGCGCCCCGACACCTCATCGGCGCTCGTTCCGTCGGGCACGCCGAGCTCGAATTGCAGCGCGCACACGGCGCCGTCGAACTTCAGCAGCATGTCGGCGGTGTCCGACAGCACCTTCGTCGCGACGCCGACCGGCAGCGGGAACTTGCCGCTCGGCTCCCACAGCAGCACCGTGCCCCCCGTGGCGGGCAGGTTCGCGAGCACGAAGCTCCCGTCCGCGGTGGTCTCCGTCGAGTCGCACCAGGAACCGTCGGTCGCGCGCCACACGACGAACGCTCTCACCAGCGGCTTGCCCGACGCATCGCACGCATGGCCGCGAATGCACGACTCGCGCCGCAGGTTCAGAGTGGCCGGAGTCGTGCCGGTCGTCGTGACCACGGGCAGGCTCGCGAGTCCGACCGCGGTGCCGCCGGCCCGCACCTTGAACTCTCCGGGCAGCAGCTTCTCGAACGCGAACTGACCCGCGTCGTCGGTCTTGGTGCGCTGCAGCGGTTGCGGGCTCGACCCGAACAGCGCCACGGGCGCGCCCGCGACGGGTTTGCCGTCTTCGCCGAACACGGTGCCCGCTACGCGGGCCATAGTTGTTGCCGGCGCCGACTCGCCGGGTCGCTCCCCCATCTGGAGTTTGACGCTGTCGAGCAAAGCCCCCGTGGCAAACGCGAGCTCGAGGCTCTCCGGCTTTTCTTTCACCACGCCTGCGGCCGCGTTGTCGCCGAACAACGCATACGGATGCAGGGCACCTTGCGGAGTGGCACCGCGAGCCGCGTCCATGGTCACGGTCCTGACGGCGAGCTCCTCGAGCCCCACACGGGCCGTGGGCTGGCGGCTCGCGGTCTGGCGCGACGCGACCTTGAGCGTCACCTCGCCATAGCCGCGTTTCTTCTGCTGCGTCACGGCCAGCGCAATCGCCGTCTTGCGACCGTGCTCGAGCGCGACGCGCCGCAGCGTGCCGCGTTCATCGGCGACAAACACTTCGCCGGTCGGCACGCGCGAGCGCCAGCTGAGCGTCACGCGGCCGTCGGGGCCGGTCGCCGCCTTCGCGTCGTTGAGCGTGCAGCCGGGCGGGGCGAGCCGCAGCTTGTGGCCCTCGACCGGCACGCCGGTCTCGTCGACGACGAGCGTGTCGAGCTCGAGCAGATACGGATGGTCGAGCCACGACAACGACGCGTCCGTCGCGTTCGCTGCCGCCTCGCGCTCGGTCGGTTCCGTCTTGTCGCCGGCAGCGTTCGTGGCGGGCGTCGCCGCCGGTGCCTCACCGTGCCTTGCCAACTCGGTCGGCAGCGGCGGCGGATCCTGGCCGAGCGTGAACGCGAACAGGCCGCCGGCGCACAACAGGCCGGCAGCGATCAGGGTTTTCGCAGAGGTTCCCAAGAGCCAGGCTCCCGTCGTTGCGGTGAGGCCCGCCGCCGCGGTCGACAGCGGCAGGCCGAAGGTGAACAAGAGCGCCATGCGCCACTGCTCGCGGTCGCCGCACTGGCGATCGAGGCGCGCGCGCAACAGCACGAGGCCACGCTGCAGGCGGCTCTTCACGGTCGCGAGGTTGGCGCCGGTGCGCCTGCAGATCGCGCGCGGCGGCAGGTCCTCGAAGTAGCGCAGGAAGATCGCGGTCTGGTATGGCTCGTCGAGCGCGAGCACCGCGTTGGTCACCGCGCGCAGCGTCTCGCGGCGGCCCAGCGTGTCGGGCGGCGTCGCGGCCGGTTCGGGACGTGGCAGTTGCGAGTGGCGACCTTCGAGACGCCGTTCGCTGCGGCGCCACTGGTGCGCGAAGTTCACGAGCGTGCGATACAACCAGCCGCCGATCGGCCCGGCTTGCCGCGGCGGCCGGCTCATGGCCCGGTGCAGCGTCTCCTGCGTCACGTCGTCGGCGGCGTGCGGATCGCGCAGCAGATCGCGCGCGATGCCGCGCAAAGCGGTCGCGTGCTGGCACAGTTCGAGGTCGAGTTCGCGCGCGTCGGACATCGGGAGTGGCTGGAAGGCCTGTGATGGTATCCATACCGCGGCACGCGGATCGGATGCGATGGCGTGCCAGATCCGGCGCCGATCCGACCGGCCTCATGGCCGAGGGGCCAGGGACGCCAGCCACCTGACGCGAGCTATTTGCCCTCGAACGTCAGGTGGAACGTGTGCGTCTTCCCCGCTTCGTCGTCGAAGGGCCAGCGAGGAGCATAGTCGATCGCAGACTCCACCGTCGTGATCACCACGGCAAGAGGCGGCCTCTCGCAGCGGCACAATTCAGTCCGGCAAGACTGTGTCGAGGACGCTGCCGCTGCCCTGGTTGTTCTCGAAGCACGTGAAATCGACGAGGAACGTCGCGACCAGCAGCAGCTTCCTGACCTCGTTCGGCACGTGCGCGCCGAACTCGACGCCGAAGGTGTCGGCGTCGCTGAACCACTCCTTCAACAGCCCGCTCCACTGCTTCCGGATCACGCCCGCGGGATGGCCGCGGAACGTCAGCGTGAACGTCCACGGATGGAAGAATGGACTGCGCAGCTCCATCACTTCCTCGCCGGCCTTGTTCTCGACCGCGAAGATGCGGTGGAACCACGCCCACTTGCGCTGCACGGCGCCAGCGAGCGTGTCGCCGTCGAAAACCTCCATCCGGTGGAAGAACCAGCGGAACGGCTTCTCGCCGCGGCCGACGCGCCGGCCGGTCGCGTCGCAGATGTGGATCGACGCGCGCCGGCAGTGACCGAACAGGTTGCGCAGGAACCACTGGCCGATGCCCGTCGCCTCCTCGGCGGCATAACCGAGGCGGTCGCCGCTCTCGCTCTTCAGCTCGAAGCGGTTCTTCGATTCGAAACCGAGCAGGATCTCACCCCACTCCTTGGTCTGGTGGATCAGCACGCGCTCACGTCCGGCGACGATCGGGTCCATTCCGGTCATGGGCGCCACTGCAGGGACGCGGCGGGCTCCCGTCAAGTCGGCCGAGCGACGTTCGCCGTTCGAGCGGCGGGTCGGTATCGCGGCTCAGTCATTGGCGAACAGCTCGCTGCGGCGGCAGCATGAACTGCCGATGGCCCGGCTGTCGCGTTCCTTCTTCGCCCGTCCAGCGCTCGTCGTCGCCCGCGAGCTGCTGGGCAAGGTCCTGGTCCACCGAACCGCTGGGCACGAACGCAGCGGCATCATCGTCGAGACCGAGGCATACCTCGGTGAGCGCGATCTCGCCTCGCACGCCTCCCGCGGCCGCACCGCGCGCACTGAAGTCATGTTCGGGCCGCCGGGCCACGCCTACGTCTACTTCGTCTACGGCATGCACCACTGCATGAACGTGGTCACCGGCGAGGACGGTACCGCCGAGGCCGTGCTGCTGCGCGCGCTCGCGCCGCTGCACGGCATCGAAGCAGACCAGCGCACCGACGGCCCGGGCAAGCTGTGCCGGGTCCTCGGCATCGACCGCGCGCACAATCGCAGCGACCTCGTCCGCGGCGACCTGTTCTTCCGCGACGGTCCGCCGCCGCCGCGCGGCAAGGTCGCGCGCGGCCCGCGCATCGGGGTCGACTACGCCGGCGCCTGGAGCCGGAAGCCCTACCGCTTCTGGTGGCGCGATCATGCTTGCGTCAGCCGGAAGCGCCGGTGAACGCTCCGCGCGCGCGATCCGCATCGGGATCCGCGCTCGGCTCGCATGCGCCCCCCGCAGTGCTCGCCGGCGACCGGCTGGTGATGAAGGTGCGCTTCGATCCGATGTCGGGCGAACGCGGCACCATCACCGTGCGCCGCATCGCCCTTGCTCGCGTCGAGCCGTGAGGTTCCTTTCGGAACGCGAATCACGACGAAAGTGCCGACGAAGCGGCACAAGCCTCCGACTCGCTTGCCCTTCGGCTGCAGCGCGCTGACAATCCCATGCATGTCCACGGCCGTTCGCAGCACATGGCTGCTCGGGCTAGCGGCGGTTTTGGCCATCCTCCGGTGCGCGAACGCGCTCCCGTCACCTCGCGTCCAGCAAGCCGACCCGGCGCCGGCGATACCGGCGAGAGTCGGCAGCACCGAGCAGCCGCGCGCCTTGTTCCTGGCGGGCCGCTTCACCGAGGCTCGCGCGGCCTATCGACGAATGCAGCAAGCGGGCGGCGCCGACGGCACAGAGGCTCAGCGCGCTCTCCCCTTCTTCGACGCGGTCGTCTCGGGGACGTTCGATGCCTCGATCGACGCCCTGCAGTCGCTCCACGCCGCGGAGCACGACTTCGAGAGCGTCGCCCGAATCGCGCGCCTGCTCGCGTTGCGCGGCGAACGAGAACCGGCGCTGCGCCGTGCGCTCGAAGCCGTCGCATGCGAAGCGAAGGCGTTCGAAAAGGCCGCGCTGCTGGAGTGCGTGCTCGCCGGCATGCCGCGGAGTGAGTCGGTCGACCGTGCCTGCCAGGCGCTGCTCGAGCTCGATCCGTGGAACGCCGTTGCGCGCTCGGCGATGTTCCGCAGCGCCGTGCTCCGAGGAGACTTCGCCGCGGCGCGGGCGAGGTGGCGCGACGTGCATCTCGTCGACCTGCTCGCCGACGAGCTCTACGACCCGGAAGCCAAGGCGCTCGAATCGTGGTTCGAGGCCGCCGCAACCGACGCGCCGACCCGATCGAAGCTCGGGTGCGCGCTCGCGGCGCGACGTCGATGGGCCGAGGCTGCGTTCTGTCTGCGCGATGCGACGGACGAAGCGAGCGCACTCTGTCGCGCCCGAGCCGAGCGCTTCGAGGCTTTCGCGCACGCCTTCGACGATGCCTGCAGTGCCGCGTTTCGCACCGGCCTCGCCGACGGCCACGCGAAGCGCATCCTGAACGGGTCCGTGTCCAAGCTGTGCAAGGCGATCGGGGTCGCTACGGCGGCAGAACTGTATGTCACGCTCCGCGACGACTACGGCCTGTATCTGGTCTTGCTCTCCAGTGACAACCTGAGCCTGAACAGCGAGGCGACCGAGATCCTGCTCGTCGATACCGTGAAGGCGCCCGAAGAACTGAAGCTCGGGCGCGTGCGACGCGTCGTCACCGGCGCGCCGCGGTTTCGCATGGCCTGGGCTCTGTCCCCCCTGACGCTCGGGGCGGGAAGCAAGGACGTGTTTCGCTCGGACTGGCCGGACACGCTGGTGCTGCACGCGAGCTTCTCGATCGCGCAAGCCGCGGAGGCCTATGCGGTATCGCTCGGTGTGCGCAGCGATCCGTCGGCGGAACTCGCCCCGATGTGCGACCCAGCCGCAGAGCCGCGTGCCGTTGCTTCCGAGTTCATGTTCGGCAACCAGGGCAACCGCTGCTTTCAGCGCATGCGAGAAGTCGCGACGAGAGCGGTCGCGCTCGAGTCCAAGCTCGAGCCCGGCAAGTCGCCGGCCTGGCGAGATGCGTTCGTCGGCTCCCTGACTCGATCGGACTTGCGCGCCGCTGCTCTGCACGAGATGTGCCATGTGCGCGACCATCGCGACCACTCTTTGGATCGAAGCGAGCGCGAGCTGCGCGCGTTCTTGATCGAGCTCGAGCTGGCGCCGGTTGCGGCGCGCTACCTGCGACTCGGGGTCATCGCGACCGGAGGCGACCCGAACGAGTCAGAGGATCCGTACGAAGCGGCCAACTTCGAGCTGGTTGCGGGGTTCGTCCGCGCATTGGCGAACGACACGACGCTCGCACCACAGATCGATCGCCAACAAAACCTGCAGGCGCAGTTGGACCGGCTCGAGCCCGAAGAGATCGCCGAGATCGCACGCCGCATCGCCGCATCGCGACCGAGCTCGCGGAAGTAGGACTCTGGGGGAGCGCGGCGGCGGTGATCGACGCGTGCGGCGTCGGATCACCGCGGCGTGTTGATGATCGTCGCGTCGTCGGGCGGCGGCGGAACGCGCAACTTCACGCGAACGTCTTCCTTGCCCGCCTCGGCGGCGGCGGAATCGACGGCTCTCGTCTGCCAGCCCCTGCTCGCGGGCGCCAGCATGTCGAACGTCTGCATCGCCTCGACCTTCAGTCCGGCCTCGGGAACGAGCCAGTGCAATTCCCTCGTGCCGGCGCGAACCGGCCGCGCCGGATCCTCAGAAGCTGCCGATCATTGCCGTCAGACGGTTGGTGCTCGTCAGCGCCGTGATCGCGCCGAGCGAATTGAGCTCGACTGGCACGACCTGCTGATGGAACACCTGCCCGATCAGGCCCGCAGCAGCCGGGATCGCGAGCGCGGACGCGACGGTGCCTGCAGCCGGCAGTGTCATGCCGACGGCGTCCGGCGTCGCGAGCAGGAAACAACCGGCGCCCCCCTGTGGCAGGATCGACGACAGCGGCAACGCTGCCGCCCCGAAACCGGTGACCACGAGCGCGACGCCGTTCGCCGGCATGCCCGTCGCGGTGGCCGAGAACGTCGAGCCGACCCACGGCAGCGACTTCGCGGTGAGCACGTTCGGGCCACCCGAGCCGGTGCAGCCCGACCCGAACGCATTCACGTTCGCGGGGCAGCTCGTCGCGAGCCGCGCGAAGTGCGACACGCCCACACCCCCCGCCGAGGTGAAGCCGCCGCCCGCGACCAACTCGGTTCCGTGCATCTCGAGCGTGGCGACATAGCCGCCAGACACCTCCGGCATCGGTACCCAGCCCGCACCGTTCCAGCGGGCGATGCTGCGCAGAGGCGTGCTCGGCGCAGTCACGAACTGCCCGCCCACGACGAGATCGCCACCCGGGAGGGCCTCGAGCGCCGTGACCGTACCGTCGAACCCCGCGAACGGCACCCAGCTCCCACTTGCTGTCCATCGCGCGAGCCCGAGCGCGGCAGCTCCGGCCACGGAAGTGAACATTCCGCCCGCTACGAGATCGCCGTTCGGCATCGCGGCGAGAGCGAGCACCCGGCTGTTGAACACGCCGCCGAGAGTCGTCCACGTCACGCCATCGAAGCGCTTGACGATGGTCCCGCTGCCGACTTGGTCGACACCGATGAGATCCCCGCTGGGCGCCACGCAGAGCGCCTCGCACCAGTTTCCAAATACCCCGCCGGAAAGCCACGACCAGGCAACGCCGTTCCAGCGGGCAATGCCGTTGCTCCCCGCGGCAACGAGGTCGCCGTTCGGCAGTATTGCGAGCGCACGAACGCTGCCAGCAATCCAGGTCGCGATCGGATGCCACGTCGCTCCATCCCACCGCACGACGCTGGTACTCGGAGTGCTGGAAGCTGCGACGTCGAGGCCGGCGACGAGGTCCCCGTTCGGCAGTACTGCGAGAGCCCTGACCCCGAAGCTCTCGATGCCCGCACCCAACGGCGCCCAGTTCACACCGTCGTATCGGGCTACGCCATTGGCGGCGATTGCGCCAATCGACTTGAAGCGACCGCCGACGACGAGATCGCCGTTGGGCATCCTCGCACTTGCAAACACGAAGTCCGAGAAGCCGGTGCCGAGTGGCAACCACGTCGCCCCGTTCCAACGCGCGATGTTGTGCGCACCGAGTGTCCCCGCGAACCAGAACTGGCCGCCGGCCAACAGCTCACCATTCGGCAGCACGGCGAGCGCACGCACGTGTGGATCGGCGAAGAGCCCCGCGCCTAGACCGGACCACGTGGTGCCGTCCCACCTCGCGATGCCGGGCTCGCCGTAGACGCCGCCGCCGGCGATCAGGTCGCCGTTGGGAAGCAGCGCGAGCGACCGCACCACCGGGTGTAGAAACGGCGCTGGCCCGACGGCGGACCAGGTCACGCCATTCCACCGCGCCACTGACTGCACGGGCACGCCGCCGGCCATCGACAACACACCACCCGCAAACAGATCCCCGTTCGGCGCGACGACCAGCGCATTGACGGGACCGTCGACAAGACCGCCGAGCGCCGACCAGGCAGTGCCATTCCAGCGGGCCAGGTATCGGCCGGGCCCCGGCCCGCCGATCACGAACTCCCCGCCCGCGACGAGGTCGCCATTCGGCAACACGGCGAGCGCGCGCACGCCCAACGAAGACGTCGGGAGGCCCAAGCCGATGCTCGACCAGGTCGTACCGTCCCAGCGCGCTACGCAATCGAACCCACCCAACGCGGCGACGAAGTCGCCACCGGCGACGAGGTCCCCGTTCGGCATCACGGCGAGCGCGCGGACGGGCCCGGCCATGCCGGTGCCGAGCGCCGACCACACGGACCCGTTCCAGCGCGCGATGTTGTTGACGGTGATCCCGTCGACTGTCGTGAACCACCCACCGATGACGAGGTCGCCATTCGGCATGACCGCGAGCGCGTTCACTTCGGAAAGCAGGCCGATCGTTCCCAGCGCGCCCCAAACGCCGGTGGCGGGATGGTATGTGGCCAGGTGATTCGTCACGACGGAGCCAGCGACCGAGAACCTGCCGCCCACGACTGCGACCGGCGTCGCCGGACCGGGGCCATCAGGGTCCCATGTGGTAATCGCGTTGACGGCGCCGTCGTAGCCGTCGACTCCTGGCAACGACAGCGACGGCAACCACGAGGTCGAACATTGCGCGGTGGCGCGCGCGCCGAACACGGCGGCTGCCAGAACGGACGTGGCCGCGGCGACAAACGAGTGGCGGTGGAGCATGGTGTTCTGTTTCTGTGAAGTGACCGGCGCATCGTCATCGACGCACCGCGAAAGGGCCCTGAAGACAGCGCGTGTTGGCTGCCTCTGACCAGCCGAACTTCCGCGTCGGCGTTTTCTTATCTGCACGGGAGAAGAACAGCTGACAGGCCTCTGGCGGGACCGGATGACAGCGTGCCGATTCCCTCGTGCAGCTGTCGGCAGTGCCACACACAATGCCGCGTCGTCATGATGCTCGCGTCGTCGTGGTTGCTGGTGTCGCTCGGAGTGCTCGGCGCAACGGACATCTGGTTGTTGCACACGCGCGCGCATCACCTGCACGAGCACGAGCCGGCGCGCGCGGAGCTCATCGCGCACTTCCTGCGCGGGCCGACGTACTTCCTGGGGTTCACGCTCGTGCCGAAATTCAGCTTCCACGGCGGCGCGATGCTCGCACTGCTCGGGCTGCTCGCGTTCGACCTCGGCATCTCGATCGCCGACTTCTGGCTCGAACCCGCGAGCCGGCGCGCGCTCGGCGTCTGCCGCGCGGCGAGTACTTGCTGCACGTCCTGATGGCGATGGTGTTCGGCGCGCTCGTCGCGATCGTGATGGCCGCGAACGGGCATCAGCTGTACGAACCGACGGCGCTGCGCTGGCTCGCGCTCGACGAGCAGCCGTGGCTGCGGGCGCTGCTCTTCGTCATGGCGATCGGCGTGTTGTGCTCGGGCCTCTCCGACCTCGCCGCCGTGCGCCGGCTCGCGCGCAGATCACCGTGACGCTGCACCCGCACGCGGCCGGGCTGATGCCACTACTCGACCCGCAGTGGCGCGCGAAGATCTGGCGCGGCGGGCTCGTGTTGTGCCTGCCGTTCGTCGGCTGGCCTGCGGTGCTCGGCTACCGCTCGCGCTTCGTGCGCCACTTGTTCGCGCCGACGCCCGCGCCGCTGCCCGACTGGCGCGAAGGACTCTGGGGCTTCGTGCGCGAAGGCCTGTGCGCGATGATGGTCATCTTCGGCTACCTCGCGCCGCTGTACATTCTCGTCGCGTGGGCCGCGGTCGCGCGCGGCTTCGTGCCGGGCGCCGGCGCCGCCGCGCTGGCCGCCGTGTTCGCAGCGTTCCCGATCTTCTCGACGCTGTCATTCCCGATCGGCGCGCTGCTGCTGCTGCAAGGCGGCTGGCTGCACACCGCCGAGTGCACGCTCGCGCTGGCCGTCTGGGCGCTGCTGATCTTCCTCGTGCCCGCCGGCTTCCTGCAGGTGTCGTTGCACGGCCGGCACCGCGACGCGTTCGCCGTGTGGCGCACGGTGCCGTTCGTGCTGCGCAACCTGCGCGCGTATGCAGCGGCGTGGTGGTACTCGGGCCTGATGAGCCTCATCGCGCACTTCTGCCTGCCGCTCGCGCCGTGGGGCGTCGTCTGGTGCTACCTCGGCATCCTCGCACTGTTCAACGAAGTGCTCGTCGTCGCCGGCAACGCTCCCGGCGCGGGCTGGCTGCAGCGCGCGATCGGCGACGCGCGCCTTCGACGCCGGCCGCTCGGTCCGTTCACGCTGCACGATGCCGCCGGCGAACCAGCGCGCGCGATCGACTTCGGTCTTTTCGCCGCGCCGCTGCCCCGCTGGCGACGGGCCGCGGCGACAACGCAGCCATAGCGTCCTCGCGGTTGCTATCATTCCTGCATCCGCAGGCGACGACGCGTTCGCCCTGCCGCAATCGGCCGAGCCGTGATGGAAACGCGGCCGTCCAACCGCTAGCCTTATCGAGAATGAATCTCAACTACTCCGCGGCCGTCGCCGCATGCATGTTCGCGGCGTCGGCGGGCGCGCAGGTCCTGCCGCTGCTCCCCTACACCCGCACCTTCGACCTCGTCGTCGTCGACAGCACGTACGACGGCGTGTGGCGGCTCTCCGACTTCAACCAGGACGGAGACTACAACGACCCCGGCGAGATCATCCCGTTCTACTCGGACACGACGCCGGGCGGCATCGCGCTCGGCAATCCAGCGTGCATCGTCGCGGGCCCGGACGGCACCGTCTACGTCGCCGACTCGACCGAGGACATCGTGCTCGCGCTGCGCGACGGCAACGGCGACGGCGATGCCAACGACCCCGGTGAGTATCACGTCTTCTTCCACTCGGTGACGAGCGCGAGCGGCATCGTGATGGCCTCGGCACAGGGCATCACGATCGACCTGCTCGGGCGCGTGTTCGTCGCCGTCGCGAACGCCGGCACCGTGGGCCAGGACATGATCCTCAAGCTCGAGGACCTCGACGCCGACGGCGACGCCGACGACGTGGGCGAAGCGAGCGTCTACTGCCTGATCCCGACCGGTGGCGGCGTCGTCGGCAACTCGATCCCGACCAAGGTCGTCGCCGCCGCCGACGGCAACCTCTACTACACCGACGTCGCGTCGACCACGGCGACCACGAAGGGCGTCTACCGGCTCGCCGACCTCAACACCGACGGCGACTGCAGCGACCCCGGCGAGGTGACCCTGTTCTGGACGCCGCCGTTCACCGCGTCGCCGTTCTACTGGAGTCTCGCGGTCGACTGGGCCCTCAACTTCTACGTGACCGACCACAGCACGAACCGCACCGTGTGGCGCGGGCGCGACGCGGACAGCAGCGGCTCGATCTCGGCGGCCGAGTCGACGGTCTTCTTCACGGACACGGCGGCGACGTGGTGGGACGTGGTGCTGCGCGACGACGGCGCCGTGTTGCTCGTCAACGCGAGCACGCCCGACCGCGTGACCGCGTGTTTCGACCTGAACCAGGACGGCGACGCGCTCGACGCCGGCGAGTCATCGCTCGCGTATGCGAGCGGCGTCGCTCCGACGGCGATCAGCGTGCGCGGCGCCGCTTTGCTGCGGGCGCCGCTGTTCGATCCGATCACGCCCGTCGGGATCGGCCAGACCGCGAACCTCGTGCTGCATGCGGTGAAGCCGGGCGACCTCAGCGTGTCGATATTCTCGTCGGGTTTGGGGCCCGTGATTCCGCTGCCGCCGTGGGGCAACGTCGAGATCGACCCCCTTTCGTTCGTGATCTACGGCATCGGCATCGCCGACGCGACCGCGACGTTCGCGCACACGCTGGCGATCCCGGCGACGCCGTCGGTGATCGGCAACTACGCGTTCCAGGGTTGGTGCGGCGACGCGTACCGGTTGTTCCTGAGCAACGCGGTGTCACTCACGGTCCAGTAACCGCCAGCCGGAGCACGACGCGCCGCGCATGGGACGGCTCCGACTGCAACGCACCGATGCCATGGATCGGCCCGTGCGCGAAGTAGGTGCCCTGGGGCTGTCCGTGCGGATCGCGGTAGCGCGGGTCCACGTAGGCCTTGGTCAGCCGGGTGCAGGGGGCATGCGGAGAGCGCGGACCTGGCACGGATCGCGGGCGCTCGGAACGTTTCACCGGCCCTTCCGGCTGACGCAAGGATGATGCTGTAGCGCGCCGCGCCCGTTCGTCAGAAGCTGCCGATCAGCGCCGTCACGCGGTTGGTGCTCGTCAGCGCGGTGATCGCGCCGAGCGAACCGAGCTCGACTGGCACCACCTGCTGATGGAACACCTGCCCGATCAGGCCCGCTGCGGCCGGGATCGCGAGCGCAGTCGCGACGGCGCCGCCGGCCGGCAGTGCCATTCCGATGGCGTCCGGCGCCGCGAGCAGGAAACAACCGGCGCCACCCTGCGGCAGGATCGCCGACAGCGGTATCGCTGCCGTGCCGTAGCCAGTGAGCACGAGTGCGACACCGTTCGCCGGCATCCCGGTCGCCGCGGCAGAGAACGTCGAGCCGACCCACGGCAGCGACTTCGCGGTGAGCACGTTCGGTCCACCGGAGCCGGTGCAGCCCGACCCGAACGAGATCACGTTCGCGGGGCAGCTCGTCGCGAGTCGCGCGAAGTACGGCCCGACCGCGCTGCCCGCCTTGGTGAATTCGCCGCCAACGACCAGCTCGGTTCCGGACATCTTCAGCGTGGCGACGGGACCACCCGACAGCTCCGGCATCGGTACCCAGCTGGTGCCGTTCCAGCGGCCGATTCTCCCCCACTGGTGGGCGTAGTAGAGGGGATCTGCGACCGGTGCCGTCACGAAGGAGCCGCCCACGACGAGATCGCCGCCGGGCAGGACTTCGAGCGCGTCGACACTTGACCCGTATTGCAGCTCGCCCAGCGGCTTCCACGCCACGCCGTCAAAGCGCGCGAGCGCATACATCGGGGAGAAGGCCAAGGACGTGAACTCCCCGCCCGCTACGAGGTCGCCGTTCGGCATCCTGACGAGGGCGTGCACGCGCGAGTTGAACGCGTGGCCGACATTCGTCCACGTCGCGCCGTCGAAGCGCTTGACCCAGTGGGGGTACCCGCCGACGGCCAAGAGATCACCGTTGGGTAGGACGAGTAGCGCTTTCACGTCGTACACGCCTCCCATCGTCGACCACGTCGAGCCGTTCCACCGCCATAGAGGCATCGCCTGACTGGTGTTGGTGCTCCCGCCGGCAACAAGGTCCCCGTTCGGAAGCACGGCCAGCGCGTAGACGCGGCCGACAAGGGGCCCGTAATACACGACCGGGGTTCCCATCGGATGCCACGTCGTTCCATCCCACCGCGCGACGTTGAAACTGCCGAAGATGCCACCGGCGACGAGGTCGCCGTTCGGCAACACCGCGAGCGCCGAGACCGGGCCTGGGAGACCCGTACCCAACGGCGTCCAGCTCACGCCATCGTGACGGGCCACGAAGGCCGCGGGGATCGCGCCGATCGACAAGAAGTTGCCGCCGACGACGAGATCGCCGTTTGGCATCGTGACACTGGCCAGCACGCTGCCGGAGAAACCAGGGCCCAGCCCTGACCACGTCGTGCCATCCCAGCGCGCGATACTGCGCGCGCCGACCGTCCCGGCGGCCTCGAACTGGCCGCCGGCAAACAGCTCACCATTCGGCTGCACGGCGAGTGCGTTCACGGAACCGTGGATCCCGGCGCCGAGGCCGGACCACGCGGTGCCGTTCCACCGAGCGATGCCGCCGTACGTTGCGGCACCGGCGAGCAGATCGCCGTTTGGGAGCAGCGCGAGCGACCGCACCGGCTCGTAGAAAAACGGCCACTGCCCGACGGAGGACCAGGTCACGCCATCCCACCGCGCCACCTGTGCCCAGCCCATGCTAGCGATAGAGAACTGGCCACCTGCGAACAGGTCCCCGTTCGGCGCGACGACCAGCGCATAGACGTCAAGGTCGACCGTGCCGCCGAGCGCCGACCACCGGATGCCGTCCCAGCGGGCCAGGCATCCGCAGGGCACCGGCCCGTCGAGCCAGAACTTCCCACCCGCGACGAGGTCGCCGTTGGGCAACACGGCGAGGGCACGCACTCCGTTCTCCCACCAACTCGTCGGGATGCCCGGGCCAATGCTCGACCAGGTCGTACCGTTCCAGCGCGCTACGAGATCGAACCCGCCCCACGCGGCGACGAAGTCGCCACCCGCGACGAGGTCCCCGTTCGGCATCACGGCGAGCGCGTGGACGCGGCCTTCGAGAAAGCCGGCGCCGAGCGCCGACCACACGGACCCGTTCCAGCGCGCGATGCTGTTGACGGTGACACCGCCGATCGTCGCGAACAGTCCAGCGACGACGAGGTCGCCGTTCGGCATCACGGCGAGCGCGCGCACTTCGTTCGCCCAGGGATACCCGGCGATCGCGCCGAGCGAACTCCACACGCCGGTGGCGGGATCGTATGTCGCGAGGTGATCCGTCATGAGGGAGCCGGCGATCGAGAATCTGCCGCCGACGACGGCCACCGGATTCGCCGGTCCGACGCCATCGGGGTCCCACATCGTGATCGCGTTGACGACGCCGTCGACGCCGGGCAACGGCAGCGACGGCAGCCACGAGGTCGAGCATTGCGCGCTGGCGCGCGCGCCGAACACGGCGGCTGCCAGTACGAAGGCGGCCGCGGCGACAAACGAGTGGCGGTGGATCATGGCGTTCTGCTTCGTGAAGTGACCAGCGCATCGTCATCGACGCGCCTCGAAAGGGCCCTGAACAGAGTCCTGGCTGCCTCTGGCCGGGCCGAACCTCCGCGTTCGCGTCTTCTTAACTGGCGTGGAAGAAAGATGGATGGGGCCTCCGGCGGCACCGAATGGCAGCGTCGGGTTCTGCACTCGCGTCAGACGAGAAGACCAGGAAGCAAGGAGAGCTGAGTGCATGGGCGCGTCGCGGTCAGCGCGCGTCGGAGCTCTCGCCGATCCCGACCTGGTTGAGGCGCGGGAGCGCTTCCTTCGGGTCGTAGTGCTCGCACTGACGCCGGGCAGCCACACGGCGAGGGGGCACGCGCGCGACTCGGTTGTTCGATCGCGATGAGCCATGCCGACTGCACGACGTCGGAGTGGTGCCGCGACTGGTATGGGAACTACGCGTCGCCATGGCGGCCTGGCGACGGCGAACGTTGACTGGCTCTTCGTGGCCGCAGCCACCGCGGCGGCTGCTACATCTTCCCCGCGGGCAGCGAGCGCGCCGCCTGCCGTTTCAGCGGCGCTCCTTCGATCCGCAGTCGCGATCCGGGCCTGCGCCCTGCGAGGGCATCGCGGCTGTAGGCTTCACGGCCTCACGGCTTCTGCCGCCGCCGACCGTGACGAGGCGGCGCCAACCCCGCGATGACGCCGAGAGATGGCGGAGAGGGGGGGATTCGAACCCCCGTGGCACTTGCGTGCCAACTGGTTTTCGAAACCAGCCCATTCAGCCACTCTGGCACCTCTCCGCGAGGCTTGCCGCAACGGGGACGCGACGGCCGAATGAGGCGCAGGATCGTGCCGATCGCGTCCTGGCTTTGCAACTGCCAACTGCGCAGGCGGGCGCGACTCGCGACGCTCGACCACGGGCAACCGCTGCTTGCTACTTCGCCCCGCCGCGCTTGGGCTTGAAGAACGCGCGCAGCTGCTCGGCACTGCGCTCGGCAAGCACGCCCTCGACCACCACACAGCGGTGGTTCAGCCGCGGATCCTCGAGCAGGTTCGCGAGCGAACGCACGGCCCCGAACTTCGGATCGCGCGCGCCGAACACGACCCTGGCCAGGCGCGCGTGCAGGATCGCGCCGGCGCACAGGAAGCACGGCTCCAGCGAGCAATACAGCACGGCCTGTGGCAGGCGCTTCTCCCCCACGTTCGCGAGGGCCTGCTGCAGCGCCTCCATCTCGGCGTGCGCGAGCGGCGACCTCAGCTCCTCGACGCGGTTCCGGCCCTCCCCCGCGAGCACGCCGTCGACCACGACGCAGGCACCGACGGGTACCTCGCCGGCGGCCGCGGCGGCCGCCGCGAGCTCGAGGCAGCGGCCGATCCAACGAAGGTCCTCGCTTGTCGATGGCAAGTCACTCATCTATCGTCCGTACTTTCACTGAATCCGGGACCTGTGAGCAAGCGCGACTTCCTTTCGACCGCCGATCTGACCCGTCACGAACTCGACGACCTGCTCGACCTCGCCGCGCGCGTCAAGGGAAAGCGACCGGGCCAGGTGCTCGCGGGCAAGACGCTCGGGCTCGTGTTCTTCCAGCCGAGTCTGCGCACGCGCGTCTCGTTCGAGGTGGCGATGGTGCAGCTCGGCGGCCACTGCATCAACCTGTCGAGCGACGATCTCTACGAGCTCGAGCCGCAGGAGCAGGCCGTCATGGACGGTGTCGCGGAAGAACACGTGAAGGACGCCGCGCGCACGCTGTCGCGATACGTCGACGCGCTCGGCATCCGCGCTGCGTCGCGCACGGGCACGTGGGAGCGCGACCGGCAGGAGCTGTTGCTGCGCAGCTACGCGACATACTCGTCGGTGCCGGTCATCAACCTCGAGACGTGCTTCGAGCACCCGTGCCAGGCGCTCGCCGACGTGATGACGATGCGAGAGAACCTGGTTTCGCTGAAGGGGCGCAAGCTGACGCTGCTCTGGTGCAACCACCCCGAGCCGAAGTCGCTGGGCCCGACGCACTCGATCCTGCAGGTCGCCGCGACGATGGGCATGCAGATCACGCTCGCGCATCCGCTCGGCTTCGAGGTCGACACGCAGGTGCTCGAACGGAGCCGCTCGCTGGCCCGCGAAGCCGGCGGCTCGGTGCAAGTGCAGAACGACCTGCAGGCCGCGGCACGCGGCGCCGAGGTGCTCTACGCGCGTTCGTGGGGCTGCACGAAGTACTGGGACGACATGGAGCGCGAGGCGATGGTCAAGCGCTCGCTGCAGTCGTGGCGCGTCGACGAGCAGTTGATGGCGACGACCAACAACGCGCTGTTGATGCACCCGCTGCCCGTGCGCAGAAACGTCGCCGCGACGGACGCCGTGCTCGACGGCAAGCAGTCGATCATCTACGAGCAGGCGGCGAACCGAACGCACGTGCAGAAGGCCTTGCTCATGCAGTTGTTGAAGTAGGCGTTGCGGTAGACCGGACGAAACCCTCCGCGCGAGCCGTGTTGAGCAGGCCGGCGGCGAGAGGCATCGCTGGCTGGAAGCCGAGCAGCTGCTTTGCTGCGGTGCCGTCGGCGACCCAGCCGTCGGCGCGGATCTCGCGCACCTTGTCGCGGTTGAAGAATCCGGCCCGGTGCCGCATCGCGGCGAAGAGATCGCAGGTCAGTGCCGCGGCGCCGACGAACGGCATCGGCACCGGCACGAGTCGCGCGGTGCGCCCACACGCGGTGGCCATCGCGCGCAGCAGCGCGTGCGTGTCGGTGCGTTCGGGCCCGTCGAGCGCGAGAACGGCGCCCGCGGGTCGCACCGACAGCGCTCGCATCAGGGCTTCGACGACGTCGTCGCGGAAGATCACCGAGAGCGGCCGCGGCCGCGCGAGCACTGGGGTCAAAGGCGCACACGCCTGTTTGAAGAGCAGTCGCGTCGCGGCGTCGGCGGGGCCATAGACGATCGGTGGCCGCACGATGGTCCAAGGCATCCGCGCTTGCAGGACCGCGAGCTCGGCGCGACGTTTGGTGTCGCCGTAGGCGGAGACCGGGCGACATCGATCTGGCATCGCCGTACTCGAAGCACCGTCGATGCTCGGACCCGCGGCCGCCAGCGACGAGACGAGCAAGAAGTGCGCCGAAGGGGAAGAGTTCTCCACCGCGGCCAGCAAGCGCCGCGTTCCGTCCACGTTCGGGCCCTCGAATCCCGAGCGGTTCCACGCTTTCACCGCGCCGGCCAGATGCAGCACGACGCCAGCGCCCTCGACCGCGGCGGCCAGCGCGCGGCTGTCCGCCGGGTTCGCCAGGTCCGCGCAGAACACGCAGTCGGCTGGTATGCCCTGAGCCAATGCCCTGGCCCGATCTCGCACGAGACACCGGATTGCAGTGGCCCGCAGGCCACGCAGCAGTAATCTCTGCAGCACTGCACCGCCGAGGAAACCCGTCGCGCCTGTGAGCACGAAGTCACAGGCAGGAAGTTCGCGCATCACAGAAGTCGCCAAGCCGGAACAAAGGTTTTGTCAGCGCTGACGCTGGAATCTACCATCCCGCCAGACCTTGGACATCTTCCAGAAGTGTGACGGTTTCACGCGGGCTCGCGAACTGCAGGCTCTGGGCGTCTACCCCTACTTCATCCCCTTGCACGGGAGCGAGGGCACGGAGGTGGAGATCGCCGGCAAGCGGCTGATCATGATCGGCAGCAACAACTACCTGGGGCTCACCCACCACCCCAAGGTACGCGAGGCTGCCCAACAGGCCATCCGCCAATACGGCACTTCGTGCTCGGGCTCGCGGTTCTTGAACGGAACGCTCGAGTTGCATGAAGAACTCGAGCGGCGGCTCGCGAAGTTCATGGGCCAGGAAGCGGCGCTGTGCTTCTCGACCGGCTTCCAGACGAACCTCGGGGCCATTTCGGCGATCTGCAGCAAGGACGACCTGATCCTCTGCGATCGGGAGAACCACGCCTCGATCATCGACGGCTGCCGCCTCAGCTTCAGCGACGCGAAGAAGTTCCGTCACAACGACATGGCGGATCTCGAGGCCCACCTGGAGCGCGGCAAGAGCCAGGGCAAGGGCATGCTGATCGTCGTCGACGGGCTGTTCTCGATGATGGGCGATCTGGCGCCGCTGAAGGCGATCCGGAATCTCGCCGACGTCTACGGCGCCCGCGTCATGGTCGACGAGGCCCACTCGGTCGGCGTGCTGGGCACCCGCGGCCAGGGCGCCTGCGAGCTCTGCGGCATCAAGCCGGACCTCGTGATGGGCACCTTCAGCAAGAGCTTCGCGAGTCTCGGCGGCTTCATTGCGGGCCCCGAGAAGGTGATCCACTACATGCGCCACCACGCGCGGGCGCTGATGTTCTCGGCCTCGATCACGCCGTCGGCGGCCGCGGCGGCGCTGGCTTCCCTCGGCCTGATCGAGACGCAGCCGCAAATGCGGCACCGCGTGTTGCAGATCGCCCACCGCGTGCGAACGGGTCTGGCCGAGCTCGGGTTCTCGACGGCCGGAACGCTGGCGAGCCCGATCGTGCCCGTCATCGTCGGCAACCAGGAACGCATGCTGCAACTGTGGCGCACGCTGTTCGATTGCGGCTTGTTCACGAATGCCGTGACGCAGCCGGCAGTGCCTCCGAACATGGACCTGATCCGCACGTCCTACATCGCGAGCCATACCGACAAGCAGATCGATCAGGTGTTGTCGCGTTTCGCCGAGGCCGGCAAGCGAAGCGGCGTGCTCAGCGCTACGACACGCAAGTCGGCCCATGCGGCCGAGGGTGCGTAGCGCCCGCGCCGAGGCCGGCCCACCACGACGGGAGACCCCGCGGCCCTTTCCCAGTAGTTCCCATCGCCGCGGGGCGACCCACGAACCAGCGGAAAGCCGCATCCAGCCGCCCGATCGCGACGACGTTCCTGGTAGTTGTCATCGGTGATGACACCGTCCCCGAGGGCATGAAGCGGGAGGCCGCTCCGATCGTTTGTCGCCGTTGCGCCGCGCTCGTGCTGCGCGAGCGTCGGCTCCAACGTGGCGGCCCGCAATCGCGAGTTCGCCGGCTTCCATGTAGCCTATGCCGCGATGAGCGACGCGCCTCCCTTCGTCCACCTGCACGTGCGCTCGCACTACAGCCTGCTCGCATCGCCGTCGCAGGTCAGCAGCCTCGTCGAGGCCGCGGCGGCTGACGGCCAGCAGGCCATAGCGCTCACGGACAACGGCAACCTGTTCGGCGCCGTCGAGTTCTTCAAGGCGTGCCGCGAACACAAGCTCAAACCGATCGTCGGCCAGACCACGTATGTCAGCAAGCGCACGCGCAAGGAGAGCGCGGGCGCCGACAACCCCACCCACGACCTCACGCTGCTCGCCTCGGACAACCGCGGCCTGCAGAACCTCAAGCAACTGTCCGGTCGCGCCTGGCTCGAGGGGTTCAGCTACAAACCACGAGTTGACATCGAGTTACTGCATGAGCATCGCGCGGGGCTCATCGCGTTGTCGGGCGGTATCAGCTCGCAGATCGCGACCGCGATCCAGCACGGCGACCTCGCCTCTGCCAAGGCGACCGCCCTGCAACTGCGCGAGGTGTTCGGCTCCGAGAACTTCTTCTTCGAGGTTGCCGAGACCGGCGTCGAGCCGCAGCGAAAGGTCACGTCAGCACTGCGTGGCCTGGGCCAGGAGCTGTCGATCCCGTGCGTCGCCACGAACGACGTGCACTACCTGCGAGCCGAGGACTGGCTCGCGCAGGACATCATGCTCTGCATCCGCAGCGGCAAGACCGCAGCCGACCAGCAGCGCTTCCGCATGGGATCGCGCGAGCTCTTCCTGAAGAGCCGCGCACAGATGGCGCAGGGCTTCGCCGACTGGCCGGACGCGCTGCGGCAATCGGTCGACATCGCCGACCGCTGTGACGTGTCGATGGAGTTCGGCGTCTACCACCTGCCCGTGTTCGTGCCCGAGGACGGCACGACGCCCGACCTCTACTTCGAGCGCCTGTGCCGCGAGGGTGCCGAGCGGCGCTACGGCGCACTCGACGCGAAGGTCAAGGACCGGCTCGACTACGAGATCGGCGTGATCAAGAAGCTCGGCTTCGTCAGCTACTTCCTGATCGTGCAGGACTTCATCGCGAAGGCGCGGTCCATGGGTATCCCGGTCGGCCCCGGGCGAGGCTCGGCCGCGGGATCGATCGTCGCCTACAGCCTCGGCATCACCGACGTCTGCCCGCTGCGCTACGCGCTGCTGTTCGAGCGCTTCCTGAACCCTGCGCGCATCTCGATGCCCGACATCGACATCGACTTCTGCGGCAACCGGCGCGACGAGGTCATCGAGTACGTGCGGCAGAAGTATGGCAACGACTGCGTCTGCCAAATCATCACGTTCGGCACGATGGCGAGCCGGGGTGTGTTGCGCGACGTCGGCCGCGTGCTCGACTTCCCGATCGCCGACGTCGACCGGTTGTGCAAGAAGGTGCCGCAAGGGCCCGGCGCCTCGCTCGCCACGGCGCTCGAGGCCGACGCGGAGCTGAAGCAGATCCGCGACAGCTCGCCGCAACACAAGCGGCTGTTCGACCTCTCGCTGCAACTCGAAGGGCTCGCGCGACACTCCTCGATCCACGCGGCCGGCGTCGTGATCGCGGACCGCCCGCTGCGCGACTACGTGCCGCTCGCGAAGAACGGCGAGGACATCGTCACGCAGTGGCAGATGACGGAGCTCGAGGAGGTCGGGTTGCTCAAGATGGACTTCCTGGGTCTGAAGACCCTGACGATCCTGCAAGAGGCCGAGCGGCTGATCCAGGAAGTCCACAATACGAAGATCGACCTCGCGCATCTGCCGCTCGACGATCGCGCGACCTATGCGCTGATGACGCGAGGTGAAACGCAGGGGATCTTCCAACTCGAATCGAGCGGCATGCGCGAGCTGCTGACCCGCCTCAAGCCCGACACGTTCGAGGACGTCATCGCCGGCATCGCGCTGTATCGACCGGGCCCGCTCGGGTCGGGCATGGTCGAGATGTTCGTGCGCAGGAAGCACGGCGAAGAGGCGGTGCAGTATCCGCACGAAGCGACGAAGCCGGTCCTCGAGCCGACCTACGGAGTCATCGTCTACCAAGAGCAGGTGATGCAGCTCGCCAACATCATCGGCGGCTTCTCGATGAGCGACGCCGACAACCTGCGCAAGGCGATGGGCAAGAAGAAGCCCGAGGTGATGGCGAAGTTCAAGGACCAGTTCATCGCCGGCGCCAAAGCGCAGAGCTACAGCGAGAAGATCGCGCGGAAGCTGTTCGAGGACATGGAGTACTTCGCGGGGTACGGCTTCAACAAGTCGCACTCGACCGCATACGCGCTCATCACCTACCAGACCGCGTGGCTCAAGGCGCACTACCAGGTCGAGTTCACGGCCGCGAACCTGACGGTCGAATCGAGCAACACCGACAAGATCAAGGAGTTCGTCGACGAGGCGCGGCGCTCGGGCATGGCGATCCTGCCGCCGAGCGTGAACCTCTCACAGCGCTACTTCAGCGTCGAAGGCAAGTCGATCCGCTACGGGCTCGGTGCGATCAAGGGTGTAGGCACTCGCGCCGCCGATGCGATCGCCGCGGAACGGCGCCGAGGTGGCCCGTTCGCTTCGCTCGAGGATCTCTGCGAACGGCTCGACGGCAACCTGCTGAACAAAACGGCACTCGAGGCGCTCGTGCAGGCGGGCGCGCTCGACGGCATGTCCCGCAAACGCGCGGGCAACTTCGCGGCGATCGAGTCGGCGCTGCGCTCGTCGGCGGCCGCGCGCGAAGACCGGCGCCGTGGGCAGAAACTGCTCTTTGCCGCACCGCAGTTCGCGGCCAGCGCAGCCGGTGACGAGACCGCCGTCGAGTGGCCCGAGCACGAACGCCTCGCGCGCGAGAAGGAGTCCCTGGGGTTCTACCTGTCGGGCCACCCGTTCGAGCGACGCGGCCCGTTCCTGCGCCGCATCGCGGGACAGACGACGAAGTCGCTCGCCCAGATGGAGCCTGGTTCTACCGTTCGCATCGCGGGCATGATCAGCTCGGTGCGCATCGTGCAGATCAAGCAGGGCAAGAACGCGGGGCAGAAGATGGCGCGTTTCCAGCTCGAGGACCTCGACGGCCAGGTCGCCGTGACGTGTTTTGCGCGCGCCTACGCGGCGATGAAGGACCGCATCGTCGATGACGCGATCGTGTTCCTTTCGGGTCGCGTCGAAGGCACTGGAGAGGATCGTTCGATCCTGCTCGATCAGGTCGAACCGGCGAACGAGGTCGTGCGCCGCGAAGTCGCGGGCCTGGTGCTGCACCTGGGTGGCAACCTCGCGACCGACGGCAATCTCGATCGCATCGCCGATACGCTGTCGCAGCACCGCGGCCAACAGCACGTGCACCTCGACATCTACGACGGCAGCGAGTGCTACCGCGTACGCAGCGACGAAGGCGTGCGTGTGACCGAAGGGCTGCTCGACGACCTCGCGTTGCTCGTCGGGTCGCAGAACATGTTCTTCACACGCACCTGACGCGGAGCGTCACGTGCGAGTGAGGTGGGCGTGAAGCGGACTGCGCTGCACCGGCGTTGCGGCGATGCCAACTATCGGGCGCCCGCTTCGGCGGGCGTCTCGGTCTTGCTCGCGTTGGACTCGGCGGCCTTGATCTTCTGCTCGAGCACGTTGTTGTCGACGAGCTCGAAGATCACGCGTGAGCCGCCGTCGCCGATGCGGTAGTCGGCCGTTCGCATGATGCGCGTGTAGCCACCGTGGCGGCTCGCGAAGCGCGGTCCGATCACGTCGAACAGCTTCTTCACGGCCGTCTTGTCCTGCAGGAAGGCGACGGCGCGGCGGATGCGGTGCACCTTCGTCTTCGGATCCGAGCTGCGCGCCAGCGTGATCATCTTCTCGACGAAGGGCCGCAAGGCCTTGGCCTTTGGCAACGTCGTGATGACGCGTTCGTGCATGATGACCGAAACCGTGAAGTTCTTGCGCAGGGCCGCGCGATGCGCCGTGTTTCGTCCCAGCGACTTGCCCGCAACATTGTGTCTCATGGCTGCTCTTCTCCGACCTGCGGCTGCTTACTTGAATTCCTCGATACTCATGCCCAGCGACAGACCGAGTGCGCTCAGCTTGCTCTTGACCTCCTTCAAGGAGGTCTTGCCGAAGTTCCGGACCTTCAACAACTCGGGCTCCGACAACTGCACGAGGTCGCGCATCGTCGTGACGCTCTCGCTGTCGAGACAGTTCTTGGCGCGAACCGAGAGCTCGAGCATGTCGATGCTCTTGCTGAGCAACTCGACCATCTCGCGACGCCGCGCGCTCTCGTCGCCTTCGGGCGCCAGCACGCCGCCCTCGACCGCGAGGTCTTCCTTGAGGTCGAAGTACTGGACGAACGGGTTGAGGTGCTTGCGGTAGATCTTGCTGGCCTCGACGAGCGCCATCTCGGGCGACACCGTCCCGTCGGTCCAGATGTCGAGCACCAGGCGGTCGTAGTCGGTCGACTTGCCGACGCGCGTGTTCTCGATCGCGTAGCGCACGCGGTGCACGGGGCTGAAGATCGAGTCGACCGGGATGGTTCCGATCTCGAGTTCCTCGGTCACGTTCTCCTCGGCGGTGACGTAGCCGCGACCCTTGCGCACCTGCATTTCGCAGAAGAAACGCACGTCCTCTGTCAGCGTGCAGATCTTGAGCTCGGGGTTCGCGATCTCGACGTTCGAGTCGCCCTCGATCTTCTCGGCGCGCACTTCACCCTTCTGGTTGGCGTCGATGCGCAACGTCGTCGGCGCGTCCGTGTGCAGCTTGACGCGCAGCTTCTTGATGTTCAGCACGATCTGCGTGACGTCTTCGAGCACGCCCTGGATCGTCGAGAACTCGTGAACGACGCCGTCGATGCGCACCCACGTGACGGCCGTGCCCTCGATCGAGGACAGCAACACGCGCCGCAGGCCGTTGCCGATGGTGGAGCCGAAACCCTTCTCGAAGGGCTCGACCGTGAATCGGCCGAACGTCGGGGTCGAGGTTTCCCGGTCCAGCCGGACTTGTGAAGGCAACTCGAAGTTACGCCAACGAATACGCATTGTAATTCTCCGGGGACTGTTCCTTGCGGCACGGCGCTGCGACTGACAGGACTGGGCCGGCCATCACTTCGAGCACAGCTCGATGATGAGCTGCTCCTGGATCTCGACACTGACGTCTTCGCGCTTGGGCAGCTGGATCACGCGGCCCTTGAGCTCGGCCGGCACGGCCTCGAGCCACCCGGGCAGCGGGCGGCCCTTGTTCATCTCGATGGCGTCGGTCGCCTTCTTCTTGAGCTTGTCGCTGCCGCGCACCTCGATCTCGTCGCCGGGCCGAACCAAGTAGCCCGGGATGTCGATGCGCTTCTTGTTCACGTAGACGTGGCCGTGGGCGACCATCTGGCGTGCGTCGAAGCGCGAGAAGGCGAGTCCGAGGCTCAGCACCACGTTGTCGAGCCGTCGCTCCATGAGCACGAGCAGGTTCTCGCCCGTGTTGCCCTTCTGGCGTTGCGCGACCGAGAAGTAGTGCTGGAACTGACGCTCCATCACGCCATAGATGCGCTTGCACTTCTGCTTCTCGCGCAGCTGGGTGCCGTAGTCGGTGCCCTTCTTGGGGCGGACGTGTTGGCCGGGCGGGTAGTTGCGCCGGTTCACGCCGCACTTCTCCGAGAAGCAGCGCTGCCCCTTGAGGAAGAGCTTGACGCCTTCGCGGCGGCAGAGTTTGCAGACGTTCGTGGTGGTCGTCATTTCAGTGGCGAATGTCGGGTAGCAGCGCCGGTCGCAAGTTTCGAGCGCTCAGACGCGGCGCCTCTTGCGGGAACGGCAGCCATTGTGGGGAAGGGGCGTGATGTCCTCGATCGACTTCACTTCGATGCCGGAGCTCGACAGCGCGCGGATCGCCGACTCGCGCCCCGAACCAGGACCGCGCACGAGCACTTCGAGCTCGTGCACACCCATCTTCTTGATCTTGTCGGCGACCTTCTCGGCAGCGCGCTGCGCTGCGAACGGCGTGCTCTTGCGCGAGCCTTTGTAGCCGATGGTTCCGGCCGAGTCCCACGCGAGGACCTGACCTGCGTTGTCGACGATCGTGATGATCGTGTTGTTGAAGGAGGCCTTCACGTGCGCAATGGCCTTGCCCACGTTCTTGCGCATGCGCGCCTTCTTCTTCTCGGTCGAAGGGGCGGTTGCCGGGGTCGAAGCGCCACCTGGAGAACCCGGCCCTGGAGTTTGCGTGCTCATCGAATCACTTCCTGAGGATCTTCTTGTTGGCAACCGTCTTGCGCGGACCCTTGCGGCCACGTGCATTGCTGCGAGTGCGCTGCCCGCGCACGGGCAGCCCGCGGCGGTGCCGCAGACCCCGATAGCAGTAGATCTCCTTGAGCCGGTTGATGTTCTGCATGGTCACGCGCCGCAAGGCGCCCTCGACCACGAAGTTCTTCTCGAGATAGCTCGCGATGTTGGCCACCTCGTCGTCCTTGAGGTCCTTGGCGCGCACGCCGGGGTTGATCGCGAGTTCCTTGAGGACCTTGCGCGAGACCGTCGGACCAACGCCGTAGATGTATTGCAGCGCAATCTCGATGCGCTTTTCGCTGGGGATGTCGACGCCGAGGAGACGGGGCATGTTTCGTTTACCTTCCTGGTCTTGACGCTACTTGCCTTGGCGCTGCTTGTGCCGGGCATTGCTGCAGATGACGCGCACGACACCGCGGCGCCTCACGACCTTGCAGTGCTCGCAGATGCGTCGAACGCTGGTTCTGACCTTCACGACAGTTCTCGCTGATGGGATGGACGGGGTGGGGACTCGTGCTGGCTCTGTTGCGTCGACTTCAGCATGCTGCAGATGCGCGCTTTGTTCGGATCGAACGGCGAGATCTCGATGAGAACCGGATCTCCGGGGAGCAGGCGCGTGAGCGCCTTCCGCAGATCCAGGGCGGCGTGAGCCACCACCTCGCGACCGTCGGCAGTCTGCAAGCGGAACATCCCGTTGTTGAGTCGCGCGAGCACCGTGGCGCGGGTGCGCTCGGGCCCGTGGCTCGACGTGGGTTCTTCCGCTTCTGTCGTCATTGCATCAGCTTCAGCAACTCCTGGAAAACGAGATCGGGCGATCGACTCGCGTCGATCTCCCGGAGGACACGGCGGTCGCGGTAGTACGCCAGCAATGGCGCCGTCTGCGACCGATACACTTCGAGGCGCTTGCCGATCGCTTCGGGGCGATCGTCGGAGCGCTGGACCAACTCGCTGCCGCATTGATCACAGACCCCGGCCTTCTTCGTCGGTCGATTCTCGAGGTGCCATATGGCACCACACTTCGAACAGGTCCGACGGCCCGACAGGCGGCCGACAAGGACCACTTCGGGAACGGCGAAGTAGATCACGTGCGAAAGCGCGGCGGCACCGGACAAGGACTTGTCGAGCGCTTCCGCCTGCGGGAGTGTACGGGGGAATCCGTCCAGGATCCAGGCGTCTTTGGCGTCCGGCAGCCGGATCCGCGCCCGCACCATGCCGATGATGACGTCGTCCGGCACCAGCTTGCCCGCGTCCATGAAGGTCTTGGCCTGCAGACCGAGCGGAGTCTTCGCCGCCACCTCCGCGCGCAGCATGTCGCCCGTGGACAGGTGAGCTACCGCGGCCGTTTCCGCGACCTTCTTGGCCTGCGTCCCCTTGCCGGCGCCGGGAGGGCCGAGGAACACCGCGCGGGACCTGAGCATGACTGCCATGGCCATCGAGCTCAGCGGCGGCCCCAACCGCTGGCGCTCTTTGCGCCGCTCTGGGCCTTGGCGCCGGTCGGGCCGCCTTCCTCGAGGAAGCCCTCGTAGTTGCGCATGACCAGCATCGCGTTCAGCTTCTCGACCATGTCGAGCGCAACGCCGACGACGATCAGGATCGAGGTGCCGGACATGAAGTAGATGAGAACCTGGTCGACCGTAGAGCCCCTGCGAGCGCCGAACAGCGACGGCAGCACGGCCACGATCGAGAGGAAGCTCGCACCGGCCAGCGTGATGCGCACCATCGTGGCCTCGAGGAACTCGGCCGTCGGCTTGCCGGGGCGGATGCCGGGCACGAACGACCCGCCCTCCTGGAGGTTCTTCGCGATCTCGTTCGGCTGGAACATCATCGACGTCCAGAAGAACGCGAAGAAGAAGATCAATGCCGTGTACGACAGCATGAACCAGAAGCCGCGCTGGGCACTGAACGACATCTCGAGCCACGACCAGCCCGTCGCGGTCCCGATCATGGCCGGGATCATCAACAGCGCGGAGCCGAAGATGATCGGCATCACTCCGGCCTGATTGACCTTGAAGGGCAGGAAGTGCTTCTGGCCGCCATAGACGCGCCGGCCGCGCGTGTGTTTGGCTTGTTGGATCGGGATCCGCCGCTGTGCCTTCGTCATGTAGACGACGGCGACCACCGCGACACCCCAGGCGAGCAGGAACATGAGCATGCTCTGCCAGGCTTGCCGATCGAAGCCGAGGTCGAAGTAGATGGCCATCGACGGATAGAGGTTCGACACGATGCCCGCCATGATGATCAGCGAGATCCCGTTGCCGATGCCGTGTTCGGTGATCTGTTCGCCGAGCCACATGATGAACATCGTTCCTGCCGTCAGCGCGACCATCACGACGACGCAGTAGATGCCAAACCATTCACGCACTCCGGCGTGGATGAGCTTGCTGTTCTCGGCTCCCAGTGCACCGAAGATCACGAACCACGACTGGATCAGGCAGATGCCGACCGTCGCGAGGCGCGTGTATTGATTGATCTTGCGCTGACCGCTCTGCCCCTCCTTGGCGATCTTCTCGAGCGCAGGCACTGCCTTGGCGAGCAGGCTGAAGATGATGCTCGCCGAGATGTAGGGCATGACGCCCAGAGAGAAGACCGTGGCGCTCTGCAGCGAGCCGCCGGTCAGCACGTTCATCATCCCGAACAGCCGACCGACGCCGCCGAGGTTCCGGCTCTGATTCAGCGACTCGCCCCAGTTGACGCCTGGCAGCGGTACGAAGAATCCGATGCGATAGACCAACAACAGACCGAGGGTGATCAGGATCTTGTTCCTGATCTCCTTGATCTTGAACAGGTTGGTAATCGTGAGGCTCATGCGTGGTTAGCGAGCGGCAGGGGCAACCTTCTTGGCTGGTGAACCAGGCTGGCGCCTGGTGCCGTCCTTGGCGACGAACTTCTCGCGGTGCGCCCGCTTCTCGTTCACGAGCACGGTGCCGCCGGCCTTCTCGATCTTCGTGCGCGCCATTGCCGTGATGGCGTCGACCTTGACCGTGACCGCCTTCGTCACCTCACCATCCCCGAGGATCTTGAAGAGCTCGGAGTGCTTCTCCTTCGAGGTCAGGCCCTTCTGCAACACGGCCTGCAAGTCGACGACCGCACCCGTGTCGAACACGTCGAGGTCGCTGACGTTCACGATCGTGAACACCTTCTCGAAGTTCTTGTTGTTGAAGCCACGCTTCGGCAGGCGGCGGTAGATGGGCATCTGACCACCTTCCCAACCGATGCGGCGCGACCAACCCGAGCGGGCCTTCGCGCCCTTGTGGCCGCGGCCCGAGGTCTTGCCCAGTCCCGATCCGGTGCCCCGGCCGACGCGTTTGCGTTCCGGGAACTTGAGACCGAGCGTCTTTGCTTCGGCGAGGTTCATTCGAGGGTCACTCCCCGCAGCGCGACCGTCTGGTCACGGCTGCGCAGCTTGCTGAGCGCGATCATGGTCGCTTTGACGACATTGAGCGCGTTCGTCGAGCCATAGTTCTTGGTCAGGATGTCCGTGATGCCGGCGCGTTCGAGGACCTTGCGCACGGCCTTGCCAGCGATGATGCCCGTTCCGCGCGCAGCCGGAATCAGCCGCACCTTCGTCGCGCAGTAGTGACCTTCGATCGGATGCGGGATCGTCGTGCCGTCGCGGACCACGCGCATGATCTGCTTGCGCGCGTCCTTGACCGACTTCTCGATTGCGCCGGGCACTTCGCGGCCCTTGCCGTAGCCGATGCCGACGAGGCCGTCGCGGTTGCCGACGACGCTGAGCGCGCTGAACGAGAACCGGCGTCCGCCCTTGACCACGGCCGCCGAACGATTGATCGCCACGACATCGTCTTCGACGTCTGCCGACAAGGCTTCGTCGATCGGAATCAGGTTGTGTTTGCCCTTGGCCATTGTAGGAACGCTGACCGGCTCGCGCCGGTCGTTGCATGGGGTGATGTCGTCTTGTTCGGAAAGGTGGTGCCTGTAAGTCGTACGCGATCGAGAACCCAGAGAGTCAGAACTTCAGACCGGCCTCACGCGCCGCGTCGGCGAGTGCCTTGATGCGGCCGTGATACTTGTAGGCGCCGCGATCGAACGCCACCTCGACGAGGCCGGAGCGCTTGGCCCGTTCGGCCAGCAGAGCACCGACCCGCTTCGCAACATCCGTCTTGCGCATGCCCTTCAGCGTGCTGCGCAGGTCCTTCTCGAGCGACGAAGCGGCGACCAGCGTATGGCCGCGGACGTCGTCGATGATCTGGACCGAGATGTTGGCGAGGCTGCGGAAGACCGACAGCCGCGGCCGGTTGGTGACCTGGCGCAACTTGTTTCGCACCGAGGTCGCCTTGCCGCGGCGCCGTTGATGTTTCTGGAAGGTGATACTCATGCTGCTGTGATCCTTTGCCCAACCACTCGTCAGGCGGTGCCACCCGAGGTGAAGGCCTTGCCGGACTTGCGCTTGATGACTTCGTCGCTGTACTTGATGCCCTTGCCCTTGTATGGCTCGGGCTTGCGCAGCTTGCGAATGGCGGCGGTCACGGTGCCGACCTGCTGGTTGTCGATACCCTTCACTACGAGCGACGTGGGCGTCGGCACTTCGACCGTGACGGTCGGCGGTACCTGGAAGCGGACCGGCTTGTTGAACCCGAGCTTGAGCACCAGTTCCTTGCCTTCGAGCACGGCGTCGTAACCGACACCGGCGATGTCGAGCTTCTTCTCATAGCCCTTGGTCACGCCCTCGATCATGTTGGCGATGAGCGCGCGAGTCGTGCCTTGCAAAGCCCGCGCAGCACGATCCTCGCCGATGGCCGACACCTTGAGAGTGGCACCGTCGAGCGAGAGGTCGACCTCGCGCCGGACGGCGAGCTTGAGCTCGCCCTTCTGACCCTTCACGACGACGCTTCCAGGCGCGACCAGAACGGTCACGCCCTTCGGCACCACGATTGGTTTCTTGCCGATCCTGGACATCTCAATCCACCGTGCAGAGGACTTCGCCGCCGACGCGGCGCTGGCGGCACTCGCGATCCGAGAGCACGCCCTGGTTCGTGGAAACGACCGCGATGCCGAGACCACCCCGAACCTTCGGGAGGTCCGAGCAGCCGCGATAGCGACGGCAGCCTGGCTTGCTGAATCGCTCCAGCGACGAAATCACGCGTTCCCCTTCGGGGCCCGTGCGGAACTCGACCTTGACGGCGGAACGCGGCCCATCCGAGGCGACTTCATAGCCCTGGATGAAACCTTCGCGCTTGATGGCGTCCAGAATCGCCACCTTGAGGCGGCTGCCTGGGAATACGCAATGCAGCGCTCCGCTCGATAGAGCGTTGCGCATTCGCGTCAGCATGTCGGCAATCGGATCGGTCATCATGCCTGGTTGCTCCTACCACGAGGCCTTCCGCACGCCGGGGATCTCCCCCAGCAATGCGAGTTGACGGAAACAGCACCTGCAAACACCGAACTTGCGGTAATAGGCGCGGGCACGCCCACAAAGCTGGCAACGGTTGTAGCGCCGCGACGAGAACTTCGCGGGCTTGCGCTGCTTGACCCTCAAGCACTTCTTGGCCATGGTGTAGTGTGGCTGGTGTTACTTGCGGAAGGGCATCCCGAGATGCGTCATCAGCGCGAGGCCTTCTTTGTCGGTCTTCGCGGTGGTGACGAACGTGATGTCCATTCCTTGGACGAACTCGACCTTGTCGAGCTGGATCTCCGGGAACACACTCTGCTCCGAGAGACCCATCGTGTAGTTGCCGCGGCCGTCGAACTTGGTCGGCAAGCCGCGGAAGTCTCTGATGCGCGGAATCGCGAGCGTGATGAGCCGGTCGAGGAACTCCCACATCCTGGTGCCGCGCAGCGTGACCGCGGTGCCGATCGGATAACCCTCGCGCAGCTTGAAGCCCGAGACGGCGCCCCGGGCCTTGCGGGTCAGCGGTCGCTGCCCGGTGATCGCAGTGAGGTCCTTGCTCGCGGCCTCCATGCGGTTCTTGTTCTCGACGGCCTTGCCGACACCCATGTTGACGACGATCTTCGACAGTCTCGGCACCATCATCGGGTTCGGATAGCCGAAGTCCTTCTTGAGGCCGGGCACGACCCTCTCGCGATAGGTCGTTTGCAGGCGCGCGATGACCCGCTCCTTGGGAGCAGCTTCCTTGGGTTCCTTGGGCGCAACCTCCTTCGCAGAGTCCGCCTTCGAAGGATCGCCCTTGCCTTTGCCGCCCTTGTCCTTGCCACCCTTGTCCTTGCCGCCCTTGTCCTTGCCACCCTGTTGGGCGCCACCCTTTTGGGGTGCGCCTTCGGGCGATGCGGCTTCGTCTTTGTTGGTGCTCATGGTGATTCCTGGGATCAGTCGAACTGGGTCCCGCATTTCACGCCGACGCGGTGCTTCTTGCCGTCGGCGATCTTGATCCGGGTGCGCGTGCCCTTGCCGAGCTTCTGACTGAACAAAAGCACCTTGCTCGAATCGATCGGCTGCTCGAGCTGTACGCGGCCACCCTTCGGGTTCTGCTGCGACCGGCGCTGGTGTTTCCAGCGCAAGTTGACACCCTGCACGATGACGCGGCCGGTCTGCGCATCGACCTTGAGCACCTCGCGCACCTCGTCCGACTTGTACTGGCCCGAAGTGACGACGACCTTGTCGCCCTTCTTGACGTGGAGCTTGCGCAGCGTGGCCTTCGGCTTGTTGGCGAACATCAGACGACCTCCTCTGCGAGCGAGACGATCTTCATGAAGTTGCGGTCGCGCAGCTCGCGGGCCACGGCGCCGAAGATGCGCGTGCCGCGCGGATTGCCTTCCTTGTCGATGACGACGAGCGCGTTGCCATCGAAGCGGATGTAGGAGCCATCGGAACGGCGCACGGGTTTGGCAGTGCGGACCACCACTCCCTTCACGACTTCGTGCTCCTTGACTTCACCCGTCGGCAAGGCCTTCTTCACGACGGCAATCACGACGTCGCCGACCGAGGCGTAACGCCGGCCGCTGCCACCGAGTACCTTCACACACATGGCGCGCTTGGCGCCCGTGTTGTCGGCCACATCGAGCATCGACATTTCTTGGATCATGGGAATCTCCTGCTGCGCAGCTGCTGTCGGGATCGCTAGACAGGTGCTCTCTGGACTGTGCTCTTTAGACTGTGCTCTTTAGACTGGGGCCTTTTGCACGATGCGCACGAGTCGCCAACACTTCGTCTTGCTGAGCGGCCGCGTGTGCGTCACGTCGACGACGTCGCCGACCTTGGCTTCGTTCTTCTCGTCGTGGACATAGAGACGCGTGCGTCGCGACACGAACTTCTCGTAGAGCGGGTGGCGAACCTTGCGGTCGACCTGCACGACGACGGTCTTCTGCATCTTGGTCGACACGACCGTGCCGCGCATGACCTTGCGCTGCGCGCGTTCGGTGTTGCGTTCCACGGTGTCCAGCTCCCCGGGGTCGGGGGTCTTCGACGCGTCCGCTGCGGGTTTGGTACTCATTGCTTGGTAGCTCCGGTCCTCGCGCGGTCGCCGAGAACCATCAGGATGCGGGCAATCGTGCGACGGATCTCGCGCTGCCGCGTCGTCTTCGCGAGGGCCTCCACCGATCCGCGAAAGCGCAGTCCGAACTGCTCCTTGCGCAGGTCGCTCAGTTTCGACTTCAACTCCGCGCTGTCCTGGCCGCGGATCTCGGTGATTGCCTTTTTCATTTGGCCTTTTCTCTGGGGAATGGCTCGGGATCACCCGTGGCGACGCCTGACGAGCCGCACCTTCATCGGGAGCTTGTGGGCGACGCGATTGAAGGCGCGCTTCGCGACTTCCTCCGTGACGCCATCGAGCTCGAACAGCATCGTGCCGGGTTTGACCACGGCGGCCCAGAACTCGACGTCGCCCTTGCCGGTGCCCATTCGGGTCTCGGCGGGCTTCTTGGTCACGGACTTGTGCGGGAACACGCGGATCCAGAGCTTGGCCTCGGGCGCATTCCTCGAGGCAGCGACACGCCCGGCTTCGATGACGCGCGCGGACAGCCAGGCCGGCTCGAGCGCCTGCAAGCCGTACTCGCCGAACGACAGCTCGTTGCCGCGCGTGGCCTTGCCGCGGATCTTGCCGCGCATCTGCTTGCGCCACTTCGTTCGCTTGGGCATCAACATCGACATGGCAGTTCGACCTTTGTGTCTCTCGAGTTCGCGGGTGTCTTCGGGTTGATTGTGTTCGCGTCGATGGCGTCAGGTCAGCCGGCGGGACGTTCCGCCACGGGGCGTACGGGCAAGAGGCCGTTGGTCGTCTCGCCGGGTCCGTACTCGCCCTTGAAGATCCAGACCTTGCAGCCGAGCGTGCCGTACTTGGTCGCGCAGATGGCGAAGCCGTAGTCGATCTGGGCGCGCAGCGTCGTGCACGGCACGCGACCCTTGCGGTAGTTGCCGACGCGCGACATCTCGGCGCCCTGCAGGCGCCCGGCCACGCGGATCTTGATGCCCTTGGCGCCGGCCGCCATCGAAGTGTCGGCGACCTTCTTGAGGGCGCGACGGTAGTTGATGCGCTTGCCGAGCTGTTCGGCGATCGCCTCGGCGACGAGATTGGCCTCCATCTCGGGCCGGTGGATCTCGATGATCTTCATGCGCACCGGCTTGCCGGTCAGCTTCTCGAGCTCCTGGCGGAACTCGTCGACCTTGGTGCCCTTCTTGCCGATCAGCACACCGGGGCGCGCCGTGTGCACGAACACGGTCACGAGCTCGCCGGTGCGTTCGATCTCGACCCTCGGGATCGCCGCAAACGCCCACTCCTTGCGGATGAACTTGCGGATCTTGTGGTCCTCGATCAGGTACTTCGAAAAATCCTTCTTGTTCGCGTACCAGCGCGAGCGCCACTGCTCGGTCACGGCGATGCGGAAGCCGGTCGGATGGACTTTTTGACCCATGATTTACTCTCCGGCTCCTTCGCCTTCAGCCCCGGCCGGAACCCCGGTCTCGGTCGAGTTGTCGGAGCCGACGGCTTGCGGATCGGCGACGTGGACGTGGATGTGGCAGGTGCGCCGCTTGATGGGCATGGCCCGACCCTGGGGACCGGGCCGCATGCGGAAGCCACCGGGAAGCAGCGGGCCATCGTGCGCGAAGGTCTTCGAGACGACGAGCCGGTTGGCGCGCACGGATGGATTCTGCAGCGCGTTCGCGATGGCCGAGGCGAGCACCTTGTAGATCGCGCGCGAGGCGCGGTGCCGGTCGGCCCGCAGTTCGTCGAGTGCTTGATTCGCGGAACGACCGCGGATCAGCGCGAGGATGCGGCGAGCGCGGTAGACGCCCATGCTCGCGCGACGATGGACAGCTCGGACTTCGAAGGTCATGTTGGCAGCTTCTCCTCGACCTTGCGCGTCGAGTGACCGCGGAAGGTGCGCGTCGGCGAGAACTCGCCCAGGCGATGGCCGACCATGTCCTCGGTCGCGTAGACCTTGAGGAAGGTGCGCCCGTTGTGCACGTTGAACGTGTGCCCGACGAACTCGGGCAGGATCACGCTTGCGCGCGACCAGGTCTGGATCGGGTCCTTCGAACCCTTCTTGTTCAACGCCGCGACCTTCTTGAGCAGGCTCGGGTGAACGAACGGACCCTTCTTGATACTGCGACCCATCGGATGCTCCTGTGCTAGGTACCGCTACCCACGGCGACGTGTTTGCCTGGCGGCCTGCGCCGCAGGATGAACTGGTTGCTGCGCGCCTTGCCGCGGCGCGTCTTGCCGCCCTTGCTGAGCAAGCCAGTCGGCGAGCACGGGTGACGGCCACCGCCGGTGCGCCCTTCGCCGCCGCCCATCGGGTGCGACACGGGGTTCTGGGAGGTGCCGCGGTTGTGCGGGCGGCGGCCCAGGTAGCGCTTGCGACCTGCCTTGCCCCAGCGCACGTTCTGCCAGTCGGCGTTGCCGACTTCGCCGATCGTGGCGCGGCACCGGCTCAGGATCTTGCGCATCTCGCCCGACGGCATCACTACGACCGCATAGTCGCCGTCGCGGGCCATCAACTGGCAGGAACGGCCCGCCGAGCGCGCGAGCTGGCCGCCGCGTCCGGGTTGCATTTCGACGTTGTGGACCTGCAGGCCGAGCGGGATGGCTTCGAGCGCCATCGCATTGCCGACGTCGGGCTCGCAGCGCGGACCCGAGACCACCTTGCCACCGACGGCCAACCCCTTCGGCGCCAGGATGTATCGCTTCTCGCCGTCGGCATAGTGCAGCAGCGCGAGGTCGGCGGTGCGGTTCGGGTCGTATTCGATCGCCGCCACGACCGCGGGCACGCCGTCCTTGTCGCGCTTGAAGTCGACCTTGCGGTACATCTTGCGCGCGCCACCACCGCGGAAGCGACTCGTGATGTGACCGACGCAGTTCTTGCCGGCCTTGTCGTGCCGCCGCGTGGTCAGGCTCTTCTCGCGGCGCTTGCCGCGCGTCAGGTGGCTGAAGTCCAGCACCGACGAGTTGCGCCGGCCTGCGGACGTTGGTTTGTAGACCTTGATGGGCATGGCGGATCAGAGCCTGATCAGGAGACGTCGATGGTGTCACCCTTGCGCAGGGTGACCACAGCCTTCTTCCAGGGGCGTGTCTCGCCCGGACGGCCGAACATGCGGCGGGTCTTGCCGGGCACGTTGGCGATGTTGACGCTGACGACCTTCACCGAGAACAGCGCCTCGACGGCCTTCTTCACCTCGGGCTTGTTGGCGGACGGGGCGACTTCGAAGCTGAACTGGTTGCGCATGCCCTGCATCGCCGAAGACTTCTCCGTGATGACGGGGCGGCGGATGATCGCGTAGAACTGGGTGGGGTTGCTCATCGGAGGCCTCCGTCTTCACCCTTGCTGCGCTTCTTCTTCTCTGCATCGCCCTTCTTCCCGGCAACGGGCTTCCCAGCACGAGACGGCTCGCCTTTCGGCTGCGCGCCCACGTAACGCTGTTCGAGCGCTGCAAAGGCAGCAGGGGTCAGGACCAGGTGGCGGCGCAGCAGGACCTGCCGCGCGTTGAGATCGCCGACGGTCCGCACGTCGACCAGCGGCACGTTGCGCAGCGACAGGCAGAGGTTGTGATCCACGTTGTCGGTCACGACCGTGGCACTGCCGCGCTTCCCGGTCTTGCCGAGGATCCCGAGCTTGCCGAGGATCGCCGCGGCGGCCTTCGTGTTCGGCTTCCCGGCCGGCCAACCGGACGCGATGGCGACCTCACCGTCGCGGAACTTCGTGTAGAGCGCATTGCGCAGAGCGACCTGCCGCGCCTTCTTCGGCATCGCGTAGCTGTGGTCGCGCGGCGCCGGCGGATGGATGCGGCCACCACCTCGCCACAGCGGCGATTTCGTCGTGCCCATGCGGGCGCGACCCGTGTGCTTCTGTGGCCACAGCTTCTTGTTGCCGCCGTGCACCATGCCGCGGCTGCGGGCCATCACCGTACCGGCGCGCATATTGGCCTCGTACATCACGATGGCGTCCTTGAGCGTCCGCCCGAGCACGCGGGTCCCGAACGCAGACTCGTCGACCTGCCGCGACGAGACGGTGTCGCCAATTAGTTCTTTGACCTCTGCCATGTTCGGTGACTGGTTGACGAAGGTTTGCGGGTTCGGCTGGAGCGGCCGGGGTCGAACGGACCCATGTGCCGACTCAGCAGGCCTTGATGCGAATGTCCACGCCGGCGGGCATGTTCAGCTTGCTGAGAGCATCCACCGTCTTGGTGGTCGGCTCGGAGATGTAGATCAGTCGCTTGTGCGTCCGGATCTCGAACTGCTCGCGACTCTTCTTGTCGATGTGCGGCGAACGCAGCACGGTGTATCGCTCGATTCGCGTCGGCAGCGGCACGGGCCCGGCGATGCGGGCTCCGGTGCGCTTGCTCGTCTCGACGATGTCCAGCGCAGCCTGGTCGAGGGCCTCGTGGTCGTAGGCCTCCATCCGGATCTGAATTCGCTCTTGCATATGCTTTTGGCCGGGACCTTGGTACCGGCCGTTGGATCGCTCGCGCGCCACGACGGCGCATCGGCTGCGATTCGTCGAATCGCTCCGCGCGGCAAGGGGTTACATCAAGTGATGTGCTCCCTGGAGCGCTGAGGGGGCGGCACGATAGCTACCGTGGACCGCAGCGTCAAGCGCAGCGAGCCACAAATCCACGGTGGCAACGGACCAGCATCACTCGCGCATGCGTGCGAAGCCGGCCGGCTGCAGCGAGACCTGACCGCGCCCGCGCGTCAGCGACCGCAGCCTCGTGACGTAGCCGAGCATGCGCTGAAGCGGCGCGCGCCCGAGCAGATATGCGCCCAACCGGCCCGACGAGACGCCGGAGACGAGAGCACCGCGGGAGCCGAGGTCCGCGAGGACCGCCGCCGAGGTGTCTTCGGGGCACCACACCTCGATCTGGACCCAGGGCTCGAGCTCGACGCGCCCCGCCTGCTCGATCGCGGCGGCCAGCGCCTTGGCCGCGGCCTGCTGCAGCAACGGCTCGACGAACTCCCCACCCTCCACGTGCACCTCGAGCAACACCACCGAAGCGCCGTGCACGGGGCCCACCTGCGAGCCGGCCAGGAGCCGCAGGCGCAGCTCTTCGATGGCTGCCGGCGAGCCCGGCACGCACGCGGCGTCGCGCAGCACGGCTGGCTCCTCGCTGTCCACGGGCGCGATCGCGACGACACAACGCGCGGTTCGTTCGCGCCCCGCGACGAGGGCCCGGACCTCGGCGGTGCCCTGGCCCGAGCCGCGCACCGTTTCGCGGCGATCGACCTGTGGCCGCGACGGCTGGAACAGCAGGTGCGTGCGCTCGCGAACGAGCTCCGCGACGATGTCGAGGTGCAGCTCCCCCATGCCTCTCACGACGATGCGATCGTGTTCGTGATCGACGCGCAGCGTGGGATCGTCGACCGCCAGCTCGCGCAATGCCGCGGCGAGTCGCGGCGCATCTTCCGCCTGCGCGGGCTCGAAGGTGGCGGCCAACACGGGCGCAGGAAAGCTCGGCATCGCCAACACGAGCGGCTCTGACTCGTCGCACACGGTGTCCCCGGTGTGAAGACCGAGCTCGCCGGGCAGCACGACGATCATCCCGGGCACGGCGACGTCGGTCACGGTGTGCCGATCCGCCTGTACGAGCCACAACTCGCCGATGACCCCACCTTCGGAAGGATGCCTGCCGCGGCACCAGCGCACGCCGGGTCGCAGCCGGCCTCGGACCACGCGCACGAAGTTCCAGATCTCGTCGCCGTGGTGGACCTTGAACACGAACCCGCAGAACGGGGCATCGGCGTCGCCGGCCCGATCCGCCGACCACAGACCCAGCCGCGGCAGCTCGGACAGGCTCGGCATCAGCGCCACCACGGCGTCGAGCAGCCAGTCGACGCCTCGATTCCAGAGCGCGGCGCCACCGAGCACGGGTACGAGCCTGCCGGCCAGGAACTCGGCGCGCAACGCGGCCTGCAGCCGTGGCGCGGCGACGCGCCGTCCCGCGAGCGCGTCGACGAGAATCGACTCGTCGACGTCGGCAGCTGCTTCGACGACGCGTTCGTGCGCGGCCAGGATCTCGGCCTGCAGCCGCGGCGCGAGTGCTTGATCGGGCCTGCCCTCGAACCACTGCACGGCGCCCGTGACGGCGTCGCCGAGACCCGCGAAGCGACCGGAGCTGTCGACGAGCGGCAGCACGAACGGCAGCGCGCGGCACTCGAATCGCTCCGCGAGGTCCGCCACGACCTCCGTGAAGTCGGCCCCTTCGCGATCGAGCTTGTTCACGAAGACGAGTCGAGGAAGCCCCTTGGCGCCGGCCTGCTGCCAGACGGTTTCCGTCTGCGATTCGACGCCGCGCACCGCGTCGACGAGCACCACGACGCCATCGAGCACGTGCAGACAGCGTTCGACCTCGGCCGCGAAGTCGACGTGTCCGGGTGTGTCGACGACCTGCAGCACGTGCTCGCCCCAGTCGACGCGCGTCGCGGCCGCGGTGATCGAGATGCCGCGACTGCGTTCCGCGGGCATCCAGTCCATGGTCGCCGTGCCGTCGTCGACGCTGCCGACCCAGGTCTGCGCTCCCGTGTCGAACAGGATGCGTTCGGTCAGCGTGGTCTTGCCCGCGTCGATGTGGGCCACGATGCCGATTGTGCGCAGCCGATCCATGGCCGCCACCACACTACCTCGCGGCCATGCCCGCAACCAAAGGCTTGCTTGCGAGCCGCGCCCGAGCGCGCGGATCAGGCCTTCGTCTGTGACGCGCCCGAGCCCATCGTGATGCCGCGCATCTGCATCTTGAGCTCGTCGGGATTGTCGGACGACACGAGCGCATCCTCGAGGCTGATGTTGCCGGCCTGGAACAGCCGGATCAGCGACTGATTGAACGTCATCGTGCCGTAGTAGCCGCCCTCGGCCAGGGCCTTCGGCAGGCTGCGCGTCTGGCCCTGCTCGAGCAGTTCGCGCACGGTCGGCGTGTTGATCAGCAGCTCCACGGCCGGAACCATCGCGGTGCCGTCCTTGTTCTTCACGAGGCGCAGCGAGCACACGCCCGCGAGATTCAGCGCGAGCTGGAGGCGGACGAGCTCGTGTTGGTGCGGCGGGAAGAACGTGATGATGCGCTCGACGGTCTGCACCGCGTTGACCGTGTGCAGCGTCGAGAACACGAGGTGGCCGGTCTCGGCCGCCGAGATCGCCGCGGAGACGGTCTCGGAGTCGCGCATTTCACCGATGAAGATCACGTCGGGCGACTGGCGCACGGCCTGACGCAGCGCAAGCGCGAAGTTCTTGACGTCGGGGCCCACCTCACGCTGGTTCACGATCGACCGCTTGTCTTCGAAGCGGAACTCGATCGGGTCCTCGATCGTGATGATGTGCTTGTTCATCGTACGGTTCACGTACTCGATCATCGCCGCGAGCGTGGTCGACTTGCCCGAGCCTGCGACACCGGTAGCGAGCACGAGACCGCGCTTCAGCGACGACAGGCGCTTGAGCGGCTCGACTGGGAGATTGAGGTCCTTGAACGACGGGATGTCGGTCTTGATCGCGCGGAAGACGAGGCCGAGCTCGCCGCACTGGTGGAACGCGTTGCAACGGAAGCGGCCGATGCCGGGCACCGACAACGCGATATCCGTGGCGCCCGTCTCCTTGAAGTCCTCCTGACCGCGCTCGGTCAGGATCTCGTCGATGTACGAGCGCAGCAGGTCGCCGGGCAACTGTTGGTCGCCGAGGAAGCGGATCACGCCCGTCACTCGCACCGCGGGACAACCGTTGGCCTTCAACACGAGGTCCGACGCGTTCTCCTTGACCATGATGCGAAGGAAGTCGCGCAGCTTCGGAACACGGGTGGCAGTGGTCTGGCTAGGGCCGGCGGTGTTGCTCGTCACAATGTCCTCCATCCCGCCTATCGGCAGTGCACGCCTCCAAGCTTGCCTGATCGCGCGGGCCCGCGCGGTCAAACCTGAACGCTGCGCGGAAGCGACGTTAGCATCGACCATACGGCGAGGGTCAGCTCGCGCAGGCCGGCTCCCGTGGCACTCGAGATCGCGAGCACGGGCTTGTCGATCGCCCGCGCGAGCGCCTGGGCCCGGTCCCGCGCCGCCTGGTCCTCGACCTTCGTGGCGACCACCATCGCGGGGCGCTGGGCCAGGTCCTGCGAGTGCTTGCCGATCTCCTGCTGCACGACGCGAAAGGCCGCCTCGGGCTCGGCCATCGCGAGGTCGCCGCAGTCGACGAGGTGCAGCAACAGGCGCGTGCGCTCGATGTGTTTCAGGAACTTGTCGCCGAGCCCCTTGCCGGCGCTGGCCCCCTCGATGAGACCGGGGATGTCGGCGAGCACGAACGTCGCGTCGCCGGGTCCCTGCGCGATGCCCAGCATCGGCTCGAGCGTCGTGAACGGGTAGCCCGCGATCTTCGGCCGCGCCCTCGTCAGGGTCGCGAGCAGCGTCGACTTGCCGGCGTTGGGCAGACCGAGCAGGCCGACGTCGGCGATCAGCTTCAGGCTCAGCAGGACGCGCCGCGCCTCACCGGGCTTGCCGAGTTCCGCGGTGCGCGGCGTGCGGTTCGTCGATGTGGCAAAGCGTGTATTGCCGCGCCCGCCGTAGCCGCCGCGCGCAAGCACCCACGGCCGGTCCGCTGCGTCGAGATCGCGCAGCACATTGCCGCGCTCCGCGTCGAACACGACCGTGCCGACCGGCACCTCGATCACGAGGTCCTCGGCGTCCTTGCCGCCGCAGTTCTGCGGCAGACCCTGGCCGCCGTTCTCAGCCGCGAACTGGCCGCGCCCGGTCAGGTGGTAGAGCGTGTTGCAGTGCGTCGTCGGCAGCAGCACCACGTCGCCGCCATCGCCGCCGTCGCCGCCGTTCGGTCCACCGCGCAGCGTCTTCGCATCGCGCAGGAAACAGACACAGCCGTCGCCGCCCTTGCCGGCCTGCACGCTGATCTGGAGCTCGTCGACGAACATGTTGTCTACCTCGCCGACGACGCCGAGACCCCCTCAGGGTCGCAGTGACTGCCGGCGGTCAGCGCGCCTCGGCGACGTCGACGTGCACCTTGCCGTTCGACTGGAAGCGCACGACGCCGTCAGCGACCGCGAACAGCGTGTTGTCGCTGCCGCGCCGTACGTTGCGGCCTGCGTGGAACTTCGTGCCGACCTGGCGGACGATGATGGAGCCCGAGGTCACGCGCTGCCCACCGTAGGCCTTCACACCGCGATACTGCGGGTTGCTGTCGCGACCGTTCTGCGTCGAACCTTGTCCCTTCTTGTGAGCCATGGTGGATGCCTCTAGCGGTTGATGGCTTCGATCTGGACTTCGGTGAACTGCGCGCGGAATCCCGTGCGGCGCCTGCTGTTCTTGCGGCGGCGGAACTTGCAGATCACGACCTTCGGGCCCTTGATCTGGCGCACGACCTTCGCGCTGACCGTCGCGCCCTCGACGAACGGCGTACCGATGACGCCTTTGCCCTCGCCGCCGACGAGACAGACTCTGTCGAAGGTCAGCGCGTCACCTTCGGCGACTTCGCTGCGCAGGTGGATCTGGATGCGGTCGCCGGGCTGGACCCGGTACTGCTGGTTGCGATCGTCGACGACGGCGTACATGGCGGGAGATCCGTGTAAGGGGCCGGAGATGGTAACGACGTCGCCCGGCGTTTCAAGGCTTCACCTGAACCACGACCGAGCCGCACACGGCTAGTCTGAGCTAGCCATACAGTCCGAGCGGCGCGAAATCGCCGCCGAGCACCGCCTGATGGTCGATGCGCAGCCAGCCCAGCAAGTCGGCGTAGACAGCGCGGAAGTCGATGGTCGCCTTGACGTCGCCATCGACGAGGTCGCCGAGATCGGGTGGCTTGCCATGCGGACCCGGCTTCACGCCACCGCCGATCACGAACACCGGGGCAGCGGCGCCGTGGTCGGTGCCCTGGCTCGCGTTCTCGGCGAGCCGGCGGCCGAACTCGGAGTGCACGAGGACCGTCGTGCGGGCCAGAGCACCGTGGCCCTCGAGGTCCGCGGCAAACGCCGCGAGTGCCTGGCCGAGCTGCCGCAACAGACCCGCGTGCGTCGGCAACTGGCGCGCGTGCGTGTCGAACCCGCCGAAGCCGACGTGGAACAAGCGCGTGCCGAAGCCCGCGATCGCCATGCGTGCCACGAGCTGCAAGTCGGCGCCGAGTTGCGAGCCCGCGTAGTCGGCCTTCGGCTCGTATCGCTGCAGCTGCGTGCGCAGCTTCTCGGCCATCGAAGCGGCCTGGGCCGCGGTGGCGGCGACGGCAGCGGCCTCTGCCGGCAGCCCCTGCTGCGGCGCCAACAGCTCGACCAACGCCGCGCGCCGTTCGTCGGCCCCGCTCCCGGCCGTCACGACACCGAGCTGGAAGTCCTCGGCGCGCTCGAGAGTCGGCACGGCAGCGGCGCGCGCCCGCAACAACAACGGCACCTGCAGGCTGCCGACGCTCGCGGCAGGCATCGACGCGCCAGCAGCCGCGAGCAGGTCGGCCGCGCGGCCGAGCCAGCCCGTCGTGCCGGCGGCAACACGCTGGTGCGACGGATCGGCCGTGTGCCAGATGTCGCGGCTGCGGAAGTGCGAACGGTCGGGCTCCGCGTAGCCGACGCCGTGCACGACCGCTGCGAGCTCCTTCTTGCAGAGCGCGTGCAGGCCCTCGAGATCACCGTGCAGACCAAAGCCCGCGTCGAGCGGCAGCGCACCCTGGCGCACCGACGACAGCCGCGGCCGCGCGTGGGCGTAGGCATCGTCGTGCAACGGCACGACGGTATTGAGGCCGTCGTTGCCACCCTGCAGTTCGAGCACGAGCAGCACGCGGTCGTCGCCGCGCGGCAGCCACAGGCAATCGCGGCCGGCGGGCAGCAGCGTGGCGAACGGCACCGAAGCAGCGGCCTTCAGGAAATCGCGGCGCGTGGTCATGCGGGTCTCACAACAGTTGGAACTCCGGAGTGCAGGCCGTCGCGTGCAGCAGCGCTGCTGCACCGCCCGGGCCATCCGCGGCGAGCTTCGCCGCAAACGCGACCAAGCGCGTGCGACTCGCTGCGCTGACGTCGCCATCCAGCAGCAGGTCGACTGCCGCGGCTACGCGCTCGGACGGTTTGCCGCCAGCGGCGAAGAGGTCGTCGGCGGCCGGGCGCAGCTTGCCGCGCCGGCCCGCGAGCAGGTCGGCCGCGAAGTTCGCGCGCAGCAGCCAGCTCGCCGGGTTGAGCCAGGCCGTATCGCGCGGCCAGCCCTCGACCGTCGGCGGCTCGAGCCACAACTCCCCCATCGCACCCATCGCGCGCGCGAGCTCGGACGGCGCAGCGCGCGCCCCGAGCAACCGCACGAGACCGAGCACGAACTCGGCCGGGCTCTTCTGCTTGCTGCGCCAGGCGCGCGCCGAGAAGAACAGCCTGCTCGCGAGCAGCGTGTGCACGGTGCGGCCGAGATGGCGTTCGTTCTGCGTGTAGCAACGGGCCAGCGCTTCGACTTCCTCGGCCGTCGGCTGCGGATGCACGAAGAAACGCAGCAACCGCTCCGCGATCCATCGCGCCGACTCGGGCCGTGCTGCGGTCATGGCGACGATCTGCTCGCCGCCGAAGGCAGAGCGTTGTCCGAACACCTCCTTGTCGCCGGCGTCGTGATACGCCGCGAGGAAGTGGAACTGCCCGTCGATCACGTGCCAGCCCGTGAACGCGCGCGCCGCTTCCGCGACGTCGCGCTCGCTGTAGCAACCGCGGCCCAGCGCGAACAGCTCGAACAGCTCGCGCGCGAAGTTCTCGTTCGGGTGGCCCTTCCGGTTCGTGTCGTTGTCGAGCCAACGCAGCATCGCCGGATCGCGGCTCACCGCGAGCAGCAGGTTGTCGAACGTGTCGAGGCCCAGGCGATCGAACATGGCCTGCTGCAGCGCCATCGACCTCGCGTCGAGCACCTTCTTGTTGCTGGTCGCGAAGTGGTCGTGCCACATGCTGCTCATGCGTTCGCGCAGCGGGTGGTCGCCTTGCAGACACACGTGCACGCGGTGGCTGCGCACGTGCTCGATGTCCCCGAACGCGATCGCCTCCTGCAACAGCTGCTCGGAAGGCGGCGCCGCGGCCGCCGGCATCACCGACTCCACGGCTGCGGCGACGCCGCCTCGCACGAGCTCGCTGCGTTGGCGCAGCGAACCGGACCAGCCCGCGCGGCGCAGCAGGTGGCCCGCCTTGCGCAGGTCGAACGGATCCGCGGCGGTCGGCACGAACGGCTGCAGCAGGTCCGTCATGGCGACCTCCGCAGCGCCAATTCGAGCGTCGTGCGATCCTGACCCGGCACGAGCGACAGGCGCAAGCAGGCGATGTCGGCCGCGAGCACCTGCAGCACCGACCAGAAGCGGTGGCTCTCGCTGCTGCTCTCGCCCTCGTCGAGCATGCGCGCCAGTTCGAGCACCTCGCGACTGCGTGCGAGCGTGCGCGCCAGTGCAGGGCCGTAGAGCTCGATCCGGTCCCCCGTCAGCGTCTGCGTGCGGCCCGCGGCGACTTCGCCGAGCACCGCGAGCGCCGCCTCGCGCGTGCTTGCGAGACACACGTGACCCTTCCCGAACAGCAGCGTCGGCGACAGCGCCTGCTCGATCGGCGGCGCGCCGGGACCTCGCCACTCCGACAGCTCGCCCGACAGCCCGTGCCACTCGCCTTCCACGCAGCTTCGGATCTGGAACGGCCTCTGATTGCGCTGGCCGCGCTCGGCATTGACGATCAGCGTGAACACCTGCGCGGTGCGCCGCAGCACGGTCTCGAGCTCCTTGCTCCGTTCCTTTCCGTGCGCCTTGTCCTGTGCTTCGTGCTGTATCGCGGCGACGAACGCGAACCCCGGCAAGAGCAGCGGCGGCACCGCGTCGCCGGGTTTGCCGGGCGGCGGCTCGATGATGTAGCCGTGGATCGGTTCGGCGAGCCCGCCGATCAGATCGTCGACGAACGAGCTGCGGCCGTCGACCTGGTCGGCGATGGACAGGAAAGCCTGCGCCTCGAGTTTCTGCGCCGGGGTCAGGAAGCGATCGAGACCCGTGAACAGCGCGTGCAGGCTGCGATCGAACGACATCGCGAGCAGGGTGCCCGGTGGCGGTGATGGCATCGTGCGTTCGCCGGTCCCGTGCTGCGCCAGCGCGCCGAACGGCGTATCGGCGGTGCTGCGGTCGATCTCGACGCAGAGCCGCAGGCCCTCCCGCGCGGACAACGCGAGCGTCGCGTGTCGCGCCTGCGCCAATGCCGCGGCGAGCGCGCCGAACAGGAAGCGGCCGCCGCCGTCGAGGTTCTCACCGAGGTGCTGGCCGCGGCGGAACGCCGACCGCAGGCCCTCGAGATCGACGAGACCCCGCGCGGCGGCGTCTTCGCCAAAGCGCGAGGGCCAGCTCGCGAGGCGGCCCATCGTGTGGTTGCCGGCGCACGTCGCGAGACTCTGCACGTCGGCCTGGCGCGACGCGACGACCACGTACTCGCCGCAGGCCTGCCACGAAACGCCGCGGGCGTGGCGCTCGAGCCAGCGCGCCGCAGCCGTCAGGTCACCGGGACGCAGGATCAGGAAGGCGCGCGGCTTGCCGTCGCCGGGCGCCAGTCCGAGGGCCGCACCACCGCGTGCCAGAGTGTCGACGAGCCGGCGCGGCGCCTCACCGAGCACCCACGGCAGCGCCAGCAGATACACACTCAGCGTTGCGCGTACTTCGTCGGGCAGTCCCGCCGGCACCGGCGTGAATGCCGCCAACAAGTCGTCGTAGAGCGCCAGCGGCGAAGGCGCCTCCAGCGCGACGAGACAGGCATCGGGCAGCAACGCACGCAGCGGCTGCTGTGCTGGCAACGGCAACAGGCCGCTCGCAGCGAACAGCAGCGCTAAGGAGCCCGTTCTCGCTTCGGTGCGCATGGCGGCCGAGTGTAGCCGCCGGGCTGCGTCCTGCTACGCCCTCACGCCGAGTCCCGCGGGGATCGCGATGCGCGCTTCCTGACCGTCGCCGGTCAAGAACCTGTAGTGCACGACGTCGATCGGGTAGCTCGGCTCGGGCCGGAACACGATCGACTTGCCGACGGCATCCTCGAGCTCGAGGATGCCGCGCCGCTTGTAGTTGACGAGGTAGTCCGCCACCGCAGGCGCGACGAACACCTGCAGCACCGAATAGCCCTTCAGGTTGACGAGCGCGCGCGACTCGCGCAGCACGGACAGCGCCTTGCTCTGCACGGTGCGCGACCAACCGGCCCCCTTGCAGTGCGGGCACTGCATGAACACGGTGCGCTTGAGACCCGGGCCGACGCGCTGGCGCGTGATCTCGAGCATGCCGAACGGACTGATGCGTCCGACCTTGATGCGCGCGCGATCCCCGCGCAACGCGTCGATGAGCCGCTTCTCGACGCCGCGCCGGTGCTTCTCGTGCGACATGTCGATGAAGTCGATGATGATGAGGCCGCCGAGGTCGCGCAGGCGCAGATGGCGCACGATCTCGGGGATCGTGTCGAGGTTCGTGCGGTAGGCGGTCTCGTCCGTGTCGCCGCCGGCCTTGAACTTGCCCGAATTCACGTCGATCGCCACGAGCGCCTCGGTCTGGTCGATGACGATCGAGGCGCCGTTCGGCAGGTCCACGCGCGGTTGGTAGAGCACCTCGACTTCCTTCTCGATGCCGAAGTGGTGGAACAGCGGCGTCGTCATCGAGTGCTGCTTGATGCGCTCGGACATGTGCGGCATCAGCTTGTCCGCGAAGTCGCGGATGCGCAGGTAGACGTCTTCGCTGTCGACCACGACGTCGGCGATGTCCGGCGTGAACTGGTCGCGCATCGCCTTGAGCACGAGGTCCGACTCCTGATAGAGCAGGGCCGGCGCACGCGTCATCTTGAGGCGCTGCGCCACCATCTCCCAGATCTTCTTGAGGTAGTCGCGGTCGCGCTCGAGGTCCTGCAGGCTCTTGTTGATGCCCGCAGTGCGCACGATGAACCCGATGCCGCCGCTGCCGGTCTCGTCGAGCTCGCGCACGATGCGCTTCAGACGCTTGCGCTCCTGGCCATCCTCGATCTTGCGCGACACGCCGCACTTCGGCAGGCTCGGCATGAGCACGAGGCAACGACCCGGCAGCGAGACGTATGTCGTCAGCGTCGGCCCCTTGCTGCCGATGCCCTCCTTCGTGATCTGGACGACGACTTCCTGTCCCTTCCTGAGCAGTTGGTCGATCGTCGGGCGTGGACCACGGGGTTGCCGGTCGCCACGCCTCGACGCATCGCGGTGGTCGCGGCGGTGGCGGCGCCGTTCGCGGCGGTCGCGCGGTTCTCCGCCACCTCCCCCACCCTCGCCCGGTGTGGTGGCCGGTGCAGTGGCCGAACCCACGTCGTCTTTGGCGAGGTTGCCGTCGATCGCGGAGCTCACGTCACCGACTGCCTGGGGGCCGGACTCCTCGGGACGCTGCCCGTTCGAACCCGACAGTGGCCCCGACAGTGGCCCCGACAATGGCGGCTCGACGCTCGGATCGCCGACGTCGCCGCTCGCAGCGGCCATGTTCAGCGGACGTTCGATGCCCTGGCCAAAGCCCGAGTCGGCGTCGTCCGGCCCGTTCGACGGCGGAACCTCGTCATCAGCGGCCTCGCCTGGCGCTGGACCGGGCTCTTCGTCGTGCGGTGCTTCGTCCTCCCCCTCGTCGGCGCCGGCATCCACCTCGGCAGCGTCGTCGGCAGCGTCGTCGGCAGCGTCGTCCGCTTCCTCGTGCTCGGCAATCGTGACGTTGGACACCTCGCGCGCGGGTTCCGCGTCGCCTTCACCGGTGGGAGCTGCTGGCGCCCCTGCGGCCTCCTCCTCGTCGTCTTCGAGCGCCTGCTGCAGCGACTCGGGACCGTCGTCCACGTCGACGCGCGCGCGCCCCTCGATCACGTCATCGAGCACGAAGTCGGGGCGACCGTACGCGGGCAACACGTCGCTGACGTGCAAGAAGCCGTTCACACGGCCACCGAACGCAACGAACGCCGCGCCGATGCTCGGCTCGATGTTGACTACCTTGCCTTTGTAGATGTTACCGAGATAGGCCTCTCGACTGGCCAACTCGACGTGCAGCTCCTGTAGCACGCCGTCCTCCACCACTGCGATCCGGCTCTCCTCCGGATCGATGGCGTTGATGAGCATCCGCTTCAAGGGGTACCTTCTTCTGGGAACGATCGGCGGTGAAATCGCCGACGGGCACACGAGCGCTATGCGCGCAGCGGCTGCCGTGTCGCAGACTGCCGTGCTGCAGCGCCAATCGGTGCAGGGTGGTGAACTGAGGCGGCCAAGGCCGAGCCGGCCCCCGTCCTGATCGCGCGCTGTCGTCCGAGCAGCCGGTCGCGAAGACCGGTGGGACGCGCGGAGGATTGGGGAACACAGCGAGCATGGCGAATTCGGAAAGCTCCGCGGCGTCGGCCGCTTCCGCATCGGTTGCGAAGGGCCCAGGCCACGCTTCCTGGACACCAGGAAGCGGGCCGATGATACGGCCGACCCCGATGGCGCTCAACGCTGGGGCCGACAAGCCGGGGACTTCCCCGGCGTCGGCCCAGAGCGGAGGGTTACTTGCCGTCCTTGCCGAAGATCGCTTCGCGCTGCGCCGCGAGACCCGCACTGTGGTCGCGGATGCGCTCCTCGAGCACCTTGCGCATCGACTGCTCCTGGTCCTCGGGGCTGCGCAGGATCGTCGGCGTGATGAACACGAGCAGCGTCGAGGTCGTCTCCTGCTTGCTCTTCTCCTTGAACAGGTAGCCGAGCAGCGGAATGTCGCCCAGCAGCGGCAACTGCGTCGTCGTGTCCGACTCGGTCTTGGTCTTCAGACCACCGAGCACGGCCGTCTGGCTGCTGCGCAGCAGCACGGTCGTGGCGAGCGTGCTCGAGGCAACACGCGGCAAGGCGATCGAGCCGCTGCCCGCATCGGTGCCCGAGCCAACCGTGAACACGTCGAACCCAGCCGGAGCCAACGCGGTGTTGCCGGTGCCCGAGAGCGCGGTGCGCTGCGGGATGACTTCCATGATGACCTTGTCGGTGCCGGGCACGATGTGAGGCGTGGCCAGCAGCTGGAAGCCGATGCTGACCGGCGACTCATCACCTTCCTCGAGCGCCAGCAGCAGTCCGCCGGCCTGGCCCTGTTCGACGCGGGCCTGCGCATAACGCACGGCTTCACCGACGAAGATCGTCGCGGTCTGGTTGTCGAGCGTCGTGATGTTCGGCGCTTGCACGATCTCCGAACGCGAGTCCTTCTTCAGCAGGCGCAGCGTGGCCGTGACTTGTTGGAAGTTCAGCGCACCGAACACGACGTTCGGGATCGTCACCGCGGCCGGAGCGTCCAACAGAGGGTCCGCCCACGGGCCGGCACCGCTCGGGTTCGCGATCACATGGTCGTCCCAGCCACCCTGGCCGAGGTTGAACGGCAGGCGCGTCGGGATCTGGCCGAGGCTCAGGCCCGCCGACCAGCCAGTGCCGCCGGGCGAGACGCCGATGTCGAGCACGTCCTCGTTGCTCGTCGTCACGAAGCGGATGTCGAGGTGCACCTGGGCCGGTTCGATGTCGATCATCTCGACCATCTTCCGGATGCTGTCGACGACGGGCTTCGTGTCCTTGACCACGATCACGTTCTTCTCCTGGACGTACTCGAGGCTGCCGACTTCGGCCGTGATCATGCGCTTCAGTGTGTCGAGCAGCGTGAACTCGATCTTGCCCAGCGGCAGCTGTTGCTTGCCGCGCTTGTTCTCGACGTACTCCGACGTGATGAACGGGATGTAGTAGGACTGCGGGCGCACGTAGCGCAGCGGCAGCGTCGCGGTCTCGAGATCCTGCTGGATGTTCGCAGCGGGAACGACGCGAAGGATGCCACGCTCCTCCGTCACGACGACGAAGCCGAGCGTCTTGACCGCGGCGTCGAGCGCGTCGCGCCACGGGATGTTCTTCAAGCGCACCGTGATCAGGCCCTTCACCTCTGGCGCGACGACGATGTTGGCGCCCGAGATCTTGGCGATCGTGTCGATGACCTTCTGGATGTCCGTGTTCTCGAACGCGAAGTAGACGCGCGGCGGCTTCTCGACCTTGAGCACGCCCTCCCCCTGCTCGGTGACCACGCAGCCGGCTTGCTCGGCGACGAGTTCCAACGCCTGGCGCCAGTGCACGTCCTGCATGTCGATCGTGACCGCAGCCTCGATGCCCGGATCCATGATGATGTTGACGTTGGCCTTGCGCTTGATGCTGAGCACCACGTCGCGCAGGTCGCGGTCCTTGAGCTTCAGGGTCAGGCGACTCGCACGATCGCCTTCGGCATCGGTGCGAATGTCCTCCTTGCCCTGAGCGTCCCTGCCCTGGGGCTCTTGACCCTGGGCTGGCTTCGGAGCCTCCTTCGGTGGCTCCTGCTGGGCGGGAGCCATCGCGAGCAACACGCACCAAGAAAGTGCGCACAAAACCCCATTCCTGACTGCCTGCATCTTCGATCCTTCTCCCTTGCGGGGATTTCGGGTGATTCGCCTGTCGGACCCGCCCCTCTCCAAAGGCAGGTCCAATGCCATTCTCTTCATCGAACCGGCGACGCGAGCGGCTTGAACATTCCGCAGGGAATGTGGCCGCGGCGCCGCCTCACATCGTGCGCACGAGCGTGAGCCCGCGGAACACGAACCAGATCTGGTCTTCCTCGACGAGCTTCACGAGCAGCTCGTCGGAGACGTAGTCGCCTTCCTCGTAGACGTCGCCGTTGAGCAGGACGCCCGACTTCCCGTCGTGGTTCACGACCACGCCCTGGATCTTCAGGTCCATGCCCTTGAAGTCGAGTGCGGTGCTGGCCTTGGCGTGCAACGACTTGGCCTGCACCACGAGCTCGTGACGCGGATCGGTCGGCGGCACGTTGAGTCGGGAAGCCACGGTCTCGAAGCGGTTCTTCGCCACTTCGAGCTGACCGCTGCGGCAGTCCGCGTCCATGTCGGCGACGAGCTGTCCGAGCTCCCGGAGCGGCATGGCGCCGTCGGAGCGGCCGGGTTCGACGTTCGCCATCGCGATCTGCGTGCGCAGGTCGGCGAACGGCGTGACGACTTCCCGCGCCCAGCGCAGCCGGTAAGGCGCGTAGGTCACGCGATCCTGATCGGCCGTGATGTTGGACTCGATGCCCTCGATGCCTTCCTTGATGCCCTTCTCGAGCGCGTATTGCTCGAACAGCGTGATGTCCGTGCGCTTCATGCGCTGGTACATCTCCCTGAGGCGCGAGAGCTCGCCGATGTAGCGCTCCAGCAGGGCGCGCTGTTCGGTCGGCGTCGGGCCATCGGTGTGCTGGTCCGCGCGTTCACGCGGATCGACGAAGATGTCGCGGCGGCCCTGCTGCCCCGGCCACTCCCACTTGTCGATCCGGATGGCCTGCAAGCGCTTCACGATCTCGTCGCGAAGGGCTTCGCGCTGGACTGCATAGTCCGGGATCTCGACTTCCTTGCCCGATGCCTGCGCGTTGTATTCGAAGGTCTGCAGCGTGAGTCTCACGGTGTGCACGACGTCGCCACCGCGCATGTTCTCGTCCTTGCGCGCATTGTCGCCACTCGTGATCTGGTAGTCCGTGATGCTGACGAAGCGCTCGTAGTTCTCGATCAGGTTGATGAACTTCAAGTACTGCCACAGCGTGGCGGTCATCTCGTACGTGTACTCGATCGGAGTGAACCGACTCGTCGCAGCGCCCGGTGGCGTGGGCTTGATCTGGAAGTTCGAAGACTTGATCTCCGACTGCCGCTCGAACTGGTTCAGCTGGCGCAGGAAGTTCGTCAGCTCCTTCGTGTCCGGAAGGATCTTCACGTACTCCTGGAGGTTCTCGCGAAGGATGATGACCTCCTTCTCGATGCTCGGGATCTTCTCGATCTTCGCCTCGGCGACCGCGATCAGTTCCTTCTTCTGCGTGATCTGCGCCTCGACTTCCTCGATCAGACCCTCGGCGTAGTACACGCCCGCGACTGCCAACGCACAGATGGCGAAAGAACCGCCGCCGATGGCGATCAACTGTTTCCTGGTGTTCCAGCTAGCCATGGTTCTTCACCTCACTTGTTGGCAGGGGTCTTGGGTGGAGCCGGGGGCGCTGCTGGCGTCTTGGGCTTCGGCGGATCGCTGGTCCGCGGTGCGAACTGCAGCGTCAGCGGGAAGTTCATGGACGCCGGCGGCACGCGGTCCAGCGTCTGCACCGTCTTGTAGACGGGCTCCGACTTGAAGCTCAGCTCCTTCCAGAACGGCGATGCTTCGAGATCGTCGTGGAAGTTGGCGAGACGAGCCTTGTCGTCGTCCTGCACCGAGGCCGGCATCGAGACCGTCGGCCCCTTCTTGAGGTCGCCTTTGACGGTCATCCCGGCGAACCACGCGAGGTGGCGCTCGGTGTCGCCGTTGTTGTTGGTGACGTCGATCAGCTCGTCGAGGAACTTCGACCACAGGCGGCGCGACTTGCCGATGTCCTGGATCGTCTGCACGCGCGTTGCGTAGTCCTTCCGGTTGCTCTCGAGCTTGTCGTGGTAGGCGACCCTCTTGTTGCGCTCGTCGAGCTTCGCCTCGACGTCGAGCAGCGCCTGCTCGGCGTTGCCGAGGTCGCCGAAGTACACGATGCCGAACCAACCGATCGCGCCGCTGACGGCGAGGGCAGCCGCGAACGCGGCGGCCAGGACCTTCGTGGGGATGCTGCTCCCGCGCCGAAGATCAACAGGTAGCAGATTGATACGAATCACGTGAGTTTCTCCTCAGGATGCTGCGGCAAGGCCCAACGCCACGGCGAGCTGCGGCGCGAGCTGGTTGAGTGCTTCCACGTCGACGTTGTCGGCGCGGACCTTCAAGCCCTCGATGGGGTTCCAGGTCTTGGTGCGCTTCTCGAAGATCTTCTCGAAGCTCTCCTCGAGGAACGGCAGCAGGGCGGTCCCACCCGTGAGCCACACCTCCTGCACCTCACCATCGAACTGGTTCTCGAAGAAGTCGAACGACAGATTGATCTCGTTGCCGAGGTCCTCGAGCACCTGGCTGACGGCTTCCTGCACCACGGCGACCTGGTCGCCCGGCGCGCGCTTGATCGCCTCGGCCTGGCTCGGCTCGAGCCCGAGCCTCCGCGCGATGGCGTTGGTCAGGTCCTGGCCACCCATGGGCACTTCGCGCGCGAAGAAGCTGACGTTGTCGCGCAGGATGTTGATGCTGGCCTTCGCCGCGCCGAGATCGATCAGCGCCACGGTGCGACCCGGCTCCTGGATGCCAGGATTCAGCAGGTCGCCGAGCTCCCACGCATTGCCGAGCGCGAAGCCGTCGACGCCGACTGCCACGGGCTGCAGGCCGAGGTCGACCAACATGCGGCTGTGATCGGCGACGACGCTCTTCTTCGCCGCCACGAGCAGGACCTTCATCTCCGGCTTGCCGGTCTGGTCGGGCAGGACCGCGAGCTTCTGCGCATCGAGCTCGACGTCATTGACGTCGAACGGAATGTACTTCTCGGCCTCGAGCCGCACCGCGGACAGCAGCTTGTCGTCGCTCATCTCGGGCATGCCGATGTAGCGGAAGATCACGTTCTTGCCGCTGACGGCGGTTGCCACGCGCTTGCTGCGGAACTTGGCGGAGCGCATGAGCCCCGCGATGGCTTCCTGGCGCAGCCCTTCGCTCTCCACGTCGACCTGGGCATAACCCGTGATCACGTGGTCGTACTTGTCACGAGTCAGCTCGACAGCCTTGATGCAACTGCTACCAATGTCGAGACCGACGATGCTCTTGCGCTGCTTCAGCATACTGTGGCGCTCCTATCGGGGGATGCCCGCGTCCGTGCCCCCTATCGGTCGCGACCCTCGCCTGAATTGAGGCACCCCCGACATCGATGCCAGACGAGCGCGCCAGGCCCCTGCCGGCGGCCCCGTGCAGCATCCACGAGGCAGCGTCGCGGGCGTTCAGACCGCCATGGCAGCGTGGTGCCCGCAACCGCTCATTCTTCGCCGAAGTTGGCGGCGACGAGCTCGGAGAGCGCGCGCAGCAGCGGACCCGCATCGGGACCTTCGGCGACCAGTTCCAGTTCGGCTCCACTCTCGGCGGCCAGCATCATCATCCCCATGATGGACTTGCCATCGACGCGCTCTTCGCTGTCGGTCCTCCGCACCTGGAGACGCGCCGCATAGGAGTTGGCCGTCTGGACGAACAGGTGCGCGGGCCGCGCATGCAAGCCATGTCGGTTGGTCAAGGTGACGCGCAGGGCGCTCGGTGCAGGCTCGCTCACGGTCACCCCTTCTGCGCCATCTCTCGCAGCAGCTCGCGCATGCCGTTCACGTCCGGCGCAGCCATCAGGAACCGGCGGAAGTCCGCGCTGCGAGCCAGACCGGCAATCCACCGCAGGCACTGCAGGTGCAGCTCGGGCTCGCCGGCGGGCGACACGAGCAGGAAGAGAACGTGCACGGGCCGCCCGTCGATCGCCTGCCACTCGAGACCCTTCTTCGAGCGTGCGAGAACCATCACCACGCGACCGAGATCGTCGCCTTTCACGTGGGGCACGGCCACGCCGTTGCCGAGTCCCGTGCTGCCGATCGTCTCGCGCTCCTGCAGCCGCTTGTAGAGCGTCTTCGCGGTCTTCTCGTCGAACGAACCGGCCGTCTGGGCAGCGGCCACGAGCTCCTTGAGCGCGCTTTCCTTGGTCTTTGCCGCGACGTCAGCAACGAGCACGGCCGAGTTCACGAGCGATCCGATCATCAAGGCAGTGTCGGGAAAGCACCGCCGGCGTGCAACGCCGGATCGCCTTCGCGGCCAAGCCAGAGCCGCTTCTGGGCAGGTTGGCGCGCCCGCGGACGCCGCGGCGGGGCTGGCTGCTTCTTTCGCCGTTGTCGTTTCCCCGCGTTGCGGCGTCGCAACACCAAGTCAGCCAAGCCGCCTCCGAGGCGGCTCGGCTCACGACCGCAGCGTTCTGCGCACGACGTCGTCGTAGCTCTCTTCGTCGCCTTCGCTGCCCCTGCCGCCACGAGTCCTGCCGCCCCCTCGAACCGTCTTGCCGTCGGGCACCTTGTGGTCCTTGCGCCTCTCCTTGAGCTTGCGCAGCTGCGATTCCATCTTCTCGGCGACGAGGTCGATCGTCGCCGAGAACGACGCACCACGATCCTTCGCCACGAGCGCCGCGCCACGGCGCAGGTGCGCGATGAGCTCGATCTCGGGGTTCTTGTGCGCGTGGTCGGCGACGACCTCGATGCGGACCAGGCCGAAGCGCGCGAGGCGCGCCAGTTTCTTGGCCGCATGTGCCTGCATGCGCTCCGTGATGTGGTCGTGACGCCCCTTGAATTCGATCGTGACCTCAGGCTCTGCCATCGTTCACCTGTGTTGCTCGGACATGTCGGAGATGCTGGTTATCGGACGGGAGAAGAACAGCAGGCGCGACCACATGCAAGCGAAGGAATTGTCCGCAGCACGGGACGCGCTTCCCGCCGTTGCCAGCGCGGCACCAGTGCCGCGACACTAGAAGCCCCAGAACTTCACTTCGGGCTCGAGATCGATCCCCTGGCGCTGCTTCACCCGGCGCATCACTTCGGTCATCAAGGCGACGAAGTCGGCGGCCGAGCCGCCGCCGTTGTTCACGAAGTAGTTCGCGTGGACGCCGCTGACCTCGACCGCGCCGACCCTCAGGGTCTTGCAACCGGATGCCTCGATCAAGCGGCCAGCGGCATCGCCAGGCGGGTTGCGGAACACGCAGCCCACGCTGCGCTGCGTGATCGGCTGCGTCGCGTTGCGTTTCTTCAACGCAGCGGTGAATCGCTCGAAGATGGCCTTGGGGTCGTCGCGGTGCAGCTCGAACGTGGCGCGCAAGACGATCGCGTCGCCGAGCTGGCCGTCGCGGTAGACCGGTCGGAGATCCTGCTTGCCGCGCACGGTGATCGAGCCGTCGGATTCGACGACGGTCAGCGAGACCAGATGCTCGAAAGTCTCCCCGTCGCGCGTGCCTGCGTTCATCGCCACGGCGCCCCCCACCTGCGCGGGGATGCCGGTCAGCTTCTCGAGCCCGGCGAGTCCCACTTCCTTGGTGGCCCGCAACAGGCTCGGCAGCGTGACCCCGGCTCCCGCCGTGATGCGGACCCCGTCGCACACGATGCGGTTCAGGTTCGTGAGTTGCATGACCGCGCAATGCACGCCTTCGTCGGCCACGACGATGTTGCTGCCGCCGCCGAGCACGCGCAGCGGCACGTCGAGCTCGCGGCAAGCTCGCACACAGAGCGCGACGTCGTCGTCGGAATACGGCTCGACGAACCAATCGGCCGGCCCGCCGATGCGAAGGTGCATCAGCGGGGCGAGCTCGACCCGTTCTCGCACGAAGCCGCGCATGCTGCGCAGCAAGAGCCGCAGGTCAGAGCTGCGCAACGATGCCTCCCACGGCTCGATCGATGTCGCCGGCCCCGAGCACCAGCACGACGTCGTCTGGCCGCCGCACGCGCTGGACCACTTCGGGAAGCGCGGCGACGGCGCCACCCGCGGTGCAGTCGCCGCCGAGACGCGTTATGGCCGCCCCGAGGTCCGCGGCCGAAACCGAGGACCGCATCTTCGCACTCTCGCGGGCTCCGTAGATGTCGGCGATCACGGTTGCATCCGCCGTCGCGAGCACTTCGGCGAACTGCGGCAAGAGGCACAACGTGCGCTGGAACTGGTGCGGCTGGAACACGGCGAGCAGGCGCGAGCCCGGAAAGCGCTTCCGCGCCGCGAGCAGTACGGCGCGGATCTCGGCCGGGTGATGCGCGTAGTCGTTGACGAGCACTCCGCCACGCGGTCCACGGTGGATCTCGAAGCGGCGGCGCACTCCGGCGAAACCCGCGATGCCCTGGCAGGCTCCGTCGGCATTGGCTCCCGCCACGTGCGCGAGCCCGAGCGCGAACAGCGCGTTCTGCATGTTGTGGCGTCCGGACAAGGACAGCTGCACGCGCGAAAGCCGCTGGCCGAGCAACACGGGCGTGAACGCGAAACGGCCGAGATCGTCGCGCACGTCGACCGCGCGGATGTCGGCCCAGAGGCCCGACCCTACCGTCAGGATGCGCACGTCGTTGCGAAGGCTGCTCAGCACCGCGCGCGGCACGCTCTCTTCGACGAGCGCCGTGCCGCCGGGTCGCACGCGAGCCAGGTAGCCGGCAAAAGCCTCGACGAGCTCGTCGTTCGACGGATAGCAGTCGAAGTGATCGTGGTCGACGTTCAGGATCGCGGCGCCGAACGGACGCAGATGGTGGAAGCTGCGATTGAACTCGCAGGCCTCGACGACGAACTCCGCGCCGGTGCCGCCGTGTCCGTTGCCCCCGAGCTCCGGGACTTCGCCGCCGATCAGGTGGGAAGGGTCGAGGCCGGCGCCGCGCAGGGCCGCCACGGTGAGACCCGTAGTGGTCGTCTTGCCGTGGGTGCCGCCGATGGCCAGCGTGCGTTTGCCCTCGCTGAGCCGTCCCACGGCCTCGGCGTAGAGCAGACACGTGAAACCGCGGCGCATGCACTCCTGCACTTCCGCGTCCGCGACCGGGACCGCGGCGCTGCGGATCACGTAGCCGTCCTCGCCCGTGATGCGCTCGGGGTGGCACCCGACCCAGACTCCGCTGCCCTGCCCGAGCAGCCCGTCGAGGATCGTGCCGTCGCTCGAGTCGCTGCCCGACACGATGCCCCCACAGCCGGCGAGCAGCCGTGCGAGCCCGCTCATGCCGGCGCCACCGACGCCGACGAAGTGGAAGCGGCGGCTCGCGAAGCTCGCGCCCGCGATACCGGCCACCTCGTCGCCGGACTCCGTTGCGCGGTTCGTCACTTCGTCGATCACTGGGTTGTCTCTCTTGGGTGCGTCACTGCCGGTGCGGCGAGCAGGGCCATGCTTCATCGCCGCGATCGGGCGGCTGGATGGTAGGTTCCGCTGGTTCGTGGGTCGCCCCGCGGCGATGGGCACTACTGAGTCCCATATCACGCAGGATCGCGCCCGCCGGGTCAACGGCGCGCAACCGGCGTGCCGCCCGCCCCATGACTTCGAGCCGCGAACGGTCCGCGAGCAGACCAGTGAGCAGCCGCGCGAGGCAGTCCACGGTGAGCACGCGTTCTTCGACGATGATCGCCGCGCCGACCCGGGCCAGCACCTCCGCGTTGTGCAATTGCTGTCGATCGCGGTGGTGCGGGTACGGCACGACCACTGACGCGCGTCCGGCCGCCGTCAATTCGGCGACCGTCGTGCCGCCGCCGCGACAGACGACGAGATCCGCGGCTCCGAACATGCGGTCGATGTCGAGCGCGACCGGACGCACCTGCGCGACCACCCGCCCGTCGCCCGCCGCATAGAGACGGCGCACGGGCTCGTCGCGGTCCAGCCCCGCGAGATGCAGCACCTGCAGGTCCCTCGACAGACGCAACAGCGCCGGCGGCACGATCTCGTTCAACACGCGCGCGCCCTGGCTGCCGCCCATGACGAGCACGACCGGAACTCCCTGCGACAACTCGAGCTCCTCGCGCGCCCGCTGGCGGTCGATTCGCAGGAACTCGGGTCGCAGCGGCGTGCCCGTGAACATCGCGCGACTCCCGCCGGACGCTGCCAGTGGCAGACCGTGGTAGATGCGCCGCGCGAACGGCAGCAGGAACCGATTGACGCGACCCGTCACGGCATTCTGCTCGAGCAGGAACAACGGCAGACCGAGGCTCCTGGCCGCAACGCCGACCGGGAGCGAAGCGCGTCCGCCCGTGCTCACCACGCAATCGACGGCCTGTTCACGCAGGAGCCGGCGCGACGTCACCGTGGCGCTCGCGAGCCACCACGGCAACCCCATGCGCCGGTGCACGGAAGGCAGGTTCACCTCCGTCACGTCGGGCAGCTCACGCCTCAGGATCTCGCGTTCGACCTCGCGACCCTCGGTGAACAACACGGGCTCGTGCCCGCAGGCGCGCATGGCGCGCGCCAGCACCAGGGCCGGCATCAAGTGCCCCCCGGTGCCGCCGCTCACCAGACCCACACGTTGCACCATGACGCGTCACTTCTTCGGCAGCTTGATCTTCTGGCCCGGCGCGAGCTCGCGCGGGTGGATCGTCGGATTGAGCTCGAGCAGTTCGTTGACGCGCTTCTTCGAGCCCAGCTCGGCGGCCGCGATGCGTTCGAAGGTGTCTCCCTTCACGACCGTGTAGGTGCCCGGCGTCGCCGATGCCTCCTTGGCTTTGGTCGGCGCCTTCGTCGGCGTCGAAGCCGTTTGCTCGCCGGACCGTGCCTTGTTCCACTGCGCGATCTCGGCAGCGGTCGGCAACAGCAGCTCCTGCCCGAGCTTGAGCTTCGTCGGGTCGACGCCGGCGTTCAGCCGCGCGATCTCGGTGCGCAGCGCCGCGTTGCCGAGCACCTCCTTGGCGATGCCCTCGAACGTGTCCTTGCTGCGCACCTTGTGCGTCGGGCGCGGCGAGGACGCGGGAGCCGACTTCGGCGGATCGTTCGTGCGTGCGTCGGCCTCGCGCGCCTCACGGCCGTTCTTCGCAGGACTCGACGGCCCCCCGGCCGTGGCCCCGGACTTGTTGGCGTCGGCAGCCTTCTTGGGGTCGCCCGAGCTCTTCGGATCACCCGAACTCTTCGGATCGCCAGACTTCTTGGGATCAGAAGGGGGCGACTGCGCGGTGCGGTCGGCGCTGCGCAACAGCGCCGCGAGGTCCATCGACGCGACATCGCGCGACACGACCGGGTTCTCCGCAGGGCCCGGACCGGCCTTGATCGCGGCGGCCGAAGGCTTGGTGATCGGAGGCGGAAGATCGCCGCCACCCCAGATGGTGACGCCGAGGATCAGGAAGATCACGAGACACAGCACGTAGAGGCCGTACTTTTCGAGTTGGCCCATCACACCCTCCCAGGTTGATTCAAGAGATCGGACTTGTCGGAACGGACTTCAGCAGAACTGCTTCAAGATGTCGCTGATTCGCTGGCTGTCGAGAACGACCCGACGCGATCCGTCCTGACGGCGTTGCCGATCAGGCCAACCGCGGCGAGACAGATCACCAAGCTCGTGCCGCCCGTACTGACGAACGGCAGGTCTATGCCCTTGGCAGGAGCCCACCCGCTGACCACGAGCAGGTTCACCGCCGCTTGCATGCAGACCATGAGAGCGTAACCGCAGACCACGTAGCGAAGAAACGGATCACGAACTTTGCAGACGAGGCGGTAGCAAATGTAACCGAACGCCGTGAACGCGCCGAGCACGAACACGGAGCCTGCGAACCCGAACTCTTCGGCGATGATCGCGAAGACGAAGTCGTTGTGCGACTCCGGCACGTAACCCATCTTCATCCAGCCCTGACCGAGGCCGCGACCGAGCACGCCGCCGGAGCCGACCGCGATGAGGCCGAGCCCCACCTGCGAATCGGGTCTCGTGGCCAGCACGCCGGCGATGCGATCCTGCACGTAGCCGTGTCGCATCGCGGCGATCGTCAGCGCCGCGAAGGCCGCGAGGCAGACGGGCAGGAAGTGCAGGAACCGCACGCCGCCGACCAGGGCCAACGTGCTGGCCAGCGCGAGCACGAGCATCGCATTGCCGTTGTCGGGCTGCAGCAGCAGCGCGACGACCAGCAGGCCGGCACAGCCCATGGCGGGCAGGAACCCGCGCCGGAACGTGGACACGCCGTCCGCGGCCCGCGCGAGGAACCACGCGACGACCAACACCATGAAGAACCGCGCCGGCTCCACGGGCTGGAACTGGAAGCTGCCGAACTTGATCCAGCGATGCGCCCCTTTCGCCTCGTCGCTGACCCACGGCACGATCAGGCAGACGGCCGTCGCGACGAGGAACGCCGGCAGGCTGGCGCGGCGCACGAACGACATCGGCAGCAGGGCCGCCAACAGGAAGACGGAGACCCCCGCGAGCAGCTTGCTGCCCTGCGACTTCATCGCGATCAGCGGCCCGACGTCGATCTGCGAGCCGCGCACCGACACGGCCATCACGAGGCCGAGGCAGCACAGCGCCACGGTGACGAGCATGAGCCAGTCCAGCTCGCGCGAATGGACGGTCGTCGAGGTCGACGTAGCGCGGCGCCTGCTTCCTGCGATGGCGGTCATCAGCGAACCTTGAACAGGGCCAGGCTGCACAACGCGAGCAGCGCCGAGACGACCCACGTGCGCACGACGACGCGCGTCTCGGGCATGCCGCCGAACTGGAAGTGATGATGCAGCGGCGCGCAGCGGAACACGCGTTTGCCGCGCAGCTTGAACGACGCCACCTGGACGATCACCGAGAGCGCTTCGACGACGAAGAGCACGAGCTCGGTGCGGCTCACGAGCGCGACGTAACCGAGCGCAGCCCCGAGACCGAGACTGCCGACGTCGCCCATGAAGACCAGCGCGGGCGCCGCGTTGAACCACAAGAACCCGAGTGCGCCTCCGAGCAGCGCAGTCATCATGACGGCCATCTCACCGGCGCCGGCAACGTGTGGCACGAGCAGATACTGCGACCAGTCGGTGCGTCCGACGGCATACGTGATGACCGCCAACGCGATCGCGGCCGTTGCCACGCAGCCGGTCGCGAGCCCGTCGAGACCGTCGGTGAGGTTGACCGCGTTCGCGGAGCCCGTCAGCACCAGCACCGTGAGCAGCAGGAACGGCACGCCGAACGCGACCGTGAGGTCGACCGCGACGTCCTTCGCGAACGGCACGTAGAGGTGCGGGCCGCCGAGACCCGATTGCAGTCCCGCGGGCCACAACAGCCAGATCCCCATGGCCAGCGCGAGGATCGTCAGGGCCCCCTGCTTCTGGCGCTTGCTGATGCCGCGCTTGTTCGGATTGTGCAGCTTGACCCAGTCGTCCCAGCCGCCGACTCCGGCGAAGCCGGCGACGAGCAGGATGCCCGGCAGCGAGAACTGGTTCGGGCCGTCGAAGCGCAGCCACAACAGGCACGAGATCAGGATCGAGCTGACGACGAACAGCCCGCCCATCGTCGGCGTGCCGCGTTTGTGCGCATGAAGGTCGTCGAGCGTCTTGCTGCCCGTGCCGTCGATGCGTTCGCCGATGCCCTGGCGCGACAACCAGCGGATCACGGCCGGCCCCAGCACGAGCGCCAGCAGGAACGCGGTCACGGCCGCACCGGCCGCCCGGACGGAGATGTAGCCGAGCAGACGGCACACGTCCTCCGAGAACAGCCATGGTGCGATCCAGTAGACCATCAGGTCTCCAATCCTCCGGAGGGCTGCTCCGTGGGAACCGGTGCGGTGGCATCGAGCTCCGCGAGCAAACGATCGACGAGGCGGTCGAGCGCCACGCGACGCGACGCCTTGCAGAGCACGCGATCGCCGGCCACGACGGCGCTGCGCAACAGGGCCAGCGCCGCGGCGACGTCGGGCACGAGGAACACGTCGCACCTGGCCATGCCGGCGGCCAGCGCGCCATCGGCGATCGGACCGGCACCGGCACCGACGCAGACCAGCAGATCGTGCCTCGTGCGCACGACCTCGGCGCCGAGCGCGCGATGCAGCGCGACACTCTCGTTGCCGAGCTCGAGCATCTCGCCGAACACCGCGATGCGGCGTCCTGGACCGCTGAGGCCGGCCAGCGCCTGCAGCGCCGCGCGCGCGGACTGCGGGTTCATGTTGTAGGTGTCGTCGAAGATCGTGACGCCTCCGACGCGCTTGGGCTCGAGGCGCCGCGCCGTCGACGGCAGCGAAGCCAGCGTCTGCAGGATGATCTCCTCGGCCACGCCGAGATGGCTCGCCGCGGCGATCACGGCGAGCGCGTTGTACACGTTGTGCGTGCCGAGGCCGGGCAGCGTCACGGGCCGTTCGCCCTGCAGCAGGAACGTCGTGCCGAGCGCGTGGAAGCTCACATCGGTCGCGAACCAGTCGGCGGCTCGCGTGACGCTCGTGAACTGCACCTTGGCCTTCGTGACCTCGAGCATCGCCCGGCACGCCGCGTCGTCGCCGTTGAGGATGCAGAGCCCTTCTTCGGGCAAGCTCATCGGCAGACTCGCTTTCTCGCGCGCCACGCCGTCGACCGATCCGAGTCCTTCGAGGTGAGCCGCCGCGACGCACGTGACGATGCCTACGTCGGGCCGCGCGACGTCGCTGAGCCGCGCGATCTCGCCGGGTGCGCTCGTGCCGATCTCGACGACGGCCGCGCGCGTCTTCGGCTCGATCCCGAACAGCGTCAGCGGCACGCCGATCTGGTTGTTGAACGAGCCTGGCGACCGCACGGTGGGCATCGCGTTCGCGAGCACGGCGCCGAGCCACTCCTTGGTCGACGTCTTGCCGCACGATCCCGTGATGCCGACGACCTTCGCGCGGTGGCGGCGCCGGTGTTCCGCGGCGAGGTCCAGCAAGGCCTTCGTCGTGTCCGCGACGCGGACGACGAACGGGCTCGCCGAGCCAACGAGATCTCGGCCAGCGAGATCTCGGCCCACGAGATCCTGCCGCAGCAGCGAGTGCACGTCGGGCGGCGGCGCGTCGACGAGCAGGCCGGCGGCACCGCGGCGCACGGCATCGCGCAGGAACGCGTGCCCGTCGTGCTGCCGTCCACGCAACGCCACGAAGACGCGGCCGGTGCAATCGCCGCGAGAGTCGGTCGTCACCGAAGCAGCGACGCCGCCGCGCTGCACGACCTCGCCGCCGGTCGCGCGCGCGACGGCCGCGGCGGTCAGCCACGAACCACGCGACGAGCGGCCGCGGCGCAATGCTGCGTCTTCCTCGATCTGTGGCTCGGAGCCTTCGCTCATCGGTGCAACCATCCCGCCTCCCTCGCCGCCAGGGCGCGCGCTGCGACGAGGCGATCGTCGAAGGGCACCACGCTGTCCTTGAACACCTGGTAGGTCTCGTGCCCCTTGCCGGCGATCAGAACCGTGTCGCCGGGCGCAGCCTGCGCCACCGCGGCGCGAATGGCCTCGGCCCGGTCGGCGATGCGGCGGCATTCGCTCTTGCCGCCGTGCAGACCGAGCGACATGTCGTCGAGGATCGCTTCGGGGTCCTCGCTGCGCGGGTTGTCGCTCGTCAGGTAGGCGAAGTGTGCATGCCGCGCGACCGCGGCGGCCATCGGCGCGCGCTTGCTGCGGTCGCGATCGCCACCACAACCGAACACGACGTGCAGGCGGCCTTCGCTGAGCTCCGCGAGCGTCGAGCACACCTGCTCGAGCGCATCGGGCGTGTGCGCGTAGTCGACGAAGGTCCGCACGGGTGCAGCACTCGCCATCGGAGCCTCGACGAGTTCGAGACGCCCCGGCACCGGACGCGCGTCCTCGAGCGCCGCCGCGACGGTGAGCTCGGAGGCACCGAGCGACAACGACGCCGCCGCGGCCGCCAACGCATTGCGCACGTTGTGCAGGCCGACGAGGCGCAGGAACAACTCGACGCGGCCATGCGGCATCACGATGACGAAGCGCGTGCCGTCCGGGCCCAGCCGCACGTGCTCGGCGCGCACTTCCGCTTCGGGCGACAGACCGAACCAGACCAACCGCACGCCCGGCGCCAGATCGCTCGCCATCGCATCCGACGACGGATCGTCGCGGTTCAGCACGGCCACGGCACCCGGCTGCAGGCCCTTGAACAGCCTGGCTTTCGCCTTGCGATAGGCCTCCATGTTCTGGTGGTAGTCCAGGTGATCCTGCGACAAGTTCGTGAACACGCCGGTCTGAAAGCGCACGCCGTGCACACGGTCCTGGTCGAGGCTGTGGCTCGACACCTCCATCACGCATGCGCTGGCGAAGCGATCCGCCATCTCGCGCAGGTAGCCGTGGATGCGCACTGGATCGGGCGTCGTGTTCGCGGCCGGAATGCGCCGCCCGCCGAACTCGTAGGCGATCGTGCCGAGCAGACCGACCTGGCGCCGGTCCGCCTGCAGGCAGCCGCGGATCAGGTGTGCGGTCGTGGTCTTGCCGTTCGTGCCCGTCACGCCGACGACGGACAGCGCGCGCGATGGGTCGCGATAGTAGTAGCGGGCGGCGTCGGCGAGCGCGATGCGGCCGTTGTCCACGACGAGCACGGGCACCGGCACCGGCAGGGCCTCTTCGGCGACCACGGCGATCGCACCTCGGGCGACCGCCTGCTGCGCGTAGAGCGTGCCGTCGTTCTTGGCACCGCGAATCGCGAAGAAGAGGTTTCCCGGCCGCACTTCCGCCGAGTGGAAGGCGAGCCCGTCGACCGCGAGGTCGCGCCAGCGCAACACCTCTCGCGGCTGCAAGCAGTCGCGGAATTCGCGCAAGCGAACGAAACCCTGGCCGGACGGCAGTCCGGATGGGTAAGCCAGCTCAGTCATCAACCGCCCTACCGTTGTTTCTCTGAAGCCGCGGGGCTCCAGCCTGTATCACCAGGAGAACCAGACGTTGCGCGGGCCTGACCGCCCGTGCCACCTTGCGCTTCCTGGCGCAGCTGCCGTCGTCCCTCCAGTTCCTGGCACCGGAGCAACAACCGCACGACCGGCGGCGCAGCATAGCTGCCACCATAGAAGAGCGCACTATCGTCCTTCTGCAGCACACACACTGCGAGCCAGCGCGGTGACTCCGCCGGCAGCAGGCCGACGAAGCTCGCGTTGCGCACACTGACCGATCCGCGGCCCGGGATGCCGACGAGGCTGGCGGCCGTTCCGGTCTTGCCCGCGATCACGCGGTGGAGATTGATCCCCAATTCTTTCAACATCCGCGCGTGGACGTGCGAGCCTGTCGCATGGGGATCGTTGCTCACGACGTCGATCATCGCCTCGGTGACGTTCTCGACGGTGTCGCGCCGGAAACGCGGTCCGTTGCCCGCAGCCGCCGGGGCATCGTACCAGCGCCCGCCGATCTCGACGCCGCGGCACAACCGCAGCTCGGCGCCCTTGCCGGAGAACAGGCGAAGGTAGGCTCGGGCCAGGTGCATCGCGGTCACTTGCAGCTCGTAGCCGAAGCTGAACGAGATCGCGCTGTTGGCGCGGAACCCCCGCGTGGACGTGTTCGGATCGAAAGAGTGCTTGTTCGGGCCGCCGACGCACTCGTGCGGCAGGTTGAGCTGCAGCGAGGTGCCGAACCCGTAGTAGCTCATGTAGTCGCGCCACTGGTCGCGGCTCAGGCCGAGCCCGACGTAGGAAGCGCCGATGTTCGAGCTGTTGACGATGATGCCGTGCGGCGTGAGCTCGCCGCATTCATGGTCGTCGCGCACGGGCTTGGCCCGGCCCAGCTGTGCGATGGTCTCGCGGTAGTTGGCGCCGCCCGGGTGACAGTCGTAGACGTGCGACCAGTCGAGCACGCCGGCTTCCAGCGCGTAGGCGAACACGAGCGGCTTCACGATCGAACCGGGTTCGCAGAGGCTCTGGTAGGGTGTGAAGGCTGTCGCTTGCGGCAGGAGATCGCCACGGTGCCACGAGGCAGCCGCGAGCACGTCGCCCGTCGCGAGTTCGACGAGGACCATGGCCCCCCACTTCGGGATGGTCGCCGTCGAGTCCTTGCCAGCCGCGGTTGCCTGCGCCGCGAGCTCGCGCACGGCGATGCGCTGCAGCTCGATGTCGAGGGTGCACTGCAGCACGTTGGGAACCCTCACGTCCTCGAACGGCGCCTGGAAGTAGGATCGGCCGGTCCCGTCCTTCAGGAAGCTGCGGCGCTGCGTATCGGAGGGATCGAGCACGACGAAGGACTCGAGTCCGCACACACCCTGCGTCACGAGCGACTTCGCGGCGTCGCCGGCGCTCTCCCATCGCGTGTCGACGTGGCCCACGAGCCCGAACGTGAACTCGCGATCGGGGTAGGCGCGTTCGAGCGAACGCAGGAAGTGCAGCGTGACCGTGTCGTACGCGTGGCGCACGGTGAACCCGCGCAGCGCCTGCACGACGGACAGCACGTCGATGCCGTTGGCGACGAGCAGGTCGGCGGTCACCGGGTGTTTCTCCGGCAGGGCCCCCGCCGCGGGCAGCGCGTCGGTCCGGAACGCCCGCGCGAACTGCCCGGCCAGGCGCTGCGCATGCCGGCGGCGCAATTCGTCGCGATCGGGAAGGTCGGGGTCGGCGACGAGGGTCTTCGCGAGATCTTCGGCCAGCCTGGCCAGCCAGCCGGTGAAGACGTTCACGTCTTTGCGATACTTCTTCGGCACCACGACGGACGCGCGCACCTCGTAGACCTCGCGGTCGATCGCGAGCATGCTGCCGTTGCGATCGACGATCGTGCCGCGCGGCCCCGGCACGGACTCGGCTCGCTGCGACTGGCGGTCGGCCGTTTCCGGAACGAGCTGCAGCGGCGCGCGGCCTTCGCGGTCGAGCTCGCCGGCCTGGGCCACCTGCACCCAGCCGAGCCAACCGACGAGGAACACCGGCACCGCACCGAGGGCGCCGAACGCGAACCGGACGCGTCGCAGTTCTCCTTGCTTCACTGCAGAGCCTCCAGCCGGCGCGCGTTTTGGGCCTCGAGGTGGGCCCAGTGTTCGGCCGCGAGACGCTCCGGCGAAGACGACTCGAGCCGCTCCAACTTCAGACGGCCCAGCTCGACCCAGCGGTCGTGCACGTCGCGGTAGAGCTGCTCGACCGCGAAGCGGTAGCGCGCGTTGTCGGCCCGGATCGCGGCCGTGCCGATCGCGAGCCCGACTGCGAGCGCGAACAACAGGCCTGCGAGCAGCCACCTCATGCGGCCTCCTCGCGGCGTTGGCCACAGCGCAGTTTCGCGCTGCGGGCGCGCGGGTTGCTGCGCACTTCTTCGGCCGAAGCCTCGATCGGCTTCTTCGTGACGACCACACAGTGTGCGCGCAGGAACTGCTTCACGACGCGGTCCTCGACCGAATGGAAGGAGATCACGGCGATGCGGCCCTGCGGCGCGAGACACTCGACCGCTGCCGCGAGACCGCGCTCGAGCTCGCCGAGCTCGTCGTTCACGGCCATGCGGATCGCCTGGAACGTGCGCGTCGCCGCGTGGATCCGACCATGCCGCGCCGCGCCGGGCAGCGCCTGCAGCACGAGCTCGGCGAGTTGCCCCGTGCGGGTGATCGCGACCCGCGAACGTGCCGCGACGAGGTGGCGCGCGATGCGGCGGCTGTAGCGCTCCTCGCCATACCGGAAGATCGCGTCCGCGAGCTCACGCTCCTCGACGGACGCGAGCCAATCGGCTGCCGTGACCGACGCCGAAGCGTCCATGCGCATGTCGAGAGGCCCATCGGCCATGAACGAAAACCCCCGCTCGGGACGATCCAACTGCAGTGAACTCACGCCCAGGTCCAGCAACACGCGATCGCAGCGGGACTGACCGGTCGCCGCCAACGCCTCGCGCATGCGGGCATGGGGAAGGTGGTGCAGCGAAACCCTGGCTCCTGCGCCGGCTGCCTTGGCCTCCGCCAGAGCTGCTTGCGCAGAAACCAGGATCTCGCTGTCCCGATCGAGCCCTACCAACAACCCGGACGGACCGATGGCCTGCACGATTGCCCTCGCGTGCCCACCGGCTCCAACCGTTCCATCGACGACCACCAGCCCTTCGCGGAGCTCGAGGATCGCCATCGCTTCGGCAAGCAGCACTGGTTGGTGCACAGGTTGCCTAGACCCGCGCCCACCCTCGCTGCTACCGTTCGTGCCTGACTCGTCCATGCGCCACTTCCCTTGACCACCCTGCAGCAGTCGCAGAACTCGCACCCAGACCGTGGGTGCGGCAGCACGCCTCGTCCCAGACCCGTGGGGTGTTGGCCCTCAGGGTCTCGGTTCCTGCGAACCTGTGGACGTCGATGGCTTGGTAGGACCGACCAAACTTGCAAAGAGCGTCTCTTCCTCGGTGCTCGCCTCGGTCAGCGCCGTGTCGAGGTTGTGCGGCGCCCAGATCTCGGTGACCCGGCCCGTCCCGACCAACACGGCTGGCTGACTTGCAGCGAGCCCCGCGTACTTGAGCAACGGCTCGGGGATGCGGATCCGTCGATTGCCGTCAGGCACGACCTCCTCCGAGTGACCGAGAAATCGCCGGCACAGCGCGCGGTGGGCCTTGCTGCCTGGAACGGCCCTGCCGATGCGGTCGACGAGCTCGCGAAAACCTTCGGAGTCGTGCAGGAGCAGGCAGCGATCCAGCCCCGCGGTCAGGTGGAACTTCCATTGCACCTTCGGAATCTCGTCCAGGATCCGACCGGGCAGGATCAGCCTGCCCTTGTCGTCCAGTCCGTGTTCCGAGCTGCCAAAGTAGGTCACCATCACGCGGCACCGGGGCCGCTGCAGGCCCATGTCGACACCCACCCTACCGCATGGCAAACCACAGTCAACCCTCTTCCACCACCATTCACCCCTTGGAAACCACTAGACTCCCCACTGGTACATTCTCTGGGGCCGATGCGATGGGCTCGCCACAAGCCGATGTGGCGACCCGCCGCGGTCGAGCCGAAAAAAAACTTCCCGGCTCACTACCACCGAGCCGTCATCCTCCGAGCCATCCCATGCGCACCTTCTCCTCCCTGTGCGTGCTCCTCGCACTCCTGTTCACGAGTTGCGCCGGCAACGAACTCGTCGGCGTCCACGTCTCGCTGCAGAACGACGGCTCCGGCCTCGTGACGACGCGCATGCTCATGGAACCGCAGGCGGCCGGGAGCCCCGAAGCCAACGCGCAGGGCGTGACCTGGAAGGGCCGGGCCGGTCTCGTGTGCGCGCAGGGCAGCTTCCAACACCTGCGCGAGCTCAAGCTCGGCGGCGGCAGCCTGCACTTCGTGGCGGACCTCGAAGGTGTGAACACGAGCCTGCGCGTGTTCGTGAAGCGTGACCCGAACGCGCAATGGGTCCGGGATCTCGTGCCCGAACAGGCGCAGCGGCAGGCGATGGCGAAGGTCTACGACCCGACGGGGCGCACCAAGGAGATCGGCGACGTGCTGCGTCTGGAGATCAGCGTGCCGGGCAAGGTGATCTCCTCGGGCGTGGAGCCGAGCGGCCGAGGCATCGAAGCCGCGCACGAGAGCAAACGCGCCTACCTGCTGATCCCGGTGCGCGCCGCGCTCGAGAAGGGCAACGATCTCGTGTGGTCGGTCAGCTGGTGAACGCAAAGGCAGCGCCCGGGTCTCCCTCCCGGTGGCTCGGTCTCATCGCCGCAGCGGCGTTTTGTTGCTGTTTCGCCCGCGTGGGGGACGCCGCGTTGCGGCGATGATCGAACCACTGCCTCAGTTGCCCTCGCGCTGTTTCTCGACGTTCTCGCCGATCGCCGCGAGCAGCTCGTCCTTGACGGCGCCGAGGTCCGCGAGGTCGACCGCGGGTGCTGTCAGCATCACGGGCTCCATCTCCTTCTGCTTCGGATCGACCACGACGAGGTCGGCGCGCGCCTGCTGTTCGGTGCGCGGCGGCACCATGCGCAGCACGCGTTTGCGCAGCAGCAGCAACGCACAGAAGTAACGCAGCGCGCGAGCTCGTTCGTCGTCGACGGTGCCGAGCCGGTCGAACAGCATGCGCAGCGAGTTGAGGTCGAGCACGGGCTCCTTGCTCGACGGCTTGCGCAGCGCGCGCCAGAAGATCGGCGGTTCGCTGCCTTGGCAACGACGTTCGTAGTCGTGGAAACAGGCCTCGCAGAGGTTGCGCCGCATGCAGGCTGGCCACTCGAGCACGACGAGCCACGTCTTGGCCGTCGGCAGTGGACAACCGGGTTTGTCACAGACCTTGCGGTCGCGCTGGATCTTCCAATCGTCAACCATGATGTAGCTCGGCGTTCACCGCTTGCCGCCGACTTCGTCCGGATTGCGCAGCGTGACGCGCCACTGCGCCGGCGTCTGGAAGCCGCGTGAGGCGGTCAGCCGCTGCAAGCTCGCCTGCGCTGCCTTCTCGCCTGGGAAGTCCCTCTCGCGCTCGCAACGTTCGAGGTAGTCGACCAACGCGAGCGACGACGCCTGACCGGGGTGATACGCCAGCGTCTGTGCGGCAACACGCCGCACGAACGGATCGGGATCGGCGCGCAGCTTCTCGACGAGCAGGCGCTGTGCCTCGTCGCCGCCGCTGCGCAAGCTGCGCAGCGCATCGGCGCGCACCGTGTAGTCCTCGTCGTTTGCCATCTGGGCCAGCATCGCGAGCACGGTCGCATCGACGCCGATCGCGCCCATCGTGCGCGCGGCCGCGCGGCGCTGCCTCGGTTCGCCCGTACGCGCGACCTCCTGCACGGCCGGCAGTGCCGGCGCCCCGACCCGCGCCAGCAGCTCGATGCCGAGCTCGCGCGGCTGCGGCTGGTGGTGCAGCAGCAGATCGCCGACGAGCGTCGGCACCGCCACGGCACCCAACGCGTCGATCTCGGCCAGCGCCCGCGTCTCCACGGGATTCGTGATGCGGGCCGCAGCGCGCATCAGGTCCTGGTCCTCGCCCAGCGGCCGCCCCTCGCGCACCGTGAGCAGGTCGTGGATGACCATGCGTGTGAGCCAGCACGCGGTCGTCGGGTCGGCCGCGAGCTCGGCGCGCAATCCCGGGTAGTCGTCGCTTCCGGCGCGATACGCGGCTTCGGCCGTCTTGCACTTCGCCTTCTGCTCCGCAGTCAGCGCGGCGGGCTGGTAGGTATTCGATGTCCCCGAACACGCCGCACAGACAGCAGCCAGCGCGATGGCGCCGCGACGGCACACCTTCGTGGCAGCAGCGAGGATCATCTCCTAACGTCTACCCGGATGAACGCTCCCGCAAAAGACCTGCGTGCCGAGGTATCGATCCAGGCTGTCCCACAGCCGGCCCGTTTTCTCGACTTGCAGCGCGCGTTCTATCGCGGTGATCCGCACTACGTTCCTCCGGTAACGAGCGCGGAAGCCTGGCAGGTCGACCCGCGGAAGAGCCCGTTCTTCCAACACGCGGAGGTCGGCATGTTCGCGGCGTTCGCCGGCGATCGCTGCGTCGGCCGCGTCAGCACGAGCCGCGATCGCCTGCACGACGAGTTCCACGGCGACCGCATCGGGTTCTTCGGACACTTCGAGGCAGCGGACGAAGCGGCGGCCCAGCGGCTGCTCGCGCACGCGGCCGACTGGTGCAAGAAGCGCGGGGCGACGCATCTGCGCGGCCCCGTGGACATGTCCACGAACTACCGCTGCGGCCTGCTGATCGACGGCGACAAGGGGCCGCCGGTCGTCCAGATGAACTACAACCCGCCGCACTATGCGCAGTGGCTCGAGGGGTTCGGCCTGCGCAAGGCGAAGGACCTGCTCGCGCTGCACGTGACCGCCGAGTCGATCGATCTGCGGCGCGTCGATCGCATCGCCGAGAGCCTGCGCAAGAAGTCGTCCGCCACACTGCGGCCGATGGACCTGCGCCACTTCGACACGGAGTGTCACGTGCTGTGGGACCTCTACCACCGCATCTGGGAGCGCAACTGGGGATTCGTGCCGATGACGCAGGAGGAGTTCTTCGCGCAAGCGAAGGATCTGAAGAAGGTCGCCCACCCGGCGCTGATGCACATCGCCGAAGTCGCAGGCAACCCGGTCGGCTTCATCGCCGCGCTGCCCGACGTCAACGAGGGCGCGCGCGCCTGCAACGGCCGCCTGCTTCCGTTCGGCTGGTGGCGCTTCCTGCGCGCGATGAAGCGCGTGAAGTTGATCCGCGTGATCACGCTCGGCGTCGTGCCCGAGCACCGGCGCACGGGCATCGAGCTGTTGCTGATGCACAAGGTGATCCGCTCCGGCCTCGACGTCGGCTTCCGCGCCTGCGAAGCGAGCTGGATCCTGGAAGACAACCGCGACATGCTCGGTCCTCTCGAGACGCTGGGCCACCGCCCCTACCGTCGTTACCGCATCTACGAGAAACCCCTCTGATGGACATCAAGTTGAACCGCGGCGTGTCGGGCATGCCGCAGATCCCGATCCAACTGCCGACGCTGCTGATCGTCCTCGGTGGCGGTTCGGTGGTGTTCGGGCTCTTGCTGCTCTGGAACGAATGGCTGCTGCGATGGCTGGTCGCAGGCGTGTTCCTCGTCGTGGGCGGCTTGTTGCTCGTGACGGGAATGCGCGCCAAGAAGATGCTCGGTTGAGGGCATGCCCCGCCAACCGCCCTGCTGCCGCAACGGGCTGATGCCACGCCTGCTTCGACCACAGAGAGGTTGCAGCTGGTTCAAAGCCGTACACACGGAGCGTGCAGCCGTACATCCATACAGTCGATATGCTTGGGTGGCATGAAGACGACCCTGAATCTCGACGAACGCCTCTGGACACGCCTGAAGGCCGCCGCTGCCAAACAGAAGACCACGATGTCGTCGTTGGTAGAACTTGCGATCCGCCGACTCCTGCAGGCCGCAACTGCACGGGCCGCGAAGCTGCCGCCGTTGCCGAGATTCGACGGCGGCGGCACGACTGTCGATGTCGCGAATCGCGACGAACTGTATCGGACCATGGAAGGTCGCTGATGTTCGTCGCGGACACCAACATCCTGCTCTACGCCGCCGACACATCGTCACCCGGGCACGACAGGTGTCGATCGGTGGTCGATGGCTGGAGGCGGAGCAACAGGCCGTGGCACCTGACCTGGCCGATCGTCTACGAGTTCTTGCGCGTTGCGACGCATCCGCGCGTGTTCCGCACGCCATGGTCGCTGCCGCTCGCATGGAGTTTCGTGCGCGGGCTGTTGGCTGCTTCGAGGGTCACGGTCCTCACGGCCACCCCACAGCATGACGAGGTCCTGGAAGAGATCATCGGCACTGCCCCCACATTTGCGGGCAACATCCTCCACGACCTGCACACCGTGGTCCTGATGCGTGAGCACGGCGTGAGGACGATCTACACGCGCGACACCGACTTCCACCGGTTCCACGGGATCGAGGTGCTCGATCCATTGTCCCCCGCCGGCTGATACCGTCGCCACGCCGACGCGATCTCAGGGCACGTCGGGCCGCGCCGACTCACGCAGCCAGGTGATCTCGTCGACCATGCCGAGGCCGAACTCCTTCGCCTGGAACCACAACCACGGCTGCGTCGATCGCTCGGGACCACCCTGCACCGCCAGCACCTGACCGGTCTCGATCAGCGTCGCCTTGCCCGCGGCGAGCTGGCCGCGCACGCGCACTTCGATGCCGCCGAGGCCCATGTTGTTCTTGATGACGCCCTCCGCGACGGCGCGAAGGTCGAGCTGCGCGGGGCGCTCGAGGCGCACGCGGCAGAGTTGCCGGTCCAGATCGATCTGCGGGGTAGAGCCGTACCGGCTCTCGAAGAACCGCTGGAGACCCAGCAGTTCCTCGTTTCAGGTTCAACCCTGCAGCTGGATCTCGAAGAACGCGAAGTCCGAAGGCGCCGGCACGAGGTCGCGGCCCGGTGCGAGACATGCGGCGGCAACGAGGCCCGCGAGCAGGACGGAACAGTGCAAGGATCTGGTCATGAGGAGCATCAGAAACGGTAGCCGAACGAGAACTGGACCGACCAGTCTTGGTCGAGCTGGGTGCCGTTGACGTCGTGCCACACGGGCACCTCGCCCGTGAGCTGGAAATCGAGCGAAGGCCGCGGCCGGAAGGCCCACGTGGCGCCGACGCTGACGCGTTCGCCGCCGGTGTCCGCGAGCAGCTGCCCATCCACTGCATCGCGGTTGTCGTGATCGTAGTGCGCGAACACGTCGAGCCGCATGAACGGTCCCGGATACGGCTCGAGCCAGAACCGGTTGCCGACCGCGAGCTCGGCGAAGAACGCGTCGCCGAGCTGGTCGCCATCGCCGTCGGTGTCGGTGTGGATGCGGTAGATCGCAGCGAGGTTGAAACGCCAGCGCGCCGGTTCGGCCGTGATCGCCCATCCGATCGACGGATCGACGCCGCCGCTGCCCACCTGCTGCTCGGGCTCGAACTCGACGCCGCCGGACCCGTCGTCGTCTTCGCCGGTCGGCAGCGAGATCATCGCGATCAACGCGGTGTTGACCGCGACGCGCGGGGCATCCCATCGACGGAAGCGCCACTTGGCGAGCAGCTCGACGTCGCCGAGACCTGCGGTCACCTCCTGGCCGCCGAGGAACTCGCGCTCGATATCGACATACGGCAGCGCGATCCCGATCTGCACGTCGTTGCGCAGGCCATACTGATACGCGAGCGCCGTCATCACCGTGAACCGATGGCTCGCAGTCGGATCGGCGACGCTCTCGCTGCCCTGGCGCAGCCTTTCCTGCCGCTCGAGTCCCACGCTGAAGCTCACGAGGCTGCCGCCTTCGTAGAGCGTCTCGCCATCGATCACGTCGAGCACTCTGCCCTGGGCCGGCAAGACGATCGCTGCCAGCATGAGCATCGCAGCGCAACGCAACGAACGCATGCGCGCATGATGCCGGCCTCTGACGGCATCACCATGCTCGGCCGCAGAATCCCACGAGGCACGCACGCGGGCGGCCATCACTGCACGACAGCCACCGACTCGCGCGGCGTGTAGCCCGAGCGATCACCGGCCTGCACGCGCACGAACGAACCCTGCTCGCCGCCGAGCAGGCCCACCGTCACGCCGGCGCGCACGGTGGCGACCGGTTCGAGGCCCGTACGCGGTTCGGACAGAAGGGCAAGGGGCTTCAGCGCGATCGCGTGGACCGGCCGCATCGGCGCGAGCCACAATGCCTCCAGAGCGAGCCAAGCGCCCGGCACGAGCACGAGCACGCCGATCCAACGCAACCCGGCGCGGCGCCAGCCGAGCACGAGACAGCCCGCGGCGATCACCATGCAGCAGGCGCAGAGCCACAGGCGTTCGGACGGCAACAGCTGGTCGCGCAGCGTCGCGAGCTCGGCCGCGAAGCCGCCGGGACCCGCATCGAGCTCGAGACGCGTGCGCACGAGGCGCAGGTTCGCGAGCAACTCGGGGTCGCGCGGCAGACCGAGCCTCGCGGACTCGTAGGCCCACAGCGCGGCCGGCAGGTCGCCGAGGCGGTAGTAGCAGTTGCCGCGCGCTTGCCAGCAGCGGCGATCACCCGTCGTCGCGAACACGCGCGCGAACGCGGCGTCGGCCGCGCGATAGTCGCCGGCGCGATACGCAGCGACCGCCGCGTCCTGGTCCGGGACCTGCTGCGACGCAGCTTGCGCAGAGAGACCGCCACCGGTGCCGAGCACGAGCACTGGCCACAACAGCAATGGCAACCAGCCGCGCACGCCGAAGCGCGCGAGCTCGAGCCGTTTCACGAAGTCGCGCACGGCCGCCGGCTCGAGCTGGGCACCGCCGCCGTAGCGGGCCGCGGTGCCGTGTTCGACGAGGCTCGCGACCTCGCCGGCGAGAGCCGCATCGAGCCCGGACTCTACGAGCCGATCGCGCAGGTCCGGCGCGATGATCGCGGCCGCCGGCACGCCGATGCGAGCGCCGAGGTAGCTGGCCAGGACTTCGGTCGGATCCTCGCCGTTCGCGAGCGCCCGCGCGCATGCGCGAGCCGCACCGCGCGCGCGCTGACCCTCTTTGTCGGCCGCAGCGCGCCGCCACGCGGCGAACGCCCACAGACCGGCCAGCGCGAGCAGCCAGGGACCGAGCACGGCGCCCCACCACAGCGCGGCCGGAATCGGCGCGGACACGGCGTTCGCACCGTCGAACGAGGGCAGGTCGAAGATGTCGTCGACACCCGGCGTCACGGCCTTGACCGCGGCATCGGGCAGCGGTGCGAGCGTCTCTCCGTTCGCGAGCGGCTTCACGACGAGCGGCAGCTCGCGCGTCTCGACTTCGGCGAACTTCTCGACGCCCGGCGTCGTGTCGAAGTAGTTCCACTTGATGCCCGGCACCGCGCGCACGTCGGTCGACAGCGGCGCGAGGTCGTAGGTCACGACGACCTTGTCGGACTCGCGCTTCGTTTCGTTCTGGCCGAGCTTGTGGAAGCCCGCGAGCTCGTCGAGCGGCGGCAGCCGCAGGAACTCGAAGTTGCCCTGGCCGGTGATCGTGAGCGTGAGCTTCACCGAGCTGCCGACGCTCACGGTGTCCTTGTCGAGCGCCGCGTCGATCGTGAACCGCCCGACCGCGCCGTAGTAGGGCGTCGGGCGCCCGGCCTCGGGGATCGGCAGCACTTCGATCGAGATCGGCTTGCCGTAGACGTAGAGGTTGTCGCTGAGCTGACCGCGCCCGCGGCCGAAGATGTCCTGCTGGCCCTCGCGTTGCAGCACGTGGTAGCGCAACGTCGGTGGGCTGAGATCGATCTTGCCGAGCCGCGTCGGCAGGAACGCGCGGTCGAACGAGAAGTGATGCCAGCGCTCGCCGCCGCGCTCGTAGTTCGCCTCGTAGGTCGCCTGCAGCAAGAGGCGCGGGTTGCCGACCACGAGACTCAAGTTGCCTTGTGGCACGGGCAGCTCGATGGGCTCGCCGCCCGGGAACTCGAACAGCCAAGGGGCCTGTACTTCGATGTCGAAGTAGCGGAGGCGATTATTGTACACGTCCTGCACGAGGCGCAACCCCGCCTGCACGCCGTAGTCGACGTGGATGCGGATCGGCTCGTGCACGTAGACTCGCTTTGGCTCCACAGTAACTTCGAGCCAGCCGAGCTCTTCGCCGCGCATGTCCTTGCGCGCTTCGAGCCGCAGCTCGCGCGTCGATTGTTCGCGCGAGCCGGTCCAGATCGTGAACGGCGGCACGACGAACGTGCCCGCGCGTTGCGGCCGCAGCGTGAGCAGGTACTGTACGCCCACGCGCTCGGTCAGCGTGCGGCCGTCGCTGAAGAGGAAGCTGCTCTTCTCGCGCTGGCCGAGCTCGAGCTGCAGGCCATCGACCTTGGGCAGCGTCGGCGGGCGGGGGTCGGCGCCGCGCCCTTCGACGCGGATCAACGCGTGCGCGCTGTCGCCGAGCCGGATCGTCGCGGGCTCCGGGCCCTCGATCTCGAGCTTTTCCTGCGCAGGCACTTCGAACGCGACGGCGAGGAGAGCCAGCAGCGCCGGGGGAAACCGTCCGCGCATCACCAATCCCTCTCCACGGGACGCCGGCCCGTCTTCGCGCGGGCGCGGAAGCTCTTCAACTTCGCGTCGAGATTCTCGAGCTGCTCGAGGAGTCGCTGCGTCTGCTCGGGAGTCAGCTCCTTGCCCTCGGCGGCCTCGCCCGGCGCGTCGGTGCGCGCCTTCTGGTCCTCCGCGGGCTTCGGCTCGGGTTGTTCGGATGGCGGCTTGTCGCCGGACTTGGACTCGGCGGCCTGGGGCTGCGGCTTCTGCTCGTCACCCTTTTGCTGCTGCGGCTCGCCCGCTTTGGGTTCGGGCTTCTCTTCGCCCTTGCCCTGCTGCTGCGGATCCTGCTTCTCGTTCGGCTTCTCGTTCTGTTTCTCGTCTTGCTTCTTCTGGTCCTTGTCCGGCTCGTTCTTGTCGTCCGGCTTCTTGTCCCCGTCCTTCTTCTCGTCCTTCTTCTCGTCCTTGTCGTCGGGCTTCTTCTCGCCGTCCTTCTTCTCGTCTTGCTTCTGCTCCTTGCGCTGCTTCTTCAGCTCTTCGATCTTCTTCTCGATCTCCTCGATGGTCCGCAGCGAGCGCTCGACGTTGCGCTGCAGCTCGGGCGTAGCCTTCGCCTTGACCCCGCGCAGGAAGTAGTCCTGGCTCTGCACGGCCTTCTGCAGCGCCTGCTCGAGCAGCGGCATCGGATCCGCAGGTGCCGCGTTGGGAGCCGCGTTCGGCGCCCCATTCGGAGCCACGTTCGGAGCCACGGCCGGCTGCCCGCTGTTTGCGATCAGGGCATCGGCCTCGGCCTCGCGCAGCTTCGCTTCCTCGTGTCGCAGCGCCCCGAGCAGACCCGCATGCAGCTCGGTGCGGGCGTCGCCGGCCATCGCGGCATACTTCTCGACCGCCGTTTCGGCCGCGGCGAGATCTCCGGCGCGCCAGCTCGCGAGCGCGAGGTTGTATTGCAGCTCCGCCGAGTCGCCTTCGCTCTCGATCGCGGCGCGGAACGCCGCCGCGGCCTCCACGTAGCGGCCCTCGCGGTAGCACTGCAGTCCCTTCTCGCGGTCGCCGCCGTGTGCGGCGAGCAGGCAGGCGCACAACAGGAGGGTCTTCATCGGTGTCGGCCTCCGGCCATCAGGATCTCGTAGACTAGCAGCAAGAGCAGCGGCAGCAGCGCCCATTGATAACGGGCCTGCTTGCCCGTTTCTTCCCCGGCGTCGTAGCTGCGCTTCTGCATCGGCACGAGGCGCTTGTCGTGCAGCTCGTTGAGCGGAAGCACCATCGCGTCGGCGCGAACGAACTCGCCGCCCGTGACGCCGGCGACCTTGCGCAGGCTGTCGGGATCCATGCGCGAGACGACCTCGGCGCCCCCCTTGTCGCGCAGGAAAGCCTCGGCCCCACCCTCGGCCACCGTGATCTTGCTGCCGAGCGAGCTGCCGTAGCCGATCGCGTGCACGACGATGCCGCGGTCCTTGAGCTCGGCCGCCGCCTGCTGGCCCGCTCCCGCGAGGTCCTCGCCGTCGGTCAGCAGCAGCACGGCCGTCGTCTTGCTATTGTCGGGATCCGCGAGCTCGAGCGCCTTGCGCAGCGCCGCCGCGATGTCCGTGCCGCCGACCTTGACGATGTCGGTGTCGATCTCGTCGAGCAGCCCGCGGAACGAGTCCACGTCGTGCGTGAGCGGGATCCAGAGCCGCGCCTGGCCCGCGAACACCACGACGCCCACGCGGTCGCCGCCCTGCAGCGAGGGCAGCACGGCGTGGATGTCCTGCAGCGCGCGGCCGAGCCGCGACGGCTCGACATCGCGCGCGAGCATCGAACGCGAGGTGTCGAGACAGAAGATCAGGTCGAGACCGCGCCGTTCGACCGCAATCGGCTCCTCGCCGAGCCGCGGGTCCATCCAGCACACGATGCCGAGCCCGAGCAGGACCGTGGTGCGCAGCGAACGCGCGAGCGGCGTCGCGATCGCGTCGCTCGTCGCGGCGCCATAGCGGGCCATCGCGCGACGTGAACGATCGAACAGCGCCCAGAGCAGCGCCCACACGACCGGCAGCAGCAGCAGACACGGCCACAGGTGCGCGCGCGTCCATTCGAGCCCGTTCATGGCACCCTCCGGAACACGAGCACGTCGGCGAGCAGCGCGAGCAGCATCAGCAGCAAGCCCAGAGCGAGCGGCCATTCGAAGCGATCGACGGTGCGGTAGCGCGGGTCCTCGACCTCGGTCTTCTCGAGCTCGTCGATGCGCGCGTAGACCTCTGCGAGGTCGGCGTCGCTCCTCGGCTGGAAGAACTGGCCCCCGGTCGTCTCGGCGATGCTGCGCAGATCCGAGAAGTCGAGCGGCAGGAAGCCGGCTTGCATCAGCTGCCCGTTGCCGAGCCCGATCGTGTGCACGCGGATCCCCGCGTCCTTCGCGAGCTTGGCGCCGTCCGCGGGCAGGATATCCCCCACGTTGTTCTGGCCGTCGGTCAGCAGCACGACGACGCGCGACTTCGCCTTGCTCGTCTTGAGCACCTGCACGGCCTTCGCGAGCGCGGTGCCGATCGCGGTCGCGTCGAGCTCGCAGTTCATCGGCACGACGTCGAGCACGCGCAGGAAGGCCGCGAGTGCCTTCTCGTCGAGCGTCAGCGGACAACGCAGCTCGGCGTAGCGCGCGAACGCGATCATGCCGACGTGGTCGTTCTTGCGCGCCGCCGCGAACGCCTCGGCGCGCGTGCGCGCCGCGTCCATGCGCCGCACCCCCTCGCTGCCCATGTCTTCGATGATCATCGAACAACTCGTGTCGACGACGAGCAGGATGTCGATGCCCTTCTCGCGCACGGGCACCACGTCGCGTCGCACGGGACGCGCGAGCGCCACGGCGAGGCACGTCGCGGCGAGCACCATGCCCGCGAGCGCAACCCCGGAGCACCGCTGGCGCCAGCTGGGCCGCAAACCCGCGAACAGGCTCACGGCCGCCGTCGGCAGCGCCGCGCGCGGCCGGCGCCACCTCAGGATCGCCGCGAGCACGGCCACCGGAGCCGCGAGCAGGAACCACGGGTCCAGCAGCATGAACTGCCCGATCGTCCAGCTGGCCGTCATGGCGAGACCTCCGCCCGATTGCCATCCGAAAGATCGGCGCGATCGGCGCGCGTCGACTCGACGAACGCTTCGGCCAGTGCGAACGTCGCGAGGTGTTCGTTCTCGCCGGGCACGACGGCCGCGAACTTGACGAGGTCGCACTGCGTCAGGAAGCGTTCGAGCTCGGCGCGATGCCCGCGCGCGAGCTGGTCGCCGCTCTCGAGCCCGAGCAGGAACTCCTCGGTCGTGAGCTCGGGAGCGCGCAGGCCGAAACGCTCTTCGAGATACACGCGCAGCACGGACGACACGTCGACGTAGAACGCGTCGACCTGCGCGGCCGTCGTGCGCGGCGAACCGCGCAGGCGCTGCAGCGCGCGCAGCGCCTTCACGTGCGGCGGCACCGCGACGCCTCCGGCCTGCGGCTGCAGTCGGCGCCGGCGCCCCAACGTGAAGAACATCGCGGCGCCGCCACCGATCAACACGGCGCCGATCGCGCTCCACCACAACCATCGCGATGGCGCCGGGAACGGTTCGCCGGGCGCTTCGATCGCGGCCGTCTGGCCCGCGAGCAGCGACTCGACGGCGATCTTGCGCTCGCCGGTGCTGGCCGCCTCACCGCTCTTCGACTTCGCGACGAAGGAAGGCAGCACGATCTCACCGGGCCGCCGCGGCCGCAGCGCGAACGTCGTGCGCCGCCAGCGACCGGTGCCGAACGCGGCTTCGGTCTTGGTCGTGCCGTCGACGAGGAAGTCCTTGTCGTCGATCTTCGGGTCGAACTCGACCTCGAGGCCAGCCGCAGCGAACAGGTCGAGGTCCACGGTCACGGGCTGGAACAGCGCGACCTTGTCGGCCGACACCGTGATCCTGAGATCCAGGGGTACCGACGGCGTCTCCTTCCACGGCGCTGCCGGGCCGCCGCAGGCCGCGAGCACGCAGAGCAGCGCGAACATGCGGCAAGGCCTCATCGCTTCGCCCCGCGCAGCTCGCGCATGCGGAAGAAGCGCACGAGCGGATCGGCGACCGAGCCGACCGTCGGCACGTCGAGCAGGTCGACCTTGGCCCGCAGACACGTCTCGAGCAGGCGCTGGCGCTCCTGCTGCCAGCGCTGCTGCACCTCGCGCCGCACACGCGCTCGCGCCGTGTCGACCAGCAGCGTGCAACCCGTCTCCGGATCGGCCAGGTGCAGGAGTCCGACGTTGGGCAGCTGTGTTATGTCGCCCTGCGCCTGGTCGAGCCCGGCCGCGAACGGATCGCGGATGCGCACGGCGATCACGTCGTGGCGCTGCGCGAGCTGGCGCAGCTTCCTGCTGCAGTCGTCGCCGAGGAAGTCGCTGACGACGAACACGATGGCCCGGCGGCGCTGCACGCGCCCCGCGTAGTCGAGCGCCTGGCTCAGGTCCGTGCGCGTCTTCGCGAGCGGCGGCTCACACGCTTCGCGGATCAGCCGCAGCACGTATCGGCGCCCTTTCTTGGCGGGCAGGTAACGCTCGACGCGGTCCGTGAACGTGATGAGGCCGGCCTTGTCGTTGTTGCGCGCCGCCGCGAACGCGACGCAACCCACGAACAAGGCCGCGGTCGTCGCCACCGTGCGGCTCGTGCTTCGCGACACATGCGCTGCTGCCGCGGCTGCAGCAGCGGGTGGCCGCGTGCCGAACGCCATCGAAGCCGACATGTCGAGCAGGAACAGCACCGTGAGCTCGCGTTCTTCGACGAACTTCTTCACGAACGGGCGGCCCATGCGCGCCGTGACGTTCCAGTCGACAGAGCGCAGCTCGTCGCCCTCGGCGAACTCGCGCACCTCGTCGAACTCGATGCCCGAGCCGCGAAACACCGAGCTGTAGCCGCCCGACATCACGTCGGTGACCATGCGATCCGCGCGCACCTGGATGCGCCGTGCCTCCGCCAACAGCTCGGGATCGATGGCTCGAGCCATGGCAGGCAGGCCTAGGGCACGCGCACCGTGTCGAACACGGTCTTCAGCACCTGTTCGCTCGTCACGCCTTCGGCCTCGGCCTCGTAGGTCGTCAACACGCGGTGACGCAGCACCATCGTGCCGACGGCCTTGACGTCCTGTGGCGTCACGAAACCGCGGCCCTCGAGGAACGCCCGCGCGCGCGACGCGCGCGCCAGCGCCAGCGACGCACGCGGCGACGCGCCATAGAGGATCAAGGGCTTCAGCTTCGGCAAGCCGACCTGCTCGGGTTCGCGCGTCGCGAACACGAGGTCGACGATGTAGCTCTTGACCTTGTCGTCGAGATAGATCGTGTCGAGCAGCTGCCGCATGCGCAGCACTTCCTGCGGCGTCGTCGCCTGCGACACCGTGGTCGACGACGCCAACCCCGCCATGCGGTCGATGATCTTCAGCTCTTCCTGCTTGGTCGGGTAGCCGACGACGAGCTTGACCATGAACCGGTCGATCTGGGCCTCGGGCAGCGCGTAGGTGCCCTCCTGCTCGACCGGGTTCTGGGTCGCGAGCACGAGGAACGGATCGGGCAGCCGCCGCGTGTCGCCGGCCAGCGTGACCTGGCGTTCCTGCATCGCCTCGAGCAGCGCCGACTGCACCTTCGCGGGCGCGCGGTTGATCTCGTCGGCCAGCACGAAGTTCGCGAACACCGGGCCTTCCTTGACCTGCCACTCGCCGGTCTTCGGGTTGTAGACGTGCGTGCCGACGAGGTCGGCCGGCAGCAGATCCGGCGTGAACTGGATGCGGCGGAACTGGCCGCCGACCGCGCGCGCCAGCGACGACACGGCCAGCGACTTCGCGAGGCCGGGCAAACCCTCGAGCAGCACGTGGCCATCGGCGAGCAGCGCGATCAGCAGGCCATCGAGCAGGGCCTCCTGGCCGACGATGACACTCTGCAAGGAGGCGCGGACGGCTTGCAGGCTGCGGCTCTCCGTTTGGATGCGATGGGCGATCGCGACGACGTCGGTCATGGGGTGGCTCGAGAAAAGTGGCCCAGGACGATACCGCGATGCGAAGACTCCTCAATAGGCACTGCCGGCCATGGCCGCCATCAGTCGCGCACTGGCTTGCGTGCGGCGAACCGTTCGCGCATCGCGATGAAGCGCAGGCCCGGCACGGCTCCGGGCTCGAGCCGGAAGGCCGACCACGCGCGTTCGGGATCGCCCGCGGCTTGCAGCGCCTCGAGGGCCGCGGCCCGTCCCCCAGCAGCGGCGACGGCCGCGAGCGCATCGCCGAGCTGCGCTCGGTTCGCCGCGAAGACCGACACGACGTCGCGCCAGGCGCCCTCGGTCGCGTATGCACCCGCGAGATCGCGCAGCGCCATGACGTCCTGCACCCGAAGCCCGTATTGCGTTGCCACCTGCTCGGCCTCGGCCCGGGCCTGCTCGATGGCCAGGAACCCGGAACGCTGGCGCTGGACGCAGAACGCGACGAGGAACGGGACGAGCAATGCAGCCAGCACGGGCCACGATCCCCACCTGGCCTCGCGGCCTCGAGCGGAGACACCGGATCGCGCTGGCGACGGCTCGCTCAGCGTCCCTGCGCCGCCCTCGCAGTCTCGGTCAGCATGCGATACCGCGCGGCGATGCCTTCACGCACGTCGATCGCGCTCGAAGGCGTGACGACGCCGAAGTCCTCGCTCGTGACCGTGCGCAGCACGGCCGAGCTGAGCACCCACAAGCGCGGTTCCTTGCACTCGATCAACAGACGCGCGAGCTCGGGAACGGGTGCAAGACCGGCGCCGGGACCGAAGTTGTCGGCTGTCAACACCGACGGCACGTTCGCCGCCTTCAGCGCGTCGAGCAACCACTGCCACTGCGGCACCGTCCGGTTCTTGCGCCACCACGCCTCGATCGCGCCGATGCGATCCTTCGACGTGCTGAGGTCGATGCCTGTCGTGCCCTCGATCAGCGCCGACGCTGCGGCCGCCTGCGTGTCGTTGCGCAACAGGTCCATCAGATTCGGCACGACCGTGGGATCCTGGTAGGCGCCGAGCACCAACACGAGATGGTCCTTGATCGCCTGATCCTTCACGGTCTGCATCTGCGCGCGGATCGCGGGAACTACCAGGATGCCGCCCATGCGCTGCAGGTAGTAACGAGCCAAGGCGCCGAGATCCTTGCCGTGCGCGACGACCGCGAGCTCGGCCAACAGGTGCGCGGCGCGCGGATCGTGCAGCTCGCCGATGCCGCGCAACGCGGCCTCCTTGTCCTCCTGCTCGGTCGCCGTGAGCGCGCGCTGCAGCACCGGGAACGCCTGATCGCCGCCGACGCGGCCCAGTGCGCGCAGACACTCGCGGCGCATCGGCACCGGCGTGTCTTCGGCGGCGATCGCAGCGATCAGCGCATTCGACGCCGCCGCCACCTGCAGCGAGCCGCACGCGCTCGCGGCGGCGCGCCGCACGTCGGCATCGACGTCCGACAGCAGCTCGACGAGGCGAGGGCCGGCGCGGTGGTCGCGCACGACGACGACTTCCTCGACGGCAGAGCGGCGCACGACCGGATTGCCGTCGTGCAACGCGCTCAGCACGGCCTCGGGTCCCAGCACCGCGAATACCGCGCGCACTGCGTTGCGGCCGCCGCCGTTGCTGCGCGCCGCGAGGTCGACGCATTGTCGCCACACGCGATCACCCGGCACCGCGGCGGCCAGCTCGAGCAGCCGCAGCTCGAGCTCACCGAGCTCCTTCTGCTTGGCCACGGCCGCGAGGATGCGTTCGCCGTCCTCCTCGAGCAGCAGCTGGCGGCGGTTGCTGTGATCCAGCAGGTACTCGATGCCGCGCAGCCGCAGACCCGGCGACAGCACGTGCCAGTTCTGCACGATGCGCCGCGCGAACCGGCGTCCGATCTCGGTCGTGTCGGGGTTGGCTTCGCGCCAGCGCCGCTCGGTCCGCCAGAACGCAGCGCGGTCCGGCTCGTCCGCGGGGTTGCGGTAGAGCTGCCACAGCTCGCCGTCGACCTGCTGCTGCACGATGTGCACGAGCTCTTCGAAGGCAGGCTGCTCCGACGCGGGCATCGACATCTGCGCCCTGCCGCCCGCGACCTGTATCTGCAGCTGCCGCACGAGCGGCAGACCGCTCTCCACGCGCATCAGATCGAGGTTGCCGAACCCCTTCTGCTTCAACGTCGAGACGAGCTCGAGCATCTGCGCGCTCGTCAGCACGATCTCGAGCGCGCCCTCGACCGGGGCCATGGCGGCGCGGTTCTCACCGAGCAGCCTCAGGTATCTCTGCTCGTGCCGCCAGACGACGACGGCGTTGCCGGCCGTCTTCTCGTCGATCGACACGCTCGCTCGCATGCCGACGAAGGTCTCGCGCTGGTCCTTCCACCACTCGCGCCACGTCAAACCCTGCGTTCCCACGACGACGCGTCCCGTCGTGCGCACGAGCCGCTCCTCGGCGGGGCGTCGCAGCATGTCCAGATTCGGCACGAACTGCGTCGGCTGCACGACCTCGAGCAGCGCGTCGACGACCGCCGCGTCGGGGAACGTCTCGCCGGACCCCGGCAGGGTGCGGAACGCCAGATCGGACAGCGCGATCGCATCGAGGCACCGCGTCAACAGGTCGCGCTGCGTCACGCGCGCGCCCAGCACGGGCACCATCGTCGCGGGCAGCAGCGCCCCGCCATTGGCTCGCTCGATCTGCGCGAGCGCGAACGCGCCGTAGTCGAACGAACGGTCGATCGGCGGCGCCGTGCACAGAGTCTGCAGCGGTGTTATGACGTTCGTGCCGAGTTGCACCAGCGCGCCGCACGCGGCGGCCGCGACGGTCGGCTCCTTCGACAGCAGCTCGATCAGGCGTTGGACCGAACGCTCGCCCGGCACGGCGCGCAGCAGGTCGACGCCGCGCAGCTGCAGGTCGAGGTTCTGTTCGCCCGACAACTCGAGCGCGAACTGCAGGTCCTCGGGGCCGACCAGTGTCATCAACACGTCGGTCGCATGCCGCTGCGCGCTCGAGATACGCCCGCGAATGCACTCCTTGAGCGCCTGTTTGCCGTCGGCGCCCTTCAGCTGCACCATCGCCTCGACGGTCGCGCGCGTGGCTTCGCCGAGCGGACGAGCGAGCAGCTGGAACAACAACTCGTCCGCGACGCGCGGGGTGCCGAACCGCCGCGCCACGATCATCAGGTTGCCCATCTCATTGGCTCGCGCCGAGCGCGCCACTTCGAGGATCAGCGGTTCCAACGCCGGATACGCGCTGCCCATCTCGAGCAGCCTCGATTCGATCTGGCTCGGCGACGAGTGCATCAGCTGCAGGTCGCGGCGGAAGCGCTCGATCTCGGTCATCGGCCGCTGCGTCGGCTGGGGAGTCGCCGACGCCTTCTTGGGGGGGAGCTTGAGGTCGCCCTGTGGCGACGGCAGCAGGGCGGCGAGACAAAGCAGCGAGGCGGCGACGGTCATAGAGGGCGGCGGAGGCGAAAGGCGCGCGGGGGTGCTGGCCTGGCGAAAGGCCAATGACGGGACGCAGAGGGTGCCGCATGATATCGATTGCCCTGTCGCTTGTCGCGAAAACGTGCCAAGGGCCCGGCAAGAGGGGCCCCCGCACGATCGGGCCGGACGGGTCTTTCCCGGACTGCCCCCGGGGCAGCTTGCATCCGACCACCGGCTGGCAACGATCCCCCCCTTGCCTTCCCCGCTGCGTGTGCACGTTGCCCTGATCACGGTCTCGGTCGTGTTCGGGGCGAATTACGTGTTCACGAAGCAGATCCTCGCCACCGTCTCCCCCGCGGCCTGGGTCTGGTTCCGCATCGTCGCGGCGACGGCGTTCCTCGCGCCGCTCGCGATCGTGCTGCGCGGCACGTCGGGCTGGCCGAGGTCGAAGCTCTGGGTCGGGCTCGGTGTCGCGTCGTTCTTCGGCGTCGTGCTGAACCAGGTGCTCTTCACCGAGGGCATCGCGCGAACGACGCCCGAGCACTCGGCCGTGATCAACGCCGGCATCCCGACCTGGACGATGCTGGTCGCCGTGTGCGCCGGACAGGAGCGCCTCGGTTCGCGGCGCGTGCTCGCGATCGCGCTCGCGCTCGGCGGCGTGTTGTATCTGTTGGGGTTCGACCACATGGTGCTCGGCACGGCCGCAGAGAGCGCACCACGCGGCGAGGGCCCCACGCTGGCGGGCGACCTGCTCACGATGGCGAACGGCATCGCGTTCGCGGTGCACCTCGTGCTGATGCGCCGACTCGGCCAGCAGATCGACCCGATGCGCGCGACCGCGGTCATGTTCGTGCTCGCGTCGCTGATGGTCGGAGCCTGGAGCGCCCCGCAGGTGACCGCCGCGGACTGCAGCGCCGTGTTGTCGCCGCCGGCCGTGTGGCTCGCGATCTACGCCGTGCTGTTCGCGACCGTGATGACGTATCTGCTCAACACCTGGGCCCTGCGTCACACGCACAGTTCGCAGGTTGCCCTCTACATCAACGTGCAGCCGCTGGTCGCGGCGGCGTTGAATGCAGCGCTCGGAGCCGAGCCGCCGGGCCACCGCTTCTTCGCAGCGGTCGTCTTGGTCGCGATGGGCCTCTGGTTGTTGACGCGCGGGCCGGCGCCGTAGCAAGGCGCAACAGTGCCGGAAAGCGCGACACCAACGATCTCGTCGTGAAGTTCTGCCCCCCGATGGCCGAAAGGTCATGGAGGGGCGCCAATGACGAAACAACCCGGCCCCACCGCCGACCAACAAGCAGCGCACTACTTCCTGTCCGAGCTGCGCACGCGCATCGCGACGCAGACGCTGCCCTACCAGCACGGCGTCGAAGAGCGCGCGCTCGAGAACCTCTTCGAGGTGTTCGCACTCGCGCGCGACGCGATGAAGCGGCATCCTGGCTGCGAGGTCTTCGCGCGCGAGACGACGCAGATGCTGAACGTCACGCTGCGTCCCGTCACGGGCAAGTGGCAACGCGCGAAGGAGCAGGGCCGACTGCAGTCGCGCGACGGCGGCGACGCGTTCCGCGCGGACCTCGCCGACGTGCAGGTCAAGCTGCGCGCGTTCGCGTCGCAGCTCGGCAAGATGGCGTATGGCCAGGAGACCACGGACAACCTCGTGCCGCCGCCGCTGTCGGCCACCGAGCTCGCCACGGCCCTCGCGCCGATTCCGTTCGGCATCCCGTCGGATCCTGCCGCGAACGGCGGCATCGAGCCGGAGATGGCGCGGCAGATGAACGCCAAGGAAGCCGAGTGCGTCCTCGGCCATCGCACCGCCACGGGTCGCCAGGACGACGGCAAGGACGCCGTCGGTCTCGCGCTGTCCGGCGGCGGCATCCGTTCGGCGACGTTCTGCCTCGGCGTCGTGCAGGTGCTCGCCGCGAAGCAGCTGCTCCCTGGCATCGACTTCCTCTCGACGGTCTCGGGAGGTGGCTACACGGGCTGCTTCCTGACCACGCGGCTCGGCCGCGGCGCGCAGCCCGAGGAGCTCGGCTGGCCGCACGGCCCCGACTCGCCGCCGATCCGCGAGCTGCGGCGGCGCGCGAAGTTCCTGGTCGGCCGCGGCCTGTGGGAGAGCTGGGGCATGGTGCTCGAGACCTTGCTCGGCATGCTCGTGAACTGGTGCGTGCCGTTGTTCGTGCTCCTGCTCGGCGCGATGGCCGCAGTGCTCGTGCAGCGTGTGGGGCTCGACCCGATCTGGTGGTATCGCGCCGCCGCGCCGCTGGCGGCGTTCGTGGCCATGGTCGCGCTGATCTTCTTCCGGCGCGAACGCACGAACTCGAGGACGGCCGCCGCCGCCGGAAAGACGCTCGTCGTCGGCGCGATGCTGCTGTGCCTCTGCCTCCTGTTCTGGTTCTTCGACCGCGGCTTCCACCTGCTCATGCCCGCGTTGAGCGGTGGCCGCTGGGAGCTGCACGAGCTGCAGACAGCGCTCGAGCACCTGCCGGTCGTCGGTCATGCGGGCACCGGAGCGAACTGGCTCACGTTCGGCTGTCTCGTCTCGCTGCTGCCGCAGGCGCTGCGGTTCGTGCCGATGCTCGAGAACCCGCGCGTGCGAATGGTCGTGCTGTTCGCGGCCCTGCTGGTCGGCGCGCTGATCGTGCCCGTGCTCGCCGTGATCGTCTCGTATGCGTTGTTCGCGTTCGGCGGCATCGTCGACGACGGTCGCAGCGTCGGCCTCTACTACCTCGCTGGCACCGGCGCTGTGCTCGCGATCGTGATCACGACCGTGCTCAACATCAACACGACGGGCCCCCACCGTCTGTACCGGCGCGGGCTCGGGCGCACGTTCGTCGATCGGCCCAACCGGATCTCGCGTCCGGTCTTCTTGCAGCGCATCAACCGGCACGACCGCGCGCCCTACCATCTCTTGAACTGCACGGTCAACCTGCCGGGCAGCGAGGACCTGAAGCTGCGCGAACGGCGCTGCGACTTCTTCCTGTTCAGCAAGCACTGGACCGGTTCGCCGGTCGTCGGCTACGCGCCGACGTCGTGCTGGCGCATGAACGGCCAGAAGGCCGACCTCGCGACGGCGATGGCGATCTCGGGTGCTGCGTTCTCGACGAGCATGGGTCTCGGCTCGATCCGGCCGCTGCGCGCGCTGCTCGCGTTCCTGAACGTCCGGCTCGGTTACTGGATCAAGCGCCCCACGGCACCCGATGGCCCCGGGCCGAAGTTGCCGTGGAACACGCGCACCCGCCGGTATCTCGAGAACACGCCGCGCCGGTGCTGGCAGAGACTCATGGGCGTGCACCCTGGCTTCTCGTGCCTGCTGCACGAGATGACGGGGCTCTTCATGTCGGAGAAACGAGCGTGGCTCAATCTGTCCGACGGTGGCCACATCGAGAACATGGCGGTCTACGAGCTGCTGCGGCGACGATGCAAATTCATCGTCTGCGTCGACGGCGAGGCCGATCCTGACTACACGTTCCAGGGCCTGATGACGCTCGTGCGTCACGCGCAGCTCGACCTCGGCGTCGAGATCGACGCCGACCTGCGCGATCTGCGACTCGATCCGCAGACCGGTTTCAGCCGTTCGCACTACCAGCTGTGCCGCGTCTACTATCCCGCGCGCGAGCCGGGCGGCGAACGACCGATCGGGCTGCTGCTCTATCTGAAGCTCTCGATGACGGGCAACGAGTCCGAGTTGATCCGGCGCTACCGCGGCAACCACCCGGCCTTCCCGCACCAGACCACGCTCGACCAGTTCTTCGACGAGGAGCAGTTCGAGGCGTATCGGCAATTGGGTGTGCACGTCGCCGAGGGCTTGTTCTCGCGCTCGCTGATGGACCGGCAGCCCGATCCGAAGAGCATGCTCGAGTGGTTCACGCGGCTGGCCAGGAACCTGCTCGAGACCAAGGCCTCGGAACCGGGTGCCCCGACGGAACCAGCTCGGCCGAAGGCGCCACTCGCGGCCGCTGCCGCCAGCTTCGGTTAGCATCCGACGTCACCCAGCCAGTCGACCGTTGCTCCAGCGCGCCTCTACCGCGAAAGGAGTCGCCATGCTCGCAACGATCCGCACGCACTCGTGGAGCGGCGTGCAACAACCTGCTCGCGTCGGGGCGATGAGATGCGCGTCGCGGTTGCAGGAAAGCCACTGACCTCATCAGGCCACTCGTTCATCGTGGTAGCCTGTTCGCCCCCATGTCGATCCCGACCCCGGGCCAGATCCTCGAAGTCACGGCCGAACGCCTCGGATTCGGCGGCTTCGCGGTCGCGCGCCACGAGGGACTCGCGGTGTTCGTGCCGTTCGCGGCGCCCGGCGACCGGCTGCGCGTCGAGGTCACCGCGGTCGAGAAGAAGTTCGCGCGCGCGAAGATCACCGAGATCCTCGCGCCAGGCCCCGGCCGCGTGGTCCCGCGCTGCCAGCACTTCGGCGAATGCGGCGGCTGCCAGTTCCAGCACGTCGACTATGCGACGCAGGTCGCGGCCAAGGCCGAGTTCGTGCGCGACGCGCTCGTGCGCACGGGCGGCTTCGACTGGCCCTCCCCCATCGTCGTGCACCACGCCGAGCCGTGGCACTACCGCGTGCGCACGCAGCTCAAGGTGCAGGCGACGTCGGGCGAACGCAGCGATGGCACGCACGGCCGCCTGCGCCGGCGCGAACGCAAGCAGCAGCGCGCGAACGAACCCGCGGCCGTCGGCACCGTGGCGCCGCCGACGCTCGGCTTCCACGCCGCGTTCACGCACACCACGGTCGACGTGCACGAGTGCCCCGTGCTCGCGCCCGAGCTCGAACA
>Ga0111539_10000049_pt1 | contig 119544 bp, 90 predicted proteins | sample RhiMethybrSRZTD1_FD_79667 | JGI IMG/M metagenome (GOLD analysis project Ga0111539, IMG submission 79667) | Populus rhizosphere microbial communities from Tennessee, USA - Rhizosphere MetaG P. TD hybrid SRZTD1 (version 2) (version 2) | ecosystem: Host-associated > Plants > Roots > Rhizosphere >...
CCGGGGAATTGCGCTTCTCGATGTGCGTCTTCAGTCGAAGCTTGTCTTCGAGCTCCTGGCGAATGATGCCGGGCATCTCGTCGGCCCGCGGCGGTGCGCCCACGTTGATGACGATATGCAGGATCTGCTCGTCGAGCCAGCGCGGTCCACCGATGACGCGCGCCTGCGGGACCTGGTACGCGAAGCGAATCAGATCGCGGCCCCTGTATCCGATGAAGCGCATCGTGGAATCGCCCTGGTCGAACACCATCGACCATGCGGCCGGATCCTCGGGCGTGCCTCGCTGTGACGACGCTATCTGCCCTCCATCGGCCTGCGCGGCCATGAGATATCGCGACGCGCCGGCAACGCAGATCACGAGGACGACGAGGCCGGCCACGACCAGAGTGCCGAACGCGCGAGGTCGATCGTCAGCAGGCACGCCCAGCAGTCGTCGAACTCTGGCCGTCAGCGTTCCGCCGGTTGCCGCAACCGCGAGACGCGAGTGACCCATTCGAGCACTGGCGAGTTCGACCAGCGCCTCGGCATAACTGACCGCATCGCCGCACACCGAGAGCGCCACCTCGTCACAGCAATGCTCGCGCTCGGCACGGATGCGTGCGGAGAGCCACCAGACGGCCGGGTGATAGAAGAGGACCGTCTCGGCAAACGTCTGTAGCAGGTTCACCAGGAAGTCGTGACGGCGGATGTGCGCGAGCTCGTGAGCAAGGATCGCTTCGCTCTGGGACGGGCTCAGACCCGCGAATGCGGCGAGCGGCAACAGAATCACCGGCTTCACCCAGCCGATGACTGTTGGCGTGTCCACGAGCAGCGAATCCACGACATGAACGCGATGAGCAAGTCCGAGCGTGGCGGCAATCCGCGCCGCCGCGTCGCTCCAGATCGAGGGTGCCGCCGCGCGCGAGGCGCGATGCAGCGTGTGGATACGCCAGCAGCCGCCGACGAGCCGCAGGAGCAGTGCGCTCACGCCGACGATCCACAGCAGCACGATCAGGGGCAACCATGTGCCAGGCCCTGCCTTCGCGTCGCTCCCGCGCGGCAGCCCCGACGCGGCTGCCTCCACAGCCGACAGGCTGCGAGCCATGATGAGATTGGTGATGATCGATCGCCCATCGGGGATCGCGCCGGCATCGGCACCGGCCGGGATGGGCACTGGAAGCGCTGCGGCTGGCGCGGTGATCGCACGTGAACGCGAGAGCACACCGACGGTGACGAGCGGCGCCGCCAGCATGGCGATCAGTGCCGCGCACGCCACGGCGTAGCGCGTCTGCGGCGATCGATCGCGCAGCAACACCAGCACGACGAACGCCATCGCGGCAATGCCCGCGCCTTGCCACAGGAAATGTACGAGGGTCCAACCGGCGACGTCGATCCAGGGGTTCATCGGCTTCCTCCGCTGCTTTTTCTCCCGGCGTGCGCGTCGAGCAGCTTGCGGATTTCGGCGAGCTCCTCGGCCGATGCCTTGCCCGCGTCGAGCGCCTGCAGCACGAGCTTCATTGCCGATCCCGCGAAGACCTTGTCGAGCAGGTCAGTCACCAACTGCTTTTGCGTCTGATCTTCGGACGAGGTCGCCTTGTAGACGTGCGAGCGGTTGGAGTCATCGCGCTTCACCAGCCCCTTGTCCGTCATGATCTGCATCAGCTTGAGGACCGTGGTGTAGGCGCCCTCGCGCCCCATCGCCTCGGCCACTTCACGCACCGTGCTCGGACCGCGAGTCCACAGCACGCGAAGAATGGCGATTTCGGCGTCGGTCGGTTTGCGGCGGGATCGCACGCGCCGATCTTGTACGACATCCTTCGTAGATGTCAATACGAAAGCTTTCGTAGGTGACATGGAAGAGAATTCGGCCCGTCACCATGACGCGACTCGACGGCCTCTGGCGTGATCCGACCTTCCTGCGCTTCTGGGCAGCCGACACGGTCTCTGTGTTTGGGTCGCTCATCACCCGAATCGCGCTGCCGTTCACGGCCATCCTCCTGCTCGACGCCAGCGCCTTCGATATGTCGTTGCTGGTGGCCGCTGATCTCGTGCCGTCATGCGTGGTCGTTCTTGCGGTAGGCGTGTGGGTGGATCGGTTGCGTCGTCTGCCGCTGATGATCGCGTCGGATGTGATGCGGGCGGCGGTTCTCATCTCGGTACCGATCGCCGCGATGTTCGACGTGCTGACGCTGGGGCAGCTCTACGTCGTATCGTTCGTCACCAGTGTCTTGACGGTGCTGTTCAACGTGGCGCAGGTCTCAATCCTTCCCGCGTTGGTGTCGCGCGAACATCTGCTCGAGGCCAACAGTAAGACCGCCGCCACGCAGTCGGTCTCGGAGATCGGCGCCTTTGGCATCGGCGGATGGCTGGTCCAGTTACTCGGTGGTCCGGGTGCGATGCTGATCGATGCGGCATCGTTCCTGGCGTCTGCCCTGTTGCTGCGTGGCTTGGGAGAAAATGAGCTGCCGACGGCTGCGGATGGACGGCCCGGCATGCGTCAGGAGATCGTCGCGGGCTTGGACTATCTCTGGCGTCAGCCGCTCTTGCGAGCGACAACGGTGGCATCGGCGGCGGGGTGGTTCGGCTTCGGCATCTTCGGGACGATCATCAGCTTGTTCGCGCTCAAGGAGCTGGGCTTCGAAGCCGGGCCACTGGCGATGATCTTCGCGGTCGGAGGGGTCAGCTCGCTCGCGGGCTCCGTCGTTGCCCGACCGGTGACTCGCACATTGGGCGTGGGTCTTGCCATGATCCTCGGGTTGCTCGTGACCGGACTGCTGTTGCTGCCGCTGACGGCCGCGCGCGGGCATGGCACGTGGGCGGCAGTTTGTCTGCTCGTCCAGCAACTGGGGGACGGGGCGGCCTTGGTTTTCCTGATCAACGAGGTCAGCTTGCGTCAGACGATTGTTGCGCCCGGCCTCATGGGCCGTGTGAACTCGAGCACCGAATTTCTGCGTTCGATTGCGCGTCTCTCGGGCGTCCTTGTCGCCGGCCTTGCCGGCGAAACCATCGGACTCAGGGCGACGCTCGGTCTGGGCGGCGCCGTCGTCACCCTTGGCGCCCTTGTCCTCGCGCTGACGTCGGTGCGATCTCTGAAAACGATGCCTTCCAGCGCGATACCCGCGTGAACGTGTGACGCTCCAGGTGTCCGCGGGCGCTGACTACGGGACGCTCTTGCCGTCGAGGAGGGCAATCGCGCGGAGCGCTTCCTCACGGCGGTCTTCAAGCTCGGCGAGCTCGCGCCGATGACGCGCGGTGTCGCGCGCTTTCGACGTGTCTGTGCCGGGGCCGGCCTCCACCGTGGCGATGGCCTCACGGCGCAGTGTGATCGAGAGGTCGTAGCACTGGCGCGCCTGTTGAAACGCCGCCAGCGCTTCGGCCGGCTTGCGGCGTTCGTCGCGCACGATGCCGAGATCGAGCGCGGCTTCACATTCGCCGAAATCGATCGCGATCGCCGACTGGAACTCCTGCTCCGCCGTCTCCAGCCGGCGCAGCCGCCATTCGATGACGCCCGACAGCACGAACACGGCGGCATTCGACATCAGCGTCTTGGCGCGGTCGGCGTCGCCGCGAGCGAGATCGTGCTGCTCGAGCCGCAGCTGGTTCCAGGCGCGCCAGTAGTACGCCTCGCCGAGGTGCCATTGGCCGGCGTCGATCAATTGGCTGGCGGTCGCGATCGCCTCCTGCGGACGTACCAAGTGCGACAGGCTGATGACACGACCAATCAACGCTTCGGGGTGCCGCGGCGACCCTGCCAGCGCACCGTCGTACGCCGCGAGCGCGTTGGACCATTCCTCCCAACGTCGATAGACATTGCCGAGCGTGACGGCGATGGCCGGCGACTTCGGGAACGCGGTACGCGCAGAGTGCAGACGTCGCAGCGCTTCCTCTTGATCCGGGCTCACCGGATCGTCGAGCGCATACCGACCGAGCGCGAAGTCGGCGTCCACGAAGTCGGCATCGGCGGCGCGCAGTGTCTTGAGCCGCTCGGCGTGCGCGCTGTCACAGATGCCAACGCGGTACTGATAAATCGGCGCCCGCGCGTCGGCGTCGAGCTGGCCGGTGAAGCTCTCGGCGTTCGCCTTCAACGTGCCAAAGCCGCACACCAGCGCCACGTCGAGATACATGCGAAACAGACTCGAGGTCGTGCCGTCGTGCAGCGATTCTCGCCATCCCGCAAGCGAGGTGCGGGCCTGCGTGCGCGCCCGAACGTCGAAGAGTGCATCGCGATCGTCGCTCATCGGATGCGGCGGAATGGCTTCCACCATCGCGAGGGACGGAGCGAGCGACACATCGGCCGCGGCAAGTTTCCGGGCACGTCCGAGCCACGGTTCGGTCGGCAGTCCCAGTTCCTTCGACCGCAGCACGAGCAACGCCGCGGCTTCGAAGGCCTGGGTCGGGGCGCCGCCAGCCTCGGCGCGCGCGAACGCCTGCTCGAGGCAGCGGTAGCAGCCGTGACGAATCAACCCAGCGGCGTCCTCGCGGACGGACGTCGAGGAAGGCGTGGCGACGGAGGACGTCTTGGTCGTCGCACATCCCGCCATAAACGCGACACAAACCAGGCACCGCAAGACGGGTCTTGCTTTCGAGACCCGCCATGGCCATTCATAGTGCATCGTGCGTATTCATCTGGTTGACGGCACCTACGAACTGTTCCGCGCGTACTTCGGCGCGCCGAAGGCGACCGGCCCTTCCGGCCTCGAGGTCGGCGCGACTCGCGGCATCCTGTGGTCGATGCTGTCTTTACTGCGCGAAGACAGAGTAACCCACGTCGCCGTCGCCTTCGACCACGTGATCGAATCGTTCCGAAACGAGCTCTTCGTTGGCTACAAGAGCAGCGAGGGCGTTCCCGCCGACCTGCTGGCGCAGTTCCCCCTGGCCGAACGCGCCATGCACGCACTCGGTATGGTCAGCTGGCCAATGGTCGAATTCGAGGCCGACGATGCGCTGGCGACCGCGGCGGCGCGATGGAGCGAGGAGCCGGAGGTCGAGCAGATCGTCATCTGCACGCCTGACAAGGACATGGCCCAATGCATCCGCGGTTCGCACATCGTCTGCAGCGACCGCATGCGCCGCAAGCTGATCGACGAGCTGGCCGTCATCGAGAAGTACGGCGTGCCACCGGCCTCGATTCCTGACTGGCTCGCGCTCGTCGGCGACAGCTCAGACGGATATCCCGGCATCGCGCGCTGGGGAGCGAAGTCGGCGGCGGCCGTGCTTGCGCGGTACGGTCACCTCGAGGCGATCCCCGATCAGGAGCGTGAGTGGGGGCTGATCGTGCGCGGCGCCTCGACACTCGCAAACAGCCTTCGAGAGCATCGCGACGAGGCGTATCTCTACCGGCGCCTGGCGACGTTGCGCACCGACGTGCCGCTGGCCGAAACGCTCGACGATCTTCGCTGGCAAGGCGCGCGCCTCGGCGAGCTCAAGGATCTCTGTCGCGAACTCGGCAACGACGACATCATCGGCCGCGTCTCGCTCTGGCGCGATGAGTAGAGCGCACGCGTTAGCGTGCGCGGACGCCGAGTCCGCGGTGGCTGAAGCCACCGCTCTACGGTTTGTCATACGGTGCGAGCCGGCGAATCCAGATGTTTCGGTACCGCACTGGCTGCTGGTGATCCTGGAGAACGAGCGAGTCCTCGGCGGGCTGTGCGGCGTACGAGGCCAGCGCGCGGTGAACCGTCGGTCCCATGACGTCCTTGCGATGGTGCAGCAGCACACCGTTGAGGAATACGGTCAGATATGCCGGCGTGACGACCTTGCCACCCTCGAACCGGGGCGCTTCGAACACGATGTCGTAGGCCTGCCACTCGCCGGGCTTTCGTACCGGGTTCACGAGCGGCGGCCACTGCCCGTAAATCGCACCGGCCTGACCGTCGGCATAGGTCGGGTTCTCGAATGAGTCGAGGACCTGCACTTCGTAGCGTCCCTGCAGGAAGATGCCGCTGTTGCCGCGGTTCTGACTGGTGCCCCTCACCGAGGCCGGCGCTGCCCACTCGATGTGGAGTTGCACGTCGCCGAATTTCTGAATCGTCCTGATGTCCCCGGCATTGGGAACGACTTCGACGTATCCGTTCTCCACCTTCCACGGCCTGCCCGCCGTAGCCTCGGCGGGGGCGGGTTGCTTCGTGCTTGTCCACTGCGACAGATCGGTACCGGAGAAGAGGACCGTCGCGTCTGACGGCGCGGCGCCAGGTTGCGCACCCGGAGTCACGACCGGCGGATGCGGCCGCGCCGGATCATGCACGTGATACGGCAGGCCCGGCAGCATCGGCGTGTCGGTGTAGCCAAGGTTGGCGCCAGGCGTTTGCGCGAGCGCCAACGTGGATGCAAATAGCGCGAACGCGAGAAGAGTTTTGGTCATGGCGTTTTCGGCCGGTCCGAAAGGACCCGCCCTACGGGCGTAGAGTGAACGAGTACAGCGTGTCGCCCGCGCCGACGACGACATACTGCACGCCATCGAGTTGATAAGTGATCGGGCCGTTGGAGATCGAGGTGTGCAGACGATCGTGCCAGATCGGCATCCCCTTCGCCGCGTCGAATGCGACGAAGTTGGACGAGGCATCACCGGCGAACAGCACGTTGCCGGCGGTGCTCAACAGTCCTGAGCGAACGCTCGCGCTGTCGGCCCACTTGTGGCTCCACGCGATCGTGCCGGTCTTGACGTCGATCGCCTGCAGCATCGCCTCGGACCATCCGCCGCGATCGTTGCCACCCCACCCCTGGGGCTTCTCGTCGTCTTCGTTCTCGTAGAGGTAATACACGCTGAAGCCGCGCGAGGCGTTGGCGTAGAACAGGCCGGTGCGCGGGCTGAAGCTTGGCGGCGGCCAGTTCTGTCCGCCGGCCTGGTTCGGCGTGACGAGCGCGCCGTCGGTCTGCGGCTCCTTGGCCGGATTGGGAACCGGCTGCCCTTTCGCGTCAACGCCTTTGGCCCAGTTCGTCTTGATGTATTCGCGACTGAGGATGTTGCGGCCGTTCGTGCGATCGAGCACGAAAAACCAACCATTGCGGCTCGCCTGCCCGAGCAGCTTGCGCGGCTGTCCGTTCACCTCGCCGTCGAAGAGCACAGGCGTCTGCGTCGCATCCCAGTCGTGCGTGTCGTGCGGCGACGGCTGGAAGTACCACGCGAGCTTCCCGGTATCGGGATTGAGCGCGACGATCGATTCGGTGAACAGGTTGTCGCCTTGCCGTTTGCGTCCGTTGATCACGGGCTGCGGGTTGCCGGTTCCGAAGTAGATCAGATTGAGTTCCGCGTCGTACGTCGTCGAGCCCCAGGTCATGCCGCCGCCGTGCGCCGCGGCCTCATCACTCGGCCACGTCTTCGCTTCAGGCGTGCCTGGTTCTGGATACGTGTACCAGCGCCACTGACGCGCACCGGTCTCGGGATCGTGCGCTTCGATGTAGCCAGGGATGTCGAGATCATCTCCGCTCACGCCGACGATGACGTGGTTCTTGACGATGAGCGGAGCGGCAGAGGCGTAGTAGAACTGGTCGAGATCGCAGATCTCCGTGCGCCACTTCTCGCGGCCGTCCGCCATGTTGAGCGCCACGAGATTGCAGTCCGGCGTCTCGACGTAGACGGTGGTCCCAAGCACAGCGACCCCGCGATTGCCGATATGCCAGCCGCCCTTGGATGGCCAGGTCGCGTGCCAGATCTCCTTGCCGCTGCGCGCGTCCAGCGCCCAGACGTGATCGGGAATCGTGACGTAGAGCACGCCGTTGACGACGACCGGCGTACCTTTGATGAGCACGGACGTTTTGCCGCCGCCCCCGGCAGGACCGCTGGCAGTCAGTTGCGACGTCCACGCGCGCGTCAGCGACGAGACGTTGGCCGTGTCGATCTTCGACAGCGAACTGTAGCGCCGGCCTGTGTAATCGCCGTTGTACATGGGCCACGAGTCGCCCAGCGGCTGGCTCAGCGCCGGGGACGGAACGCGGGTTTGCGCGGCAAGGGCCAGGACGGACCACGCACAGAGCACCAGGGACCAAGGACGTGTGCGACTCTTCATTTGAGCGTCCAGAGATACGTCGTCAGATCGTGCATGTTCGTGTCGGTATAGCGATCGAGCAGCGTCCGATGCGCCGCAAGCGGATCGCGCACGACAACCGTCACGCCCGGCCCGCGATCGAAGGACTGATCAGCTCCCGTGCCATCTTCCAACGCCACCGAGAAATCGTCGAGGCGCACCAGTGGCCCGCTCACCTTCTTGCCGGCGACCGTGACGTCTACTTCTCGCCGCTCCCGGCGCAGCGTCGGAAACAGCCAGCGCTGCTGCAGGGCGACCGGGTCGCTGATCCGGGTGGCGAGACCTCGCAGGTCGCCGGTGGCCGAGTGGCATGTGCTACAGGTGCCGGCGGTATGGAAGTACGCCTTCCCTGCCTCGATGTCGCCGGTGAGCACGTTGATCGGCACGCGCGGGTTCCGGTTCGAGGCAACCAACTCGATGCGCTGATGGAGAAAGTGCGAGAGGTCAACGACCTGCTCGTTGGTCAGTGTCGCCTGATGCGTCGCCGACGGCTTGATCGCCGGGCCAATGCCATTCCCCAACCGGTCGCGCAGCACGACGACAGAGCGAATTAAGTCGGGACCGCGATCGCTGCCCTTGGCTGTGCTGCCGTGGCAGTTGATGCAGTGCTGCGCGTACACGGCACGACCGCGCATCGCGGCCGCCTCGTCGATCTTCTGACGTTCGTAGGGGCCGCCCTGCGCAGCGAGCGTGGCGTGTGCGAGCGCGACGAGGACGAGAGTGTGGCGCATGGCGTGGACCTTTCCGTCGGGACCGGTCGGGTCAAAGGTAGATCCACGAATGTGGATTAATTAATTCAAGGCGAGTGAGCGCGTTTGCATTGACCGTGATCAACAACGACAACACGAGGGTTGCAGCGAGGCGAAACCCGTTTATCATTGGCACACCCAGCAGCCGATTCATGCACCACCTTATACACCCGTTGCCTTGGCCCGGGCGGCGGGAGACAGAGGTGGCCCGCGTCTTGCTCATTCGCTGAGCGGAGCTCGGTTGGCGGCAACGATCGCAAGCGGGTCGAGAGAGACCAAAAGTGAGGAACCTGATGGCCAGATTGATTCTGTCGAGTTGCTTGGGACTCGTGCTTCTCGGCTCCGTAACGGCCATTGCCGAACCCTCGCCTGGCTCCGATTTAAGCGGTGTTTACGCCTGTGAAGGCACAAATCCGGACGGTTCCCCCTATACGGCCGTCGTCGAAATCGTCAAGCGGCAGGACACCTACCTGGTTCGATGGACACAGGAAAACGACGAACAGGTAATGGGTGTGGGCATCCAACAGGACGGCGTCCTGGCAGTCAGTTATTTCGGAGGTGCCCCCGCGATCGTCGTATATTCGGTCGGGGATGACGGCCGGCTGGCCGGCCAGTGGACCATGGGTGGCGCAGGCCGACTGTTCAAGGAAACGTTGACCAAAGTCTCCGCCGTAGATGTCGAGACCAAGCCGACCAGGCCGGCACGACCGGCCAAACCGGCCTCCCGGCCGGCATCGACGCCGGGTCAGATCAGCATCTAAGGTCTTCGCCTGAACGCTTCGGTGAGACGGCCCAACCAGGTTCGCCTGTGACGTTGGGCCGCCTTCAGCGTTCGCTTGTGGGCGAAACTCCGCGCCGATAACTCCAAGCCGGCTCGATCGATTCGCTCCAACGCCTCGCACTCGTCCCTCGTCAGCTGGTGGCGTTCCGCCTCGGCCCGCGGATTGGCGAGAAAACGCGCCCGCAGCTGCGCGTCGGTGTAGAGCCGCGCCAGAAACGCCTCGAACTCAGACCTCATTTCCGTCCCTGGGCGCCGTAGCGCGCCGCGCGAAGGCGGCCTTCGGCAAGCGCTGCGCGAGCGCGATCCAGCTGCCACAACAGATGCTGCATCGGTGGAAAACGGCCGTCGCGCTCGAGGATGACAGTCAGCGGGCGCCGGACACGTGCTCCAACCTCCGCTAATAGGCTGTAGACGGGGTCGGGAACGTCGTGCAGGTGATCGTCAAGATAGCGACGCTCGCGCCCCTCATCGTCTGCCGTGCTCTCGATCCAGCAGCCACCGGCGAGGTGGATAGCCCCGATGCGTTCCGGATCAAACGTATCGAGGTAGTCGATCGGGTCGAAGCCGAAATTCAGGCTGTTGGCATGCACGTTGTGCAGGTCGAGCAGGAGATCGCACCCCGACGCGCCGACAACGGATGAGGTCCAATCGGCTTCTGAGCGATCGCTGGCTGGCGGATCCATTAGCGTGGCGATGTTCTCGACCATCGGTCGCGAGCCGACGACCGAGGCCGCGCGCGCGAGATTGGCCGCCGTGGCGTCGATGGTTGCAGCCGTGCGCGGCGCCGCTGCGAGGTGACCGATCTCGATGTTTCCGGCGCGCACGCATGCCAGGTGTTCTGACCAGAACGCCGGCTTCACGCGATTGACAAGACGCGCAAGCCTGTCGAGCCGGCGCGTCTCGACACGCGCTGTTGACGCCGGGCCCAGCGCGACGCCGTGCACGAGCAGCGGCACCTGCTGCGCGAGCGTCTCGAGCGCTCGTGCCGCTCGTGACGAGGCGCTGAACTGCTCCTCGGCGATCACCTCGACGACATCGATGCGATCGAGGTTGGCGAGGATGCCTGCGGCGAGCGCCGGCTGCCACGTCAGGCCGAAGCGATCTGTAGTGTCCGCCTTCAGGCGGACTGGCTCACGAGCCTCCGCAACCGCCACATCCGCCTCCGCCACCGCAACTGCTCCCACCGCCGCCGCAACTGCTCCCGCTCGACGAGCCGCATGATGACGTGCTGCCACCGCACGACGAGCCGCCACACGAGTTGGTAGCTCCCACCGGCTGCGGACGACGGAACGCTTTCACGAACGGGAACTGATACACGGACACGGCTTCGAGACCAAAGACCGCCATGAGCAGCGCCAGCTCACTCGTCGAGGCGTTGGGACGCAAGTCTTCGGCCCGGCCGCGAAGCGCATCGAACAACGTGCGAAGGTCGTCGAGCACCCGATCGCCGCGGCTCGTGCGGAGCCCGCGCACGAAGAAGAACGTCGCCACAGAAAACACAATTGCCGACAGCACCAGGAACGACACCGGGCGATTGCGCGATAGACCGACGGCGACCTTGATTGCAGCGACCGTCAGCAGCACGGCAACGGCGACAACGACTCGCGTCTGGCGGCGACTCATGACTTCAGGAGTCACGATCAAACCAAGGCGCATCAACTCCGGCACGCATGATTTCCGGGCCAGTGCCTGCAATCGCGCGCTGGTCGCGAGATCGAGCACCGGCTTCGCCCGCTCGGTCTCTTCCAGAATGCCGCGCTCGATCTCATTGACGCCGTGAGCCGGCTTCACACCCTTGCGGATCTCCGCCGTATCGTCCGTCACGTCTAGCAACTGGCGATCGATGAGTACCGTTATGCCCAGGCGCACAGCCTCGGTAGGCCCGCCGCGCAGGTACGCGATCGCGTAGGGATCTGACACCGGCACGCGCCCCGGCTCTCCGGCTTCCGACCACTGCCTCGTCTGATACACGACCGCGAGCGTCGCGGCGCCAAACAGCGCGTAGAAGGCCAGGAATTGCGGGCCCGGCAAGTCGAAGGGATTCATGACGCGGCGGGTCCAAGCTTCCTGGCGCGATCGAGCATGCGGGCGGCCAGATCGTCGAGGGCGAGCACGACCTCACGCGGCTTGCCTGGCGGCAGCACGCCTTGCTCACGGGCCGCAGAGATCTGCGTCACTGCCTCGGAAAAACGCGGCTCACCGAACGACTCCACCACACGCAGCAGCGCCTCGCGTGGCGCGAGCCGCGGCTGGCCTTCCAGTTCGAGCAGTGTGGACGCCGCCGAGCGAAGACCCGACGCAGTATTGGTGATCACACCGACGAGTTGATCCTCAAAGCGGTTGTGTCTCACGTACGCGGCGCGCAGTCGGATCCGCAGGTTCAGAAGCACCTGCGTCAACCGCGCAATCAGTCGATCGCGTGGAATCACCAGGGTCGCGAACGGATCGCTGCCATGGAGCACGCGATGCCGGCGGACGATGTCGGCAAACTTGACCGCAAAGGCTGCCGAGGCGTGGGGGATCTCGTCGCGCAGCAGAAACATCGGGGCCAGGCGAATCGCCGCCTGCGCCACACGCAGGGCGTCACTGAACGCGTCGCTCCGTGCTGCATCGAAGCGGCTGAGCACGAAGATGACGTTGACGTCGGACGCCGGTCGCAGCCGTCCCTCCGCCGCGCTGCCGTAGAGCACGATGGACTCGAGGGTGTCGCCGAGCGCCTCGCGTGCAGCGGCGACGAGATCGGTCAGGCCCTGCTCGGCGCGCTCGGTGGTCGTCGATACTGGCGAAGCCATCGCGTGGTCCGTGTGCTGAAAGAATTTACGGTTCTGCGGGAGGGATGCGGTAGAACTCGTCGAGCCGCTGGTGGTGCCTGAGGCCTATCGCCTCGCGCTGCACTTCGAGATACCAGCGGTACTTCACCGCCTGCTGGTGGAGCTCACGATACGCGGCGACGGCGCGCGGGCGGTCCTCGTCGCGGCCATGCGCGATCTGCTCGCGCGTCGCGTGCAGCTGCTCGAGCAACCGTTCGAGACGCCGGCTGATACGCGCCAGCGCTGCGGCACGCTCCTCAGCCAGTTCCTTGAGAAGCTGTTTGTGCTGGGCTCTGGTCTCATCGATGCCCATGGCGCCTATTCTAGTAGAGGCAACGGCTCCTTGAGCTGCTTGGGATTCGCGTCGCGAGATCCTGGGTCAACAATGGCAATTGCCTGGATCACCGTGCTGTCGCTCGTGAATGGGGCGCTCGGTGAAAGCGCTGGCGAGACGGCTTCGTTGAAGGCGAGTGCAAAGATTTCGTCGCGAGGATGGTTCGCGTCCGCGCCACGGCGCCGGCAATGAGCAGATGCCGGACGCCGTGCATGCTCGCACTGCTGTCGATGAGCAAGCCCACAGTCACAAGGCCTATGACGTGCTCACCATTCCTGTGTTCGACCGTTACGTGCAGAACCACGAGCTCCGAGTCCGCTTTCAAGACCGGCGCCTCCTGGCCCGGAACCGCAATGCGGCCAATCAGGACCGCCGCTGCGACGAGCGCGACGCATCGACAGCACACATACGAGTGACACCGTGCGAGGAGTGCGGCCGCACCGCACTCCTCCACCGATGTCTCCGCTAGATCGCTCGGGCGCGAAGGCGCGGCCAGAGCAAAAGACCGATACCCCCACAGACCGCCAACGCGGCCAACATGATCACCAACGGCATCGTGGTGGCCGTCTGCGGCAACTGGGTCCGCGCCGTGCTGCGCGCGCGTTCATCAGCGCGCGTGTCGGGTGCGGCAGTCGCTGTCGCACCGCCCGGCGCCACTTCACCCTGCTGTGCCCTGCCAGTCGCGGCGACGGGGGCAGGTGCCTCTTCCACAGTCACCGGGGCTGGGACGCCTGAACCGTCGATTCGAGAAAGGTCGGCCGTCGCCACATCCTTTGTCTCGGCTCGCGTCGTCAGCACGGGCTCGGTGGTCACCTTCGCCAGCTGGAGCGCCTGCCGTCTCGGATAGATGAACTCGTATCCGATCGAATTGCCCTGAAACCACCAGCCCTTGATCGCCGGCGGCATATTCCCCGACGTCTCGAGGAACCGAATCTCAGGATCCTGTGGCGCCTTGAGCAGCTGGTTGGGGATCGTATGGAGCATCGCCAGGGGTTTCTTACCGTCCTCACTCAGCACGCTGATGACTTTGCGGCTCGTGTTGGGATCGGCCAGTCGGAACAGATACCTGCCGGCTGGAAGGGTGACACCCGGCAACGTCACCGGCGTACTGAATGTGAAATAGGTTCGATGGTCGCTCGTCTGGGCGAGTGCCGTGCCACTCATGCCGGAGACGAACACCGCGAGCGCAGAGGCCACGACAACTTTGCTCAACATGTGATCCTTCCATGTGTCGCATCCACACCCGCTACGCCGACGTGCGCGCCAGCTCTCGACGGAGTGCGGCCGCAGGAGTTCAGGTTGGTTGCGACAGATGTGCAGCGGGCCTGATCTACATTCACCGTAGCGGATCGCTCTAGGAGGTGTCAGTGCAATGTCGGACACCCTGAGTGCGTCGTGTCCGGCATCCCTGGGCGCCGAAGCGCAAAGCGCGAAGGCCGCAGCCGGACGCATGTCCCGCATTGGACTGCGCGCTGTCGCCGGAGCGCATACAGTCAACGATCTGATCGTCTCCCTCGATGCGACCGGTTCGCTGCGAGGACCTTCTCTTGTTCCGCCCGAGGTTTCTCCATGTTCACGCGAACTGCGGCCGCGCTCGTCGTGTCTGCCGCTCTCACTGCCAGCGTTGCGTATTCTCAGACTGCGCCCAACCCGACTCAACAAGCCATCGCGCCTGTAGACGGCCCCGTACCCATCTTCAGGATCAGCGTCGTCGGGCGCACAACCCCTGCGATCAACTACCGGCCGCGCCGGGGTGATACGAAGATCGACTTCAGCGGCACGCCTCTCATGCCGCAGGCGCACGGAGACGCCACCGTGTCCGGCGAGCAGGGCTACATCCAGATCGACGCGCACTTCAAGAAGCTCATCCCGGCGTCGCGCTTCGGACGCGAGTACCTCACCTACGTCCTCTGGGCCGTCACACCCGAGGGACGCGCGGCCAATCTCGGAGAGATCCAGGTAGACGAGGAGGACGCGGACGTGAAGGTGACGACACAGTTGCAGGCGTTTGGCCTCATCGTGACTGCCGAACCCTATTTCGCCGTGTCGCAGCCGAGCGACGTCGTCGTTATGGAGAACGTCGTCCGTGACGGCACCAAGGGCAGCGTCGAAGTCATCCAGGCGAAGTACGAGCTGCTCAAGCGTGGCGCGTATCTGATGAATCAGGATGCGTCGGCGCTCAAGGTGAAGGAGCTCGAGCCAGGGTCGCGGCTTGATCTCGCGCAGGCGAGGAACGCGGTGGAGCTCGCACGCCTGGCCGGTGCGGACCGCTTCGCAGCGGAAACGTTCAACAAGGCCGTGCAACAACTGGCACTCGCCGAAACGGCGCGTGAGCGCCGGCGCGGGGGCAACGAGATCATGATGCCCGCGCGGCAGGCGGCGCAGACGGCGGAAGACGCGAGGCTCGTCGGGCTGCAGCGGCAGGAAGACGCGTATCAGGCCGAGCAGCGCGCGCTCGCGCTCACTCGAGAGCGGGACGCACTCGATCGCGCCAGCGCCGAGGAGGCGCGGCGACGTCAAGCCGAGAGCGATACGCGGGCAGCCGGAGCGGCACGCGTTGCAGCGGAGCGTGACACACAGGCGGCCGCCGCAGCGCGCGACGCCGCTGAGCGTGACACTCAGACGGCAGCGGCCGCTCGCCTCGCAGCCGAGCGGGATACCCAGACAGCGGCGGCCGCTCGAGACGCGGCCGAACGCGATCGCGCCGAGGCCAATGCGGCCCGTGTCGCGGCAGAGAGCGCGCGCACGCAGGCGGAGTCAGCGCAGCGGACGGCCGAAGCGCAGACGCAGCAGGCGCAGGACGCCGCGGCCCAGTCCGAACGCGACAAAGTCGTGTTGCGAGGACAGCTTCGCGATCAGCTCAACGCCGTGCTCGAGACGCGCGAGACCGCGCGCGGTCTGATCGTCAACCTGTCTGACGTGCTGTTCGACACCGCGAGCTCGAACCTGAAGCCGGGCGCGCGGGAAAAGCTGGCGCGTGTGTCGGGCATCCTCGTCACGCACCCGGGGCTGCGACTCGAGATCGAAGGTCACACCGACAGCGTCGGCAACGATATATATAACCAGGCGCTTTCGAGCCGCCGCGCCGAATCAGTGCGTGTGTATCTGGTTGACCAGCGGATTCCGTCAGCCTCCGTCGGCGCATCGGGGCTCGGCGAAGGTCACCCGGTCGCGACCAACGATACCGCCGCCGGACGACAGCAGAATCGGCGGGTCGAGATGATCGTATCGGGCGACATCATCGGCACGCGCTAATCACATCACGTAGGGGCGACGCATGCGTCGCCCCTACACCACCCGGGCGTAGAGGACGTCCCACACGTTGTGATCCTGATCGGACGTCCCGCGGCTGCCCTCAAACGTCTGGTCCGTCACCACGCACCGCTCGATCAACGCGACTTCGAGCATGCGCCAGCCGTATGGCTTCTTGCCAGGATGGCCGCTGATCACGCGGCGCTGGAAGACGAACAGGTGCTCCTTCCCTGTTTCAGCAACGGTCTTTCACAAGGAATCACGCCGGCCTCACCGAACCCAAACGGTCGCTGCGGCGTCTTGTGGTCATGAGACATTCCGCCTCACTCCTCGCGATCCTCGTCTGGGTGGCCGTCGGCTTCCCTGCGGCGCAGCAGAAGCCGCTCTTTTCGTTTCACAGCAACGCCTGGCTCAATCTGCACCAGTTCGTCAGGCTGACGGCGCGCGGCGTTGTGGCGGAGCCTGAATCTGCGTCCGAGCAGGAGCGCACGCAGTGGACAGCGGGCGTCGAGTTCTACAAGCCGTACGGGCAGCGCGATGTGCTCTTCGACCAGGGGATGGTGGACATCGGGACTGCCCTTCGACGCGCTGAAGGAAAGCCCAACCTGGATGGGATCACGATCGACACCGATCTGAAGACGACACTCGAGCGGCTGATGCCGATCTATCAGAAGTACTTTTGGCCGGCGCACGACCGGGCCAACCGCGAGTGGATCGCGGCCGCGCAGCCGCTCGTCGATCGGCACGGTGCGGCGATCAGCCATGCGCTCACTCGCACGTACGGTGTCACCTGGCCGAACCAGCCGATACCGGTCGATGTGACCGTGACCGCCGGTCCGACCGGTGCGTACACGAGCATCAACCCGACGCAGGTCACCATATCCTCGTCCGACGAGGGCAACCGCGGGTACCGCGCGCTCGAGATCGTCTTCCACGAAGCCTCGCACGGTTTGGGGCTCTTCCCAGTCCTCATTCAGCCTCTCAATCAGATCACTGCCGAGCAGAAGATGAAGGTTCCGCCGCAGCTCTGGCACGCCGTGCTCTTCTTCACCGCGGGCGAGCTCACGAGGCGTGAGCTCAAGGCGAATGGCATCGACTACACCGAGTACGCGGGCCAGCAGCTTTACACCAACTTGTGCGGCGCCGGCTGCCGCGAGAAAATCGCCCAGCACTGGACGCCGGTTCTCGACGGCAAGCGATCGATCGCCGACGCGCTCTCCGGGCTCGTCGGCACGTTCAAATGATTAAGTTAGGGCCGGTCCTTTTGGACAGGCCAAGATCGACATGAGACATTCTGCTCTGCGTTTGTGTGCCTCCTTGCTAGCGACCCTCGTCTGGATCGCCTCCGCGGTCCCGGCCGCGCAGCAGAAGCCGCTCTTTTCCTTTCACAGCAACGCCTGGCTCAACCTGCACCACTACGTCAGGTCAAATGCGCGCGGCGGTCCTGCTCCGACCGGTCTGACCGACGAGGAGCGCGCGCAGTGGGCTGCGGGCGTCGAGTTCTACAAGCCGTACGTTCCCCGCGATCTCAACGCGGATGACGGGATGGTCGCGATCAAGACGGCGCTCCGTGGCGCCGAGGGGAAGACCAGCCTCGACGGGATCGCGATCGATGCCGCGCTGAAGGCAACGCTCGAGCGGATCATGCCGATCTATCAGAAGCGCTGGTGGCCCGAGCACGACCGCGCCAACCGCGAGTGGATCGTCGCCATGCAGCCGCTCGTCGATCGCCATGGTGCAGCGCTCAGCCAGGCGCTCGCGCGCGTGTACGACGTGAGCTGGCCGCGCGACCCGATCCCTGTTGATCTCACCGTCACCGCCGGAGCCAGCGGCGCGTACGGGACCAGCGACCCGGCGCACATCACGATCTCCCCTTCAACGTTCCGCGGATACACAGCGCTGGAGATGCTGTTCCACGAAAGCACGCACGGCATTGTCCCGCTGTATACGTGGGTCAGTCAGGCCGCCGCCGCGCAGAAGGTGACCGTGCCGCCGCAGCTTTCGCATGCGGTGCTCTTCTACACCGCCGGCGAGCTGACATCGCGCGAGCTCAAGGCGCGCGGCATCGCTTACACGGGGTGGGCGGACGCGGCCTTCTACTCCGGCATGTGCGGCGCCGGCTGCCGCGACAAGATGGTCGAGCACTGGGGTCCGCGTCTCGACGGCAAGCGCTCGATCCCCGACGCGCTCGCCGCGCTTGCCGCAGCATTCAAGTAGAGGCGGGCTCGCTGGCGCGCGGCCCATGCGCGTCGAGCGGCCGACTACGCACGCCCGGAAATCAGTCTCGCTCGTACCCTGCGGTTAACGCGCGTCTAGTTGCTAGTTCGCAACGACATCCGCTACGCGGCTCAAATTGTCCGAGCTGGTTTCGACGCAACTCGAACGCGATGACGGAAGACGCGCGGAGGAATCGCTGCGCCTGATTTCCGGCTTCGCGGCGCGTTGGGCGTGCTCCGCACGGCCGCCCGCCGCGCGTGAGGCGCGCGCAGTAGACTGCGCCGTCGCGCATTTTGCGATCATTCCCAGCCCCAGCGTACGCAGAGTTCGCACTCGCGACCTACGCGGGGGTGGAGAGTCGAGGGGATTCCTCGAATTCCGCTTCGGCACCGCCTTGGCAGATGTCTGTCGCATGAACGCAAGCGGAATTGACACCGCCTGCCAACAAACCCTAAGGTGAAAAGGACTCCGGAGTGAAAGTCCGCGAGGTCATCAAGCAGCTTGAGGATGATGGCTGGACGATCGTTCGGCAGCGAGGATCCCACAGGCAACTCAAACACACGGTCAAGAGCGGCCTGGTCACAGTCGCGGGCAAGCCAGGCGACGACCTTGCACCCGGAACGCTCACCAGCATCTTGAAGCAGGCGGGACTGAAGCCATGAGGTATCTGATCGTGATTGAAAAGACCGGGACGGGATACTCGGCCTACTCGCCTGATATCCCTGGTTGTGTGGCGACCGGCGCCACGCGCGATCAGGCGGAGCACGAGATGAGGTCGGCGATCGCGTTCCACATCGAAGGCCTCAAAAGCGAAGGCATGGCCCTTCCGATGCCCCACAGCTCCTCGTCTTATATCGAAGTACCAGCCTGAAGAGCGCGACCTCATGCGAGGCCAACTGTTCTGGCGTGCCAGCGCCTCCTCGTGACGATCTTTCCAGGTTCGTTCACAGAACCTTCGGAGACGCGAGGCTCGCGGAACTGCGTCTCTTGTCATGGGCTGAGCAACAGCGAACATTGGAAATCGGTTCGAGTCCGACGATTCCATGGCGCGACCTTCTGATCTCCCTGGTCTCGGACGGCCTGGTAACTAAGTTCTCGTACGAGCAAAGCAGGAATCACTTTTCGTCAATGGGACACGGCTCATTTCCCTCAATGGTGGACGGGTCTGGTATCGCGGGTGAGTCTCGCCCTCGAACGAGGACTGGTGTTGTCAAGAACCGCCGCCCTCGACGGGCTATACCAAGGACACGGGGGCGTTTTTCGACTTACGCACAAGAGTCGCGTACGACTCTCTGAACTAAAGCAAGCCCTGCGCTCCGGCCGCGAACGAGAGCCGCTGGGAATTCTATGGGACGTGCGGCACTGGGAGCAGGATCTGCAGATCGCAATCCTCGACGCTTCACCATCGACTCCACTGTCGGTGGTCTATCTAGACATGAATGGGCTCAAGACGCTGAACGACCAGTACGGTCACGATGCGGGGGATCGTGGCTTACGTGCGTACTTCCAGGCAGTTGCATCCGTCTTAGGCGACGCGGGCCAAGCATATCGGCTCGGCGGCGATGAGGTGCTCATGGTCCTACCCGCGTGGGATACCAATGAGTCAGCGCGAATCGTCGAAGTCGCCTGTCGGCGACTCATGAGTGAACGGCTTAACGTCGAATCAATCGTTCTGTCAATGGCCGCGGGCGTAGTCTGCGTGAACGATTCGCTACCCACATCCACAGCTGTTCGCACGGCAGCGGATACCGTCCAACGTCGGGCGAAAGAAGAGAGCCGGAAGCATTCTCCACGACCAGGAGTGATTGCAATCGATCAAGTCGTAGACATGAAGATCATTCCCGCTTGATAGATCGGGATCAAGTCATCGGCACTATACTGAAGCCCTTTTTCACAGGGAGAGATCCGTTGAGCATGAACTCATTGCGGAGAACGCGTGTACTCGCGTGGTGGTGCGTCGCGTTGGGCGTCTTCATGGTGCTGGCGTCGAACAACACTGGAGTCGCGCAGCAGGCGCCGGCGGCAGGACAGGCTGGGGCGCCAGCTCGTGGCGGTCAGCCAGCTGCACCTGGAAGAGAGGGCGGCGGAGGACAAGGACGCGGACGCGGGCCCGCGCCGGTGGACACGCTCGGCGCGGGGCCATGGGATCTCACCGCCGGCCGTGGCACGCGCATCCATGTCTCGGTCGTCACGAAGGGTCTCGATCATCCATGGGGCATCGCCTTCCTTCCTGACGGAGGCATGCTCGTCACCGAGCGTCCGGGACGACTGCGCCAGATCAAGAACGGCGTGCTCGACCCGACGCCGATTGGCCCCATGCCGGCGATGCTCGCGACCGGTTTGGGCGGCCTCCTCGACGTCTCGCTGCATCCGCGCTTCGCGCAGAACCGGTTGATCTATCTCACCTACTCGAAGCCCGGCCCGAACGGTCCCGGCGATGCGACGACGGCCGTGCTGCGAGCGAAGTGGGACGGCGGCTCGACGCTCACCGAGGTCAAGGACATCCTCGTCGCCGATGCGTACCACGGTGGAACCGGATCACCGCAGGGCCTCGGTCCGGCCAGCGGCAGCTACGGTTCGCGTCTCGCGTGGGACCGCGCCGGATTCCTGTACGTCTCGCTCGGCGATCGCAACTATCCGCCGGCGTCACAGAACCCGGCCTCGCATATCGGCAAGATCCTCCGCATCCGCGACGACGGAAGCGTGCCGGCGGACAATCCGTTCGTCAGCAGGCCCGGATACAAGCCCGAGATCTACTCGATGGGTCATCGCAATCCGCTCGGTCTCTACTTTCATCCCGTGACCGGCGACCTCTGGTCTACCGAAGAAGGTCCGCAGGGCGGCGACGAGTTGAACAAAATCGAAATGGGCAAGAACTACGGCTGGCCGCGCACGTCACTCGGCCGCAACTACGACGGCACGAAGGTCGGTGAAGGCTTCAGCGCACCGGGGATCGAAGACCCGGTGGTCTTCTGGGTACCGGCGATTGCCATCTCAGGTCTGTCGTTCTACGACGGCGACAAGTTTCCAGCGTGGAAAGGCAACGCGCTGGTCGGCGCGATGCGCAACAACACCGGACAGCACATCCAGCGCGTGCAGTTCAACGCGAAGGGCGAGCCGACCGGACGCGAGATCTTCCTCAGCGAGCTGAAACAGCGCATCCGCGAGGTGAAGCCTGGACCGGACGGCTTCATCTACGCCATCACTGATGAGACCTTCGGAGCGGTTCTGAAGATAGAGCCAGGACAGTAGTCAATCAAAAGTAATCAACCGGAAGTCAGGTTGATGTTGCGCCGCGTGAACGCGGCGCAGCCTGCAAGAAAGTACAGCGCGGCATACGCGAGACTGGCGTACAGCGGCCGGTGCAGGTCACGCGTGTCCTCGCGCTGCGGCACCGCAGGCGGCGCCGGGCGCTGCGGCGTACCGGGAAACGGCACCTTGTTCAGCCGCGGGTAGTAGCTGACGTAGCCGTCGGGCGTCATCCAATCGAGCGTGATGCCCACCCGCTGCCAATTCGGCGAGTCGTCAATGGCCTTCAACTCGTTGACGAGCACCGGCAGAAACGCCAGCAGCACTGTCACACCGGCGCCAATCACCCACGATCCGAAGGAACCGAGGACGACGGCGACGCCGGAGTACAAGACGATCGCCACGATGCTCTGTGCCAGTGCCTCGCGCAGGATCACCAGCGTCAGACGATCGACGTCCACGCCGACATAGCTTCCGAGTCCATAGGCGAGCACCACGCCGATCGCGAGCGTGACCATCGCAAAGGCCGACACGCCGAGCCACTTGCCGACGAGCAGTTCCCACCTGTGCACCGGCCGCGCCATCACGGTGACGATGGTCCTCGTGGTCAGCTCGGTGGCCACTGAGCCTGCACCCAGGAAGATCGCCGCGGCCAGGCAGAGGAACGCCCACACCTCGAGCGAGCCCGCCACCGCGCCGGACAGCATGAACTCGCGCACCCGCTCGGGGCCGCGAAACCCTGCCACGATCTGCGGCGCGGCCCTGAAGAACATCAGCAGAACGGCGCCGGCCCAGATGTAGAGTGCGCGGCGGCTCATGATGCCGCGGAACGCATTGCGCGCGATGAGCAGAATCCTGGTAGTCATACGCCGCTCACGTGCTCGAGGTACTTGTCTTCGAGCGTGGCCACGCGCCGCGGCTGCACGCTGCCGATATCCACCGGCAGTGCGGTCAACGCATGCAGCAGTGCCTTCTTGTCCGCCGTCGTGCAGACGATGATCGCGCGGCCCTCCGCCTCGTCTTCGACATCGAACTGATGCTCGGCGAGCAGCGCGCGACTGGCCGGCGTCCAGCCACTCACCTCGATCTCCCACCGCCGCGTGTCCGCACCGAAGGACGAGATGCGATCGGCGAACGCCACCTCGCCTTTGTTGATCATCACGACCTCATCGCAGGTGCGCTCGACGTCAGAGAGGATGTGACTGCTGAGGAAGATCGTCTTTCCCCGGTCCTTCTCCTCGCGAATGATGTCGAGCACAAGACGTCGGCCTTCGGGATCGAGGCCGCTGGTCGGCTCGTCGAGGATGAGCAACTCCGGATCGTGCAGGAGGGCCTGGGCCAATCCGAGCCGCTGGGTCATGCCCTTGGAGAACGTTCCCACCGGACGCTTCCCGACGTCGCGTAGGCCCAACCGCTCGAGGAGCGGTGGCACGTGGCGAGCCAGGTCATGTGGCGTCAGACCTGACAGGCGTCCGTAATACCGCAACACGTCAACGGTCGAGTAGAAGGGATACGTGTGGAAGATTTCGGATTGATATCCGACGCGGCGCAGCACCGAGGGCCCCGGCGCCTCGCCGAACACGCGAACGATCCCCGCATCCGGCTTGAGCAGACCGAGCAGCGTGTGAATCGTCGTGGTCTTGCCAGCGCCGTTAGGGCCGACACACGCGATGATGCTTCCGCGCGGCACATGCAGCGTGAGGTTCCTGACCGCGTAAATCGGTTTCAGGCGGACACCCGCGCGGTAGGTCTTGGTCAGACCGTCGATCGCAATGACAGCGTCGGCGTTCACAGTTTCTCTACCTCGAACAAGAAGCCCGGCAATGGATTCTATAATCGGGGGCACACGAGAGGTTCAATGCGCGGAATTGTGCAAGTACTGACGACCGTGGTGTGTCTGACGCCGAGCCTCGCGTGGGCTCAGGCTGTCGTTGCGGGGCGCGTGACGGATGCCAAAGGCGTCAGCCTCGCGGGCGTGCGTGTGGAGGCCTCGAGCCCAGTGCTCATTGAGAAGTCTCGACGCAGTACTTCAGACGCGAGCGGACGGTACCGGATCGAAGGCCTTCGCCCGGGCGTCTACACGATCACGTTCGTGCTTGCCGGCTATCGCACACTGCAGCTCGACGCCACCGAGCTGTCGGGAACGCGGACACTCGTCCTCGAGCCTCAGCTCCTCGTCGGTCCTTCCCCCGATTACGGGTACACCCCATCGGTCATCGACGCGCGAAGCGCCACCCGACAGATTGCCATCGACGACAGCACGATCACATCGATCCCGAACACCCGAAACTACAACTCGCTCCTCGTCGTTGTCCCTGGCGTGACGACGGACCGCGAGGACGTGGTGGTCGATCCACTCATGACGTCGTTTCCGTTTCATGGCGGCCGACTCTACGAGGGACGACTCTTTGTTGACGGCATGAGCGTCGGCAGCGCGCCGCACGGCGGGCAGCCCGCACACTACATCGCCGACGTTGGCAACGCCGAAGAGGTCGTGTTCACGACGTCCGGGGGCCTCGGTGAGGTCGAAACCGGTGGTGTCGTCATGAACATCGTCCCGAAGCAGGGCGGCAATAGAACACGTGCGTCGGTGTTCTTTTCCGGTACCAACGATTCAATGCAGGGAGACAACTACAGCGAGGAGCTCCGCGCGCAGGGCGTGTCGCAAGGCCCCATCGTCACACACGCCTGGGATCTTGACGCAGCGCTTGGCGGTTCGATCACGCGCGATCGTCTGTGGTATTTCGTGAGCGGCCGCCGACAAAGCCTGCGCCGAACGATTCCCGGCTTGTACTTCAACCAGAATGCCGGCAATCCAGCATCGTTGTTGTATGTCCCGGACTTCACGCGGGCGGCGAATTCCGATCGCACATGGGACAACGCCGGCGTGCGTCTCACCGCGCGGGCGACCGAGGGCAGCATCTTCAGCGTCTTCCACGACGAGCAGGCGATCTGCCGCACGTGCGACGGCGCGACGTCCAGCACTGGGCTTCCGGACGCTCTCGTCTCACCCGAGGCACAAGGTGTGGGCGACTTCCAACCGCAGCGGTTCACACAGGCATCGTGGACGGTGCCTGCCACGACCCGGTTGTTCGTGGACGCCGACCTAGCGCGCAGCGCGTATGGATGGGGCAACAGCGAACGCGACGGCAACAATCGAGGCCTGGTGCGCGTGATCGGCACCCCGCAGTTCGGCGGCTCCGCGATTGCCTTTCGGTCGCAGGACTGGAACGACAATCGGACAGCGACCACGACGTGGCGGGCGTCGATGTCCTGGTGGACCGGCGCCCACACCATCAAGATCGGCTACCAGGGGCTGTTCGCGAGCGACGACCGCACCTTTCAGAGCAACGACCAGAACGTCACGTATCGTGCGTCGAACGGCGTCGCCAATCAGATCACCCAAGTGATTTCACCGTTCACGACGCACGCACGCGTCGCGCAGTCCTCGGCCTACCTGCAGGACCAGTGGACGGCGGGGCGGCTGACTATTCAGGCGGCGCTGCGCTATGACCGCGTCCGCAGTTGGTTCCCCGAGCAGCACATCGGTCCCTCGCGGTTCCTGCCCTCGCCGATCGTCTTCCCGAAAACCGATGGCGTCGATGCGTATCAGGACGTCACGCCGCGTGCCGGCGTGGCCTATGACCTCTCCGGCGATGCCAGCACCGTGGTGAAGATCAGTGGCGGCAAGTATCTCGAGGGCGCAAGTACGAACGGTATTTACGGCGACCTGAACCCGGCGAATCGTGTCGTCCGGTCCGTGAACCGCGGCTGGACGGATTCCAACCTCAACCAGGTGCCGAATTGCGTCCTGGAGAGTTCTGCCGGTAACGGCGAGTGCGGAACGATCACGAGCACCATTCCCCTCGGTGGGTTGCTGACGAACTCCTTCGATGCGTATCTGACGGACGGATCCAACGTGCGTCCGTCCGACTGGAGTATCGGCGCGTCGGTCGAGCGCGAGGTCCTGCCCGGCTCAGTTCTCGAGGTCGGCTACCATCGCCGATGGTTCGACGGCTTCACCGTGGCGGACAACGTTCTGGTGAGCAGTGCCGACTTCCAGCAGGTGAGCGCGACCGCACCACAGAACGACAATCTGCCAGGGGGCGGCGGCTATACGATCGGTCCGCTCTATCTCCAGAACGCCGCATCGTTCGGACGATTTCTGCAGGTCACGACATCCACGGACGCGTACGGGAACCAGTCGCAGCGATCGGACTCTCTGGACGTGTTCTTCAACGCCCGCATGCCACTCGGGCTGACACTGCAGGGTGGCTCGAGCACGCGCTGGACGTTCAGCAACAGTTGCGAGATTCGCAGCGCGGTCCCCGAGAGCGCGCCCTTGAATCCCTATTGCGACGTGGCCTCCGGCGCGCTGACGCAGTTCAGAGGCCTGGCGGCGTACACGATTCGACGTGCGGACGTGCTGATCGGCGCCGTCTATCAGAACAAGCCTGGTCCTGCGATCGTGGCCAACGGGTCGGTCTTCGCCGGGTTTTCGACGTTCTCGCCGTTCATCACTGTCAACCTGATCGAGCCTGGAACGCTGTATGGGAAGCGGATCAGTCAGCTCGATCTCCGAGCCGCCAAGATCCTGCGATTCGGACAGAGTCGCGCGGCGGTCGGCATCGACCTCTACAACGCGTTCAATTCATCGAGCGCGCTGACCTACAGTACGGGCTACCTCTCGTTCTCCGACCTGCCGGTGCTCCCCACGTCGGTGATGGCGCCGCGTGTGCTCCGCATCATCGTTGACGTGAATTTCTGAGCACCTCGGCTGTCACACCTTCGCGGTCTTGAGCGCCGCCAGCACGCGGTCATTTCGGAACGGCACGCGACGGATGCGCACGCCGGTCGCGTCGAAGATCGCGTTGGCGATCGCTGCCATTGTCGGCTTGAGCATCGTTTCGCCGGCGCCGTAGTGAGGCAGGTCGCCGCGCATCGGGTTCGGGTCTCCGTTGACGAGGACGATCTCGATCGACTCCGGCGTATCGAGATGCGTCATCGTCGGATACGACACCCAGTCCACGCTGGTCACCTTCTCGGTATCGAACCGCACCTCCTCGTGCAGCGTGCGGCTCACCGCGTGCAGCAGACCACCCTCGACGGTGCGGCGCAGCGCTTCGGGATTGATCACCAGCCCGCAGTCGTGCGCGCAAACGAGGCGCTTCACCCACACGCGGCCAGTCCGCCGATTCACCTCGACCTCGGCGATCTCGGCGACAACGGTTTGACTGCGATAGGTGTATGCGATGCCGCGGCCAGTGAGCGTGTCGCCGCTGCCGACGCGCTTGGGCGAGGGCCGCGTATCCCACTTGAACGCGTCGGCCGCTGCCTTCAGGCACGCGATCGATCGCGCTCGCTTGAACCCGTTGTCGTCCTCTTTCGACGCGGTCAGCAACTTCATGCGGAACTCCACCGCGTCCGTATTGGCGGCAGCGGCGAGCTCGTCGATGAACGACTCGGATGCGAACGTGGACTGCGGACCGTTGGGGTCGCGCAGGTTCCCGGTCCGCAGCGGCGTCTCCCACACCGTCGGCAGACTCACGACGTGCGTCGTCATGCGGCGGTTGGGGATCGCATACATCTCGTTCGGCACCGCGGAGCTGCCGCGATTCGGCTGCGAGGGCCTGATGCCCATGAGCTGAGCGATCAGCACCGTGTCGGCCTCGTTGTAGCCGAGGTGACCGAAGTCGGCGGCGCGAGCGTCGTAGTCGAACGCGACCAGATTGCCCTGCGCGTCCAGACCGCCGCGAACCTTTACCAGAAAGGCCGGACCTTTCGTGTCCCACGCCGTTTCCTCGTTGCGCATCCACTGCACACGAACCGGCCGCCCGAGCTCTTTCGCCAGATACGCCGCTTCGAACCCGGCATCGTCGGCCGCCGTGCGGCCGTACGCTTGCGGTCCTTCCATCCAGACGACGCGCACGCGGTCTTTCGGCATTTGCAGGAACTGGGCGACGCCCTCACGCATGCCGTACGACTTCATGTCGTTGGAGTAGATCGTCAGCTGATTGTTCGACGGATCGGCCATCGCATGCGCCGGGCCAATCGACGTGTGTCCCTGGAACGGGATCTCGTACTCGGCTTCGACGACCTTGGCAGCCGTCATCATCGCCATGTCCGGGCTTCCAACGATGCTTGGCGGCGTGCTCGATGTGGGCTTCGCCGTGCGCATGAAGCCGTACAGATCTTCCGAAGACGGGAACGCAGCGGTCGTCGGCTTCTGCCACTCCACTTTCAGCTGACGCGCCGCCTGAATCGCCTGCTCCTCCCGCTCGCACACGACGGCGACGTAGTTCCCCTTGCTGACCACTTTCACGAGGCCTGGCACGTTCTTGACTGACGATTCGTCGATGCTGACGAGTTTGGCGCCGGCAACAGGTGGTTTCACGTTGCGCGCGTGCAGCATGCCTGGCACTTTCGCGTCAACGGCCCACTTCAACGAGCCGTCCACTTTCGCGGGGATGTCGTAACGCTGCGGCGACTTACCGACGATCTTGAACTGGTTGACGTCCTTGAGCTGGGCGGCGCCGGTCGTGGCGTTGATGTTGCTGCCAGTGAGCGTCGTGTTGAACTTGCGTCCGCCGATCAATTCGCCGTACGTGACGCGCTTCGACCGATCCGCGGCGACCGACACCACGCCGTCGCTGACGACAAGCTGTCCGACAGGCACACCGAGCCGTACCGACGCCATCTCCAGCAACACGCGGCGCGCCTCGGCCGCGACGCGGCGCATCGGGTAACCATCCGTCTGCAGCGCATCCGAGCCGCCTGAACCGCCCTGATCGACGGTGACGTCGGTCACGCCCATGACGCAACTGGTCTTGTCGTAGGGCATGTCGAGCTCGTCGGCCATGATCTGGCGGAACGCCGTGCCAGTTCCTTGACCGAGGTCGGTCTTGCCGACGAAGAACGTCGCCGTGTTGTCGGGACGAATCACGATCCACGAATCAAGCTGTTTGTAGTCGAGATCGGGGTAGGGACCCGCGCCCGTGCCCTGCGCGTCGAGCACGAGATCGCCGGCGACTGTGAGCCCGACGACAAGTACGCCGGAGGTCTTGAGAAAGTCTCTGCGGGTGCTCATGCGATCACCTCGCTCTCCGTACGTGCTGAGGCGATCGTCTTCGACGCTCGTTTGATGGCCGACTGGATCCGGTAATAGGTCATGCAGCGGCACAGCGTGTTGGCCATGCCCTGTCGGATCTGTGCGTCGGTCGGCGTCGGATTCTTGTCGAGCAGCGCCTTGGCCGTCATGATCTGACCGTTCTGACAGAAGCCGCAGGCCGGCACCTGCTCGTCGATCCACGCCTGCTGCAGCGGATGCAGCTTGCCGTTCTGACCGATCCCTTCGAGCGTGGTGATCTCGGCGCCGGCGACCGTGGAGACCGGCCGGATGCAGGAGCGCACCGCTTCGCCCTTGATGATCACCGTGCAGGCACCGCATTGGCCGAGGCCACACCCGAAGCGCGGACCGTGCAAGTCGAGATCGTTGCGGAGCACGTAGAGCAACGGCGTCGCCGAATCGACGTCCACCGTGCGCGACGTGCCATTCACTCGCAAAGTAATTGAGGCCATGCGGTGTAGTTTCCGCTAAATCGCGGTTACGCCTCAAGGCGATAATGGACGACCTATGTCTGCTACTTCAGCTTGCTTCATCTCTCCGGATGCGCTGCTCTCACACTGGCAGGCGCACCGCCGCCTCACCCGCCGGATGATCGACGCCTTCCCCGACGACAAGCTCTTCACCTTTTCCATTGGTGGCATGCGCCCGTTCGGCGAGCTGGCGATGGAGATGGTGACCATGGGTGCGCCGATGATTCATGGCCTCGTCACCGGGCAATGGGACAACTCATGGGACCGCTCGGCGCGTCCAAAGCAGGAGCTGTTGCGACTGTGGGACGCGGCAACCGCCGACATCGACACGCTGTGGAAGAAATTCCCGGCTGAACGCTTTCATGAAACCGCGACAGCCTTCGGCCAGTACCCGGGGACCGTGCGCGACCTCATCCTGTACGTGATCGACAACGAGATTCATCATCGCGGCCAGGGCTACGTCTATCTGCGCGCACTCGGCATCGAGCCGCCACCCTTCTATGATCGATATTGACCGCGGGTATACTGCGCTCGCTGAGCAGGAGTTCACATGAGAACCACGTGTGTCGTCATCGCTGTACTCGCCACAGTCACCGTGGCCTTCGCCCAGAGTCCGATGCGTCCCGGGCGCTGGGACACGACGATGCAGATGCAGATGGCGGGCTCGCCCGTCCAGATGCCGGAGATGAAAAGCTCGCGGTGCATCACCCCGGAAGAGGCGAAAGATCCGAGCCGTTCCCTGCCGACCGGCCCTGAAGGGCGCGGTGGTCAGAAGCCGGACTGCAAGATGGCTGACTACAAAGCGTCAGGCAACACCGTGACGTGGAAGATGGTGTGCAGTCAGCCGCAGGCCATCACCAGCACGGGCGAGATGACGTTCACCGACGACAGCTACACGGGCACGATGAAGATGGACTCGCCGCAAGGGCCGATGACCATGAAGCTGTCGGGCAAGCGCGTCGGCGATTGTAAGTAGACGTGTCGCGTCCGGCTTAAGTCCGCCTGTAGAGTCCGGCTTAAGCCGGACACTACGAACTACTCCTGCCGCAGCGCGCGAACGGGATCCAAACGCGTCGCGCGCAGACCTGGGACCAGGCACGCCGCGAGACCGACCAGGACGAACAGCGCGAGCGCCAGAGCCGCCGCCGGATCGGTGAGCGGGACGTCGAAAAGCTGTGCCGACACGGCGCGTCTCAATCCGATTGCGACGACGATTCCGATCATCGCGCCGGTGAGAATGAGCCGCGCGCCGCTGCCAACGATCGCCTGGAGCACCGCTCGCCGCTCGGCGCCGAGTGCGAAGCGAATGCCGAACTCGCGCGTGCGCTGCGTGACGACATACGACATCACGCCGTAGATGCCGAGCGCGCACAGCCACAAGGCGAGGCCCGCAAACAGGCCCATCACCCACGTGATGAACCGTGAGAGCTGGGACTGTCGGCCGATGCGCTCGTCCATCGACGCGACGTCGTAGACAGGGATCGACGCACTCGCCGCTCGTATCGCAGCGGTCACCGGTGCGATCAGCGAGGCGGGCGGTACAGCGGTGCGGATGACCATGGCCATCTGCGCGTTGCGGTCGGCAAACGGCAGGTAAATGTCGGGATCGCGGTCGCGGTCGCCGACGACACGCCGATATCGCACTTCACCAACGACACCGACGATCGACAGCCACGGATTCTTCGACTCTTCGGCGCCAAGTCTGATCCGCTTCCCAATCGGGTCCTGTCCGGGCCAGAACCGCGAGGCCAGCCGCTCGCTCACGATGACCACCGAAGGCGACTGCGAGATCTCCGTCTCGAGAAACGTTCGGCCTTTAAGAAATGGGATGCGCAACGTCGCGAAGAATTCGGGCGACACCCGGTGCTGGTACGTTCGCGGCCGATTCGAGGCAGTCACATTCGGTTGGCCTTCGGCCGTGAAGGACGTGGCGCTGACGTTGCCGTTCAATGGCACATCGGTACCGAGCGCGACGGTCGCAACCCCGGGCACCGCACCAACCCGATCAAGCAGCTCGCGGCTGCCGACGACGAGACGCGCCGGCGTGCCGGGGGGGCGCGGCGTCGATGCGCTCGGCACGCTGATGTGCACCGTCAAGAGCGACTCGGGGTCGAATCCCGGATCGACTGCCGCCACGTTGCGTACCGACTGAATCATGAGTCCGGCACCGACCAGCAGGACAATCGCCAGCGCGACCTGCGTGATCACCAGCCCGTTGCGAAGCCGCGGAGATGAGGGACCCTCGCTGCCTCGTGACGACTCCTTGAGCCGCGCGCTCAGGTCGGCGATGCGCATCTGCCACCACGGCGCGAGTCCGACGCCGAGGCCGCAGATGAGGGAGACGCTTATCGTGAAGATCGCGGCGCGTGCGTCGAGACCGGGCGTGAAGCTGATGGGCAGGGGCACCGGGCTCCGCGTCGTCAGCAGTTCGACGATCGTCTGCGCCAGCAGCAGCCCGCCCGCCGCACCGAGCATCGTCAACACGCAGCTTTCGGTGACCATCTGCTGCAGCAGCCGCGCGCGGCCGGCACCGATCGCCATCCGCAACGCGATCTCGCGTCGCCGCACCTCTGACCGCGCGATGAGGAGGTTGGCGACGTTGGTGCACGCGATCACCAGTACGAACGCAATGGCGGCCATGAGTAGTCGCGTCGCGAGGCGCAGCCGGCCGAAGTACTCCGCCGCCAGGGGGCTTATCTCGACGCCGCGTGCCTCGTTGGTGGAGGGGTACGCGCGGGCGAGTCGCGCGGCGATCGTGTTGACTTCACTCTCTGCGGCCTCCAGCGTGACACCTGGCTTGAGCCGACCGAGGACGTTGAACCCTCGATCGCCGCGGTTGGCCATGCTGGCAGGCGGCGCCCACTGCGCGAACGGCACCCAGAGCTGTGCGTCGTTCTCGAGGCCAAGGAACCCCGCGGGCATCACGCCGACCACGGTGAACGGCTGTCCAGTCAACGTCACCGAGCGGCCAAGGACCTGCGGATCGGCATTGAACCGACGTCTCCACAAACCGTCGCTGAGGACGATGACAAACGCCGGGTTCGAGACCTGATCCTCGTCGGCGCGGAATGTCCGGCCGAGGGCCGGCGTTGCACCTAAGAGCGAGAAGAACGACGCCGAGACGAATTCCGTTTCGATACGCTCCGGTTCATCGGTACCGGCCAGCGTCATCCGCTGTGAATCAACCGCGGCCAGATCCTCGAAGGAAAGCGTCGCCTGCGACCGCCAATCGACAAAGTCGGGATACGAGGCCCCCCTGCGCTCGATAGCCTGCCCCCGATTGACGTTGCCGATGAGATTGACCAGACGTTCGGGGTCTTTGTAAGGGACGGCCTGCGTGCGCGTGGCGTCCACCACACTGAAGATTGCGGTGTTGCCGCCGATGCCCAGAGCGAGCGCGAGGATTGCGGCGGCGGCAAAGCCCGGCGATCGCCGGAGGCTGCGAAGGGCATGCCTGACGTCCACCCGGATGTTGTCGAACCACGTACGGATCTTCATAAGGGCATCCTGCAGTCAAACCGCGTGCCGCGACCCGTGCAAAAAACAGCCTGAAGTCGTGCCGGTCCCTGGTGGGCCGAAACCATGGCGTTCGCTCGTGGGACGAGCGTGTACGATCACGGGATGAAGCGCTCGGGCGTCGCCGACCTCCCGCTGCACGGCGGCCGTGTGCCGGCGTGGCTGGCGTCGCGGATGTCCACGCTCGGCACGGCCATCGCGGAAAGCGTGATGCTCCACTACGGCCGGCCAGCGCTGCTGTCGCGGCTGAGCGATCCGTTCTGGTTTCAGGCGCTTGGTTCGGTGATGGGGATGGACTGGCACTCCTCCGGCATCACGACCTCCGTCATGGGGGCGCTGAAGCGAGGATTGAACCCCAGGGCCCACGAGCTTGGCATTTACATCTGCGGCGGACGCGGCACGCAGTCGCGCAATACGCCAGGCGAGCTTCGCGCGATTGCGGAGCAGACGAGCCTCGACGGTGATGCGCTGGTGCGCACCAGCCGTCTCACCGCTCGCATCGACAACAACGCCGTCGGCGACGGCTTTCAGATCTACCTGCACTCGTTCATCCTGACGAGCGACGGCGATTGGGCCGTGGTTCAGCAAGGCATGAACGAAGCCAGCCGACTCGCCCGCCGCTATCACTGGCATTCAGCGGCGGTGCGCGACTTCACCTCCGCGCCGCACACCGCGATCGTCGGCGAGCATGCCGGCACGATCATGAATCTCGTCGATCGCGAGGCGCGGCCGGCGCAAGACGCGCTGCTTGCGATCGCGCGCGACGATCCTGCGCGCACCCTCGCCAACGTCAAGCATCTCGTGATGCCGCGCCGTCACGACGTCCGCGCCTCGGACGTGAACGAGAAGCGACTCGGCGCCGTGCTCGCGCTGGCCCACGAACGCGACCTCCGCGACTTCGCATCGTTCCTGCTGCTGGAACAGCTCGGTCCACGCACGCTGCAGTCGTTGGCGCTCGTCGCTGAAGTCGTCCACGGCACGCCGACACGCTTCGACGACCCGGCGCGCTTCGCCTTCGCGCATGGCGGCAAGGATGGCCATCCGTTTCCTGTCCCATTGAAGGTCTACGACGAATCAATCGCGGTGCTGCGCCGCGCCCTCGACTCAGCCAGGCTTGGACACACCGACAAGCTTGGCGGCTTCAAGCGGCTCGACGCGTTCACGCGCGCAATCGAAACGAGGCGAGGACCGGAGGCTGATGTCGCGGCAACCATTGCGCACGAGCGTGCCATCTCGAGGTCGCTCGGCGGCCGCACGGTCATGGACGATCTCCGCGTCGTCCGTAGAGCGGACGCTTCAGCGTCCGCGGACAAGCGACAGCTCAAGCTCTTCGAGACTGAATAACTCCACCACAGCCATAAGCAGCCGTGGCGCGCATCATGCAGTGACGAGGTGCATGAGAGCTCTGTGTGTCGCTCTCCTCCTCATAACTGCCTCCGCATGCGGCACTGTTCAGGCCGACAAGCCATCAGTGGAAGTGGACATGCGGAACGTGGACCTGCACGTCACCCCACAGATCGATCTTCACGTGCGGCATCTTCGCGGCCGCTTTATCGCCGGCGGCGAACGTGCGGCGCCGTATCTCGACGACCCGCACAGCTACACCATCGCCGTGGAAACGGGCGAAGTCGCGGTCGATCTCGATTCGCTGAACGCGATCATGTCAGGCGCGCTCGAACGAGCCCATTCGAATGTCAGTCGCGTGCAGATCTCGATCGACGAGAAGGGACAGCTCCGTCAGAAAGGCATCGTCAAGAAGGGCATCAGCGTGCCGTTCGACATGAAAGCCAGCCTCGGCGTCACCCCAGACGGCCTGATTCGGCTTCATTCGGAGTCGGTGAAGGGATTCGGCGTACCTGTGAATCCGCTGCTCAAGCTGTTCCGTCTGCAGACCGACGATCTGATCCGAGTAGACACCGGTCATGGCATCCGCGTGGACGGCAACGATCTGCTGCTCGACGTGTCGCAGCTGCTGCCGCCACCCGGCTTTCACGGCAAGCTCACGAGCGCGCGCGTAGAGCGAGGCGCCCTGGTTCAGGTGTTCGGCTCGGGCGAGGCCCGCGCGATCTCGCCGGCCGCGACGGCAAAGAATCACATCTACTGGCGCGGTGGTCAGCTTTCGTTCGGAAAGTTGACGATGACTGAAACCGACCTGGAACTCGTAGACGAAGACCCGCGAGATCCGTTCGACTTCTCTGTCGATCGTTGGAATGAGCAGCTTGTCGCCGGCTATTCGAAGACGCTTCCGAACCGAGGTCTTCGGGCTCACATGCCCGACTACAACGACTTGAGACGTTAGGTTACTGGACCACCAACCACCAACTACCAACCACCAACCGATTAAAGCCGTCCTGGCGGCGCCGTGCTCGAGCGGACAACCAGCGTGTGCGGGAGCGTGACCGACTCTGGTGATCCATTGCCCTGGAGAATCTCGAGCAGCAACCGCACCGTTCCCTCGCCAATCTGCCGCATCGGTTGCGCGACCGTCGTGAGCGGCGGATCGGTGTGGCGCGCGAAGCGAATATCGTCGAAGCCGACGAGCGAGAGGTCGTCGGGGATGCGCAGCTTGCGGCGTCGCGCGGTATCGATGACCCCCATCGCCATCTCGTCGTTGAAGCAGAAGATCGCCGTCGGCGCCTCCTTGCGTCCGAGCAGCCGCTCGGCCGCGAGCGCGCCAGACTCGATCGAGAAGTCGCCGTTCATCACGGTGAAGTCGCGCTCCGCGCCGGCCTTCTTGGCACGCGCGGTAGCGCCGCGCAAGCGATCGCGGCTCAATGGACTGACGAGCGGGCCAGTAACAATGCCGATGCGGCGATGACCGAGGCGATAGAGGTGATCCATCGCATCAGACGCTGCGGTGGCGTTGTCGATGTGCACGCTGGGAATACCGAGCCGCGGGCTGAACTCGCAGCCGTTGACGATCGGCGCGCGGCCGGCTGGCATCGAGCGGACGAGCGCTGCCGCTTCTTTCGGCAGACGGTGACCGAGGAAGATCAGTCCGTCCGCCTCCTTCCGCCGCAGCATCAACGCGTAGCGCTCTTCGCGGCGCTCGTCGTGCTGCGTGTCGCCGAGCAGGACGGAATAACCTTCGCGCTGCGCCGTCTCCTCGATGCCCTGGAGAATCAGCGAAAAGAACGGATTGGAGATGTCCGGAACAGTGACGACGAACTTCTTCGTCCGCAGCGTGCGCAGGTTGGTCGCGGCCGCGTTCGGCGTGTAGCCGAGACGCTCGACCGCGGCCATCACTCGGCGGCGGGTGTCGGGGGCGACGACATCGGGCTGACTGAGCACCCGCGACACCGTCGCCGTTGAAACTCCCGCTCGCTTAGCGACCTCGTAGATGTTCGGCACGAAGGACTCATCATATGTCTTCCGCGCCTTGTGCCTTGTGTCTCGTTTAGTCGGGCATCGGCTTTTCGATGCTGTCGATGACCCAGACTTCGACCGGCCCTTTCGTCGCATCGAGTTTCAGTCCGAGCTGCTCCTGAATCGCGGTAAAGAAACTCGGCGCATCAGGATCGACCGGCGGCGCCGTCGCACCCGGCGGCAGCTGCCCCGGCTGAACGTCGGGCTGGAACTCCAGCTCGAACTCCCAGTTCCCCGTGAGTCCCGTTCGATCCACGACAGCGCGGCCAAGGCGGCCGCCGATGCTTCTCGCGAACAGCTCCAGCGGGTAGTTTCCGAACCGGATTCGACCTGGTCCTTGCTGAATCCCGCACACGACTGGCGGCGGACCACCCTGCGACGGCGGCGGAGCCCCGCGCCGTGCGGCCAGTTCCTCCGGTGAACAACCACCTCGCGCGGGTACGAGCTTCGGGCCCGGCTTCCCTCCTGGTTTGGCCATCGTCAGCGCGTAGATGTCCAGCTCGCGCGTCTCCCTGTGAACCCTGAGTTTGAAGCGATCGGCCAGGAGCGTGCGCGTGGCCAGCATCATGTGATCGGCGCCTGTGCCCGGAATCACCGCCGGCGGATCGCCTTCCATCTTCGCGACGATGTCGTAACGCTCGTTGCTGATCCAGTCCGGACCGCCCACCAGCTGATAGCCCTGAATCTGATAGGCGAAGGTGATGAGCAAGCGCGCCGGCGAGTTGAACGTTCTGAACCGTCCGCCCGGCTGGCGGTTGATACCCTGACCCGGCGGATTACTGGGGTTGCTCGGCTTGATCGACGCCGCTTCGAAATAGAGCGGGATGTTCGGATCGGGCGCCGGAACGGAACCTGCCGGCGCATTGAACGATTGCGCGTGCGGGTGCGGCGCGGCCAGAACCATGAAGGCAATTGCCGCTGCGACGCCACTCAGAAGCATCAATCTACGCATAGTCACTCCAAAGGGACTTGCCTTTAGACACTGGAAGAGTTCCATTGGTTCGGCCTGGCACGCCGCGTGCTCGCGAACCCCGCCAGTGGACGTCATCAGTATTCCGGCCGACAACTGGTCGCTCGCGCTGCGGCTGGCACTCGCCGCGGTGCTCGGCGGCATTCTCGGGCTGAATCGCGAAATGGCGCTGAAGCCCGCCGGGATGCGGACGCACGCCCTGGTCTCTCTCGGCGCAGCGCTCGCAACGATCACGGGTCTCGCGTTAACCCAGGCAGCAGGTGACGACGCCGCGGCGCCCAGCCGAATCATCCAGGGCATCGTCGCTGGCATCGGCTTCATCGGATCCGGCGTCATTTTGCACCGGCGCGACAATTACACCGTCGAAGGACTGACAACCGCGGCGACGATCTGGGTGATTGCCGCAACGGGTGTGGCGGTTGGAGCGGGACTATGGCGAGCCGCCGTGACCGTCGTCATCATCTCGCTGCTGCTGCTCGTGGTTGGCGGTTCGATCGACCGGCTCGTCCACCGGTTGAGCAAGACTCCTAATCGGGAGTAGCACGCTGCACGCGATCGATCACGAGTACGTCCACCGGACCTTTGGTCGCCTCGAGCTTGAGCCCGAGCTCCTCTTGAATCGCGGTAAACAGACTCGGCGCGTCGGAATCTGGTGAGGGCTCTGCCGCGTACTTCAGATCAAACGCCCAGTTGCCGGGCAGGCCCGTGCGATCGACGACGGCCCGTCCCACCGTTTGCGAGAGACCATTCGCAAAGAGCGACAACGGATATCCCCCGAACCGGATGACACCGCGTCCCAAGGATTGACCGCAGATGAATGGTGGCGCGCCGTCTGGATTCGGCGGCGGCGCGGCTGCTCTTGCACGAGCCGCCATCGTCGCGCAATCTTCGGGTGATGGCTTGAGCCCGCGGCCTGGCCCTCCGCCCGGCCGCGCCATCGTCAGTGCATAGATATCGAGCTCACGCGTCTCCTGGTGCGAGACAAATCCGAATCGATCGGCGAGCAGCGCGCGCATTGCCAGTCGCATCGGATCGGGACCCGAGGTCACGATCGACGGGGGATCGCCTTCCATCTTGGCGACGATGTCGAAGCGCTCGTTGGCGATCCAATCCGGCGCGCCGACCAGCTGATGGCCCTGCAGCTGATACGCATACAGGATCAAGAAGCGAAGCGGTGCATTGACGGCAGTGAACCGTCCGCCAGGCGCACGTGACAAACCCTGTCCGGGTGGGTTGTCAGGCCTGGCTGGCTTCACCGATGCCGCCTCGAAGACATACGACTGCGCGTGAAGCAAGGTCGCACCGATGGCGGCGATTGCGCAGAGGAGAATCCGACGACGCATTGCCGAGAGCCTAACCTAATTTGAGGTTGGACGCTCGACAGCGTCCACCACGACGAACTCAACCGACGCGCGCATCGATTCGAGCTTGAGTCCAAGCTGTTCTTGGAGCGCGGTGACCAGGGCGCTGCTCGAATCGACGCCGGGACCGCTGGCTGCTGCATCGAATTGCAGGTCGAAATCGAATGCGCCGGTGAGCCCGGTCTTGTCCAACACGCGTCGCTGCATGAACATCGTCAGCATTCGTGCCAGCGAGCTCAGAGGCTGTGCGCGACCTTTGATGCTGTCGGAGATCTGTGATTCCGGTGCCGAGGTATCAGCGGCCTGTCGCAGTTTCGGTCCAAGACGACCGTCGCGGCGCGCCACCGTCAACGCCAGAACAGGCGCGTCTCGGGTCTCGGTGTGAACAACGAGCTTGAATCGTTCAGCCAGCAGCGCCCGCAACATTGCCGGCACGTCGCGCGGAGTCGTGTTGTCGGGCAGCGTGGCTGTGATATCGAAACGGTCTGAGAGGAGCGGCTGAACGCCGACGAGCCGGAAGTCTTCGAGCTCGAGCTCGTATGCGGCGGCGACGATGCGCCGCAGCGGCATATTGACCGCGACGTATTGTCGGCCTTGTGTCCCGGCTCGACGCCGAGAGTCGCCCGACGTATTCGGCTTGATCGATGCCGCATCAAAGAGCGGCCCCTGACCGAGCACCTGGCCGATCAGCAGGACAGTCACTGAGAGCGTCGCGAACATTGAGCGTGTCATGACGAGTATTGCTATTGGACTCCCTGATGGTTTCATCGGTTAGGTCGTCCCACGCCCGTACACAAAAAGAGGGACGTGGGTCTGGATCCACGTCCCTCCGCGCGTCGCGCTTCGTCCGCCTTCGCGCTTCGCGCTACGGCGTGATTAGCGGCGTTGCGTGGCTTCGTATATCGAAGCGGCACCGCCGCCAATCGCTGCGCCAATCAGCGCACCCTTCTTACCGCCCATGATGCCGCCGACGCCGGCGCCACCGGCCGCCGAGCCACCGACGATCATCGCCGTCTTGCCCCACGAGCGATCGTCTTCACGGACGATCTCTCGCTCGTCACGCACGACCTCGCGGTTCTGCACCGGTGCAGTGCGGTACACCGGACGCGATGCCGTCGTCGTTCGCCGCGTGGTGCGCACCGGGGTGGCTATCGAAGGCGCCGCGACGGGTCGCAGCGAATTCGTGTAGCTCAGGGGCACGAACTGGCCGTCCACTGTCTGGACCAGCGCGGGCTCCTGCGTGAGCGTATTCGGCTGGGCCGCCTTCGCGCCCACCGCATACATCGCCACACCTGAAATCAGCGCGCCTGCTACTCCTGCCGCGATCGGATTCATTGTTCGCCTTCTTCCTTATGAAGCAGCCTGTAAGGCTGTCGCCACGGATAGTGCGAGCACCGTGCCAGATCGACGCATCCATATAAGTGGCTGCGACGAGAGACGTTAGGCCGATTGTCAGGCTGGGGTTAAAGCCCGGCTGTCCACTTCAGGGCTCAGGTATTCAATTCCCGACGACCAACTTCCAACGACCAACCACTCCCAACTTTCAACTGCCAACTCCCAACAACGTTCAATTGGGAATTGGGAATTGGGAGTTGGGAGTGGTTGGTCGTTGGGCGTTGGGCGTTGGGAGTTGAGTTAGCGCACTGCACAGGGCGTCGGCTTCCATTTGCCGCCGTCGGGTTCCTTCTTGAAGTGGCTCGTGGTGACCCACGGACCGTTGAGGAACTGTGGATCGCGGACGATCGACGTGACGACGAACCAGTTCACGCCGTCGGGATCCTTGAAGAGATCGAAGTACTCGGTAACGGTGGTGTCGGCGCTGAAGGGGACGCCATTCTTGCGGAGATAGCCAGGCCGGATGCGCGTCGTCACGACCTCGAGCGTGCGGCTGTCAGTGCCAGCGCGCGCGCCGAGGCCGAGCGGGATCGTATTGCCAGCGAGTCCGCGTGGCGGCGCTTCCCACCGCGCGATCGACGTGCCCTGCCACGAGGGCTCGGCTGCCGGCGGCGGACCGCCGGTTGCCGGCGGCCCACTGCCGGGCGTTACGAAGCGCAACAGTCGCGTCTGCGTGCCGGCGTCGGTCTCGATCTTCAGCGTGTAGTCGTCCTGCCACGTAATCTGCAAGCGCCCGGGCTCGCGCATGATCGCCGGCGCCGCGTACGCCTTGCACGCGTCGCCCGCGGACTGATCTCTCGCGGGATCCCAACCGTCGGCGATCTTCCGTCCCGCCGCGTTGAGCGGAATGTTCGCGTAGTCACCCTTTGCGGGCGTGATCATCCGCCAGCGCCAGTCCTCGCTCACCACCGACACCCAGTAGCCGGTGAAATCCACACGCGCGCCGGCCTTGCCCGCCGGCGGCGGACCGCCAGCGCGCCCGCCGGGAGGACCTTGCGCAGCGAGCGACGCGGCGAACAGTACAATGAAGAACGGCGTTCTCACGACCGTCCTCCCCGAGATTTCACGCTCGTCAGGCTCCGATAGATTGACTCGACGAAACGGTCCGCATCGGCCTGCGAGGCGCCGTACTCCGCGTCGTAGTCGCGCGAGGGCCGTGCCGACTTGATCTGCTCGAGCGTCATCTTCTTCGTGATCAGCTCCTGCACGCGATCGCGCACGATCACGACCATGTCGCGGAACTCGGCCACGTCGGTTTCTTCCGCGACGCGACCGTGTCCGGGAATCATCTTCGTGCCGCCCTCGGCGAAGGCTTCGGGGACGGCTAGCGCGAGGATCTCGGTCAGCGCCCGCACGAGGCCCTGCACCGATCCTCCGCGCGAGAGATCGATCGACGGATACCGGTCCGGCGTAAACACGTCACCTGTCACGATCACATCCGACCGTCGCATGAACACCAGACTGTCGCCATCGCTGTGACCCTCGTGATGCGACAGCACGATCGCTTCACCGTTGAAGAAGTCCATCGTCGGCTGGAAGTATTCCGTCGTCGGCAGGCTCGCGGCTGGCGGTTCGGGCACCGTTTTTGACATGCGGCCGAGCACGTTCGTGTGTGCGATGATCGCCGGTCTGCCGAGTGTGGCGCCCAGACCCGTCAAGGCACCCATCGGCGCACCGCGGACGTCTCGCCCGACGATCGCCGACACCAGCGCGGCGTTTCCCGCGACATGATCGGCGTCGGCGTTGGTGTTCACGATGTAGCGGATCGGCTTGTCTGTCAGCTTGCGAATCTCGGCCATCACCGCCGGAACGGCCTCGATGGGCGGCGCGTCCACGAGCACGACGCCGTTCTTGCCGATCTGCACCGTGACGTTGGTGCCCGACACGGTCAGCATCGACACGGCACCCTGCACCGGCAGCACAATCACCGCGGGTTTCTGCGCGCGCAGACCCGCGACACAGACGGCTGCCACGATCGACGTCACGGCGGCGCGTGTGAGCGTCCTCATTTCAAATTGCATCCGCCTTCGGCATTGAAGCACTGGCAATAGCGTCCGCAGCGATCGAGCGTGGACCACGTCTGCGGCAGCTTCGACCGGTACTCCGGATACATCGTCTCGGCGCCGCCGCGAGTCGCGTCGAACGGGAGGCCGTACCACGTCGAGAACTCTTTCAAGTACGGATTCGTGCCGGGCAGATAGTGCGGGACCACATCGTCGCCGAGCGGAAGTTCCGCTGCGTACTCGCACCAGTTCGACCCCATCGTCTGTCCTGGATCGAGCGCCCACGTCTGACTGCGTATGAGACGCTCGGTCAGAAACGCCGGATCGTCGATCACCGTCACCACGGTCAGGAACTCGCCATGCCGCACCCAATGCTCGGTCAGCGTGCGGCGATCGCTCGCCGGCACACCATTCCGGCGGATGTAATACGCCTTCAGATGAGTCGTCTTGATGGTGAGCATGTTGCCTTCGTACACACCGGTCGAGAAGCCGGACCACGTGTGCGGCGCCGTTTCAGGAGGATGCGGGCGGCCGTCCAGATAGATCGTCCGTTCGGCGTCGTGGAAACCGATACGCGTATGAAAGGCGAGGATTCGCTGCTTCAGCGGATCGATCTCGGCGGTGATTCGCATGTTCGCGAGTCCGCGCATACCGTAGTCGGCGGCGTGCTGGCGGCACTGATACTCGCTGACAGCGGAGATGCGATCGGCGTCATAGCTGTCGGCACGTAGCCGCGCCGCGTCGTTGATCGGCAGGCCAAGGTAGTCGCCGAGTTCCGGTCCAGGCAGCCGCTCAGGACCGTCCTCGTGATAGATGGGCGCCCACTGACCAGAGAAATCGATTTCCTGCGCGATGACAGGCGCGGCTGATAGTGCCACCGTCACCGCGACAAGCCACAGCCGTGTTCCCGCACTCGTCATGGCGCGTGAAGCATACCCCTCGTATCGCCGAGCGGCAATGTCGTGCTCCGGAGGGCGACGGCACCTGGCATTCTTGTTGCCTCGAACTCTGCCCAGCAGGTCGCCATGGATCGGAGCAACTGGGTTCGAGTCGTCGCGCTACTCATCGTTTGCGGGCTGATCGCGGCCCTGTGGAGTTGGCTACCCAATACGGAGTGGGACATACAGGCAATCTCCGCGTGGATGGCACCCCACCGCCGAGTGTGGTACGCGCTCCCGCTGGTGGTGGTGGCCTTCGTCGGTCTCACACCGGTGCCCGTAGTACTGCTCATCGCCGCGACAGGCATCGCATTTGGTCCGGTGCTCGGTCCGATCTACGCCATGGCCGGATGTCTCGCCAGCGGCTCCGTTGGCTTTGGCATCGGACGCTGGATGGGTCAGCGACGCGTTGAAGCGCTCGGCGGCGAGCGCGTCGCTCGCGTCGGGCGCACGTTGAAGCGAAATGGCACCCTCGCCGTCTTCTTCTTGCGCAAGATCCCGTTCCCGTTTGTCCTCGCCAACATCATCGTCGGTGCATCGACGGTCAGCTATCGCGACTTCCTGCTCGGCACGGTCCTGGGAATGGCAGGACTCGTCATCGGCCTGGCCGGTTTCGGCTATCAGCTGACGATGGTGATTCGTAGTCCGTCGCCAGCCACGGTAGCCGGTGCCATCTTGATTGTGAGCATCCCGCTGACGCTGGCGTGGCTGATCAACCGCTCGCTGCGAGCCAGGTCCGCTGCATGAGCAGTTCGGCGCGACGGGCATCGCAGGATTCTGCGTTGCCCGCGCCGATCATTCAGCCAGGGCGGAACTGTTGGCGCAGCGACCGCGCGCATCAGTTCTACTGCGTACAGGATGCGGCTGACTATTTCAGGCTCGTGCGCGAGGCATTGCTCGCGGCGCGTCACACTGTCTTCATTCTTGGCTGGGACATCTTCGCAAGCGTCGATCTGACGCCGGCCGGTCCACAAGGACCGGCCGGACCGGACGCACCAACGCGCCTCGACGAACTGCTTTCGTACGTCGCGAAGCGACGCCCGCAGTTACGCTGCTACATCCTGATCTGGGACTACGCGGCGCTCTACACGCTCGAGCGCGATCCATGGTCGCGCTGGAAGCTCGGGTGGCGAACGCATCGCCACGTGCACTTCGGGTTCGACGACCATCATCCGGTCGGCGGCTCGCACCATCAAAAAATCGTCGTGGTTGATGACCAGCTCGCCTTCTGTGGCGGCATCGATCTCACCAGCCACCGATGGGACACTGCGGCCCATCGGGTGAACGAGCCCGCGCGGACATCGTTTGGTGGAGAGCCCTACGGCCCCTATCACGAGGTTCAAGCGATGGTCTCTGGTCCCGTCGCGGCGAGCCTCGGCACGCTGGCGCGCGACCGGTGGAAAGCGCTTGGCGAGGACAAATTGCCGCCGGTCAGACCGGCGACGACGGATTTGTGGCCGCGCGACGTCACTCCGGATCTCGCTGACGTCGATGTCGCCGTCGTAAGAACAGTTCCTGGATCTGACGCGAACCCACCAGTTCGCGAATCTGAAGCGCTGTTCCTGGACTCGATCGCGGCCGCGAAGCAGTCGATCTACATCGAGAGCCAGTACTTCACCAACGATGTGCTCGCTGAGGCGCTCGCAGCACGGCTTCGGGAACCAAGGGGTCCCGAAGTCGTGATCGTCTCGCCGTCGGAATGCCACGGCTGGCTGGAACAGAACACCATGGGCGCCTTCCGCTACGAGGTGTTCCGCCTGCTGATCGCCGCTGACGCACACAAGCGGCTGCGCCTGGTCTACCCGGCAGCGTCGCGAGCGGCGAACGTGCCGACGTTCGTGCACTCGAAGGTGATGACGGTTGACGACACGCTCGTGCGGATCGGCTCCGCGAATTTCTCCCGCCGGTCGATGGGCGTAGACACGGAGTGCGACCTGGCTGTGGACGCGCAGGGCGATCGAGAGACGCGCGAGGGCATTCGCCGAATTCGCGATCGCCTGCTTGCCGAGCATCTGGGCCTGACGAGCGACGCAGTGACGCACGGCATCGAGCGCGCTGGATCGCTTCGCGCCTTCATCGATTCGCGACAGCAGGCCGACCACACGCTCGTCCTCATCGATCTGCCACCGGTCGAAGAGACATCGGCGTCCGAAGCGGCGCGGCTGCTCGCCGACCCCGGCGAGCCGGTGGCCTTCGGGTCAGCGATCGAACAATTGGTGCCGCCGGCTGACGCGACGACCGGACGTCACCCGCTTCCCATTCTCAGCGGTCGGATGATCGTGCTGGTGATTGCACTCGCCTGCTTGTCGTCGGCGGTGATCTGGCGGCCTGAGTTCCAGACCGTTCAACACGCGCTCGAGGCCACTCCATCTCTGAGAGGCATCGTGTGGATCGTCGCAGGCGCCGTCGCGTTCGCGGGTGTGCTTTTTGTCCCGCTCGAGTTGCTGGCGATCGCGGCCGGCGCATTGCTCGGCCTTCCTCGCGGTGCGGTCGTGGCACTGCTTGGCTCGCTCGCGGCGTCAGGCATCGGTTACCTCGTCGGTCGCGCGATCGGACCCGCAGGACTGCCGCGCTGGATGAGCCGGCAATCCTATCGCTCGGCGCGGCAGCTCGGTGCGCGGGGCGTCATGGGCGTGCTGGTCCTGCGACTCGCGTCAGTCGCCACGTCGGCGTCAATCGATCTTCTGTGCGGCGCCGGGCACGTGCCCTTTGCGACCTACATGACCGGAACGCTGCTCGCGTTCGTCCCGGGGGTGGCCGCTCTGGGCGCCCTCGGCACACTCCTCCGTCGGACGATCCTCGAACCGACGACCTCGCATGTCCTCGCCACCATCGGTGCCGCCATCCTGCTCACTGCAGCGGCCGCCGCGCTTCGCACACTGCTCCTGATTCGTCAGTTCGCGCCGTCGGTTTCACATCAGCGTGCGCGGGCGGAGTTTGGCTAGTGCGCGTCGCAACCTACAACGTGCATTCGTGCGTCGGCACGGATGGACGACACGACCCCGATCGCGTGGCCCGAGTCATCACCGAACTCGACGCCGACATTGTGGCCTTACAAGAATTTACCTATCCGGCCAGTGTGGCGCTCGAGACGCGCAGCCCGGTCACGCTGACCACGCTCGACAGCTACACATGCGCGTTGGGGCCGACGCGCCAGAACGTGACACAGTGCTTCGGCAACGCGCTGTTCACACGGCATCCGATCGTTGACATCCACCGCATCGACCTGTCGATGGAACGCCGCGAGCCGCGCGGCGCGATTGCCGCGACGGTGGACGTCAGTGGCAGTCCCGTGCACATACTCGCGGCGCATCTCGGACTGCGGGTACACGAACGGCGATTTCAAGTCCGGCAGATCGTGGACTATCTCGACTCGGTCCGGAACGCGCTCGTCGTCGTCCTCGGCGACTTCAACGACTGGCTGCCCGGTCGCTCCGTGGTGCACGTCCTCGATCGACGCCTCGGCCGCCAGCCGCGTCCGGCCTCGTTTCCGGTCTCGTGGCCGGTCGTCGCGCTCGATCGCATCTGGGTCCATCCGACGGCTGCACTGCGTCGAATCTTCACGCACACCACTCGTACCGCTCGCGCGGCGTCCGATCACTTTCCTGTCGTAGCGGAAATCGAAGCCGAGGCGTAGAATCCCGTCGCCATAGCAGGACGTCAGGTGAATAACCGCACTGCGCTGCAGGGTGACTATGCGTTCACCCTTACGTTCTCGGCACCGCGCAGCCCCGGCACGTCTCGGGAGGCTTCGTCGCCCGGCGATCCTCCTGACTTTTTCACAGCACTGCAGGAGCAGCTCGGATTGAAGCTCCAACCCGAGAAGACGGTGTGCCCGTCTTGGTGATCGATCGAATCGAACGACCCACTGAGAACTAACGTCCAGCGTCGCGTGTGATCGCCAGCAGCACCACACCAAGCACCGCGCGTGTACTACCAATCGCCAGCAAACCGGACAGCGTCATGGCTGCCGTGAGAATCAACGCTTCCATGATCCGTGGACAGTGCAAGACGCCCGCCTTCTCGTCATCGAACCGCTCAGCCGCCGCGACCTCGAGCGCAGGCTGAGACGTCCGATGCACAGACCGTCCGATCGCTTACCCATGTTGAGCGGCTCGCTGAGATGGCCCGCCGCTGCGGAAGAGCGCGCCGCGCGAGTCGCGCGATTTCATTCGAGTTTCGCCGATCTTCGAGAGTGGTACCGCGCTTGCTCCCTCACAGGGCAGCCGCGCTCGTGACCCGTTCTTGGGACGCGACAAACATCCCCACCTCACATCGGCGGGAGGCGCAGTGTGCCTCCCGACACGTCCCACACAGACGCGCGTCTCGGTCGAAGCGATCGAGACGCGTTCGTCTGACTCGTAGGGCCCGTCCTTGCGGACGCGCCGTGGTACTAGACGACGGCGGCCTTCTTCTCGTGCGCGCAGATCGCCTGGAGCGTTTCGAGGAATTCCTGCGCCGGCACGCTGTCTGGCAACGTCGGTGACGCGTTGATCGCGAGATCGTTGATCGACAGAATGCCGGCCAGCCGCTGCTGCTGATCGACAACTGGCAAACGCCGCACGCGATGCTTTCGCATCGTCCGCATGGCGACCCGCACATCGTCATCCGCCTTGACCGCGTGAATCCCATGGTCGGTGGGAATCACGTCGCTCGCGCGGATGTCAGCTGGGGGCTTTGACCGCGTGGCGGAAGCGATACAAATGTCACGGTCGGTGATCATCCCGATCACTTTGCGCTCTTCATTGACGACGGGCACCGCGCCGCAATCGCCTTCCCACATCAACTTGGCGACGACGGCGAGGTCGGTATCGGGACCGACACTTCTCACATTGGAGGTCTGTAGCTCCCTGACTGTCATGGTCTCGTCCTTTCTGGTCGCGTACTGAGCAGAAAAGGAGATCGGATGCGCCATCCGTGCCAACCCGCATCTCAGCCTCGCCGCTCTTCAGCCGTAGCGGGCCAGACCTCGGCGATCAGATCGAAATGCCCTTCGAAGACCAGCTCGGTGCGTCCGGTGCGCCAGCCTTGCTTGAGGTCGCGAATCACCGGCGAGGAGTCCACACGATAGCGGCGAACGACTGCCGCCGGCGCCGGTCCTTTGCCGAGCAGCGACGACAGTAGCGCCCACTGCTCCGTCGGCGATTCGGGCAGGAGAAATGGTGTCGGTTTGACGGTGACGCGCGCCACCGTGCGGCCGGCGTCATCCGAATCCTCGTAATCAAGGACGTGCAGGCCCGCCTCAGAACTGAGGAGTCGTGCCGCGCCAAAGCCCGAGACGACCAACACGTTGAGCCTCGACTCGGGATTGCTGACCTCGATGACCTGCATGCCGCGGCGCGCCGCCCATTTGCGATACATCTCGAGCAGCCGCTCGCACCAGCGTGTCGAGACCTCGGCGTTCCGCGTCTGGTCGAGCACCGGCTGAACGGCGAGCGCGACTTCGACCGGCGCGTCCGTCATCGCGTCCTCGATTCCGTGATTCACGAGAAACAGCTGTGACGCAAGACGCACGATGAGATCCCGTGAGTAGCGGCCCGACGCGTTTGCCGATCGCTCCAGGCGCGTCGCCAGACCTCGAGCGGTACCGGCCGCTGCCTTCACCCGATCCATGACTTCGAATCGCGACAGGATCGCCACGCGATTGGCGTGGCCCCAGAAGTCGGGCCGCTGCATCTGGGCAGCGAGCTCGGCTTCGACGGCCGTCCACCGCTCGTCGCTCAGCCGCTTTTCGAGGCGCAGCAGTTCGGCCAGCAACGCCGCACGCTCGGGCGGTGCGCCGGTGGGCTGCAGCATCATGCGCGCAAGTGTCAGAGCTGAATCGACGGTGACGCCGGGCTCGACGTCGAAACGGGGCGCCGCGCTGGCCGGCGAGTCGGGATCCACGAACTCCACCTGCAGCGCGCGGCCATCGCTGCGCACGAAGAGAAACTGATCGCCTTCCGGGAAACGATGTTCGACCAGCGTCGCCGCGAGCGGCGCCAGCAGATGCTGGTCGATGGCTCGCTTGAGCGGCCGTGCGCCCATCGCCGGCGAGAAGCCCTTGTCGAGCAGGAATTCGAGCGCCGACGACTCCCACTCCACCGCCCACTCACGATGACGCAGCCCGCGCCGCTGCAGCACGTGCGACAGCTCCTTGGCGACGATGCTTCGCATGTGTTCGCGGCTGAGCGGCCGGAAGACGATGATGCGATCGATGCGGTTGACGAACTCGGGACGGAAGCTCGTATGAATCGCTTTCGTCACGATCTGCGGCGAGAGAGCCGCGGCCACATGCGCCACAAAACCCGACCCGGTGTCGTGGCGGATCGTGCTCCCGAGATTGGACGTCAGGATGATGATGCAGTGACGGAAGTCAACGGTGTGACCCTTGGCGTCAGTGAGACGGCCGTCATCGAAGACCTGCAGGAAGAGATCCCACGCGTTGGCGTGCGCCTTCTCGAATTCGTCGAGCAGTACCACGGAGAAGGGCTGCTTGCGCACGCGATCGGTCAGCGCGTTCGACTCGTCAGGGTCAGGGTCGCCGACGATCTTGCGCATCGACTCGACGCTCTGAAACTCGCTCATGTCGAGGCGGATGAGACGATCGGGCGAGCCGAACAGAAATTCGGCGAGCGTCTTGGCGAGCTCGGTCTTGCCGGTTCCGGTGGGGCCGGCAAACAGGAACACCGCGACCGGTCTGCTGGAATCGGTGAGCCCGGCCTTCAGCATCGCCACCCGATCGACCACCGCGTCAACCGCCTCGTCCTGGCCGATGACGCGCGTGCTGAAGAAGCGCCGCAACTCGGCGAGGTCCACGCGCTCGCGATCGTCGAGCACCTGCTGCGGCATACCCGTGAGTTGTGACATCGTCGCCAGCACGTCCTGGCGTCTCACACGCGTCGCATCCTGCGCGACGGCGCGTTGCACCGACAGCTTCAGCAGATCGAGCACCGCTCCGGGCATCTGTCCCGAGCTGAGGTAGTGGCGTGCGAGATGGGTGATCGTCTCGAGCCCTTCCGGCTCGACCGTCACTTCGAGATGCTCACGGACGCGAGCGGCGACGTTGTCAACGAGACGAGCGGTTTCGGCGTCGCTCAGTTGACGAAGACGCAGAAGTTCGAGCGCCGTCCGCACGGCCGGCCGCTGCTGCATCACTTTCGTCAGCCCCGACGGGGTGATCTCGCTGAGCAGGACGACCCGACCCGTGGCGATGGCCGGGAGCACCTGATCGAGAATGCTCGCGGTCTGCCCCTGATGCATGCCGCTCGTGGCGAGCTGCAGGAAGTCGGGCGCATGCCAGAGGACCCGTTTGTCGGCGGCGAGCTCGATCGGCAAGCGGCGTAACCGTTCCTCGAGCTGTCCGATGTAGGTCTGCCCCGCCTGCAGATGCGCGCCGCCGGCTTCAAACAGCGTCCAGCCATTCGCCTTGGCTCGCATCGCCAACAGCGTCACGAAGCTCGTCTTCCCACTGCGCGGCTCGCCGACGACGAGCAGCGAGCGCGGCGGCTGCTGCAGAATGCAGACGTCGCCTCGCGTCAGCTGATCGCGAATGCCGTCGTGCTCGACGAGCAACTGCAGGTCGGCGTCCTCCTCGACAAATCGTCCAAACGTCTGGAGGTACTCGCGATCCAGCGTCGTCTTGCGGAACGTCGTCATCACGTCCAGCAGCTGGCGCGCCACAGGGTTGTCGATCTTCCGCAGCAGACTCTCGGCGGTGTTCACCTCGACGGCGGTGGCGCGTCCGAGACCGTCGCCGAACGACGGCTCGTCGCCCTTCTCAGCACGCGCCGTGAAGTGCTCGCCGAGCAAGCCGGGAATGAACGGATGGTCGATCCACCACTCGGACGATTGCAGGACGAGCGCACCAATCGGCGGCCGCTCGTCGAGCATTTCGAAATATTGAAGGACGAAGTACATCGGCCATGGCCGGCAGTGGCGGAAGCCGGACAGGACGACCGGCAACGCATCGACGTGATCGGCACGTGACGGCAACGCCGCGCACGCCGCGGTCGCCAACGGCCAGTTCGCACCCACCACGTAGTCGGTGACGAGCTTGAGCGGCACGCTCTCAGACTGGAAGATGGCCAACGCTTCGCGGAACGACGGGTTCTCGAGCAGGTCGCGCGGGTGCGCGCTGGACTCGGCAATTGCCGCGACGGGATCGCTGAGCTGCTGGAGACGGTGGCTGGGTGCGGTTGAGTCTGCCTGCGGCGCAGCAGGAGCCTCCGCCGACCGGGCCGTAAAGATGACGCGGGCCCGTCGCCACAGCAAGGTGACCGCCACCCCGACCACGAAGGCAAAGAGGATCTCGACGACCGGCACGGCGCTGGTTATTTTAGGCGCACTGCGGACCGACGAAGTTGCAGGACCGAAAACGCAATCCGACAGGACAGTCGGGCGCCTCAACCAATCGCAGGAGATGTGCTACTTTAGCCGGCGTTTTGAGGCGTTCCACGACGTTCGCCTTGGCGCTTGCGCTCAGCTGCGCAGCAACCACGACCGGCACTGCAGAAACTCGCCGCGTGGTCGTTCGTGTTTACGAGACCGGCATCAGCGATCTCTCGATGCGAACGGCCGCGATCCAGACAGCCTCGTCGATCGTCGAGACGGCCGGCGTTGCCATCGAGTGGTACGACTGCACCGAGAACGGCCGCCGCGCGGTGTGTCAGGATGCGCGCCGCTCGGGCAACTTCATCGCCCGCATCATGCCGGCGCTCGCTCCCGGAGGCGCGGTGCGCAAACGGTCTGTCGAAGCGCTCGACTCTTCAGGTGACGCGGAGCCTCCGCTCGGATTCGCCGTCGTCGATCCCGATACGCGTACGGGAAAGATGGCGACGGTCTTTCACGATCAGATCGACGCCGTTGCGCGGCGCACCGGAGTTGCCCGCAGCGAACTCCTGGGCCGCGCTCTCGCCCACGAAGTCGGCCACCTGCTGCTCGGCGTGCGCGGGCACAGCCGCACCGGCATCATGCGCGCGGTGTGGACCGACGACGAATTGACTCGCGACCGCGCCGAGGACTGGTTGTTTGCCGCCGGCGACGTCCAGCGGCTCCAACAAACGGTCATTGAGCCTTGATCCGGTAGGTCCCGTCGTCCTGCCGCTCGCGAAATGCGGTGTGGCAGTTCTGACACGTTCGATTCAAGGCGTCCGCTGACGACTTCACCAGCTCCCAGTTTCCGGATGCCAACGCGGTCTCAATCGATCCGATGTGTGTGCGTGCCTCACGCGCCTGCGCGACCGCTGCGTGGCGAAGATCGCCCAGGACCGCTTCGGCTCGAGCGAATGCCGGTGCCAGGGCCGCCAGGTTCGTCTTGACCTCTTCCGCCTTCGACTCCATCGCAGCGGCGCGAAGTGTGGTGAATGCCGGCGAGATGGTCTTCATTGCCGCGGTCAACGCCACATCAGCGGGCGTTGCCGGCGGAATTGGCTTCTTCGCGAGCTCCACGTAGGTCGAGTTGAGCACCGACGACGCCACGAGCACGGGCTGTCCCATGTACTTCGCGCCGATGTCGTCTGGCAGATCGAGGACGTAATCCGGCGCGACGCGTGCGAGCGCGGCTGGCGCGAGCTTCACGACCTGGCCTCTGACCATGAAGTACTTCTTCTGCTCGAGAGACGACGTGAGATACGGCGCGATGATCAGGAGCGGTTTGCCAACGGCCTTGACTTCCTTGGCGCTCGACATTCGCTGCTGGTCCATCAGGAAGGTCGTCTTCGACACCATCCGCTCGACGCCGGCAGTGATGGTGACCTGCTTGCCAACATAGGTGTCAGGGGCGTCAACGATCGTGTTCGTCGCGACCGGCGCACCGAAGCTCGAGTTGTCGTTGCCGCGGCGGCGCTGTGCGTTGACGCCGGTGCTGAGCACCACGGCAATCGCCGTCAGCATGACGAGCGTCACGCGGATGATCGATGTGGATGTGTCCTGCATGATCGTCATTTCGATTGCCGCTGGATTTGCTCGAGAATCTCCTGGCGCTTCTTCGCCTGCTCGATCAACCGCTGCTGCACTTCGGACGGATTGTCGGCGTCGAGCTCGGTCTCGTCGGCCAGTTCGGTCCGCAGCGCACCGGCGAGGTTGGCGCTTGTGTCGCTGGTGTCCAGCCCCCGTGCCGTCATCAGCTCACGCAGCAACTGCGCGGTGTGCTTGTTCATCATCACGCGGGCGTTGTAGTAGACGCCGTCGGCGATCGTCAGCGGCAGCCAACCGCGGTTGTTGCGAACATCGAGCTTCGCGCCGGCGTTGACGAGATGCATCACGGCTTCGTTCGAGCCGCGCCACGCCGGACCGTGCAGCGCCGTTTCGCCGTTTTTGTCCACGTCGTTCACCGGCGCGCCGAGGTCCAGCAGGATCCTGACCGCGTCTGCAGACTCCTCGGGCAGGCCCGGGCTCTCGCCCTGCGAGTAGACGCCGACGCCCGCAGCCGCCATGAGCGGTGAGTCGCCATCAACGTTGCCGATGAACGGATCCGCACCGAGCTCGAGCAGCACTTCCATGAGCGGCACGTCCACGGACTTGGCGGCGAGGAAGAGCGGGGTTGCGCCGAACCGGTTGAGGCTGTTGCGTCCCTCCATGTCCGAGTTCGGTTCTCGTGTCTGTCGGGCATTAACGTCTGCGCCGTGCTCGGCGAGAGCGCGCGCCAGCGCCAGACTGCTGACGTTGCCGTTGGGCCGTTGACCGGGATTGTTCTGACCACGCTGCGGCCGCCGCGACCACGCAATCTGGTGCAGTGCGGTCCAACCCTGGCCCGCAGCATTGGGATCGATACCGTGCTTCAGGAGCGCCGCTGCCGCCTCGAAGTTGTTGCCCTGCACGGCAGTCACGAGCGCACTGGTGCCATCCGGGAGCGTTTCATTGATCCGCGCGCCGCCGGTCACGAGCGCGTCGATCGTGGCGATCTGTCCCTGCCGCGCCGCAAACAGCAGCGGCGTCCAGCCGAAGATCGAGCGGGCGTTCACGTTGGCGCCGGCCTCGATGAGGATCTTGGTGACCTCGGCGTTGCCTTCGTGCGCGGCCCACATCAGCGCTGTCTGCTGCTTCCACTTCTCCGCCGCGTTGACCGCGGCGCCGCGCGCCAGGAGCAGCCGCACCGCTTCGGCTTTACCGGTGCGCGCCGCTGTCATGAGCGGCGTCTCTCCTTCCGCCAGCGCGACATTTGGATCGGCACCAGCGTTCAGCAGCAGCTCGATCATCGCGGCGTTGCCGTTGACCGCGGCCGAATACATTGGCGTGACGCCGTAGCGATTGGCAGCCTTGACGTTGGCACCCGCGCGCACCAGCGCCTGTGCCATCGGCAGGTTGTCGTGATCAGTCGCCCAGTGCAGCGCCGTCGTGCCGTCCTTGCTCGCCACGTTCGCGGCTTTCGGCTGCTTCAGGAATGTCCGTACGGCTTCGACGTTGCCGGCCTTGGCGGCGTCTACGATCGTGGCAGGCTTTGCCGCGCCGAAGCCTTCGGCGGAGGCTGGGCCCGCGGCGCGCACTGCAGTCGCGAGTACACCAACGGATAACAGAGCGCTCAAGAGAACAATTCGTGATGTCATGTCGATGTCCCTGTGAGGGCGACGCATGCGTCGCCCCTACGTCTGCAAATCGATCGCGCCTGCACTGTCGCCAAAGCTGTCTATTGGCACACCCGAATGGTTGGCGATGCCGACGAGGAGATTCGACAGCGGCGTGCCCATCTTCATGGCCATGTGCTGATTGCCCTTGAAGCCGCCGGCGCCGCCAACCAGCGCGATGGGCACGTCCATGTGCGAGTGGATGTTGCCGTCGCTCATGCCGCCGCCGATCATCAGCAACGAGTGGTCGAGCAGGCTGCCGTCACCGTCCGGCGTGCTTCGCATCTTCTCGACCAGGGACGCGAAGAGACCGACATGCCAGGTGCACAGCTTCGTGTACTTCGCGAGGTTGTCGGGCACGTTGCCATGATGCGACATCGAGTGGTGCGACTCGTTCAAGCCAATCTCCGGATACATCCGCGCCCGCTGCTCGGCGCCATACATGAACGTCGTCACCCGGGTGATATCAGCCTGGAAGGCCAGATGCTGGAGGTCGAACATCAGCTCGGCGTGATCGTCGAATCGCTCTGGCACGCCGATGCCGGGCCGTTCGTATTCAGCCGACGGCGACTCCGCATTCTTCGCCTCGGTCTGCTGAATGCGTCGCTCGACCTCGCGAAGGACGTCGAGGTAATCGGACACCGTCGAGCGATCGGACGCGCCCAGCTTCGATTGCAGCCCGTGCATCTCCTGGATCGCCGAGTCGAGAATGCTCTTCTTGGTCCGCGCTGCGGCACGCTGCTGTTCCGACGAGCCGCCGTCCCCGAACAGCTGCTCGAACACGAGACGCGGACTGCTCTGCGTCGGCAACGGGGTCGTCGGTGACGCCCACGACAGCGTCGTGCCATACGCGCAGCTGTAGCCGGTGTCGCATCCGCCCGTCACGGAGTTCGGCAGTATGGCCAGCTCCAGCGACGGCAGCGGCGTGTCTTTCTTGTACTGCGATGCGATGACCTGATCGACCGACGTGCCGGCGCGCAGATCCGAACCCTCGGTGCGTTTGATGTGCGTGCCGGTGAGCCACGAGCCCGTGCTGCGGGTGTGATCACCGTTGCCGTCGCCGAGGCTCTCGGCGGCGCGATTGTGCAAGCCACTGACGACGCGCACCTGTTTCCGGTACGGTTCGAGCGAACTGAGAATCGGCGAGAACTCGAAATCCGCGCCGACGGTCTGCGGCTTCCAGTAGTTGACCCCGGTGTGATTCATCGCCACGCCGTTCGGCATGTAGAAGAACCCGTAGCGCTGCGCCGGCTTCGCCGTCACCGCCTTCATGGCCGGCACCATCGCGTCGAGATACGGCAGCGCGAGCGACACGCCGAGGCCGCGCAGCACGGTGCGCCGTGACAGCGCCTTCTTGGTGATGATCATGAATCGGATCTCCTCATCTGGAATGGAGCACTCTTGACGATGCCGAGAACGATCGACGAGAAGCGGTAGTTCTGGGGCGCCGCGTCGCGCAGGATGGCGCGGACGGCGGGCGCATCGTAGTACTCGACGCCTCGGCCGAGCGCATAAGTCATCAGTGTCTTCGTGACGTTGACGTTCACCTGCGTCGAGCGGGCCATCAGTACCTTGCGCAGGCCGGGCAAACCGTCGATCTGTGAACCGTCGGCGTAGTCGCCGGAGTTGTCGATCGGCTCGTAGTTCTCGTCGAACTGCCGGTACTTGCCGACCGCGTCGAAGCTCTCGAGTGCGAACCCGATCGGGTCCATGAGCTTGTGGCAGGAGGCGCAGATCGCTCCGGCGCGGTGCTGCTCGAGGCGTGCACGCAGCGTGCGGACCTTAGTGACCTTCTCGCCGTTCTCCTGCAGCGACGGCACATCCGGCGGCGGCTCGGGCGGCGGGGCGCCGAGAATCGTTTGCAGCACCCACTTGCCTCGCACGACCGGCGATGTCCGGTTGGGCAGAGACGTGACCGTGAGAATCGCGCCCTTGCCGAGCAGGCCGCGGCGCGGGCTGTCGGCGGCGAGCGTCACGCGCTGAAAATTGAGGCCCTTTACATTCGGGATGCCGTAATGCCGAGCCAGCCGCTCGTTGACGAACGTGTAATTGGCGTCAAGCAGATCCATCAGCGGCCGATCCTCGCGGACGATGCTGTCGAAGAAGAGCTCAGCCTCCTTCTGAAACGCCAGCGCCAGCGTGTCGCCGTAGTCCGGATAGAGAAACGGATCCGGCACGATGTCCTTGAGCCGCCGCAGCGACAGCCACTGTCCGGCGAAGTTGCTGGTGAAGGCCTGCGACCGTGGATCGGCGAGCATGCGCCTGGTCTGCTGCGCCAGGATCGCCGGTTCGTGCAACTTGTTCTTCTCGGCCAGGTCGAGCAGCTCGTCGTCCGGGATGCTGCTCCACAGGAAGAAGGACAGCCGCGACGCGAGGCTCAGATCGCTTACGCGATAGATGCTCGACTTCGACGGGGTCCGGCTAAAGCCGGACACGACAGGTGACTCGAACTCGGTCCGGAACAGGAACGACGGACTGACCAGAATGCGCTGCAGCGCCAGCTCGATACCGCTCTCGAACGTGCCCGCGGCGCGGCCGTCGCTGTAGAAATCGAACAGCACCTTCAGGTCGGCATCGGTGGCGGGCCGTCGATACGCGCGCCTTGCCAGCTTCGACAGGATCGTCTTCGCACAGGGCGCTTCGTCCGCCGGTTTGACAGGTGTGCAAACGAAGACGCGGCGATACGTCGGTGACGAGGTGGCGCCGCCCGGATTGATCGGCCCGAGGATCTCCATCTCGCGGAGCGCGGCGCCTTCACGCGTCTCGCGATTGTCGGTCGGGCCGCGACCGATGTAGGGCTTGAGAAACGGCTTGCGAAAGCCTTCCGAGACCGCGTTGGTCTTCATCAGGAAGGTGGCGCGAATTTCGTGCAGGCCGGCCCTGATCGGCACCCGAATCACCCAGTCGTCGTCGAGCTTCCGCCGTGCCAGCGCGGCTTCGTCAGGGATCGGATCGCCGTTGGCGTCAACGGCGCGCGGGCGGCGCTCGGGGCCGGTGCCAGGCGCTCTCGCCACCTGCCGCTCGATATTCAGATCTTCGCCAGGAGTGGCCGCCAGCGTGAACAGGTGCACACGCTCGCCGTCCACGCTGATCTCGAGGTTCTGTTCCCCGATGAAGTGCGGGATGTCCGAGTCGATCCCGCGCCCCACCCGGACCTTGATGTCGTACTCACCGTCCCGCGGCGCGAGGTAGTCCACCCGTGTCCCTCCGCGAGTGCCCACCGGCATCCCCTCGAGTCGCACATCCTGATCGAGCTGGTCGGGCACGCGATAGAGGTCGCCGTTTGGCGGAGCGGGTGTCCCGAGGGCCAGGCGCGAGATTTTCTGCGCGGCTGTGAGGTAGCGCTCGGCGAGGAGCGGCGAGAGCTTCAGGACGCCGGCAATGTTGTCGAAGCCGTAGCTGATCTCGTCGGTCGGCAGCCAGTTCGAGGCATCCACGTCAACGCCGAGCAGATCACGCACCGCATTCTGATACTCGGCACGGTTCAAACGATGGAGCGGCTCGGTGCGGCCTGGATTGGGAGCGGCCGCTGCCGCACGATCCAGCGCGGCTTCGAGCGACGAGGTGAATTCGTCGATGACCGTTTGCGCCGGCCTTCGCACACCTGATGGCGGCATCAGGCCGGCGCGAAGCTTGACGACGACCTTCTCCCATTCGGCAGCATGCGCGCCGACATTCGCGACGTCGAGCGTATCGAGCGCGAGCCCGCCGGTCTTCAGCCGCTGGTTGTGGCAGGTCGCGCAGTACGTATCGACGAACGCCTTGCCTGAGATGGATGGCTCGCCATGCGATGCGATCGGCACCGGCGTTTGAGAGGAGATGTCGGCCACCGACGAGGCGAGCAAGGCGGAACAGGTGAGGACGGCATGAACCCAACGTATGTGCATCGACTCCGGCTCCTCGCACGGAGGCAAAGCAATCGCGGTTCCATCGTGGCTCGCGCGGCGCCCGCCTCGTGCGGTCAGCGAGTTTGTCCGCATGAACACGTGTGATTCTTCATTCGCGCCGATCGACGCGGTACTCGAACGCCGCTCTCGACAGCACGCACTCTTGTCGGAATGAGATCGCAGGGGTGGTCAAGAATGTCGGAACCGAGTAAAGCGCTGGGCACGGAGGACGCGGAGGGCACGGAGAAGAGCGTGTAAACACAGAGGCCACAGAGAACACAGAGAAATTGATCTCTGTGATCCCTGTGGCCTCTGCGTTGAAGAACTCTGCGAGCTCTGTTTTCCCTGTGCCCTCAGTAACCCATCGCGTAGCAGTCGCGCCTTGCATCTGCGCCCGCGAGCCGGTTGCCAGTCGCGGGATCGATCATCACGCCCGTCGCGCAGCCCGAGATGCCGTACTGCCTCGTCTCGGTGACCTCGTGTCCGCGTGCCTTCAGCTCGTCAAACACCTTCTTCGGGATCGGCACCTCCACATTCATCCGGTTGAATCCCGCGCGATGCGGCCACACCGATCCGTAGAAGTGCATCGTCTGGAAGCGCGGCCAGGCGAACGCGGTGTGGAGGTTCGGATACCACTCGTCCCAGAACTCGACCACGTTGAGGAACGCCTGGAGGATGGTTTGTTCCTGGTTGTCGCCACCAGGCGTACCGAGCGCCATGAAGGGCTTGTCGTCTTTCAGGATCAGGCTCGGTGTCAGCGTGTAACGCGGTCGCGCGCGCGGGCGCAGCTGGTTGGCGCGCGTCTCGTCGAGCCAGAACTGCTCGCCACGAACGCTCATCGCAATGCCGGTGTCGGACAGGATGACCGCACCACCGATCCAGCCGCCGCTCGGCGTCGCGTCAAACATGTTGCCGTCTTTGTCGATGACCGACACATGTGTCGTGTCCTTCGGGATGCCGTTGGACGCAAGCAGCTCGACCATCGGAATATCGAGCAGCGCCTCGTCGGCGACTTCGTTCGCCTTCCAGAACGCCCACTGCTTCACGCTCGAGTCGAACGGCAGCGGATCGCCGGCGATGAACGACTTCGACGCGTGCTTGGGATCGATCATCGTCGCGCGCTGTTTGGCGTACTCCTTCGAGAGCAGCCCCTGGCCTGGCGTCTTCACGAACGCCTGGTCGCCATAGTAGGTGTCGCGGTCGGCATAGGAGAGCTTCATCGCCTCGATGACGGTGTGGATGTAATCGGCGCTGTCGTGGCCCATCGCGCGCAGGTCGAAGTTCTCGAGGATGTTCAGCGTCTGCAGCAGCTGCGGACCCTGGCTGTTGAAGCCCTGCTTGTAGATCGTGTAGCCCTTGTAGGTCGTCGAAGTCGGCTCCTCGACCTTGGCGTAGAACTCGGCGAAGTCGCTCAACTCGAACGGCGCGTTGTGCTCCTTCAGGAACTTCACCATCGTCTCGGCGATGTCGCCCTTGTAGAAGCGATCGCGCGCGGCGACAACGCCCTTCGCCCGGTTCTTCTTGCCCGCCTTCCGCTCGGCCTCGACCATCTTCTTCAGTGTGCTGGCCAGCGTCGGCAGCTTGATCGTCTCACCGGGCTTGTACATGGAGCCGTCGGCCTTCAGCCAGTAGCGCTGGTTGTCGGGCCAGGCCTTGAAGAACTCGAGATTGCCGCGAATCGAGTTGGCCGTGCGCGGCCGCATCGGGAAGCCGTTCTCCGCGTACTCAATCGCGCGCGCGGAGACCTGCTCGAACGTCATCGAGCCCCATTTCTCGAGCACGGTCAGCGCCGAGTGCAGCGCGCCCGGAATCACCGCGGGGTCGAGTCCTTCGCCATCGAGCGTCTTGTTCTTCGACTTGTACCATTCGAGTGACGCGCCTTTCGGCGCCCAGCCCTGACCGACCACAGACGTCACTTTCTTCTCGGTCATCGGATAGACGAGAACGAGCGCCTCGCCGCCGAGGCTGTAGAGATCCTGCTCGACGACTCCGCCGACAAGCAGCGCGGCGACACCGGCATCGAAGGCATTGCCGCCTTTCAGCAGGATCTCGAGCGCAGCGGCCGACGTCAGCGGATGTCCGGCAGACACGCCCGCCGAGGAGCCGATGATCGGCGGCCGGATCCCGCCGACGATCGGCTCGGGTGCGCCGGGCTTGGCTGGCGCAGCCGGGGCGCGTCGTCCTCCGCCGCCCGGCTCGTCCTGCGCGGCGACGTGGCCTGTCGTCACGGTGGCGATGAATGCGGCAACAGCAATAGCGAGCGCGAAGCTGATGACTGCACGTTTCATGGTTGCTCCTCTACCAGCCGACGCGGACCTGGAACTGCAGTGAGCGGGCAAAGCCGCCGACCTGCGTGATTTGCCCGAAGTTCGAGGTGCCGAAGGTCGAGATCGGTCCGATGAACAACGGGTCGTCGAAGAGATTCAGCACATCCACGCGCAGCGAAACCGTCCGTGCCCCCATCCGCTGCGTCTTGGAGATCGCCAGGTCGGTCGTGCGCTGGCCGGGTCCACGCCAGTCGGGATTCGTGCGCGGCACACTGCCGAACGTAAAGGCCGCCGCGTTGCTGAACGCGGCGGGATTGATCCAGCCCGTGACCGCTCGTTCCTCCTGGCTTCCGCTCGTCATCACCTCAACGCCGTCGACGAGGTTCGGGCGCTGCTGGCTGCCGAGCAGGTTGGAGTTGTTGCTCGACTGCGAGATGTTCAGCGGGAAGCCGGTCTGGTAGCGGCCGGCCACGGTGATCGTCCAGCCTCCGGCGAGGACGTCGCCAATACCGCTCGTGAGCCACTTGTGGCCCTCGCCGAACGGCAGCACGAACGTGGCGTTCACGTTCAGACGATGCGCGACGTCGAGCAGCGACACGCCATACTCCGCATCGAGATCGTAGTTGTTCAGGGCACCCAGTTGGCGATTCGAGAACGTGTTGCTCTCGCCGAACTGATTGTCCTCGAGACGGCTCCAGGTGTGGCTGATGTCGAGCGAATACCCGTTTGTCATCCGCTTGGTCCACCGCGTAACCAGCGCGTTGTAGCGGGCACTGGCCTGATTGCTGCGGTGCATCAGCACGTTGTCGAATTGCGGGAACGGCCGCAGCAGCTGGCCGCGGGTGATCGTCGCGGACCGGCTCAGATTGCCGAACGCCGCGTTGCCGAAGAACGGGTTCGGCACGGTCTGCTGCAATGCGGTGCCGAGCGCCTGATACTGCGGGTCGAGCTGGTTGATGTTGATCGTCGCGTCAACGGTACCGCCGATCGGAAGGCGTTCAGACCGGCTGCCCATATAACCGACGGCGATCGCCATCAGTCCCGGCAGCTCCCGCTGGAAGTCGAGCGAATACTGCTGCACGTAACCCGGCTTCGAGTCCTGATCGACGAAGTCGATCACGCTGCCGGCGCCGGTCGCCAGTCCGAGCGAGTTGCCCTGCGGCTCGGTGATGCCGGCCGGGAACGGATTCGACAGCGTGCCCACAGGTGTCAGACCGCCATCGGTGCTCGATAGGAATGTCGTCGACGCCGAGTAGCCGCGCGCGCCAATCATCGCCTCGGAGATTTCGGTGATCGGCGGCACCCAGTAGAGTCCGTAGCCGCCACGAATTACCGTCTTCTCGGTCACCGAATACGCGAAACCGCCGCGTGGTGCGACGTTGTTCAGTGGCTGCGCCTGACGCGTGGGATAGCTGTCCACACCCGCATACATCAGGCCGCCGCGTAGCTCCATTCCCGGGACCTGTATCGGGAACAGCGCATCGCGATCGAAGCCAACCGTGAAGCGGTTGTCCTTGGCGGAAATCCCCGGCTCGTACTCGTAGCGAATGCCGAAGTTCAGCGACAGCTTCGACGTCATGCGGTAGTCGTCCTGCACGAACGCCGAGTAGTAGTCGGTGTAGTAGGTCCCCGGCGTGGCCACGTTGACGTCGCCCGTGGCTGGATATCCGAGCAGGAAGCTGGCGAACGCATCACCCGCGGTGCTGCTCGCGGTGTTGGGGTTCGGTCCCTGCGTGAACGCCTGCGTGAAGCCGAAGCTGGCGTTGTTGGGCGCTTCGGCGTATCCCTGCAGACGCCTGTAGTCGACGCCGAACTTTACGGAATGCTTCCCCATGAACTTGGACACGGTGGCATTGCCCGTATGCCCCTCGAACAACGTGATGTTGCGGCCGCCGTGGCCGATGTTGCTGTAGCCGTTCGTGGTGATTGACGGGTAGGCGCCGTCAGTGAGCACGCTGGTGAAGCTCGTTGGATATCCAAGCGTCGATGCGTCGAAGCCGCCCTTGAAGTTGGTGCCATCCCCGAGGAAGTAGTAGTAGCCGTAGCGAACCGCGACCGCTGTCGAGTTGTTCGGCACGATGATCTGGTTCGTCGAGAAGAAGTGGATCGTGCGATAGCCGATCGTCCCGCTCGGATCGGCGGGAATCGATCCGTGTGGTCCCCAGAACGCAGAGCCCGGCTCACCGGTGTGCTGATGGCCATACATGCCGGTCGTCGTCCACTTCCGCCCCCAACGGTGATCGATCTTCAGCGTCTCCTGATCCTGCGGACCGTCCTCGAGAATCGCCGAGCCGTTGAACGAGCGGCCCGACGTCGGCGTCGGCATCTGCGCGATCATGGCGCGAGCGATGGAGTTGATGCGGTCCGCCGGGATGACGTTCCCCGGGAAGGGATCGCGGATGAAGCCGGTGCCGTTCGGATTGGCCCGCGTGGTCAGCGGGTCGTAGATGGTGACCGGTGACTGCGAGAAGTTCCCGGCGCGCTCGAGCGTCGTTGGGAACGTGAGCACGTTGTTGCGCGTGCTCTTCTGGAGATAGTCGTCCTTGCTGAACCAGAAGAAGGTGCGGTCCTTGACCAGTGGGCCGCCGATCGAGCCGGCCCACGAGTAGTAGTACTGCGGCGGATTGGGCGTGCCGGCGCGCTTGGCGAAGAACAGCTGACCCGTGCCCCAACCAGGCTTGTTCATGAACAGCGCGCTGCCGTGCCAGAGATTCGATCCAGATTTCGCCGTAACGTTGAATACGCCGCCGGCGGCGCGCCCCATCTCGGCGTCGTAGGTCTTCAACTGGACGCGCATGTCCTCGACCGCTTCGGTCGATGGCACCCACGACGCGCGGTTGAGCATGTCGGTGATCGACACGCCCTCGATCAAGTAGGCGTTGCCGCGCCGCGGCCCACCGCCGAGCGACAACAGCGACGCTCCGGACTGATCCTGGTAGCGCACGAACTGCGGGTCCCCGGAGTTAATCACCCCAGGCGTGGCGATCGCCGTATAGAAAGTGTTGCGTCCAAACAGCGGAATTGCCGTAATCTGCGACGCCGTCATCGTCGTTGCCACGCTGGCGCTGGACCTTTCAACGACTGGGGTTTCGGCGGTGACCGTGATCTGCTCGGCGAGCGCCCCCACCTCGAGCATGAAGTCCATCGTGATGACTTGCTGCGTCGCGAGCTGCAGCCCTGTGCGCTCTTCGGTCTTGAATCCGGCGAGCGCGACGCGAATGGTGTAAGTGGCTGGCTGCAGGCTGGGGAAGGAATACTCGCCGACTTCGTTCGTCGTCACGGAGCGGACGGCGTTGGTCGCTTCGTTGACCAGCGAGACTTCGACGCCGGGCACCACACCCTGTGCGTCTTTGACAACGCCGCGAATGCCGCCTTGATAGGTCTGTGCGGAGACGAGCACGCTCGCCAGCACGGCCACCACCGCGGCAATCGCGATCACCAGCCACCGCCTACCTGCGCTACTCCCAGTCATGCGACCTCCTGTGTTCTCTGGAAGCGCGACGCGGCGCCAGGGACGACGCCGAGGTCCGCGAGCAAGAAAAGTTCCACGCGTGCAGCGAGCATGCGTGGCGGTGCAAGAACGACGCGTTTGCCGCGAGAACACGCGTGCCCCACACGGCGCACGCCGATGCGAGCGGTGCGCGTCGCGTCCGACAATTCTGCGAACGAGCGCTCAGCGCTGCTTCAAAAGTGTGGCGCCCACGAGAGGGCCAATCGCGCCGAGCGTGGTTTGTGCGGCGTTGAGGCCGAGCCGGAAGTCCTTGTCGCTGTACGTCGCGTAGACGTCGGTCGCCTGATGCCAGTGCGGATTCCATCCGGAGCCGATCTGCACACCACGCTCGTTGTCGCGCAGGCTGATCGACGGCACGATGTTCATGAACATCTCGGAATCGGTACTGGCCATATGATTGCCGACGGTGACGGGATAGTCGGTCGCGTAGATCTCGTTTGCCGCCTGGAACTGCCACGCCAGCGCGTGCGATTGCGCCGCAAGTGAGGACGAGCTTTGAAACTCCACGTTGATGTCGGCTTCAGGGCGCTGGTCGGGACTAACGGTTCCATCGGCTCGTGGCATTCCATGATCGAAGAGGAGCATGTCGTGTTGGATGAGTCCAAGCCACTGTGGCTCGGGATAGCGCCCTGAGCCTGGCGGATCTTCTTTTCCCTGCAGTGCGCGGCGCTGAGCGATGTAGGCGCGCGAGCCGCCGTAGTCTGTTTCTTCGTTGTTCCACAGAGCAAACCGAATCGATCGTTCGGTCCGCACGTCCGACGCGCTGAACAGGCGCGCCAGTTCCAATACCAGGGCGACGCCGGACGCATTGTCGTTCGCCGCGTCTCCCCCGCCCTGGCCGTCCATGTGAGCGCTGACGATGTACATCTCGTCAGGACGAGTCGATCCGACCTTCGTGCAGAAGACCTGATCGCGCGGCCCCGGCGCGGTCGGCTGCGAGTTCAGCGTGCGTAGCGATGCATCCGGCTGCTTGAGCGGGTCCGTGTTGGCGCGCATGGGCACCCGCGTGCCACGCGGCCGCCCGCCGCCGATCACGCGAGGCGTGTCGCCAGCCATCCCGAGCGGCGGATCGACAAAGTGCTCCGGCGCATAGCGATACGCCATCCGCTCCACCGCACAGCCGTAGCCTTCGAGCTGCGCGTGAATCCAGTCGTTGGCGGCCTGATTCCGCGGCGTTCCCTGCCGGCGATCGCCGAATTGCGTCAGCGCCTTGATCGTCGCTTTGTAGCGTTCGAGATCGAGCCGAGCGACGAGCGTCGCGACCGGATCGCCCTCCTGTGCCCCCGCAACCGACAGAAACGTCGCGCACACGATGCCGGCGGCTGCGATGGGAAGGCGCATGCGCGCCGCGGTTCTTGCAACAACGGAACCAGGTTTGCACCTGCGGTCCGCACCGAAAGGCCATCATGAGACCATTCCCGCTCCTCGTCGCAGCGCTCGCGCTCCTGGTCGTACCTGCCACACTTCTAGCCGACACTCATCGCCTGCTTCCGACGGTCTTCTACAACACGTATTCCGCGGCGCACCCACCGGTGTTGCGCATCAAGAGCGGCGACCACGTCGTCACATCGATCCTCGATGACGAGGGCATCGATGGACGAGGAAGGACCGTCGCACCGGCACCCAACCCTCAAATCGGGCCGTTCTTCATCGAGGGCGCCGAGCCCGGCGATCTGCTCGTCGTGACGATTGAGACGCTCGAACCGAATCGAACGACAGGAACGTCGGCGGCGTTGATGAGCGCGAACGCTGTGGAGCCAGGCGCGTTCGCACGCCGCGGCGACACGAGCCGCGTGCCGTGGACGATCGATACCGTGAATCGCGTCGTTCGGCTCGACCTCCAGGCGATCGGCCGCACTGGCTGGCGTGCCCGATTCGACTCACCCGTGTTCGAGCTGCCGCTGGCGCCGACGCTGGGAGCGATCGGTGTGGCTCCCACGGGTCACGATGTCGTGAGCACAGCGATGGCTGGACCATTTGGCGGAAACCTGGTCGCCGCAGGTGTCGCTGCCGGGGCGCGGGTCATGCTGCCGGTGTTTCAGCCTGGTGCGTTGCTGTTCCTCGGACATGGGCACGCTCGCCAGGCTGACGGCGATGTGACCGGCACCGGCGTCGAAACCTCGCTCGACATCGAGTTCAGCGTCGAGGTGGTGAAGAAGAAGGAATGGCCGCACAGCAGCGTCGTGCGTCCCTCGACCGTCGTCGGCGAGTTCGAGATGAAGTGGCCGAGAATCGAAACCCACGAGTACGTGATGACCGTCGGCGGCGGGACGACGCTCCTCGAGGCGCTTCAGCGCGCGACACTCGAGCTCCATCACTGGCTGGACGACGATTTCGGCTTGAGCGAGCGCGCGGTCAACATCTTTGTCGGACAAGCCATCGAGTACGAGATCACGAGCGTCGCCGATGCGAGGGCCACTGTCGTTGCGAAGGTGCGGAAGTCGTACGTGCCGCGTCCCGTCAGCACACCGTAACGGCAACAAATCAGTCTGACACGCGTCTCACAGCCATCAACGTTGTCGCTTTGCACGCGCGCCACCGCCGACGCGATCGAGGGCGCGCAGAAATTTCTTCGGAAAGGCTGGCATCCATCACCACTTCAGGTGATGGCCCTTCGCTTGCTCCTGCGTCCGGCACACCGCGACCACGATGTCACGACGACGTCCCCGTTGCACGTTCCGCTTTCGCTGACGCTACGGCGAGGCGGGCAGTTTCTTTTCACGGAGGACATGACATGGTGCGCCGAGTTCTCGGCTGGTTGAGTCTGTGTGCGTTGCTGTCGGTGACTCTCACCGCGCAGCAGAACGCAACCCTGCAGGGCATCGTCACCGACGATCAAAAAGCCGTCATGCCTGGCGTGACGGTCACCGCGACGGACGTCAAGACTGGACGGCAGTCAGTCGAAGTCACCACGGCCGACGGCCGCTACCAGTTCGAAAACCTCGCCCCCGGCGAGTACAAGCTGCGCGTCGAGCTGTCAGGGTTCGCGACCGCCGAGCTCACCGGCATCGAGCTGCTCGTTGGCGCCAACGCCACCGTACCGTCGATCACCATGCGCCTCGCCGGAGTCCAGGAGACCGTCGTCGTCAGCAGCCAGACGCCGCTCGTGGACACCTCCTCACCGCGCGTCAGCGGCAACATCGACCGCCGTCAGATGGCGGAGCTGCCGCTGCAGGGCCGCAACTGGATGGAGTTGTCGCTGATGGTCAAAGGAATCACGGCGAACAACATCGGCAACACGCCCGGCGTCAACGACGATCAGTTTCAGCTCAACCTCGACGGCCAGCAGATCTCGCAGCGCATCTCGGGCTCCGGCTTCGGTCAGCCGAAGATGAGCCGCGAGGCGATCGCCGAATTCCAGATCGTCACCAACATGTACGACATCACGCAGGGCCGATCGACCGGCGTGCAGGTGCAGGCCGTCTCGCGCGCCGGCACCAACGACCTGCACGGCTCGACTTTCGGCTTCTTCCGCAGCGACAAGTTCAACGAAGCCGATCCGGTGAAGGGCGTCGTCCTGCCCTACTCCGATCAGCAGACCGGGTTCACGCTGGGCGGGCCGGTGATTCACGACAAGGTGCACTTCTTCGGGTCGTACGAGTACGAGCGCAACCCGTCCACCGCGGTGCTGACACCGACCGCACTGCCCAACCAGACGTGGTCGCTGCCGTCGAACACCATCCAAAACAATTACCTCGCGCGCGGTGACTACCAGCAGTCAGCCAAGAACAGCTTCAGCCTGCGCCTGCAGCGATGGACGCTCGACAGCCCGTTCCAGATCTCGAGCGGCACGACGCATCCAACAATGGCCGAGCATCAGCGTTACTACTCGACGAATCTCTACGCCACGTGGACACGCCTCATCAGCAACTCGATGACGATGCAGGTGCACGGCGGCACGTCGCGGTTCTCGTGGTACGACGACCCGATTCCGTCGAACATGACATCGCTCAATCAATGGCCGTTCGGCGTGCCGGTGTTCCAGTTTCCAAACCTCTCGCTCGGCGGGCAGCAGAACTTCCCCAACTACTCGTGGATGAAGCAGTACCCGATGCGCGTTGAGATGAACTGGCACACCGGCAAGCACGAGATCAAGTTCGGCGGCGAGTTCCTCAAGGACCGCCATACAAAGGTGTGGGACTTGAACCGGCGCGGGACGTTTACGTTCAACCGCCAGCCGTCAACGGCGATCCTCGAAGCCGCGTTCCCGCAGGACGCCTGGGACGATCCATCGAGATGGGATCTCAGCCTGCTGCAGCCGTATCTACAGCAGTATTCGGTCTTCTTCCACGACGACTACCTGGTTGACGTCGGCCGTTCGCAGTCCGCGGCGTGGTTCGGCGACAACTGGCGCGTGTCGAACACGCTGACGATCAATCTGGGCGTCCGCTACGACGTCGATCCCGAAGGCCTCGATCCGCAGTGGGTGCGCGACATCCCGATCGTCCTCGACAATGGTCGCGACAGCGGCAATTTCGGATACCAACCCGGGGTGCGCGATTTCAACAACGTCGCCCCACGTTTCGGCTTTGCTTACAACGTCGGCGGCAACAACGACCTCGTGATCCGGGGCGGCAGCGGGCTCTACTACAACTTCCCGGTGTCGAACGTGACCTATCGGCAGCAGTTCTACAACAACGCTGTCGCGGCGGTGTTCCTGCCGACGGGCACGAATTTCCTCTACGACCCGCTCGGCGGCGCGACGCCCGAGCAGTATCTGTCCGGCGCAGTGCCGACGCCGCCACAGGAAACGACCATCATCTCGCCCGACTACCGCGATCCGTATGGGTGGCAGAGCTCGATCGGTTTCCAGAAGCAACTGGGATCGCTGATGGCGTTCGACGTGGACTTCACCAGTCTCGAAGAGCGCAGCATGGTGCGCAGCCGCGACGTGAACCTCTTCTACGATCCCGTCACCGGCTACAACAAGGACCCTGTCATCTACGGGCGCCCGAATCCGGCCTACGGCCTCAACCAGTGGCTGACGAGCGACGGCAAGACCGAAAGCCGCATGATTGCCACGTCGTTCCAGCGCCGGTTCAACAACAGCTTCCAGGCGAGCGCCACCTACACGCGCACGCTGTCGATGAAGGACAACACGACGGGCTTCGGCTACCAGGCCGACAACCCGTTCAACCAGGACGCCGACTGGGCGCAGTCTACCGGTTTCCAGAAGCACACCTTCCGCTCGAATGGCATCGTCCGGCTGCCGTGGCAGTTCTCGGTGTCGGGGTCGTACTTCTACGGATCGGGTGCGCACTACAACTCGACCAGCTCGACGCGGCCGTACAGCAAGCCAGGCACGAACCGCCTGAACATCGGCGCGCCGATCACCATCCCGGCGGGCGTGCTCGATCGCTGGGAAGGTCCGGCGGTGATCGCGACCGGCACGACCTGGCCCCGCAACGCCTTGCGCGGACTGCCGCTGCACAAGGTGGACATGCGCGTCACCAAGACGATCACGCTCGTCAACAACGTGAACATCGAGCTGCTCGGCGAACTGTTCAACGTCTTCAACCGCAAGAACTATGGCGCCTATAACACGACGATCACGTCGGCGAACTTCGGCCAACCCGTTGCCACGTCGGGCAACGCGTATGTGCCGCGGCAGGGGCAGCTGGGCGTGAGGGTGAACTTCTAGTTAACGGAGAGGACGGAGGAAACGGGATCACACGGAGCAACGGAGGAACGGAGTTTTCTTTCAAAGAATGCTCTCCGTTTCTCCGTTCCTCCGTGTTTAACCGTTACCTCCGCAATCTCCGTTCACTCCAGGAGCGAATATGAGGCGAGCAATCATCATCACCTGCATCGTCGCGATGGCCGTGCCCGGCCTGATGGCCGACTCGAAGTTCACGATTGAAGAAGCCACCATCGACAGTATCCAGGCGGCGATCGTAAAGGGCGAGCTCACGTCGACGCAGGTCGTGCAGCTCTATCTGGCACGCATCAAGGCCTACGACGGTTCGTGCGTGGACCAGCTTGAAGGGCCGCTCGGGCCATTTACAACGATCAAGCACGCCGGGCAGATCAATGCCCTGATCACGGTCAACTTGCGGCCAGCCGCCCGCGCGCAGTACGGGTTCGACACACGCAAAGGGCGCAGTCTCACCGACGAAGTCGACAACGACCCGGCAATGCTGGATGCGCTCGAAGTAGCCGCACAGCAGGACGCCCACTTCAAGGCGACCGGCACCCTCGTCGGCCCGCTGCACGGCATCACCTTCGCGATCAAGGACTGGTACGACACCTTTGACATGCGCACAACGGCCGGAGCCGATGCCGCGTATGCCAACGATCGTCCGCCGCGCGACGCGGAGTTCATTGCGCGCATGCGCAAGGCTGGCGCCATCATCCTGGCCAAAGCGAACGTCGGATCAGGGATTTCACGCAGTCCGTTTGGCGGCATCAGCTGCAATCCCTACGACACGGAGCGATCGGCAGGCACGTCGAGCAGCGGCTCGGGCACCTCAGTCGCCGCCAACCTGGTAACGTGCGCGATAGCCGAGGAAACCGGCGGATCCATCCTGCATCCGACGAAGAACAACGCGGTCGTCGGCCTCGCGCCAACGCAGGAACTGGTCAGCCGCCATGGTCTCTATGGCGCAGGCTTCAACACGCGGACCGGCCCGATCTGTCGAACGGTCAAGGACGCGGCGAAGATCCTGGATGTCATCGCCGGGTACGACCCGAAGGACGAGCTCACCGTCTTCAGCGTCGGACGCCTGCCGGCGACACCGTACGCGGGCTTCGCGAGCGAAACGCGCCTCGACGGCGTACGCATCGGCGTACTTCGCGAGTACATGGACCGCTCGCTCTTCAACGAAGCCGACGAGGAAAGCATCGCCGCGACCGAGCGTGCGATTGCCGATCTGCACAAGCTGGGCGCGACGGTCGTGGACCCTGGGCCGCACGGTGCGCTCTTGCAGAAGCACATCGACAAGTACGCGCCGTCGGTGCTCGGCAAGCTGTTCATCGATCGGTACCCCGAAGCGTTTCCCGTAGACCCGAGCGGCAAGCCGACGGCAGACCACATCGCCGCGCTCGTGGAGATGTTCCTCGATCCGTCACGCACGCCGAAGGGCATGACGCTGCGCAGCATCGGTCAGGGCCAGGCCGCTGGCCAGTCGCGATTCATGCTCGAGCTCTACCTGCGTGAACGCGGTGACGCGACGATCAAGACCTCGAAGGATCTCAACGCCCATTCGAAGCCGTTGACCGACACGCGGCCGGATTCAGGCAGCAATGCGCGCGGCGGCGGCGGCGGCGAGAACAACCGCAACGCAGCAACTCTCGATACCGCGGACTGGTGGCTGACACGCTTTGCCGTGCAGCAAATCGTGCTGCAGGCAATGGAGGAGATGAAGCTCGACGCCATGATCAGCCCGACCGGTAACATTCCCCCGTACATCCTGGGCCGGCCGCTCGAGCCAACGCTCAACGGACGAGGGCCGTCGATTTGGAGCTTCCTGGGCACGCAAGGTTTCCCCGAGCTCGGCGTCCCGGCGGGCTTCACGACCAAGGTCTACGACCGCATCAGGGACTCGGCCGCAGCCGGCGGCACGCGCCTGACGGACTCGACACCGGCCAGACTTCCACTGTCCGTGATGTTCTTCGGCCGTCCATTCGGTGAGCCGGTGCTCTTCCGCATCGCCTCAGCCTACGAGCAGGCCACCCACCATCGTGAGCCACCGCCCGATTTCGGTCCGGTGCGCGAACGATGAGCGTCGAGCGGATTAACATGGGGCCCTTCCGAGGGGCCACCATGTCGCAGCACCGCGCCACGACCGACTACGTCCGCACCACGATCGATCGCACGCAGGGGCGATCGATGGTGATGACCGCCGGCGGCGTCGCGGCCAGCGAGCACCCGTTGGCCTCGCAAGCCGGTGCCTCGATCCTCGCCCGCGGCGGCCACGCCGTCGATGCGGCGATCGCGGTCAACGCGGTCATGGGAGTCGTGGCGCCGATGATGAACGGCATCGGCGGCGACCTCTTCGCCATCGTCTACGACGCGGCATCGGGCGAGCTGCACGGCATCAACGGCAGCGGCTACGCACCGGCAGCGCTGACCATCGACAGCTTGCGCGCGCAAGGCATCAGCGTGATGCCGCAGACGGGCATTCACTCGGTGACGGTACCCGGTGCAGTGGCCGGCTGGTCGATGCTCAGCGAGCGGTTCGGCAGGATGCCGCTTGCCGACCTCCTGGCGCCGGCGATCGCCGTCGCCGAAGAAGGATTCCCGGTCTCCGAGATCACGGCCGCCGAATGGGAAGGCAGTGCCGCGCTCCTGCAGGCCACTGAAGAATCGGCCCGTGTCTACCTGCCACGCGGCTGGGCACCACGCGCCGGGCAGATGTTCAGAAACCCCGACCTGGCCGCGAGCTATCGCGCGCTCGCCGACGAAGGACGCGACGCGTTCTACCGCGGGAAGATCGCACAGCGCATCGTCACCTGCTCAGCCCGGCACGACGGCATGCTGACCGGCCCTGACCTGGCCGCTTACAACGCCGAATGGGTGACACCGCTCTCGACAATGTATCGCGGATGGACCGTGTACGAGCTGCCGCCCAACGGTCAGGGCATCGCCGCGCTGATGATGCTGAACATGCTCGAGCACGTGCCGATGGATTCGTACGGGCACAACTCCGCCGAAGCGCTCCACACGCTCATCGAAGCGAAGAAGCTGGCCTATGCCGATATGGCTCGCTACGTCTGCGATCCGGCAGCCCACCACGTGCCGGTCGATGCGATGCTCTCCAAGGCGTACGCGGCGACGCGATTCCGTCAGATCGATCCCGCGCATGCCAACCCCGAGGTCGCGCCCGGCACGCTGCCGACGCACGGCAGCGACACGACGTATCTGAGCGTCGTCGATCGCGCGGGAAACATGGTGTCGCTGATTCAGAGCAACTTCGCCAACTTCGGATCGGGTCTCGTGCCCGATCGCACCGGCTTCGCGCTGCAGTGCCGCGGTGGACTATTCACGATGGACGCGACGCACCCCAACGCGCTCGCGCCGCGCAAGCGGCCGCTGCACACGATCATTCCGGCGTTCATGGAGAGTGGCGATGTCAGATGCGCCTTCGGCATCATGGGCGGCTGGAACCAGTCGCAAGCGCACGTCCAGTTCGTCTCGAATATCGTCGATCACGGGATGAACATTCAGGCCGCGCTCGAAGCGGCGCGTGTGACAAAGCTCACCTTCGAGGGGCGCGACGTGATCATGGAGTCGCGCATCCCGGAGTCGGTCCGTCGCACGCTGGCCGACCAGGGACACGAGATCGACCTGCAGGGCAGCTTCTCGAGTCTGGTCGGCGGCGGACAGAGCGTGATGCGGAACTACGCCACGAAGGTCAACTACGGCGCGTCGGATCCACGCAAGGACGGCGCGGCGATTCCCGAACCGTTCTGAGGCGCCCATGAAGCGATGGGTTCAGCTGATCCTCGGCCTCGTGTGCATGATCGTGATCTCCAGCCCGCAATACGTGTGGGCGCTGTTCACGCAACCGCTGACGACGGCGCTCGGATCGTCGCTGCCGCAGCTCCAGATCACGTTCTCGATTCTGATCGTCGTGCAGACGTTTCTGTCGCCGTTTCAGGGTGTGCTCGTGGATCGGTTCGGTCCCCGGGCCCTGCTCTCCATTGGCACCATCGTCGCCGGCCTGAGCTGGATCCTTGCGGCGCAGGCCTCGAGCGTCTTCACGCTGTACGCCACCTATGGTCTGCTCGGCGGGATCGGTACCGGCATCGTCTACGTCGGTGTCATCGGCCACATGGTGCAATGGTTTCCCGACAAGCGCGGCCTAGCCACCGGACTCGTGGCCGCAGGCTACGGCATGGGCGCGCTGCTGACCACGTTCCCGATTGCGACGGTGCTGCGCGAATCGTCGTATGCGGACGCGCTGGTTCGCTTCGGCGCCGTCTTCGCGGTTGTGGGCCTGGCGGCGGCTCAAGGCCTGCGAAGACCCGATCGAACGACAGCTCCAGGCGTCAACGCTCGTGAGGTGGCCACACCGGTCGATGTCCCTCCCCACGTAATGGTCCGCACGCCAGTGTTCTGGCTGATGTTCGCCATGATGACCATGATGTCCACGACAGGGCTGATGGTCACGTCGCAGATGGGCGCCTTCACGCGCGACTTCGGCATGTCCGACGTCCTGCTGTTCGGCCTGCCACTCCTCCCGCTGGCGTTGTCGCTCGACCGAATCACCAACGGTGCGACGCGGCCGTTCTTCGGCTGGGTGTCGGATCGCATCGGTCGCGAGAACACGATGCTGATCGCGTTCGGCCTCGAGGGCACGGCGATGACGCTGTGGCTCCTCACCCGCGACAACCCTCTGCTCTTCGTGCTGCTCTCGGGGCTCGTGTTCTTTGGATGGGGCGAGATCTTCTCGCTGTTCCCGTCCACGCTGACCGACACGTTTGGGACGAAGCACGCCACGGCCAACTACGGCTGCCTCTATATGGCGCAGGGTGTCGGCTCGGTGCTCGGCGGTCCGATCGCTGCGCTGCTGCATCAATCCACCGGCTCGTGGATCCCGGTGTTCGCGGTGATCATCACGATGGACTTTGCGACCGCGGCGCTCGCGATCTTCGCGTTGAAGCCGCTCCGGAGACGATGGCTGCCAAGAACAGAAGGCGCAATTGCGACGACGCCGAACGGGCACGCAATGCCGAATAGCGTCCGTACCTCTACGTTGTAGCCACGAAGGCCGGCATGTCGCGTTGGATGAAGCGTTAGTGCAAGTGCGGCGTCGCGGTCACTGTGACGGACCGAGATACTTGTCCAACCAGTCCAGGGACTCGCGAATCAGGTCCGGCCTCGGAATGTTGTGCCCGGTGTCATAGACGATGCGGCGTTTGTTCGCATCGGGCGTACCGAAGAGCCGAAACATGGGAATCTGCGACGTGTCCTCCGGATAAAAGAAATCGAAGCGACCGTTGAGCATGAGCAGCGGGAGGTTGACGCGCGGAGCGAAATTGATCGCTTCGACTTCGGGGCTCGACGGCTGCACGTAGAAACCGCCGACACTCAGGACGGCGACTTTGAACCGCGGCTCGACCGCTAAATAGATCGGGGCCATCGCCGATCCCCAGCTGAAGCCCATGTACCCAAGCTTGTCGTGATCGACATCTGATCGCGTGTTCAGATAGTCAACCGTTCGCCTGACGTCCTTGGCCCAGGCGACGACATGTTCGCGATAGTTGTTCGTCAGATTCGGGTAGTCCGAGACCACTCCATCGCCCCGCTCGAACGTGCTCTTGTAGATCGGGTGGACGAATGCCCGGCCACTCTTCATAACCCAGTCGAAGGCTCTCGTGTTGATTTGCGTGCTCGATCGCACGGTCAACGTGCCTGAGCCGGGGAAGAACACCACGGTTTGATAGGGCGGCTTCCCGCGCTTCGGCAGGTACATGAGCGCTGGGACGCGTTCCTTGCCGTAGGCCGCGTTGAACGACACCCGTTCGACGACCCAATCCGGATTCGAATCGTCCCTCCCGTCCACGCGGCTTTGGAGATCGGTTGGATCGTAGTCATAGAGCGTCCGATACGCCGCAAATCGATCGTTCGACGCTGGCGTCTCGTTTCGGAAATCCCGCGCGACGAACGACACGAGCTCGCCAGTGGTCGCGACTGAATCGTTGTCGGAATACTTCACGCCACGGAAACCGAAATTTGCCGCGCGCTCGAACGGGGTGCGCGCATCCGCGTCGTTGAACTGATAGGCGGGCTCATCGAACGCGCCGCCCATGATGTAGCGCCGCGACGCATCCGAGCGATTCCAGCACCATTCCTTCACGTTGCCGGCGAGATCGAAGGCGCCAAACCGGTTGGCGCCACCGCTGGCGCCCACCTTCATCGGGCCGCCGCCGCGAAAGTTGCTTCGCGGCGCAACCACTCCGCTCATGCGCTGGTCGGCGACGCGGCTCCAGTGGAAAATCGACGGCAGGCTCTTGCCAACGAAGGCCAGATAGGCCGACGCCTCGTACCAGCTCACGCCGGTCACCGGCAGGTCGTCCTTTCCTTCCAGGTAGCTTCCCGATTCCCAGGTCGAAGGACCCGGACGGCCGGTGGAATCCACGAAGCGTGCGACGGCCTGAGCGAACGTGAGCGTGTTGGCGCCGTCAACGAACGCCGGCCAATAGCGCGGATCGCGATAGCCGCCTGCATCCACGAAACGTTTGAACTCGCGGTTCGTCACCTCGAAGCGATCGATCCAGAAGTCCTTGAGCCGTTGCGGCGGCAGGTGATCGAGTCCGGCGATCAGCGCAATGCGAGGCTCCTCCCCCGCGGTGACATGGACCATGCCGGGCGGCGTGTCATCCTGGGTGTGCAACGTCGTCAGCAGCGTGTTCCGACCGACGAGGAGCTGCGTCGTGTCCGACGCGGTCGCGTATCCGGTCTTGTCGAATTGCCATTCGAGATAGCCGTTCGGGACGACGGCGTCCGTCACCGGCGACACGCCGACCACCGTCCACGGCTCGCTCGAGCCCATCGGACGGTACGACACCGTGGCGCCTTCCGGCGTCACACGCACGGAGACCGTGCGAGACACGATCGGATCGATTCGCGCCCAGACCGGATCGTTGGGAATGATTCGCCGAGCCTCGTTGGCGACGCGAAACGCATTCACATAGTCTTCGCGCTCGGCGAGTTGATCGATTTGCGGCAGCGCCTGTTCGCGCGCCCAGCGCGCGAGGCGGTTCTGGCGAATCAGCCACGTCCCCGCCAGCGCCACCGCCACTATCGCGAGCCCGGCCACGACAGCCCACTTGCGACGCGCGGATTTCAGTTGCGTTGTGACGCCGATCGCTTGGGCCGATTGCGCAGCCAGCCACTGTTCCAGGCTGGCCTTGATCTCTCCCGCAGTGATCGTTCGCCGTTTCGGGTCCCGTTCGAGCGTGCGATCGAGCAGACTGGCGAGGAACTCCGGGACGTCCGGACGAAGACTCCGAACCGGTGTCGGACGATGCGACGTGATCGCCAGGGCCAGGGCGGTTGACGTTGCGCCCTGGAATGGAAGCCGGCCCGTCAACATCTCGTAGAGCGTCACGCCCAGCGACCACACGTCCGAGCGAGCATCGACGACCTGACCCGTGGTTTGTTCGGGAGACATGTAGGCGATCGTGCCGACCGCCAGCCCCGGCTGCGTCATGCGGGTCATGGTCTGATTGGTCTCGGCAACACTCATCGCCAGGCCGAAATCGAGAATCTTCACCTGCCCACTGCTCGTGAGCATGATGTTCCCCGGCTTGACATCGCGATGAACGATATCTGCCCCGTGTGCAGCCTCCAGGCCCGAGGCAATCTGCTCCGCGATGCGAATCGACTCGATGACCGTCAGCGGGGTCCGCTCGATGCGCTGCCGCAGCGTCTCCCCGTCGTAGTACGGCATGGCGATGAAGAGTTGTCCGTTCCACTCGCCGATGTCGTAGACGCTTGCGAAATTGGGATGATCCACCGCACTCATGGCCTGCGCTTCACGCGTCAGGCGAGCACGGGCGTGTGGATCCTGCGCGAAGGCCAGTGGCAGGAACTTCAGGGCCACCTTCCGGTTCAGGCGTTCGTCGAGTGCCAGATAGACGACGCCCATTCCGCCTGTGCCGATCGTCCCGATGACCTGGTAATGCGAAACAGTGGTGCCGACCATCGCCGGGCCGAGTCTAGCCCTCAGCGCATCATCGGGCAACGGTCAAAGAGCTGGGCTGTGGCGGGCAGGTTACCTGAAAGACACTCCGGCTCGGAACGCCCGTGACACAGCTATCGGAAGAACAGCACATCGACCGGCTCGACGACCGGCGGGCCTGGTCGGTCACCGTACCTGCGGATCGCGTCGAGGCCGCGCGCCAGTTCGTCCTCCGCGAGTCTCGCGAGCACGGAATCACCGCCCGCCGAAAGCTTGTCCGCATAGACGGACCAATCAGGCGCGATAGTCTGCCTCACGATGTGCGATTCCACGCAGCACAATCCGGCTCTCTCGAACACAGCGCACAAGCCAGGGCGATCAGGCAGGATGTCCTCGAGCATCGAGCGAGTTTTCGGAAAGAACGGCACATACGGGTACGACTGAATCTGCTCACGCGTCCCGGTCCGCACGACGACAGTTCCATCCGGGCACAGCACTCTGCGGCACTCGCGCGCGGCCCGATCGCGATCGCCGAAATGGTGAAAACTCATCGACATGAAGATCATGTCGATGGCTCCGTCCCTGAGCGGAATGGCTTCTGCCGTCCCGCGTTCGTAATGAACGTCGTTCCGCTGACGTTTCCGGCGGGCCTGCTCCAACATCTTCTCGGAGGGATCGACGCCCACGACACGGGCCCTGAATCGATTCGCCAATCCTTCAGAGAACCGCCCTGTTCCGCAGCCCAGGTCGAGGATCGTGCTGATCGACTCGCGGTCCACGCGTGACTCGATCACCCTCATCCAGAGTTCGAGAAACTCGGGCCCGTGATCGCGACCGCGATCGTAGACAGCTGGAATGCTAGTCCGGTCGTAATCCACCGTCAGTGATCTTAGATCTCAAACCAAACCAGAACAGCGGCGAGAACAACACCAGTTCGACCAGCGCGACGAACATCCCGTACGGTGAGAGGAATCCAAGTCCGATCGGTGAGACCGGGATCGGCGTCCACGGCGCGAAGTAGCGGGTGAGATCGAAGGGCCAGAACAGGGCGATGCCGAGACCGCCGTTGGTCAGCGTGTCGAGCAGCGGATGGCTCGCGATCACGAGGATCGCCGTGACGGCGGTTCGCAGCGCCGGCCGTTTGAAGAGCGGCGCCAGCGCACCAACCGCTGCTCCGACGGCAATGGCAAAAACGAGCGAATGCGACGCGCCGCGGTGTCCCCATTCGTCCCCATACCGAACGTCAAATTGAAAGCCAATGACATCGGCGTCGGGTAGGAACGACAGTGCCGACCAGAACAGCAGCGACGCCAGAGGAGCTCGCCGCGGAGGTTGCTCGCGGCGATACACACGCGCTGCGGCAACACCGACGGCGAGATGACCGATGCTGGCCATGGAGACCGCGAACGGTGAGGCGTGTGCGCTACGGCTGTTGCGCCCCGCGACCCGCGGGCTGTGCGGGTCCGGCGCCGCGGCCGGGCGGTTGCGCAGGCCCGGCGCCGCGCCCTGCAGGCGCAGGCGGCGCCGCGGGAGGCGGACCGCCGCAGCCTTGCTTGCACGGCGGCGGCATCACGTACTTGTCCTTCAGCTTCTTCCGGTACTCCGGATACATCGTCTCCGGACCGCCGACGACGGCCTCGAGCGGGATGTTGTAGTTCTGAGTCATCTCGTTCATGGCCGGATGCTTGCCCGGCAGGTAGTGCGGAACGAGCGCGGGATTCTCGTGCAGAGACGGCAGCTCCTCGATCGGCTCGCACGCCGTCAGCGGGAAATTGTTTGGGTTGGTCGTCAGGCGGAAGACTTCGGTCAGCGCGTACGGCTCGGCCAGATAGACAGGATCATCGAGTATGCCGGTGACCGTGAGAATGTCGCCGTGTCGGTTGAAGCGATACGTGAGCGTCGCGCGGTCGCTGCTGAAGCCACGGTGACGCTTGATGTCACCGAGCTTGGCGTGCGTGGTGACGGCAGTCAGGGTGTCGCCCTCCCACACGCCGGTGGTGAAGCCGCCGTGCGAGTGCGGTGCGTACTTCGAGGGATGCGGCCGGCCGTCCATCCAGATGACGGTCTCGTCGCGATCGCCCCACCCCAGGATCTTCCAGGCCAGCAGCTTCTGCGTCACCGGGTCCGGCACCATGACGAACTGCAGCGGGAACGGGCCGACGAGCGCGTAGAACGGCGGATACATCTGGCACTGGCGTTCGGTCGCGGAGAGGGCCGCGATGTCATAACTCAGCGCCTTCGCCCGGCCATCCGCGCTGAGCGGCATGCCCAGGAGATCGACCGGTTCCCGCGCGGCGCCGTTGTCGTTCGCTCCGACGCGCTGCCAGGTGCCGGTGAAATCGACCTGCGCAGAGGCCGGTATCGCTGACACCATCACGATGATGACAAGCGTACCTATGCGTGCCGTATAGCCCATGACCTTGCCCTTTGCCCTCGCCTTTGACCTTTGCCTTTTGACCCTGCGTGCTCACCACCTCGAAGAGCACGGCGTTGGATCCCATTTGCTGCCGTTGGGCTCCTTCTTGAAAATCGGCGCCGTCAGTCTCACGTTGCGCAGATACTGAGGATCCTCGAGCTGCGTCGTGACGGTGAGCCACTCTTCACCATTCGGCCGCTTGTAGAGATCCCAGTACTCGGTCATCACCGCGTTCTCGCTGTAGGGCACGCCGTTCTTCCGCAGGTATCCGGCGCGGAAGTTCTTCGTGGCAACTTGCAGCGATCCGCCGGTCGGACGGAGTGGCGGCGCATCCGCGGTGCGATCCGCCGGCCTCAACTGCAGCGGGACATTCGGGCGCGCCATCAGCCATTGCGCCTGCGAGACGCCCTGCCACGTGCGCGGCATATCTGCGGGCGTCGGAGCGTTACCGAAGCGCAGGAGCCGCGTCTGCGTGCCCGCGTCGGTGTCCACCTTCAAGGTGTTGTCATCCTGCCAGGTGATATGTATGCGGCCGGGCACATTCATGATCGCCGGCGCACCATAGGACTTGCACTGCACACCTTCGGCTTCGTCCTTGGCCGGATCCCAGGCATCGGCAACTTTCGCAGCCTCGGTGGTCAGCTGAATGCCCTGATAGTCGCCTTTCCTCGGCGTCACCATACGCCAGCGCCAGTCCTGCGTGACGATCGACACCCAGTAGCCAGTCAGATCGATTGGCGCGACGGCTCTCGGCGCGCCCGGTGGCTGCGCACCGCCGCCACGCTGTGCCTCGAGGACTGGCCGGCCCAAAAGGACCGGCCCTACAGAGCCGTCCAAAAGGACGGGCCCTACGATCGCGCAGAAGATCGCGAGCACCGTCCGCTTCATTTCTTTGTCCCCTTTTTCGCGGCGAGCTCGTTGTAGATCGTCTCGACGAACATATCCGTCGTCCACGGACCGGTGTCGGTTCCGTACTGGCTGCGGTATCCGAGCGTGGGATTGGCGGCTTTGACCTGCGCGAGCGTCTTCCCCTCGTCCAGGAGGTCTTGAACGCGGTCGCGAACCACCGTGACCGCGTCGCGGAACTCCAGCAGGTCGAGCTTGTCGTACACGAAGCCGTGCCCTGGCACCAGGAACGTTCGGTCCGCCTGCCACTGGAGCGGCACGTTGAGGATGCTCATGTCCATCAGACGGTTCAGTGCGTCGATCTCGCCCTGGACAGTGCCGCCGCGTTTGACGTCGATGACGGGCCAGCGTGTGGTGTCGATGATGTCGCCGGTCGCAATCACGTCGCCACGGCGGAAGAACACCACGGTGTTGCCATCGGTGAGTGCCGAGGGCATGTGAATGACCTGAATGCCTTCGCCGTTCAGGTACATCGCATATTGCCGGTACGCGAATGTCTTCGTGGGAAACAGCGCAAACGGGAGGGCTTGCGGACCCGTTGCGGCCGTCATCCTGGTCAGCACGTTCTCGTGTGCCAGCACGCTGGCCCTGCCAAAGTTGGAGACCACGTCGTCATTCAATCCCGCGCCGGCCACGACGGCGCCGGGGAGGATGCTGAGCCCCGCTCTGGCGAGCTTGTCGTTCCCGCCGACATGATCGGCGTCCATCGACGTGTTGATGATGTAGCGGATCGGCAGGTCGGTGACGCGACGGATGGTCGCGAGCACCTTGTCGGCGTTGGCCGTCGTTCCCGAGTCCACGAGGATCACGCCCTCGGGGCCGGTCTGCATCACGATGTTGCTGCCGGCGCCGGCGATGACGTAGAAGTTCGGGCGAATCTGGACGAGGTCGAGACCGTCTGCTGCCTGCTGACGGCCCTGGGCCGGCTGCTGACGCGCCCCGGTCTGCTCACGCGCGTCAGCAGGCTGACGCGCGACGGCGCGCGGACCCCACACGACGAGAACGGCCGCGACCGCGAGAATGCAAATCGTCTTCATGCTGATTGAGCGCCCGATTTTACTCCTACGACGCCCCTCCCGATCGCGTTTATGCGCCCCAGGTGTTCAGATCGCGAACGGCGCCGGACGATACGAGATAAATATAGAGATCGGTGAACGCGACCCAGACCAGGCTAAACCACGCGAACGCCATGTGACGCTCGTTCAGCCACGTCGATCCCTTCCACATTCCATAGCGTGGCGAGACCGCGTTCTCGCACGTGAAGCAATCGAGCTGTCCGCCAATCAGGTGTCGCCACGAGTGACAGCCGAACGTGTAACCGGTCAGCAGCGCCGCATTCATCACCATGACGATGGTGCCGACGCCGACACCGAAGCGACCGTCCTTGAAGAACGCGGCCAGGCCTTCCCACCACAGACAGACGATCAGAAACAGCGCACCGTAAAGGGTGTAGCGGTGCAGGTTCTGAAACAGCAGTAGGGCCTTCTCGCCGCGATAGCGGAAGGGCACGCCGCCGACGGCGCAGTTCGGCGGTCTCATGAACGCCGCCTTGTAGTACGCGCCGCGGTAGTAGTAGCACGTCACTCGAAATGCGATCGCGAGCGCGGGCGCGAAGAACGCCGGCGACTGCGGAAGGAACGGCGGCCACCAGGATGGAAACGCGCCGAACCAGGCGTGATCGAGCGGCACCGCGCCTGGATAGCCGGACGTCGGCGTGAAGAACGGCGGCGCCACCGTCGGACTGATGTAGGGATCGAACCAGACGTAGGTGGCGTTGAACGCGCGGAACGTCAGATATCCAAAGAAGGTGATGAGGCCAATCGCGGTGGCCGCTGGTGCGAGCCACCACCAGTCCGCGCGCGTGGTCTGGGCAAAGCTGCCGCCCGGACGCGCGACCTGAATGGTTTGCATGGCTACATTCTATTGGAATACAAGTTGCTACCTCCGGTTGAGTGTCTCTGAACCTCGCGAAAGCGGCCTACACGCTGCTCATCGTCGGGATCGTGATTCTGCTGCTGCAGTTCATGCAGCCGGTGCTGATTCCGCTGGTGCTCGGAGCACTGCTTTTCTACGCACTCGATCCGGCGGTGGACTGGTTTGAGCGTCACCACCTGCCACGCGCGATCGGCGCCGCCCTGATGCTGCTCGTGGTCCTCGGCGCTTGCGGAGCGCTCGCGTATTCGCTACAAGGACAGGCGCTCACGGTCATCGACGAGCTTCCAACCGGTGCACGCAAGCTGGCGGCATCGCTGCGCCGGACCCCAGGCGCTGCGCCAGCGGCGCTCGAAAAAGTGCAACAGGCTGCCGATGCTCTCCAGGCCACTGACACCTCGACGCCGCCGAAGGGCGTTCTTCGTGTTCAGGTGCAGGAGGAGGCGTTCAGCGCGAGTACGTTCGTATGGACGAGCTCGCTCGGCCTGATGTCGGCGGCCAACCAATTGGTGATGATCGTCCTGCTCACCTACTTCATTCTGCTTTCCGATCAGCTCTTCAAGCGCAAGCTCGTCGAGATGGTCGGCACCATCTCACAGAAAAGGACGACCATCCTTGTGCTCGAAGACATCGCGGGATCGATCGAGCGCTTCATCAAGATTCAGCTGCTCACCAGTACCGCCGTCGCGCTGGTCACGTGGGGGGCGTTGTGGGCCGTCGGTCTGCAGCAGGCCGCGCTGTGGGGCCTGCTCGCTGGCGTCTTCAACTCGATTCCGTACTACGGACCACTTCTCGTCACGGCGGGTCTGTCGATCGTGGCGTATCTGCAGTTCGGAACCGTGGCGATGACCACCGCCGTCGCGGGCGTCTCGCTGCTCGTTACCACGCTCGAAGGATTCCTGCTCACGCCGCTCCTCATCGGCCGCGCGTCATCGATGAATCAGGTCGCGGTGTTCGCTGGACTCCTGTTCTGGAGCTGGGTCTGGGGCGTGTGGGGCATCCTGCTCGCCGTGCCGATGATGATGGTCATCAAAGTCATCTGCGATCACGTGGAGCCCCTGCAGCCGGTCGCTCATCTCCTCGGTGATTAGACAGTCCCTGGTCCTTAGTGCCTGGTGCCTGGTCCGTCCGGTGGACCAAGAACCAAGAACCAAGGACCAAGGACCAAGGACCAAGGACCAAGAACTAGCGATCGTTCGGCGGCTGCCGCCGGAATCGCTGATTAGCGCCTTGCGCCTGCCCGACCATCCAGACCTGCCCGTTGGCGTTCGCGCCGATGTCCATCGCGGGGCCGCCTGGAATCGGACGGAACTCGCCGTTCTCCCAGTGGTAGATGGTGCCTTGCTGGTTGACGACCCACGCCGTTCCATTGGCCCCGGCGGCGATGCGCTCACCGCTGCCGCCCATCGGCATCCACTCATTTCCGGTGCGGCGGTAGATCTGATTGTCCGTACCGATCAGCCAGATCTCATCGCCCGCAGCGACGTCGCGTGCCTTGCCACTGCGCGGAATGAATCCGCCGCTGCCGTTGAACGAATAGATCTCCGACGAGGTGTTGACGACCCACGGCTGGCCCTGGCGATCGACGCTGATTGCCGCGGCGTTCCCCTGCTGACGATCCCAGTCGCTCCCGTTCCACTTGTAGATACCGTTGTCGGTGCCGATGATCCAGGCGGTCCCGTCGCCGCCGACGCCGATGTCGATCGCCCGACCCGGCAGCTTCTCGAAAGCGTTCCGGTTCCATCGATAGATTTCGTTCCCTGAATTGACGACCCAGGGGGATCCGTCGGGACCGACGGCGATGCGCGTGCCGAAGCCTTCGACCTGCACCCAGCGTCCGTTGTTCCAACGGTAGATAGATCCATCCGTCGGCCGCTGCTGCGCGGCCGAAAGCAATGGCAGCATAGCGAGCACAACGACGACCGCAGCAACGAAAGAGCGTGCGCGCATACGATTCCTCCTCCCGTCATGTCTTGCAACGTGGCTGCCGTCCTTCGGCTATGGCTTGGGATGAGGTTCGACCGGCGCACCTGGGGTGGAACGGATGGTTAACGGCGCGTTACCGGTGGGACTCGTAAAGTCGAGCGTCTCCAAGCCGGTTCGCGGCGTCCATCGAACACGCCGGACGTGCAGCTCGTCGCCGGTCGGCCGCGCCACATACACAAGAATCTCGGTAAATGCGCGCGCCTTCTCGTCTTGAGTGACGCGGCGCGCGATCTCGACCGCATCACGAAGATCGTGGGCTTCCACTTCGACGACGAGCGCCTCGAGGTGGGATTGATGGTTGAGCGTACGCCAGTGTCCGTGTGACGCCGTGAACCAGCACTGCAACGCTGCCGAGGACAGGAAATCGTTGTGGGCCTCGTCGCCGCACGCTGGGATGCCGAAATCGTCCTGCGCGCGAGACTGGCGCATGGCACACGCAGAGGACATGAGTGTGGCGGAATAGAATGCGGCCGCGAGCAGTATTCGTCCACACACGACGGACATCGCTCCTATAATCCTCCAGCGCCACTAGCATGCGTGCACATCCGGTGTGGTCCCGGCGCCGCTTTCTTGGACACCTCGGCGCAGTCGGCGGTTCCTCGCTCGTCATGACCGCGATGACGTCCTGGGAGCTGATGGCCGGGCAGGCCGGTGTGCGCCCAGTCCTCACCGGCCGGCCGAACGCGAAGGTCCTCATCCTCGGCGCCGGCGTGTCCGGCCTCGTCGTCGGCTACGAGTTGAGCAAACTCGGTTACGACTTCCGCATCCTCGAAGCCCGCGACCGGGTGGGCGGCCTCGCCTGGACGGTCCGTCGTGGCACCGAGCACACCGAGATCGGCGGCGAGCGTCAAGTCTGCACGTTTGACGAGGGTCAGCACGTCAACGTCGGCGCGTGGCGCATCCCCTACACGCATACCGGTGTGCTGAACTACTGCAAGGAGCTCGGCGTCGCGCTGCAGATCTTCCTCAACGAAGCCGATGGCTCGTACTTTTACTACGAGGGAACGGCGGCCGGATCTCTGTCCAACACACGCGTGCGCCTGCGCGAAGTCAAAGCCGATTTGATCGGCCACACCAACGAGCTGCTCGTGAAGGCCATCGATCAGCGGCGACTCGATCTGCCGTTGACTGACGAGGACCAGCAGCGGCTGGTGAATTACCTGGTCGCACAGGGCTACCTCAATACGTCTGACCGCGCCTACAAAGCGTTCGTCCATCGCGGTCCGGGCACGCCGTACGAGCTTGCCGCGCTGCTGCAATCCGGTTTCGGTGGCCGCGTGCGATCGATCCCGGCGCGCGACGGGACGACTGCGGCGCCGATGTTCCATCCGGTCGGCGGCATGGACCAGTTCGCCAAGGGTTTCGAGCGCGCGATCGGACGCACACGCATCACCTTCAACGCCGACGTGCAGTCGGTGCATCAGAGCGACACTGGCGTGAAAGTCGTGTACGCAGACACCAAGAGCGGACAGAAGAAGGAAGTCAGCGCCGACTACGTGGTGATCTGCATTCCGCTCTCGGTGCTGGCCGGAGTCGAGGTCAACCTCTCACCCGAGATGATGGAAGCCGTCCGCGCCACGACCTACAGCAACAGCGCCAAGATGGGCCTGGCGATGAAGCGGCGCTTCTGGGAAGAAGACGATCAGATCTTCGGCGGCCATCTCTACTCGAACTTGCCGATCGGCGAGTTCTCGTATCCCTCGCACGACTACTTCTCGAAGAAAGGCGTGCTGCTGGGCCTGTATCTGAACGCCGGTTTCAACGAGCTTCTGGATCGGCCGATCGCAGGGCGCGTCGAGCACGTGCTGATGCACGCCAGCAAGGTCCATCCGCAGATCCGTCAGGAGTTCGAGAGCGCGTACGCGGTGTGGTGGCGGAAAGTGAAATACAGCCAGGGCGGATTCGCGCCGGGCGCGCCGCCGATGCGCCGCGCCCAGTTCGCGAAGGTGGACAACCGGATTCTGATTGGCTCCGCCGCAACCGCGCCGTACTCAGAGCCCGACTGGCAGGAGGGCGCCGTCGCCGCCGGCTGGCAGGCAGTGAAGTCGCTGCACGAGCGGGCGATGCGCGGTTAGAGCTAACGGAGCTGACGGAGATAACGGTCAAACACGGAGAAACGGAACAACGGAGTGATCAAATTGATCTCCGTTGCTCCGTGTGAATCCCGTTACCTCCGGCCCCTCCGTTACCTAGTCAGAATCAGAAGTTAAACGTCACATGGAACCGCGCCAGCCGCGGCGGCACGATCGCCGTCGGCAGCAGCCAGGCGGCGCCGTTGGTCGCTTGCTCGTACGTCTGCTGATACGCGCTGGTGACGTTCGAGTTGAACAGGTTATAGAGGTCGATACCAACGTCGGTCCGTCGTCCTGCGAAGCGGAAGACCTTTGCGAAGCGCATGTCCATGAGATTCGTCCGCTCGAGGTTGTAGAGCTGTCCCGGATTCAGGAGATTGATGGTCGTCAACCCGGTCGTCAGCGCGTTAGCGGGAAGACGGCCGAGCGCCTGCTGGATCGAATAGCAGCCCGCCGGGCTGGTCGGTCCACAGGTGTTCGGCACCTGGTAGTTGGCGGCCAACGACAGTCCGTTGGACGCGCTTCCGCCCGGAGCCGTGACCAGCGACCGCATGCTGGCGCTGACCAGCACGTCGATCTTCGGCAGCGTGTATGACACGAGTCCGCGGAACGTCGTCGCCCAGTTCTCGGTCACGTCGCAGGAGTCGACCCGCGCCGAGCCGACCACGCCAGTGCCCAGGAGCTCGGGCAGCGCGCGCGTGAGGTCGCACGTATCGCGGACGCCGCGACCGGTGCTCGTGCCGCCTTGCAGGTTGAGGCCGAAGGGCAATCGCGCAGTGGCGGTGAAATCCACGCCGTGCCAATACGCCGTACGCGGGTCCGCGAAGTCCTTCTCACTGGTCATGAAGCTCTGCGAGCCGCGGGCGTTCGCTGCCGGCGTGATCGCCACGTACTGCGCGGTCTGCCCTCCGCCCGGCAGGTTCTCATGCTGCGGGATCGGCATTGAGAAGGTTTCGTAATCAGCGGCTGTCGTCAACACGTTGTCGGTGACGAAGAAGTTGCCCCACCAGCGCCGGTTGTAGGCAAACTCGACCGACACGCGCGGCACGAGTTCGTGCTGCACCGACGCGCCGATCTGCCAGTCGTTCGGCCGCACTCCCCACCCGCCGAGAATGTCTGGATTGATCGTGGTGGTGTTCGGGTTGGCGCTGCCGAAGTTCAAGCCGGCGCCGCCGACTGCCGCGCAGAGATCGCCGCCTGCCGCCAGGTTGTCCTGCAACGCTGGACTCTGCAGATTGCAATCGACGACCAAGTTGCGATTGCCATCCGTCCAGCCCCGCGCGAGCGCGGGTCCCGACCCGATTCGCGTGATGATGCGCGCCGCAGGATTATTCGAGCTGTAGATGGCGTCGCCGGTCGCCGCCTCGAGGTACTTACCGCCCTGAAATTTGACCGCGGTCTTGCCATCACCGAACAGATCGTAGGAGACACCGAATCGCGGCGTGATGTCGTTATAGCCGCGCACGCTGACCGTACGCTCGAACGAGATCGGCTGCGGGTTGAAGCGAGAGGTCTCCGTGGTGCCGTTGCCGTCGGCCGGCGCCCAGCTCCATGCCCGGTCGTATCGCACGCCGCCCTGCAGCGTCAGCCGTCCCATGGTCCACTGATCCTGCGCGTAGATCGAGGCGGTCTGCGTGCGATCGTGTTGATCCCAGCGTGGCGAGAGGAAGTACGACACGCTGACCGGGCACAGGCGAATGTCCTGTGGATTCACCCGTGCTGGGCACGCAGTGCTGGCCGGCGCGTTCGAGTTGAACGTGTAGCGCAACTGCGTGTGATTCGGCACGCGGCCGTTGTGGACTTCGACGAACGAGCCCATGTAGCCAACCTTCAGGTTGTGCGAGCCGGTGACGTACGCGACCGATCCGCGCCAACTCGAGTTGAGCGCGTCGTTGTCGTTGTAGCCGAAGTCGAGGGGGTCGAACACGCCGCGATACGAGAACTGCGGCCGGCCCCACTGACTGCTTTGCTCGGTCACCGGAATGATGTCCATCAGTCCGTCCGGTGCCGCCTGGCCAAACCGCGCGTAGCCGTAGGTAAATCGTGAGTAGCCCCCTTCGATCAGCGTGCGGTTGCTCAACGGCGACGAATAGGTGACCTGCGTCGTGTTGTACGGGAAGTTGTGATAGCCCGGGAACGTCTCGGGCGAGACCGTATCGGCACCGAACGTCCGTCCGGACGCAATCCAGTCGCTGCCCGACTGACGGCAACCCTCGCCGTCCTGGCGCAGCGTCGATCCGCCGCAGCGGCGCTGATAGTCGTGCGAGACCGTCAGTCGGTTCCGCGGCGTCAGCTGTGCGGTCAGGCGCGCGGCCACGATCTTTCGTGCTTCGGCCGTGCGTGCTTCGATGGAGCTGTCGGACGCGTAGTCCCAGTGCGACGCATCGCCGGCAAAGCGGTTCGCGAAAATGCCATCGACGACGTTCGCGTTCGCCCAACCCCGAACGTTCGCAAAGAACCACAGACGATCGCGTTTGATCGGACCACCGATGCTGAAGCTGGTGTCCCAGTTGGTGCGAAGCGTCGGCGGTCGAGTGATGCCGTAGCTGCGCAGCTGGTCGTCGAGATTGTTCGAGGTCGCCCAGTCGCCCGAGGTGCTGTAGAACGCGCTGCCGCGGAAGTTGTTGCCGCCCGACTTCGGCACGATGTTGATGCTCGGGCCGCCGGTCTCGGCTTCGCCGAGGCCACCGGAGATCAACACCTGCATCTCTTCCGCGTTGGCCGTGTCGTAGGTCACGTCGGAGACACCACCGCCGCCAAAGGGCGCCGCGACCGTCAGGCCATTGGTCATCACCCGGCCCTCGCCGCTCGGACCGCCGTGCGCCGTAAAGAACGTCATGCTCGGCGTCGTCGGCGCCGACTGCGCGTTCGCGCCAGCCACACCGCCGCTATTGAGGGCCGGAACCGCGGCCAGTGCGGATCCGTAGCCACGCGTCGCCGGGAGCGTGCTGAGCGTTTCGTTGTTGAGAACCACTTCACGGCGCACCGACTGCGTGTCCACGATCGGCGACTGACCGGTGACGGTGAGTGTTTCCTCGAGCGCGCCCACACGCAGGTCGGCGTTTACGGTGATCACACCTGACCCTGAAACCTCGATGCCATCGCGTTTCACAGTGCTGAAGCCGGTCAGCGTGAAGGTGACCGTGTAGGTTCCTGGCAGCAGATCGGTGATGCGGTATTGCCCGGTACCGTCGCTGACGACGGTCCTCGCTTTTTCGATGAGGACGGGACTGGACGCCTCGACGGTCACGCCCGGAAGGACAGCGGCCGACGCGTCGCGAATGACACCAGCAATGCTGGCTTGAGCGTGCACGACATTCGGCAGCAGCAGGATCCCCGCAACCGCTACTGCCAGAGACAGGACTCGGCGCATTGTGACTGACCTCCTTGATCCCCGACGCACCCCGCTACCCGCGGATTTCGTGGTTGGCGAGGCTATCACACTCCTAACGTATCGAGGGCCTTCTCCGTCTTATGTCGCGGAGAGGAGTGACGAATGACGGATCTTCGGTACGCGCTCCGCATGATTCGCAATAGTCCCGGTTTCGCGACAGTCGTCGTCGTAACACTGGCCATCGGGATCGGTGCGAACACGGCCATCGTCAGCCTTCTGCACACGGTGCTGCTTCGCGAGCTGCCGGTGACCGCCCCGCAGGAGCTGGTCTTCATCCAGACCGTACGGGATGGAGCCCTCGGCGGTGCGCCTCCATATCCGTACTTCGAGCGCATCAGAGAGCAGGGATCCTCATTCTCGGGAATGGCCGCGTTCGCCATCGACGAGCTGCGGTTGGAAGTCGATGGGTCGGTCGAACAGGTGTTTGGACAAGTCGTCTCTGGGAACTACTTCCAAGTACTCGGAGTGACGCCGGCCGCGGGGCGACTGATGACGGCCGGTGACGAGAGACTGGATCCGCCTGTGGCGGTGATTGGGTACGGCTACTGGCAGCGCCGGTTCGGCGGCGCGCCCAGCGCGATCGGCCGCTCGGTCTCCTTCGGCAATCGATCGTTCACGATCATCGGCGTCACGCCACCACGATTCCACGGCCTGGAACCGGGTCGTCAGGTGGACGTCACCCTACCAATCACACTCGACCCGGCGATGGTTCGCAACGCCGACGTGCAGTGGTTCCATGCGGTGGCGCGGCTGCGATCGGGCGCCGGGACCCGGCAAGCAGCAGCCGAGGCCAACGCGAGTTTTCAGTCTCTGAGCACCGAACGGAGTCGCTCCGCGCGCACCGCGAGCCGGTTCGACCGGATCGAGCTGAGACCGGCGTCGCGAGGCATGGACCGGCTTCGCGCCCGTTTCTCCAGCCCGCTGTCGATCATGACGATGGTCACGGGAATCGTTCTGCTGATCGCCTGCACGAATCTTGGCGGCCTGTTGCTCGTGCGCGGGGCCATCCGCAGGCACGAGTTCGCGCTGCGGCTCGCCATCGGGGCGAGCTCGGGCCGCCTCCTCAGGCAGGTGCTGACCGAGACGCTCGTGCTGTTCGCATGTGGCGCGGCGGCAGGACTGTTCGTCGCGTATGTCGCAATTGAGGGGCTGACCGGGTTCTTTGCGACCGGAAGGCGGCCGATTCTCCTCGATGTGCAGTACGACTGGCGGCTGATCGTATACGCGCTGGGTGTCACTCTCACGACGGGTGTGCTCACCGGCGTGTGGCCAGCTGTCCGCGCCTTGCGGATCGAGCCGCAGACTGCGATGAAAGAGAACCAGGCCCGGCTCGCCGGCTGGCATCGATCGAAAGCCAGACAGGTTCTGGTCGGCGCCCAGGTCGCGCTGTCGCTCGCACTGCTCGTCGCTGCGGCTCTGTTCGCGCGAACCATGGTGAATCTTCGCGCCGTCGATCTCGGCTTCACGCCGAGTGGCGTGCTGACGATGTCGGTCGATCCTCTCGCGTCCCGAGACGAGGGGACCGGCGCTCGTGCACAGCTGTGGACGCAGTGGCTCGAGCGGGTCCGCGCGTTGCCCGGCGTTCGCAGCGCCAGCCTCTCTGTGCTGACTCCGCTCTCGGGTCGCAACACTGGCGCCATGATGTCGGTGCCCGGTGTGAGCTCCCGGAATGACGTTCGTCTGAATCATGTCTCGGAGGACTATTTCCAGACATTCGGGATTGCGGTGATCGCCGGCCGCTCATTCACGCGGCAGGACGGGGCCGGCGGGCTCCGGGTCGTCGTGCTGAACGAGACCGCAGCGCGGGTGGCCTTTCCTGGTCGATCGCCGCTCGGCGAGCGAGTCGAACTGGCCGGCGCTGGCCTCTACCAGGTCGTCGGCGTCGTCGGCGACTACAAGCACCTCAACGTGCGCGAAGCGGCGCAGCCGTTTGCCTTCGTTCCGCTCGCGCAGCCGGTGAATCCGATCTCGCGGCTGACATTGTCTGTCGCGTCCGATACAAGGAGCGCGATGATGGCACGCCTCATCGCCGACGAGATTCGCACCATCCATCCACAGACACTCGTGTCTGATGTCATCGGCGTGGACGCGCAGATCGACGAAACGCTGGTGAGCGAACGGCTGGTCTCGATGCTCGCCACCGGGCTCGCGGTGCTGGTGCTCGCCTTGGCTGCAATTGGGCTGTACGGGATCGTGAGCTACACCGCAGCCACTCGGACAACGGAGTTCGGCCTTCGTCTCGCATTGGGCGCGCCTCGCTCGCGAATCGCCACCGGAGTGATCGTCGAAGCGTTGCTGCCGGTTGCCGCTGGCGTCGCGATCGGTCTTCCCATGGCGATGCTGATCGCGCGCGCGGCGCAGCGTCTGCTCTTCGGCGTGACGCCCACGGACGCGACGAGCTATCTGGTTGGCGCGGGCGCGCTGGTCGTCGTGGCCGCGCTGGCCGCGTGGCTGCCGGCACGGCGCGCGTCGGCGCTCGACCCGGCCGAGACCTTGCGGCGAGGGTAGTTCGAGACCAGCCTTCGCATGACAGAAACGAACACGATCAAGAGAGGCGGCAGGAGGAGCACGACGATCGCGTGCGTCAGAAACGCGTCGCCGCTCTGTAACGCCTGCCCTGAGCGCAGTCGAAGGGCCCCGTTGGCCACCGGCACCGCCAGCGTCACGAAGTAATAGCAACCGAGTGGCAGCGCGTAGCGAAAGACTCCTCGATCGATACGCTGCACAACCGCGTACAGCAGCAACAACCCACCGAAGTACACCACGATCCCTTCGAGGCGGTGGATGTCAGTGGGACTGAGTGACGAGAGCGCCGGCGGATGCGCAGCGAGCCACATCGCGATCACAATGCGCACGCTGTTGACGATCACCGCCGACAGAAAGCTGACCAGCACACTCGCCGCGAGGACAGCGGCACCATCGCGGACCGAGCGAACCCGATAGAGCAGCGTGAACGCCACCATGACGAAGGCGGCGATCATGAAGTTGACCCCGGCGCAGGCCTTCTCGATCAGAAACATACGTTCCGCCGAGAAGTAGCCTTCGCCGGGGACCGCCGCAAACGATACGCCGGTCACGAGGGCAACGACGTGCGCCGTCGGCGTCAGGATCCACGACAGCGCGTCGGTGCCGGCATCGGCGTAGTGGCGCTTGAGCCCATAGGCCACGAGCGCCACGACGACCAACACGCACAATTTCAGTTTCACCGACGTACCCCGAGCGACGTCGAGAGGCGGGCGCGCAGCAGGTGCGTGGCACCCAGCAGCGCCATCGCAACCGCCATCACCCAGATCAGTTCGGGCTCTGCGCCACTCGTCACGCCGACCGCGCGATCCGAAACGCCCTCCGGCAACGGCAGCGGCTGATCGACGTCGTCAGCGCCGTCAGTCACGCGCCGCACGACCTCGTGCACCGCGATGAACGACGTGTACTTCGTGAGCAAACTGTAGGTCAGCCCGAGCGACGTGATCTCAGCGACACGCTCCTGGCTCGGCATGGCCGGACCAAAGTCGGACAGGTTCGCGATACGCGTGCGCGCCCAGAGATGACGCAGTGCGGCGTGGCTGGCGTCGGCGTTCGCCGGCACCACAGGAACCCTCGTCTGATAGGCGCCGCGCCCGGTCTTCCCCGAGATCTCAATCGAGCCGCTCATCGCGCCGCGCCACTTGCCGAAGACGACAATCGGCCTGCTGGCAAACAAGTCGGGAATTTTTCCGGGCTCGACGTCGTAGACATCGAAGCCGCTGAACCTGACGTCGATGTCAGTCAGCACCGGCATCTCGATGTACCGCCGCAGCTGCTCGGCAGCTTCCGGCGCGTCTTCCGGCTTCGTCACGATGAACGGCTCGCCGAGGCCGGCACGGGCAAACCCTTCGATGAGGTACCGGTTGACGCTGCCGCCAATTCCGAACGCGAAGAAGTTGGCATCATCCAGGTTCTCGCGGACGTAGTCGAAGACGTCGGCCTCGGCATCGATGTAGCCGTCGGTCAGCAGGACGATGCTGCGTGAGAGGCCCGGCTGCCTCGGAAGTTCCACGGCGCGCTGCAGTCCGTTAAGCAGACGCGTGCCACCGCCGCCGCTCTTGCTGCCGATGAACTGCCGCGCCCGATTGAGGTTGGCGGTCGTCGCCGGGACCGATGCGGGCGAGAAGACCTCAAAGCCACTCTCGAAGACGACGACGTTGAACGTGTCGGTAGGACGGAGCACGTTGACGAGATCGCCGAGCAGCTTCTTCGCGGTATCCAGCGGGAAGCCGTACATCGATCCCGAGACGTCCACGACGAACACGTAGTCGCGCGGCGGAATCTCGTCGCGCGCAACGGCTTGGGGCGGCTCCGCCATCAGGAGGAAAAAGTTCTCGTCTCGTCCCTGATAGAGGAGGAGTCCCGCCCCAATCTTCTGACCACTCAGTCGATAGCGAAGGATGAAATCGCGATTGCCGCCGAGCCGCTCCGAGTCGGCCAGCTGCAGGTCGGCGCGTCCAGGACTGCTGGTCCGCACGATCACCTGATGCGTCGGCGACGCGAGCTCCTGGAACGGGACGCCGGTCGAGATCACGCCCGCGAGATGGAACTCGCTCTTTGGCAGCTCGCCCTGATGGGTGTAGGCCGTCTTCACGAACTCATCGCCGGGTTGTGCCTCTCTCGCGCGCTTTTCGGAATAACGCGGCCCGACGACCGTCGGATAGACGAACTCGTAGAGACCGTCCGTAGGCACGAGCAGTTCGGTGTATTTGAGCTCCACGAGAATCGTGTCGCCGGGAAGCACGTTGGCGACGTTCATCGTGAAGACATTGGGTCGGCTCTGCTCGAGCAGCGATGCGCTCTTGCCTTCCTTTTTCGCCGCCTCGAACTCAGTCTTCGCCTGTTCGCGCTCTTTGATCTTGGCAACGATGCGCACGTTGCCGATCGTCATCGTCATCCCCGAGACGGCGGCGCGCGTTGACGCGGGGAAGACATAGCGGGCGTGCAGCGGCCGCTGTCCGCGGTTCTCATAGACCTGACGCACGGTCACGTCGGCGATCACGCCGACGATGTTCACGTCCACGCGCGTGTCCTTGAGCGGTAGCCGATCGAGATCGGGGTCGCCGCCCTCGACGAAGAAGTACGGAGAGAGCGTCTTGTCGTCTGGTGCCCGATCGGGCTGCTGCGCCGAGGCGGCGAGCGGCACGAGCAAGGCCAAGACGAAGAAGATGACGAGCGAGCGAGTCGAGAGTGTCATGCGCACCAGCAGGGCAAGCGGGCTGCCGAGCAGTGCTGACTCGAGACCTCGCGAAAAACGGCCCGATTCAGCGGAAATGACGGTTTTGATTGGAGTGGAAGAGGGCGCGCGCGTGTCCGCGCGCCCCGTCAGCGTGTGGACCCGGACACGCTAATTCTTTGAATACTTGGTAATGCCGCGGAGTTGCGCTTCGGCCGTGAAGACGTTGCCGGCGGCATCAATCGCGATGCCTTCGCCCATCGCGCCGTCGGCCGAATTCGGCACCGCGTGAGCGGGAATGAACGTCGTCACCTTCCCGTCCTTGAGGCTGCCGATGCGAATCCCTCGCTGCCAGCCCGGATGCACGCGCTCGGTCGATTCCGAGTCGGCCGTGTAGATGACGTCGTTCGCGTCGATGGCCAGACCGCTCGTGCGGCCGAACTCGGCGTACTCGGCGACGAACTTTCCTTCCTTCGTCAGGATTTGAATGCGATGGTTGTGCCGATCGGCGATGACGAGCCGGCCCTGCGAGTCGAACTCAATCGCGTGCGGCGTCCGGAATTCGCCAGGGCCGGTGCCTGTCTTCCCGATCGTGCGGAGGAACTTGCCGTTGCTGTCGAAGACCGAGATGCGTCCGACCAGATTCGGATCCGACACGTCGGTGTGACTCTCCGCGACATAGACGTCGCCGGTTCGCGCGTCTGTCACGAGATCAGTGGGATCGGTCAGCGCGTCCGGAGGATTACCCCTGACGCCCGGCTTGCCCAACGTCAACAGCGTTTTGCCGTCGGGACTGAACTTCATCACGACGCTGCCCTTGCCGTCGGCGCCGCGTGAGTCAGCGACCCAGACGTTGCCGTCGCGATCGACGTGAATGCCGTGCGGCCAGACGAACAGGCCGACGCCGAAGCTCCGGATCTCCTTGCCCGACTCGTCGAAGTGGTGGACGGGATTCATGCTGCTGCCAAGACAACCCGGCGTTGTGCCAGGCGAGCATCGATCGACGGCCCACACCGTCTTGCCGTCTTTGTCGATGGCGACGCCGTTCGAGCCGCCCCATGGCCGGTTCTCGACCGAGAGCTGCGCCCAATCGCGAATCACTCGATACGGATTGGCGCCGCTGTTGACGGGCGGCTGCTTGTCGGTCTGCGGCGTCCCGCCACGCTGCTGCGCGTAGACGGCCACTCCCAGGGCGCACACAACGACACCGTAGAGCGCACGCTTCCACCTATGCCAAGGCTCCGGCGGACAAGTCAGCGTGCGCGGATCGCGCGCAGGCTGAAACCTGCGCTCTATGTCACGTGCCGGTTTCATTTCCAGCTCGCGATCGCCTTGTAATGCAGCGAGTCGGGCGGCAGCTCGGCCAGCTCGATGCGGCCCATATACGGGTCCGTGATGTTCGCCAGCATCGCTTTCGTGTCGCTCTGATTCACGTCGGTCACGGTCAACCCGTTCTTCCGGAACTTCGCCACCATGTCGGCCACGTTCTCGACGTGCAGGCCGTAATGATTGAACCCGGCCGGGCGCTGCGGCGTGACCGGCTGCAGCTCGAGGAACGTGTTCTTGCTGATCTGCATGTAGACCAGCCGCGGCTGCTTCTTGTCATCGAAGACGCGGAACGCTTCGCGGTAGCCCATCTTCTGCGTGTAATAGGTGACCGCTTCATCGATGCTCGGCACGGCGATGGCCACGTGGTTCATCATCACCACCCCGGTGCCGGCGCTCTGCGCCAGCCCCGCATGCACCGCTACGCCGACGAACAGACCGGCTGCAAACAACATCGCTCCGCGCATACAACCTCCTCCATCGACGCCTCAGCGACCGGCGAGACCCTCGGTCAGCTCGATCCGCGTGCCTGCGGGATCGATCACGAACGCGATCTTCAGTCCAATCCGCGGCACGTCGCGGAACGGCGAGTCGAACGCGACGCCCTCGGCTTCCAGCTTCTTGCAGAATGCCTCGAGCCCTTTCACCTCGAACCCGATGTGATCGAGCGACCGGCCTTTCGTTGCCGCCTGCGGGATATCCGTCTTGCGGACGCTGAACGCGATCCCCGGCACACCCTGCACCGTCGCGTTGCCCTCCTTCGTCACTGCTGCGCCGAAGTGCTTCGCGTACCACGCGCGGAGTCCGTCCGGATCGCTCGTGAAGAAGTGAACGTGGAAATGCTCGAGCGGCACTGTCAACGTCGGGGCCGCGTAGAACTCAACCTTCACCTTGTCCGGGAACATCGCCACGATCTCTCTCGGATCGTCGCGAACGATTGGCACACCGGCTGCCGCCAGCTTCGCCTTGACTGCCGGAAGATCCCGAGCACGGAACGCGAAGTGATCGACAGCGGATCCTTCCGATCCCTCGGTCGTGTCGCCCTTGCCCAGCACCAGAAAGATCCCGGGCAATTTCAGGAGCTCGAGCGTACCGGCGTTCACCACCTGCGCGCCCAGGACATCGACCCAGATCTTTTTGTGCACATCCGGGTCGCGAACCATCATGTGCAAGTGCCCGGCCGAAACGCCCGCCTGATTCGGCGCAGGCAACTGCGCCGCGAGCGGCGCGTGTATCACCAGGAGAACGGGTAGCACAGTCAGCCAGCGCATACAGTGCCTCCTCCCACCGGATCTTCAACCGGAACACCGGGAGCATATACCCGACGCGTTCAATTCGCCGGAGAGAGCCGGCGAATCTCATCAAAGAAGTTGAGCAGCAGGTTGATGCGCGGCATCTGCTCAGTGGCGACTTCCGGACGCGCCAGGATGACGACGCGAGCCGCGTCAGGCGAGACGTCGTAGCGCGAGAAGCCGGTGTTTCCGACTCGCGGCAGCGAGGCCCAGGCGCGCGGCTTACTGGCGACGAACGTGCCGCCCACGTCCTGGTATTCGGTCACCATGATGCGGTCGCCAGCAATGAAGAACAGCTGCCGTCCGGAACGGGACCATACCGGATCGGAGCCGCCGCCGCTCGATATCTGCCACTTGCCGCCGGCCCGAGGCGTGGTCCCGCCGAACGGGCGCACATAGATCTCATTCGGCCCGGACTCGTTGGACGCGTACGCCACCCAGCGACCATCTGGAGAAAATGTTGGTTTGGTCTCGCTGGCCGGCGAATGAAAGTACGGCTCGGGTGGGTCAGGCTTCGGATGCTCGACATCCGACATGTCGAGAGCGATGGTCCACATGTCGCCGCCGGTTGCGGCGTAGATGATGTGCCGTCCATCTGGTGACAGCGTGTCCGGACCGAGGTCACCAGCAGCCACGTCGATCAGGTGAACCGGTGGCGCCGTCGCATCCGTCCGGACCCACCAGAGCCCCCGGCTGGCACCATAGGTTCGGAACAGCAGATGTTTTCCATCTGCAGACCACACCGGATCTGCGCTCGCTTGTTCCGTGTCGGTCAGGCGAATCTGCACATCACGCTGACGGTCGTACACATAGATCTCCTGGCCCTTGCCGCTGTCGATCCCGATCGCCAGCCGCTGTCCGTCTGGTGATAGACGCGGGCTGTAGTAGAGCCCAGGCTTCACGAGCAGCGGCATGGTCTTCCCGTCGGCACCGAGCCACGCGACTGTCCACGGAAGCAGGCCAGTACCGCTTTCGTAGACGAACGTGCCGGTTCGCGAGAAATCGAAACGGCCCGCAGCCGTACCCGGATCGACAGCGACGTTCTCGAGGAGACGCGTCGGTGTTCCCTGGATTTCCAGACGCACCGGATCAAAAGGCACCACGAACAACACGCCACCACGCACGTAGACGAGATGCCCGCGCGTCTTCTCGGTCGGCACGTACCGCCCGAAGTAACCACCGCGCCACAACGTCTTTCGCTGGCGTGTGTCCAGCGATACGACGTCAATCGTGGCGTCATCGTAGGCATTGACCGACGTCGCGTTCGCCGTGAAGATCACGGCCTTCGAGCCAGGCAGTACCTGCGGCCAGCGGTGTGTCAGCTCTCCATTCGAGAGCGTCGTCAATGGGCGCGGCTGGCTGCCATCCGGCGGTATCAACGACAGGCCGCCGCCGTTGCCCAACGCCGCAACGATATTTCCGTCGTCGCCCCAGCTGGCGCCGCGAGCGACTCCGGCTGTGGCGAGCGCGACAGGCGCTCCGCCTTGCACGGGAATCTTGCGAAGCTCGCGGTCGCCGAAAAAGGCAACCCACTCGCCGTCAGAAGAAAAGAACGGCTGATCGGCCCCGGCAGTGCCGGTCAAGCGCGTTGAGGTCTGCTCATCGAGGCGACGCGTCGCGAGCAGACTGCGGCCGTTGTCGTCTCTTGTGTAATAGACCAGCCGCGTACCGTCGGGAGAAATGGCCGTAGGCGAGAGTGCGTATTCCGGAGCGCTGCCGTCCAAGTCGATCGCGAGTCGGACGAGTTGCCGATTCTCGGGAGCGGGCCAGAGAAGAATAAGCCCCGCCGCGAGCGACACCAGCGCCGCCGCAGTCACGGCCCATGGAAGCTTGGATGCCTTGGCGGCGGCGTGCGAGGGAACATCGAGCAGCAGCGCGGCATCACCGATGTCGCGCAGGCGTCGTTTGGGATCCCGTTCGAGACATTGCCGAAGCAATCGGCGAACACGAGGGGGCACGCGCTCCCAATTCGGCTCTCGAGTGAGCACCGCAGCAAGAGAGTCCGTGACCGTCTGCGCGCCGAACAGACGGATACCGGTCAGCATCTCGTAGACGATGCAGCCGAAGGCCCAGATGTCGCTGCGGCGATCGGCAGCATAGCCGCGCGCCTGTTCCGGGCTCATGTAGGCGGCGGTGCCGAGCAACACGCCAGCGCCGGTCGCGAGGTGCATCGGCGAAGACACCGTGATCGTCGGCGAGTCGGCGATGTTCGACGGCGGGACCGCCGAACGCTCTTCCCTCCTCGCCAATCCGAAGTCGAGGACCTTCACCACACCATTCCTGGTCAGCGCGATGTTCGATGGCTTCAGATCGCGATGCACGATCCCGTGCTCGTGCGCGGCATCGAGTGCGGCGATCACTTGCTGGGCGATCTCGAGTGCCCGCTCCAGCGGCAGAGGGCCGCGGGCGATGAGGTGATCGAGCGGCTCTCCATCAACGAGCTCGAGGACGAGGAACAGCGTGCCGCCGACATCTTCGATCGCGTGGATGGTGGCGATGTTCGGGTGATTCAGCGCGGCAAGCAGCTGCGCTTCGCGGCGAAACCGCGCGAGCGATTCCGAATCCGCGAAAACGTGCCCGGCGAGCGTCTTGATGGCGACGTCACGCCCGAGCCTGGTATCGCGGGCGCGATAGACCTCGCCCATGCCGCCTGCGCCAAGTGGCGCAAGGATTTCGTACGCGCCGAGAGAGGAACCGATCGCGAGAGGCATTGGTGTGCGCGACACATTGTGCAATACGCGGCGTCGCCGCTGCGGGATCTTTCATGTCCGCCATGAACTTTCTCGCAATCGTGGCCACACCAACGCTCTCGGATGTCGAGATCTCCCCGCGAATATCGAGGCACAGCAATTGCTCGGTTCTTCCTCGGATGCGGCGGGTCCGAACCAGTGGCGGCTTCCACCGCCGCGCCGGCGCCGAAAGCGCACATGAACATGCTGCAGTTGATGCGTGCCTTCCCCTTCCCGCATTCGAACGTGCTCTTCGACACACAGAGCCGCGATCCGATTGGACCGGAGAAGAAGCAATCGATGGTCTATAGCGTGTACCGGTGGCAGGACGCGGATACCTACGCCGGATGGGAGGGCATCGAAAACAGTGCCCTGGCCCTTGCGGAAATGGCGCCGCTGCTGCTGATCCCGCGTGCCTGTGCCAATGGCCTGCCTGCGCCGGTCGATCAAGCGGACTGGAAGGCGGCGGTCGAAGGCCTGGTTGCCGCCGGCGAGGCGTCGCACAAGGCGGCGCTCACGAAGAATCTCGACGAGATGCTGACTGTCAGCGAGACGCTGGTCAATTCGTGCGCGGCGTGTCACGACAAGTATCGCGACGTCGATCTGTCAGGCGGCACGCGCTGCCAGGTAAAGAAGTAGGCGGCCGTCATGGCGCGGATTCTCGGCGCGGTCGCCAGCTCACACACGCCCACGATCGCGTTCGCGCTCGACACGCACAAGGAGCATGATCCCGCGTGGGCGCCGATCTTCGAAGGATACAAGCCGGTCCAACGCTGGCTGGCGGCGACGCAGCCGGACGTGCTGCTCGTGATCTTCAACGACCACGTCACATCGTTCTTCTTCGATCACTACTCGCAGTTCGCGCTGGGGATCGGCGAGTCCTACGCCCCTGCCGACGAGGGCGGCGGCGCACGCGCGCTGCCGCCGGTGCGTGGGCACACCGGGCTGTCGCATCACATCGCCGCGGGACTGGTCGCCGACGAGTTCGATCTTTCGTACTTTCAGGACAAGCCGCTCGACCACGGCTGCTTCTCGCCGCTCTCCATGCTCTGGCCGCACGAGCCGGCATGGCCCGGTGCGATCGTGCCGCTGCAGATCGGCGTGCTGGAGTTCCCCATTCCCTCGGCAAAGCGGTGCTACCGGCTTGGGCAGAGCCTGCGCAAAGCCATCGAGAGCTATCCAGAGGATCTGAAGGTCGTGCTCGTCGCCACCGGCGGCCTGTCTCACCAGGTGCACGGCGAGCGATGTGGCTTCAACAACACCGAATGGGATCTGGAGTTCCTGGACCTGATCGAGCGCGACCCTGTGCGCCTGACCGAGATGACGCACGCCGAGTACGCCGCGCTCGGCGGGCTCGAAGGCGCTGACGCCGGCTGGACTGGCGGGGCATGATTCACTACGGCGTCAGCTTTTTCATGCTCGAGAAGCTCGGCGCTGTCGTGGGCGTGTCAAACCTGCACATTTACGCCGCCATGCGCGGCGAGACGCTGGAGCAGTTTCAGAAGACACGCAACGCGCCCGGGGCGCTGTATTCAGTCGCCGGCACCGATCTGACCGTCTTTCCGATCTGAGTGCGGTGTGCCAATTCAGCACACGCGCAGAGCTCGAGCTGGCTGGCGCTCTCCCGCTAACTCGCTGACCATCCATGACTTGACTCAGTGCCAGTTCTGGACCTGGCTTTGCGTTCCACCCGTAGATCGACAGGTCTTGGTGTGCGCAATTTGGACCAGATGGGCACGTTTCCTCGGCATTCCGGTTTGTTCGTTTATGCGGCGCTGGTCACGAGCGCCGTGGTGCTCGTCGGCATCATGGGCTGGCCGCAGCCGGAACGGGTCCTCGAATTCACCGGCCTGATCGTTGCCGCGATCCTGACCTCAGTGCTGGCCGTGCAGCGGCCGGCCGCTGAGGACCGCGGCATGATGCCGCTCGCCTTCGTCATCCATTTCGCTTCACTGCTCATGTTCGGTCCGCACGTGACGATGATCGTCATCGTCGCGGGGGTGGTCGCCCACGTGCTGGCCGATTCGCAGGGAACCCGTCCGATCGATCGCACGCTGTTGAACGCGGCAACAACCTGCGTCTCGATTCAGCTTGCCGGCCTTGTCCACAGTGCGCTCGGCGGCACGCACGGCAACTTCGTCTGGCCGTGGCAAGGAGTGCCCATCGCGTGCGCCGTGGCGACCTACGCCATCGTCCACAGCGCGGTGAGCGAGATCATCCTCCCGCTCGTGATGAGACAACCGATCGACCGCTCATGGCCGAGCAGCGTGATCCGCAACTGCCCGCATCACGTGATCGGCGCGGGGCTGGCCATCGGCCTGATCGAGATCGTCGATCACGCGTTGTGGGAAGTGCTGCCGGTCGCGGCGCTGCCACTCTTCTTCGCCCATCGCGCCTACTGCTCGCACGTCAGCCAGATCGAATACGAGCACCGCAGCCAGGAAGCGATCGAATCACTCGACCAGGGCATCGCCGTTCTCGACGGCCGCGGCTTCGTCACGCTGTGGAACGTCGCGCTCGAACGCATGGTGGACTGCACGCGCGAGCACGCGCTCGGCCGCACGCTGCTCGATGCGGTGCCGGTGCTGCAAAGCAGCGGGCTGCAGCGAACCATTGACGACGCCATCGCCCATCAAAGTGCGCGGTCGCAGCTGCTCTTCGGCGTGTTGTCTGTGGCCGGCGCACGAATCCTGCAGGTGACGATTCTTCCCGCCGACGGCAGCACGACCCTGCTCTGGCGCGACGTGACCGATCAGAAGCGCGCCGAGTACGCCGTCAAGCGCAGCGAAGAGCGTCTGTCACTCGCTGCCGAAGGGGCCAGCGACGGGTTGTGGGAGTGGGACCTGCGGAGCCAGGAGTTCTACGTCTCGGCCAGATGGCGCGCGATGATGGGACTGCCCGCGACCGAAGCGATTGGACGCCTCGAGGACTGGACCGACCGCGTCCATCCCGACGAGATCGCGCCGCTCCGAGAAGCGCTGCAGGCGCATCTGTCCGGCAAGACGGATCACTTTCAGTACGAGCATCGCATCCGCCACGAGAGCGGAACGTATCGTCTGTTTCTGTGCCGAGGCGTCGCGGTGCGCGGCGCCGGCAAGCGCGCGATCCGCATCGCCGGCTCGTTGACCGACACCACCGGCCGATCGCTGGCTCGCGAATGGGTGCTCAGTGCCGGCTTCCTCGATCCGCTGACCGGACTGTGCAACCGCTCCGTGTTCGTCGAGAAGCTGGGACGACGGCTCGAGGAGCTGAAGCAGCGGCGCGGCGAACGGTTCGCGGCGCTCTACATCGACCTCGATCGCTTCAAGATCGTCAACGACAGTCTTGGTCACCTGGTCGGCGACGCGCTGCTCATTGCGGTGTCGCGCCGCCTCGAGTCGTGCCTGCGAGAAGGGGACGCGCTGGCCCGCCTCGGCGGCGACGAATTCGCCATTCTTCTCAACGAGCTCGGCGACGAGCAGCAGGCCAATGCGATCGCGTTCCGCATTCAGCATGCGCTCAGCGCGCCGTTCTCGATCGGCGGCAAGGAAGTGTTCACCTCGGCCAGCATCGGCATCGCCTTCGGACGCGCGCAGTACGACAATCCGGAGGAGATCATGCGCGACGCCGACACGGCGATGTATCACGCCAAGGCCCGCGGCAAGGCGCGGCATGAGCTCTTCGACGCGGACATGCACGCTCGCGTGCGCGACCGCCTGGGACTCGAAAACGATTTGCGCCACGCCGTCGCCAACCACAACTTCGAGATCCACTATCAGCCAATCGTCTCGCTGAGCACCGGGATGTGCGTGGGATTCGAATCGCTGGTCCGGTGGAAGCGCAACGGCGAGACGATTCCGCCGGCGACCTTCATTCCGATCGCCGAAGAGCTCGGTTTGATCGAGCCGCTCGGCACCTGGGTGCTGCAGCAGGCCTGCCGCACGTTTGCCGACTGGCAGCGGCGGTTCGGCCTGGCCGGGCTCGAGTGCATCACCGTCAACGTGTCCAACCGGCAGCTCATGGAACAGAACTTCCTGCTGATCGTCGAGGAGGCGGTGCATGGAGCCGGGCTCGCGCCCTGCGATCTGCGGCTGGAGATCACCGAGACCGCGTTGATGGACAGCCCCAACGTGGTGGCGGGAGTGCTCCGCGAGCTGCGTGACTTCGGGGTCAAGATCTACTTGGACGACTTCGGGACTGGCTATTCGTCGCTGAGCCACCTGCACAAGCTCCCGGTGGACGCGCTGAAGATCGATCACTCATTCGTGAAGAGCCTGCTGCTGCCTGATCGTCCGGCAATCGTTGAAAGCATCCTCGCCCTCGCCCGCACGCTCAACACCAGCGTCGTCGCCGAAGGTATCGAGAGCGACGTGCAGGCGCGCGAGCTGGAACGTCTCGGCTGCACACACGCGCAAGGCTTCCTGTTCTCGCGGCCGCTGACCGTTGAGGACGCCGAAGGCGTGCTCAGAGCCAACCAGCCGCTTGGTCCCAAGCGCGCGGGGCCGGTATTGATTACTGCGACCGATCACGACCGCGATCGATATCAGCACGCCACGCCCATCGACTGGCCGTAAACTCCAACCCACTGCCTGTTCAATAGCGGCTCGTCTGTCGTTAAAGCGTGATGGGAGGCTCTCATGCGACTCATTGGTGTGCTCGCGGATGGGCTTTACTGGCTCGATGACCAACTGCGATTTTTCGATGCCGGCGCCAATCGGACGCGGGGAGGAATGCTTCGGCCGTGGACCGGGCGGCATACCATCGTCGCGATCGGCCTGCCAGTCGCCCTGGTGTTCCTGCTGGTCAACGGCCCCTCGCTTCGGCTCTCCGGGCGACTCCTGGCCGCGGTTGTCGCCGCTATCCTCAGCGCGTGGGTCTTCCTCAAGACACTCAAATTCACATCGCGAGGCTCGATCCTCCATGACTTGATCGGCCACGCCGGCATTCTGCTGGCGGTCGTCGTCGCGTTGTGGTTGGTAGCCGGCGCAAATGCCATCGAGGCGAGTGACGCGGTCTTCTATCGCCACGTCTTCATGCCCATTGTCTTGCTCCTCGTCCTGACCGCTGTGGTCAGCGCTCTGCTGGCGAGCCGCTTGTTCACATCGGAGCGGGCGCGCAAGACACTGACCCGGCGTCTGCCACGGGTCGATTTGTTCGTCAGCCGCCCGACGCGGCAACAGCCGACGTTGGGCATGCTGCTACTCGCCGCATTTGGCGCGCTCACATCGACACCCGGACGAGTCCTGCTCTTCCCTTCGCTGGTGATTCTGTTCGTTGATCGCGAATGGGTGACGTGGGTCTTCGTGGCGCTGCTGGTCGTGAACCTCGGACTCCTCGCCTTCGCCAATCTCGATCGTCGTTTCAGCGGATCGTGGCAGCTGCTCCACATCACGTTTTTCGGGGGTTGGGTCACGCTCGTCTCGGCGCTGGTCATCCTGCTTGGCATCGCCAGAATTCTCGACGTGCAATACGTGTCAACGATCTTCGACGGCGCGCGCGGCCACACGATCGCGGGGTACGTCTTTGCCGCGTATGTCTTCGTCTGGTGGCATGACTACTGGACATCGACGACCGCCGTTATCCGGTTCCTCGACGTCCTCGGCGGCAAGGGGTCGTCGGCTCACGGACAGATCGCCTATCCGTTGGAAGTCGCACCCACGACGCGAGTCCCGGCTGACAACCGAGTAATTCAGTCCCACGGCGCCGGGCGCGTGGTGGTGTGGAGGGACGATGATGGAGGGAAACCCTTCTTCCACGCCTACAAACCGGAAGACCTCGTCGACGCACTCATCGACGATCTGCCGGAGAACGATCCCGGACGGCCGGATGCGGACTGGGTGAAGTGGCGGCTCAATTCCCATTTCCTCATCACATCCGCAGTTCTCACGGTGATCTTTGTCAGCGCCGGCTGGGCGCTCTCCCGGCTGCCGCAGCAACCGAGCATCCCTTCCGCAGCTGCGCGATCGACGCTGTCGGTGTCCAGCGTGTTGTTCGCCGAGGACGCGTGCACGAGCGGCACGCCCGTGATCGCGCTCGCCGCCTCGGGCGGAGGGACTCGCGCGGCGCTCTATACCGCGTCGATTCTCGAGCGCTTGCAACGTCAGGGGCTGCTTGGCTCCGTCCGGCTGATCAGCGGCGTCTCTGGTGGAGGCGCGGCGCTCGCCTACTTCGCTGCGCATCGGGCCGCTCTGTTGAAGGGTGACCAGTCGGCCTGGGACACCTTCTTCACCGCGATGCAGCAGCCGTACATCGCTGATGTGCTCGACGGCAGCGGCGAGTTCCGCATCGCTGCCACCTCGCGCCTTGGCGTGTTGCTGGCCGAGAGCTTTGAACGCTACTGGTCCTCGCCACGAAAGACGATGGGCGAGGTGCAGGACATTGGCCTGATGCTCAACAGCTCAATCGCCGGACGGTTCGTCGTGGTCGAACCAAATCCGGAGAAAAGCAGCCTCGGCCTCCTCGAGCGACGGGCGCAGAGCGGGCGGACGGCGTCTGGCACACAACGCCGCGGCAACAGCGGGCCGTTCAACGCCAGACTCAGCGATGTGACCGGTGGGCGCGTCGTCTACACGAATCTCGACCTGCCCGACCATGTTGGCGCGGCGACGCTGATCGAGCACCAGCCAACACGGGACCGCAACGATACCCGGCTGCCCGTGTTCATCCTGAATGGACGCGACATCACGCTGGCGGCTGCGGCGGCGGCGAATGCGAATTTTCCTCCGGTCTTTTCCAATGCCCCCGTCGATCGAGACGAGAACACCCGCTTCTGGGTCACCGACGGCGGAGCCGTTGACAACCGCGGCACGGAATCGCTGTTGATGGCGATTCGCTACGCGCTCATCACTGATGGAGAGCGGTGCGCGACACTGCCACCGTTGCACGTCGTCGAGGTGGAAGCGTCGGCGTTTTCAGACGGCTATCGGCAGGACCGCGGCATTGGATCGATGATGTCCGCGGGTACAGCGTTCGCGAGCCAACTCGATGCCGAACTGATGTCGGACATTCGTGAGATCTATCAACGACGAGTCAAGGACGGAACCGCAGCGGTGCGCTTTCACTATCTGCCGATGCCCGCACTGCTTCGCCGGTCGGGGAGCTTCGGTACGCACTGGATGCTTCAACCGACCATCACCGTCTGCAAGGATCCGGACTGCCGCGAGTCGATGGCCCTCACCGGCACCGAGGTGGTGACGCTGCTGCGCGCACTCAACCATCACCGCTTGCCAAGCGATGAGGACACACAAGCCGACGAGGCACAGAAATTCATCGAGAAGGAAGATTTAGAGCTTGTGCCCAACTGGAATCGGCTGACGGCATGCCTTCGTTCGTTGAACGAGGGGTGCTGATCGATCGATCTCATCCGCCGGCACGGCTCGATTCGCCGTAACCTTAGAGGGTGCGTCGCGACTGCAGCGATATTCGCGGACTCCCGCTGACGTGGCTCGTCCCCGTGTTGGCGGTGGTTGCCCCACTCGCTCTGGCTGCGCAGGATGCCACGCGGCCGCCGACGCTGTTGCCAGTGACAGCGGTGAACACGCTCGCCGCCAGCCTCAAGGCCGCGCAAGGCCACACTTCACACCAGTGGCGCGACACACCGCCGACGAACAGCGACGGCACCGTCAACGCCTACGTCGAAATCGCGCGCGGCGATCGCCGCAAGTGGGAATTCGACATGCGCGCCAACCGTCGCGCGATCGATCGCATGATTCCGGCGTCGATCGGCGGCTACCCGGTCAACTACGGCTTCGTGCCGCAGACCGTCTCCTATGACGGCGACCCCTTCGACGCGCTGGTCCTCGGGCCGGCGCTGCCCGATGGCCGGTTCGTGCGGGGCATCGCGGTCGGCGTGATGTTCATGGAGGATGAGAAAGGCCTCGACTCGAAGGTCGTCCTGTCTCGCGTGGACGCGGCCGGCCGACCGGTCGATCAGCTGACCGCCGCGGTCAAGGACGAGATCGGCGGCTACTTCGCGCGCTACAAACGCGAGGGTCGCGGGACCTGGTCCAAAGTGCCAGGCTGGGGATCGGCCGAGCAGGGACTGATGTTCGTCAGCACCACGCACGCGTTCTTCACGCAGTGCGCCGGGCGCACCGGACAGCCGTGCACGCTTGCGCCCGCTCGCTGATATACGATGGGCGCGCCCCACGCGCCGAATCCAGTGAGCTATCCAGGGACCACCCTACCGAGCAGTCGAGCCGTCGTGTTACTCATCACGGTTGCCTGGCTCTGCTCCACAGCATCAGCCGCCGCGCAGTCGATCAGCCTGTATCCTGACGCGCCGGCAGAACCAGTCGCGCCCGAGGTGGTCACGCGCGACGCGGAGGGCCGCGCCACCGTCCGCGCCCTTCGCATCGGTCAGCCGCTGCGCATCGACGGCGCCCTCGACGAAGCGCTCTATCGCGACGTGCGCCCGATCTCGGATTTCATCCAGGTCGAACCCGACGGCGGCGATGCCGCGACCGAACGCACCGAGACGTGGGTCGCGTTTGATGACGACAACATCTACGTGTCGTTCAAGGTGTGGGACAGCCACATGGAGACGCTGGTCGCTACCGAGATGCGGCGCGACAGCACCAGCAGCTGGCAGGGTAATGACCTGGTGGCGTTCATCTTGGACACGTTCTACGACCGGCGCACCGCGTTCACCTTCACGACCAATCCGCTCGGCGGACGATCCGACGGCGTCGCCAACGATCGGCAATACAGCAGCGACTGGAACCCGGTGTGGGAGACGAAGACGGGCCGCTTCGAGGGTGGCTGGACGGTGGAGGCCGCGGTGCCATTCAAGTCGCTGCGGTATCCGCCGCGCACCGAGCAGGTGTGGGGCTTCAACGCCATGCGCGTGAAGCGCGCACGGAACGAAGTGTCAACGCTGACGAAAGTACCGCCGGCCCGCGGCCAATCGGGATTCCAGAGCGCGCAGTTCGCGGCCGCGTTGGTCGGCCTCGAGGCCCCGTCGGATGGCGCCAACATCGATCTCAAACCGTACGCCATCTCCAGCCTGACGACCGACCGCGTCGTCACACCGCGCAGCAACGATCCGGAGGCCGAGGCCGGCCTCGACGTGAAGTACGCCGTCACACAGGGACTGGTCGCCGACCTGACCGTCAACACCGACTTCGCCCAAGTCGAAGCCGACGAGCAACAGATCAACCTGACGCGATTCAATCTGTTCTTCCCGGAGAAGCGCGACTTCTTCCTGGAGAACCAGGGCACGTTCGCCTTTGGCGGCGTGGCGATCAACAACGTCGGCGGCAACTTCGGCGGCGGCTTCATCGGCAGCAACAACGCCGCCCCGATCATGTTCTACAGCCGCCGCATCGGGCTTCATCAGGACCAGCAGGTGCCGCTCAACGTCGGCGGGCGCCTCACCGGCCGGGCCGGCAAGTACAGCATCGGCGTCCTCAACATTCAGACCGGCGACAAGGAAGAGGAGTTCGGCGCACCCGCCACCAACTTCAGCGTCATTCGCGTCAAACGCGACGTCCTGCGGCGGAGCAGCATCGGCCTCCTGTTCACCAATCGCTCGGAGTCGATGATCGGTCCAGGCGCGAATCGCTCCTACGGCCTCGACGGCACGTTCGCGTTCTTCGAGAACCTGCAGATCAACACCTACTGGGCCGCCACCGACACCGACGGACTCAGCGCGCGGGACAACGACAGTTACCGCGGCCAGCTCGATTACTCCGGCGATCGCTACACGGTGCAGCTCGATCGGATGAAGATCGGCGACAACTTCAACCCTGAAATGGGCTTCCTGCGTCGCGACGACATGGTGCGCGATTACGCTCGCTTCAAGTTCAGCCCTCGTCCGCGGGCGCGGAACGCGATCCGCAAGTACGTCTACGACTCCTCGATCGAGTACATCGAGAACGGCGCCGGCCGGCTCGAATCGCGCGAGCGCGCGGCCGAGTTCGCGCTCGAGTTTCAGAGCGCCGATCGGTTCAGCGTCAACTACACCAACTCGTTCGAATATCTGCCGCGACCCTTCCTCATCGGCGGTGGTGTGGTGCTGCCGGCTGGCGGCAGCTACCAGTTCGACACGTTCCGTCTTGGCTACAACATCGCTCAGCAGCGCCCGGTGTCGGCGAACCTGACTGCGGAATTCGGCAGCTTCTACAGCGGCCACAAGACGACCGTCAGCGCGTCGCGGGGACGGGTACCGATCACCAACCAGCTGTCGGTCGAGCCGACCTATTCGCTCAATCGGGTCACGCTGGACGAGGGCCGCTTCACGACCCATCTCGCCGGTTCGCGCGTGACGTATTCGGTGACCCCGCTGATGTTCGTCAGCGCCTTGATTCAGTACAACTCGGGCATCAACGCGATCTCGACCAACGCGCGGTTCCGGTGGGAGTATCGCCCCGGCAGCGAGCTGTTCGTCGTCTACAACGAGGAACGCAACACGCTGACGCGCAGCTTCCCCTCGCTCAACAACCGCGCCTTCATCGTCAAGATCAACCGCCTCTTCCGCGTGTGACTTGACACGCGCCACTGCTCCATAGGTAGGATAGGCATAGGACAACTATGCCTAGGGACGCTGGCCTCCCACCCGGCACGCTGATGATGCTGGTGCTGCGCGTCCTGATGCGCCAGCCGGCGCATGGCTACGCCATCGCACAAACCATCCGTCAGCTGTCGCGAGACGAACTGTCCGTCGAAGAGGGCTCGCTCTATCCGGCCCTCCAGAAGCTGCTGGTCAAAGGCTGGGTGAAAGCCGCGTGGCGCGAGTCCGATTCCGGCCGGCAGGTGCGCGAATACCGCATCACGCCGAGCGGACGACGGCAGCTCGACGAAGAAATGACGGAGTACCGGCGGATGTCGAACGCCATCGACGTGTTGTTGAAGGAGGCGTGACCGGCATGACGTTCATCGGTGACTGGCTTCGGCGCCTCGGCTACCTGCTCCGCCGGCGACAGATGGAGGACGACCTGCGCCGCGAGATGGAATCGCACCGCACGATGATGGGCGACCCGCGCGCCTTCGGCAACACGCTGCGCCTCCGCGAAGAAGCTGGCGATGCCTGGGGATGGCGGTGGCTCGATGATCTGGCGCAGGACACGCGCTTCGCGTTGAGGACACTGCGCCGGAGTCCCGGCTTCACCCTCACCGCCGTGGTCACCCTGGCCCTCGGCATCGGCGTCAACACCGGCATGTTCAGCTTGGTCAACGGCCTGCTGCTGCGGCCCCTGCACGACGACGACGTCGTGATCGTGGATGGGAAGCGAGACTTCACCTACGCGACCTATCGCGACGTCGAGGAAGGGACGACCGACATCTTCGCGCACCTGGCGGCGGCGGGCTCGCCCGATTTCCTCGGGTTGGACGCTGGCGATGGCGCGCGCAGCGCGCTCGTCCACATCGTCACCGCGAACTACTTCCAGGTCTTCGGCGCACCTCCAGCACATGGACGCGCCTTCACCACCGAAGAGGACCGCCCTGGCGCCGGGATCCACGTCGCCATCATCAGCTATCCGCTCTGGGAGCAGCTCGGGGCCGACGCGAGCGTCCTCGGCCGGCTCATACGCATAAACGGGGACCAGTTCACCATCGTCGGCGTCGCGCGGGAAGGATTCCAGGGGCTGAGCATCCCGGGGCCGGAAGTCTGGCTGCCGTTCGGCGCGCGCGAGACGGGCTTTACGCTGGTCGGCCAGCTGCGCCCTGGCACACCGGTCGAGAGAGCCGCGGCCGCGGTCGCGACTGTCGGGCGTCGACTCGATCAGGCGTTGCCGTCGGCGGACAAAACCTATTCGCTCACGATCGATCGGCCGGGCAGGCGTCTCTTGTTCATGCAGGGGCCGGGAAACGGGACTGGTTCGCTGCTGGCCCTGCTGCCGATGCTCATGCCCGGAGTCGTGCTGCTCGTGGCCTGCCTCAATCTCGCCGATCTGCTGCTGGCGCGAGGTCACGTGCGCAGGCAGGAGCTGGCCGTCAGGTCGTCGCTCGGCGGTGGCCGGTGGCGTCTCGCGCGGCAGATCCTCACCGAAGGATTGCTGCTCGCCTTGGCCGGAGGCGCGGTCGGGTTGTGGCTCTCGACGTGGGCGACCAAGTCGCTCCTGGCGTCGGTGCGTCCCTTGCTCCCTGTCGCCGTGACGCTTCCCGACGTCAGTATCGACTGGCGCGTGCTCCTCGTCACCGTGGCATTCAGTCTCGTCGCCACGCTGGTCTTTGGCGTCGCGCCGGCCCTGGCACTGACCCGTCGCGCGGCCGCCGCCGATCTCAAGCGGCACGCCGGTGACGAAGGACACCGGCCGGGAGGTATCCGGATCGGCAAAACCCTGGTCATCGGTCAGATCGCGCTGTCGGTCCTCCTGCTCGCATCTGGTGGACTGTTCCTGATGAGCGTGGTGTCGGCGGGGACGGCGGACCCGGGATTTCGCCTCGACGGCGGATTGGTCGTGCAAGTCGATCCGGGACTGGCCGGGTACACCGAAGCGCAAGGACGGCAGGCGCATCTCGCGCTGATCGAACGGCTGCGAGCGGTGCCCGGCGTCGAAGCCGTGAGCATTGGATCGCGTCCGCCGTTCACCTCCATCGGGGACAGTCGCGACGTCGTGCCGGCCGGCACACCCGTCCCGCAGTCGGATATTCCCGGCAGCGTGTTCAGCGTCATCGGCCGCGATTATGCGCGCACACTCGGACTGCCGATGCTGCGCGGCCGTGATTTCACCGACGCCGAGCTGCTCTCCAGCGCCGGCGAGCGCGTCGCAATCATCGACACCGAGCTCGCGGAACAGTTGTGGCCCGGAGAAGACGCACTCGGACGCCTCATTCAGTTCATCGCCGTTGTCGACGGGGTGAGATCGGCAGAGAATCCGCCACTCCGCGTGGTCGGCATCATGCCCTCTGTGAAGCACTCGCTCGGCGAGCCGCGGCCATACAAGCACGTCTACGTACCCCTCGGCCAGCATTACGAGAGCGCGATGACGCTCCAACTTCGGCTGGCAGGCGAGGGCGGTGAACGGGCCATGGTGGGCACGATCGCGCGCATCGTGCGCGATGTCGACGAGCGTCTGCCGGTTCTCAGGGTCGCCACCTGGCAGGATCACTTCGACGCGGATTTGGAGGCGTCGCTCTATCGAGTCGGCGCCGGCGTGTTCTCGGCGTTCGCCGGCATCGCCCTCCTGCTGGCGGTGCTCGGCATCTACGGCGTCAAGTCGTACGTCGTCTCGAGACGCACGCGCGAGTTCGGCATCCGGATCGCCATCGGCGCCCAGCCGCGTGCGCTGCTTCGGCAGGTGCTGCTCGAAGGAAGTCGGATCACCATGATCGGCATCGCGATCGGCCTGCTGCTGGCGCTCGGCGCCGGTCAGGTGCTTCAGGGGATTCTGTACGGAGTGAACGCGGTCGAACCGATCGTGCTCATCGCCGCGCCGCTGATTCTCTTCGCCTCATCCGTGCTCGCCTCGTTCGTCCCAGCGCTGCGCGCCACCCGAGTCAATCCCACCGTCGCGTTGCGCGCCGAATAGTGGCGTCCGAGAAGCCGCGAGCGCAGACAATTTCCCGGCACGCGAGTCGCGACCGGGACGCGGCATGCCTCGGCGTTACCTCGTGCCACCGGTGTCACCATGCGACGTCCTGATCTCCAGAATCTGAACGCTTCGCGGCAGTTCAATCAAGAACTCTGGGTCGCGCTCGAGATGATGGATTCGCGTCGGATCGCCTCCAGTGAAGCGTGACATCGCCTCAATGCTCTCCCAATAGGAGATCGTGACGAACTCTGTCTCGTCAGCGCGATCCTCGCGCAGCGTCTGCACACCCATTGCCTTCTCGATGAGCGGCTTGATACCGGCCTCGTAGTTGTACGCCTCGTACTCGTCGGCCTGCTCACGGCGCGTGCGGCCTCGCCACACTCGTGCGATTTGCGGACCCGTTGACGCGTTGCCCATACGTCCACCTCGAGAGAACGGAGTGACGCCAGTTTACGAGGCTATAATGGGCGCCGACCCATTACATGACGAGCAGCCGAACCCCGAGTGTCGCGGTGGTCGGGTGCGGACAGTGGGGAAAGAATCTCGTCCGGACGTTCCACGCGCTTGGAGCGCTCCAGTGGCTGTGCGATTCGGACCCGGCCGCGCTCCAGCAGCAGGCCAGTCTCGTCCCCGGCGTTCGAACAACCACCCGATTCGACGAGCTGTTGGCCACCGACATCGATGCGATCGTCCTGGCCACGCCAGCCGCGCTCCATTACGTCGGCGCCCGCGCCGCGCTGCGCGCTGGCAAGGACGTATACGTCGAGAAGCCGCTGGCGCTGCGATATCACGAAGGCTGCGAGCTGGTCGATCTCGCCGACTCGCTCGATCGCGTGCTGATGGTCGGACACATCCTGCAATATCACCCAGCAGTCTCGCGCTTGCGCGAACTCGTGGCGGCTGAGGAGTTGGGCCGGCTCTGGTACATCTACTCGAACCGTCTCAACCTCGGAAAGGTGCGCCGCGAAGAAAACATCCTCTGGAGCTTTGCGCCTCACGACATTTCGGTGATTCACAGCCTGGTCGGCGCCGAGCCTGAGAGCGTGTTCGCGATTGGCAGCAGCTATCTGCAGTCCGGCATCGCCGACACGACCGTGACGAATCTGCGGTTCTCGAACGGCGTCGGCGCGCACATCTTCGTCAGCTGGCTCCATCCCTACAAAGAGCAGCGCCTCGTCGTCGTTGGCGAGAAGAAGATGGCGGTCTTCGACGACACAAAACCGACCGGCAAGCTGCGGATCCACGACAAGGGCTTCCAGTGGGCCAACGGTATCCCCGTGCCCCGAAGCGATGCCGAGACCGTGATCGAGATCGACTCGACGGAACCGCTGCGTCTGGAGTGCGAACATTTCCTCACCTGCATCACCTCGCGCACGGCCCCACTGACCGACGGCCCGTCCGCCCTGTCTGTGCTGCGCGTCCTCGAAGCCAGCCAACGATCGATGGACCAGGGCGGCATGCCCGTCTCGGTCAGCGAGGTCGTGGCGCCCGCGCGGGTTTGATGGACTACTTCGCGCACGAAACAGCCTGCATCGATGACGGTGCCGAGATTGGCGCCGGCACGCGCATCTGGCACTTCACCCACATCATGTCTGGCGCACGCCTTGGGCGCGGCTGCAACGTCGGCCAGAACGTCTTCGTCCAGACCGGCGTGGTCATCGGCGACAATGTGAAGCTGCAGAACAACGTGTTCCTGCCGGCCGGCGTGATGGTGGAAGACCATGTCTTTTTCGGGCCATCGGCGGTCTGCACGAACGTGATCAACCCGCGAAGCGAGATCTCCCGGCGCGATCAGTTCCGCAGCACGATCTTCAAACGCGGAGCGACGATCGGCGCCAATGCGACAATCGTGTGCGGCACGACGATCGGCCGGTATGCGTTTGTCGGCGCGGGATCAGTGGTCACGCGCGACGTCGCCGACTACACGCTTGTCTACGGCAATCCTGCGAAACCGCGCGGCTGGGTCTGCCAGTGCGGCGTGAAGCTGGCGTTTGCCGGCACCGGCGTCCCGCGTGCGACATGCATCGAATGCGGCGCCGTGTATGAGCGTCGCGAGAACGCCGTTCAACCGCTATGACCATTCCACTGGCCGATCTCGTCGCTCAGTACCGCACCATTCAAACCGACGTTGACGCGGCCATCCGATCGGTCCTCGAGAGCGGGCACTTCATCCTCGGACCGAACAGCACAGCGCTCGAGCAAGAAGTCGCTGCGTACGTCGGTGTCGGACATGCGGTGGGCGTCGCCTCAGGCACCGACGCGTTGATTCTCGCGCTGCGTGCGATCGGCATCGGTCCCGGAGACGAGGTCATCGTCCCGGACTACACGTTCCTGGCGACGGCGTCTGCCGTGCTCCACGCCAGCGCGTCGCCGGTGCTCGTGGACGTCGATCCGAAGACCTACTGCATCGACCTCGAGGCTGTCGTCGCGCGCATCACGCCTCGCACGCGCGCCATCATCCCGGTGCACCTGTTCGGCCAGCCTGCTGACATGAACGGCCTCATGGATCTCGCCGCCGCGCGTGGCCTGACAGTCATCGAGGACAACGCGCAGGCACTCGGCGCGATGTACCGCGGCCGTCGAACCGGCGCCATCGGGCACATTGGTTGTCTCAGCTTCTTTCCGAGCAAGAACCTGGGCGGCTATGGCGACGGAGGCATGGTCGTGACCAACGATCCCGCAGTCGCCGAGCGTGTCCGCATGCTGCGCACGCACGGCTGGCGCGAGAAGTACGACCCGGAAGTGCTCGGATACAACAGCCGCCTCGACGAGATGCAGGCGGCCGTGCTGCGCGTCAAGCTCCGGCATCTCGACGACTGGAATTCAGAGCGCGGTCGGCGAGCCCGCCTGTATGCGCAGGCGTTCGCCGGCACCAACGTGCGAACGCCGATCGAGCCGACAGGTGCCACCCACGTCCACCATCTCTACGTCGTCGGCGTCGCTCACCGTGCCGCGATGGAAGCGGCGCTGAAGGCGCGCGGAATCGCAACCGCCGTCTACTATCCGCGGGCGTTGCACGCCACGAAGCTGTTTCGCGCGTCGGTCGCGGGGCGCACGTTCCCAGTTTCGGAGTCGCTCAGCGAGGACCTCCTGGCCATCCCGCTCTACCCCGAGATGTCCGACGAACAGCAAGACACAGTCGTGGCGGCGATGCGGACAGCGGCACTCGCGCACACATGAGAGTCCTGACCGTGGTCGGCGCGCGCCCGCAGTTCATCAAGGCCGCGCCGGTCGGCCGCGCGCTCGAGTCCGCCGGGCACACCGAGATTCTGGTGCACACCGGACAGCACTACGACGAGGCACTCTCGGCCGCGCAGTTCCGCGATCTCGAGCTTCCCTCTCCGCAGATCAATCTCGGGATCGGCTCGGGCCGCCACGGAGCGCAGACGGCTCAGATGCTGGCTCGCCTCGAAGAGGTGATCATCGATCAGACGCCGGACTGGGTCCTCGTGTACGGCGACACCAACTCCACGCTGGCTGGAGCCCTCGCCGCTGCCAAGCTCCACGTTCCGCTGGCCCACGTCGAGGCCGGTCAACGGAGCTTCAACCGCTGCATGCCCGAGGAGCTCAATCGCGTGCTGACCGATCACGCGTCGGATCTACTGCTCTGCTCGACGCCGGCCGCAGTCTCCAACCTGGCGGCCGAAGGTGTTTGTGCGCACGTGCACATGATCGGCGACGTGATGATCGATGCGCTTGCCTGGATGCTGCAGCGCACCCAGCAGCCGGGGGCTCGGGCCCGGCTCGGACTCGAGGCAGGACGTTATGTTCTCGTGACCGTGCATCGCGCTGAGAACACCGACAACGTCGCTCGATTGCGCGCGATCCTCGCCGCGCTCAACACGCTGGACGAGCCGGTCGTGTTTCCAGTGCATCCACGGACACGCAACGCCATTGAAGCCATCGGCTGGGTGCCACGGTCACACGTGCGCGTGATCGAACCCGTCGGCTACCGAGACATGATCGAATTCCAGCGCGATGCGCGGCTCATCCTGACCGACTCGGGCGGCATGCAGAAAGAGGCGTACTTCCTGCGCGTGCCGTGCGTGATCCTTCGCAACGAGACCGAATGGGTCGAGATCGTCGAAGCCGGATGGGCAACGCTGGCGGGTGCCGAGACCGATCGTATCCAGTCGGCAGTACAGTCCCTGAAGCGGCCGTCGCAGCACGCGTCACTTCACGGCGATGGTCACGCCGCACGGCGCTGCGTCGAGCACCTGGAGCACACGCAGATCGGGAGGACTCGGTGAGCCACACGGTCGTCGTCACCGGCGCCGCCGGCTTCATCGGATCGAATCTGTCGGCGGAGCTGCTGCAGCGCGGTTACACCGTGCGCGGCGTGGACAACCTATCCCAGGGCAGCGAGCTCAATATCGCCTCGATGCTCACCAACCCGGCATTCACGCTCAGCCAGATCGACGTCCGCGACGAAGCAGCCCTTGACCAGGTGTGCGAAGGCGCCTCGTCGATCGTGCACCTGGCGGCTTACAAGATCCCACGCTACAGCGACGCCTTCGACACGCTGACCATCAACGCCACCGGCACAACGAATGTGGCCCATGCCGCACGCCGCTACGGCGCACGGCTCATTGCCGCCTCGACGTCCGACGTCTACGGAAAGAACATGACGCTTCCGTTTCGTGAGGACAGCGATCTGGTCATCGGGCCGCCGAGCGTGCGCCGCTGGGCCTACGCCATCTCCAAGATGTACGGCGAGCAACTGCTGCTGGCCGTCCACGAACGCTACGGCATCGACGTGGTGCTGCTGCGCTTCTTCGGCGGATACGGTCCGAATCAGCACCGCTCGTGGTGGGGCGGTCCGCAGGCGGTCTTCATCGACAAGGCGCTCGACGACGAGGTGTGCGAGATCCACGGCGACGGACAGCAGACCCGCTCGTTTACCTACGTGTCCGATCACGTTGACGGCATCATTCGTGCGATCGAGAATCCCGCCGCTCGCAACCAGGTCTTCAACATCGGATCGACCCGCGAGATCACCATCGAGCAGCTCGCTCGTCTGATCTGGCAGATGGTGCGCGGCAATGAGGAACCGAAGCTGAAGTTCATTCCGTACGAGACGTTCGGCAAATACGAAGACGTGCGGCGTCGCGTGCCTGACATCACCCTGGCACAGTCGCTGCTCGGCTATCAGCCGCGGGTCGATCTCGAGACGGGCATGCCGACGACCATTCGCTGGCAGGTCGAGCGGCGTCGTCAGCTCGGCATTGCGACCTCTGTCACCGTGTAACGCGCATGGACTCGCGAGCTTCCCTGTACGTGCTCGTGCCCATGATGAACGAGGCCGGCAATCTGCCGACGCTCCTCGCCTCGATCCGCCGCATGGTCGCGGGTCTGCCGCCGCACCTCACACCCCGCTTTCTCATCGTGGACGATGGCAGCACGGACGGAACCGGCGGAACGGCAATGACGCTGGCGACGGGTCTGGACTTCACCGTTCTTC
>Ga0111539_10000050_pt1 | contig 118845 bp, 99 predicted proteins | sample RhiMethybrSRZTD1_FD_79667 | JGI IMG/M metagenome (GOLD analysis project Ga0111539, IMG submission 79667) | Populus rhizosphere microbial communities from Tennessee, USA - Rhizosphere MetaG P. TD hybrid SRZTD1 (version 2) (version 2) | ecosystem: Host-associated > Plants > Roots > Rhizosphere >...
GTTGGTGCCGAGGTAGGTCAGGCGCTTCGACATCGGCAGGTCGCCGTCGGTCACCACCGTCGGTACCTTCTTGTCGATGCACTTGTCGACTTCGGACGCCAAGGCGTCGTCCCAGCCACCGACCACGATCACGCCCGCCGGATTGGCCGTGCATTCGGCATCGACCGTGGCGATGAACGCCGCCAGATCCACCGAGGTCGGGCCGGAGATGCGGACCTTTACATTGAGAGCCTTGCGGGCCGCCTCAAGCCCCGGATACACACGCTCGACAAACAGCGGCAGGTTCGAGGCATTGCTGATCCACACATATTCCTGACCGCTCCGGCTCGCATCCCCGATCGGAACGCCGAGCCCCGTCGGGTCTGCAGCGCGGGCAGATACACTGGCCGCGATGGTCAAGAGCGCGAGCGCGCCAAACGCCATTCGTCTCATGATGTCCCTCCCTTTGCTCTCCCTTTGCGCCTGATCGCTGGATGCGACCTTCAGCGCACGTCCAACGACACCCTTGCGACTAAGCCGATCAGGCGCGACCGCGGCTCCGCGCGAACTGATCAAGTCCGACACTGAGCAGAAGAACGATGCCCACGACGATGAGCTGCCAGAACGGGTTGATGTGAGCGATGATCATGGCGTTCTGCAGCAGCGCCATGAACAGCACGCCGAGGAAAGCGCCGAAGATGCTGCCGACACCACCGGCAAGGCTGGCACCGCCGAGGACCACCGCAGTGATGACCTTCAACTCGACACCCTGCCCCGCCAGCACCACAGCGGTGTTCAGCCGCGACGCCAGCAATGCTCCGGCCAGCCCGGCGAGGAAACCCATGATCAGAAAGAAACTGAACACCGTACGATCGACATTGATGCCAGACAGCTTCGCCGCGCGGGGATTGCCACCGATGTAGTAGGCCTGCCGGAAATAGCGGGTACGCCCGACCAGAAAGGCAAAGAGCAGCACGATGACGACCATGAACCAGAACGGCGAGTAGATGCCGAGGAGCTTGGTCTGGCCGAAGACCGTGAAATCGTTGCCGATGTTGGTCACGCCGGCGCCGGAGACAAGCTGCAAGCCGCCGCGATAGATCGACAACGTCGCCAAAGTGGCGATCAGCGCGTTGATCTTGAACCGCGTCACCAGCACGCCGTTGACGCCGCCGAGGAACACGCCCCACACGCAGCCCACCAGGAAGGCCGGGACCGGCGGGAAACCGAGATACTTCGCCGCCAGCGCGGCCATGATCCCGGAAAAGGCCAGGATGCCGCCGATCGACAGATCGAACATGCCGCTGATCATCAGCACCATCATGCCGCAGGCAAGAATCCCGGTCTGTGCGGTATCCAGCAGCACGACCGCGGCGTTCGCCGGGCGCGGAAAGGTGTCCGGCTTCAGGATGGCCATGCCAAGCACCAGCGCGATGATCAGGACGATCAGCAGCAGCTGACGCTCAGTCGCGACCAGCACGAGCAGGCTCTTCTTGTGCGGGCGATCCTTCGCCGCACCGGCAGCGACCGGAGCGCCGCCGCTGGAAGAGGTGGCGTCACCGCTCATGCTGCTGCACCTTTCTGATCCGGTTTGGATACGTTGATCGCCGCAAGCTCCAGGATGGCGACCTCCGTCGCCGTCGCGGCATCAAGCTCGCCGGCGACGCGGCCTTCCGACATGACCACGATGCGATGCGCCAGGGCGAGAACCTCCGGCAGATCGGAAGATACCACCAGCAACGCCAGGCCATCGGCGGCGAGATCGCGCAGAATGCGATAGATATCGGCCTTGGCGCCGACATCGACGCCGCGCGTGGGCTCGTCGACGATGAGGATGCGCGGATGGCGCGCCAGCCATTTGGCGAGCAGCACCTTCTGCTGATTGCCGCCCGACAGGTCGCGCACCTCACGGTCGATGCTGGGCGTCGCGACCCGCAGATCGTTGACATAGCGCTGGCTGACCGTGCGGATCTCGCCGCGCGAAAGCATGCCTGAATGCGTATAGGCCTTCAGATTGGCGGCGACCACGTTCGCCGTGATGGTGAAATCCATGAACAGGCCGCCGTCCTTGCGGTCTTCCGGCAGCATGGAGATGCCAGCCGCCATGGAATCCTCCGGGCTGCGCGGCCGCAATTCCCGGCCGTCCACCAGGATGCTGCCCGACCGGATCGGCCGCGCGCCGAAGATGGCTTCGCAGGTCTCCGTGCGGCCGGCGCCCAACAGGCCGGCCAGGCAAAGAATCTCGCCGTAGCACAGCGAGAACGACGCCGACGCCACGCGGTCCGCGACCAGGTCCCGCACCTCGAGCGCGATCGCTGCATCTGCTGCGGCACGGCGAGGGTCCGGCGCGAAGGACAGCTCGCGCCCCACCATCAACGCGATGAGATCGCCGGGCGTCACCGCCGACGTATCGCGCACCCCGGTCAGGCGGCCGTCCTTCAGAACGGTCACGCGGTCCGAGATCTCGAAGATCTCGGCCATGCGATGCGAGACGTAGATGATCGAAACGCCCTTGGCGGCGAGGCGCTTGATGACATTAAACAGATGGCGGCCCTCCTTGATGGTCAAGGAGGACGTGGGCTCGTCGAGAATAAGCAGCTTCAACTCGTGCGACAGGCCCTTGGCGATCTCGACCATCTGCTGCTGGCCCGGCGATAGATTGGCGACAGGCGTGCGCGGGTCTATGTCGACCTCCAGTTCCGCCAGGATCCGCCGCGTCTCCTCGAACATCGGCGCGCGTCGGATCACGCCCAGCGCATTAACCGGCTGGCGGCCGGCAAAAACATTCTCGGCCACGCTAAGTGCGCCGACCAGGCTACGCTCCTGGAAGACCATGGCGATGCCGGCATCGGCGGCACCCTGTTCATTGAGGTTGGCGATCGACGTACCGTCCAGCTCAATCGTACCGCTATCCGGCGGGTAGACGCCCGCGACAAGGTGCATGAGCGTCGACTTGCCGGCGCCGTTTTCGCCGATCAGCCCCATCACTTCGCCGCGGCCAACCTCGAAGGAAACGCCATCGACGGCCCGGACGCCCGGGAAAGTCTTGGTGACGGTGCGGACAGCCAAACGCGGCTGCCGCGCGGACACGTCTCCAGCGCTCGACCCAATCGTGGCGTTCTCTGACGTCATGCGGGAATTTGCCGGGCGCAGTGCGGAGGCTGCGGCGCCCTTTTTGCCAAAGACCTAGCGACCACCGGCGAACATGGCATGGGCACCCCCTTCGCTACGGATGCAGGCGTCGCTGCCAAGCGGACAGTCCCCATTATCGATCGCCGCGCGGCAACGATGCACACCCGGCCCCGGGTGTGTCAACAGGTTTTATAGCTGTTCTACTATTCACCCCTGTGGTCATTCCCGAGCAAGTTGTCACCTCAGGCTAATGTTTGTCAGCTCTTTCTCGCCTTTTTCGCTTTCTCATCCCGGCCTTGCGCGCGACTAGCCGCACCGCCCAGCGAACCGCTCCAGATATTCTGCTTTTCACGATCCATGCGTTCGGCAACGTCGCGCGCGATGTCGCGCAGGATCTCTTCAGAGAGCCGCTTCGATTCGTGATAGAGCTGGCTGATCAGACGCAGATGACTGCCCATCTCGTGGAACGCGCGCATCGGATCGTGGGCCGCGACAGCCTCGTAGATGCTGGTGTGATCGCGCACCGAAAGGCGGTCCGCATCCGGCATGTGGATCGTGATCGTGCGCTGATCCAACAGCCATTCGACGAGAATGTCGTAGACCGCGGCGAAGACCGGATTGCGCGTGATAACGTTGAGTTCGTAGTGGAATGCGACGTCCGTTCGGATGAATTCCGCTGTGTTTCCGAGTGCGGAAACGTTGGCGTCCAGCGCTTTCTTCAGTCTTGCGATATCCTCGTCCGTCGCCACCTGCGCGGCCTGCCAGGCGACGCCGGCTTCGAACAGAAGGCGCGCCTCCTCCATCTGCGCCTGGCCTGGCGCGGTCGCGGAAATGCGCTTCACAAAACCGGTCAGCTGCCCGATGAGGAAGCTGCTGGTCGGCGCCGTCACTCGCGCGCGGCTGCCGCTGGTGACATCCACGAATCCCTGCTGCTGCAACAGGAACAGCGCCTCGCGGATCGACGGCCGGCCGACGCCAAAGCGTTCAGCCAAGGTCTTCTCCGACGGAAGCTGGCTGCCGACCGTGTATTCGCCGCTGGTGATCGCCTTCTCGAGAAGCTCGACGATTTCGTGGGATCGTCTGCGACGGCCAACGGCTTGACTGGGCACGGTCTTCATTTCGGAATTCTCAATCTGTGATGGAGCTCGATACCTAACGTCCGGTAAAATCGGCCTGAGCCTTGTGCACCGAATATTGCGTCCCGCAACTTATTGCGGCCACCGGCGCCGGGCAATGTCAAGATGAGGACATGTCCACAGCATGCACGGCGACAGCGCCATGCCACCACTGCCAGCACCAGAAAATGCCAGATTTATCAATACCTTGAATACGTGACACCGCAGCTCATCCCGGCCGCAACGGCAGCGTCGCGCTGCGAACAACTCAATGTTTATGGTCAAATGTCAATAGGCCGACAGGCTATTGACCCCACTATTCTGGCCTGCCATCCTCGGGCCGTCAAAGCAAGCCGCCGGGCGCACCCAACTTCGACAACGGCGCGGCGCTGCGACAAGGGGACTGCAGATCGCTCTGAGATGAGACAGTTCGTCCGTCGGCGCCTTGGCGCCGGCAATGGCGGAATCGTTCGAGGTCACGAACTTGCTTGTGCCAATCCAGCAGATCGTCACGTTTGCGAGCGATCCGTTCCGCGGCAACCCCGCCTTTGTCGTCACGCCCAGCGCACCCCTGCGGGCGCCAATCCTGCATCAGCTCTGCAGCCACCTGCACGAGATCATGATCGCGGTCGTCACGCCGAAGGATGGCGGACTTGCCGTGAGTTTCGTGACGCCGACCGGATTCCATCCCGGAGCCGGCCACGCGACCCATGCGGCCGCCTGGGTGGTGCTGAAGACGCTGCGGCCCCATGAGACGGGGGTCGATCTGCACCTCGATTCAGGCAAGCAGCGTTCGATCCGCGTCGAAGGCGATCTCATTTCCGTGGACTGGCCAGCCATGCCCTATGCGAGCGCCGATCTGTCGACGCCGTTATGCGGCGCTTTGGGCGTTCAGCCGCTCGCCACTTACGAATCCACTTTCGGTGCGATCGCGGTATTCGACAAGGAAGAGACGGTGGCGGACATGGTCCCGGACCTGGGCAAGGTCTTCGATCTGCCGTTTGACACGGTCATGGTCACTTCGCCGGCGCGTCACGCGGATTTCACCATCCGGGTCTTTGCGCCCAAGCTGGGGCTGCCGGAAGATCCCGTCTGCGGCACGGCGCACCGCATCCTGGCGCCGCTCTGGGCGGCCGAGACCGGTCGCCGCACGCTTGTCTCGCACCAGCTGTCGGAACGCGGCGGCGAACTCTTCTGCAGGCTGCATAACGGCATGGTCACCATTTCCGGGCGGGCGACGCCGTTCCTGACCGGCTCCATCGACCTGCCGCCTTGAGCATGACAATGCTCGACGATCTGCCCACCACCGGACAGCTTGTTACCCTCAGAAGCGCGCAAGCCGAGCTTGTGGTGGCACCATCCTGCGGCGCCCGCATCGTGACGTTTCGCGCCGGTGGGCGTGATGTCCTGCGGCCGACGACACCGGAAGCATTGGACAGCGCCTTCATCTATGGCTTCGCGGCCTTTCCCCTGATGCCCTATTCCGGGCCTATCTTCGGCGGCGGGTTCCGTTTCATGGACGCATGGCACCCGCTGGAGCGCAACGTGCCGACGGAGCCGAGCGCCACCCATGGCGAGGCCTGGATCCGGCCCTGGACGATCGTCGCGCAATCCGACCTCGAACTTCGTCTCACCATGGAGTACACCCCGGCCGTCAACGCCTTTCCCTTCGCCTGGCGCGGAGACATCATCTACCGGCTGGAGCAGGCGGGCCTCGTCATCGACCTTCAGATCACCAATCGCGATCATCGGCCGATCCCGGCGGGACTTGGCCTGCATCCCTATTTCCTCAAACCATCCGGCACGAAATTGACCTTCGGCTGTACCGGAGTCTGGCCGCCGGACGCACCGGAAGCGGTCAGCCAAGGTGCCGGACCGCTGGTGCCGGGCCTCGACTTCCGCCAAGGCCAGGATATCAGCGACGTCGTCTTCGACCGCTGCTTCGAAGGTTGGGATCGCCGCGCCATATTGTCGATGCCAGACGGCCACAATGTTACGATTGAAGCGGACGAGACGTTCGGCAAGCTGCAGGTCTATGATGCATGGGACTACCCCTACATTTGCGTCGAGCCGGTCACCAACACGAATGACGGCTTCAATCGGGCCACGGCCGGCGTGCCCGGCCACGCCGTGATTGTTCTGGAGCCAGGGCGCAGCCTGGCGGGCCGGATCAGCATCACGCCATCGCAGGACGGCGCCAAGTCGGGCATGTGACGGAGGAGGAGGTTATGACAGATCGCGGCATCAAGTTGTTCGGAACCGATGAGCCGGTGCCAGAGCGGCGGCTCCTGACCGCGGGGCCGGTCACCGCAACCCTCGAGAACGGCCAATTGCGCTGGATCAAGATTGGGGCGGCGGAAGCAATCCGTTCGATCTCTTTCACGGTCCGCGACCGCAACTGGAGCACGCCGGTTCCGGAGATCACCAACCTGAAGATCGACGAAGGCGGCGGCGGCTTCAAGGTCGAGGTCGACGCGCTGTGCCGCACTATCGACGGCGATCTGGCCTGGCATGCGGAATATACCGGCGCACGCGACGGCACGATCCGCTGCGTCGGAACCGCGAGGGCCGACAAGGATTTCCTGACCTGCCGCACCGGCTTCGTCATCCTGCATCCGCTGTCGGGCGTGGTGGGCAAGTCCATGAAGATCGAGCATGTGGACGGCTCGACCGAGCAGTCCATCATGCCGGAACAGATACTCTCGGAACAGCCCTTCCTGCTGGTGCGGGCGATGACGCATGAGCCGATGCCGGGTGTCACCGCGGAGATCCGCATGGAAGGCGATTCGTGGGAGACGGAGGACCACCGCAACTGGACCGACGCCTCTTTCAAGACCTATTGCCGGCCGCTCTTGCTGCCCTACCCCTATGCGATCCCTGCCGGAGGCGAAGTAAAGCACACGGCGACGCTCACGTTCACCGGCCAACTGCCGGCGAAGCCGGCCAAATCCGGCGGCGCGGTGACGGTGAAGCTTGGCGGCGATGCCGGGCGCATGCCACGGATCGGCCTCAGTGTCCTGCCGGAAGATGCGGTGCGTGCTTTGTCGATCGCCGACCTGGTCAAGCAAGCAGCGCCGCAGCACCTGAATTGCCGGATCGATTTGCGCGCGCGGGATTGGGAAAAGACGATCCCGCTCTATCGTGACTTGGCCGAGAAGACGGGCGCCGAGACTGTGCTGGAGGTGATCATTCCAGGCGCAGGCGCTCCGAGTGCAGAGCTTCAACCCCTCGTCGCGGCCCTTGGCAAGGAAGGCCTCAAACCGGCTGCAATCGTGGTGACACCGGCCGCCGACCTGAAATCATATCCGCCTGGCACGCCGTATCCGGACAACGTACCTTCCTGGACCGACATCGCCGCAGCTGCGCGCCACCATTTTCCGGGCACACGGATCGGCGGGGGCATGCTGTCCAACTTCACCGAACTCAATCGCAAGCAGCCGCCGAAGGGCGTGTTCGATTTCGTCACCCATGCGACCTCGGGCTTGGTGCATGCCGCGGACGACCGTTCGGTGATGGAGACGTTGGACTCCATCGGTCACATCATTCGCGCGACCAAGGCAATCATCGGCACCAACGCCTATCGCATCGGGCCGTCCCATATCGGCAACAGCTTCAATCCCTATGGGGCCAACTACACCGAGAACCCGAAAAATCGGCGCGTCACCATGGCGCGTGTCGAGCCGCGCCATCGTGGCCTGTTCGGCGCCGCCTGGCATCTGGGCTATATCTCGCAAGTCGCGCATGGCGGGGTCGAGGCCGTCACGATGGCCTCGCCGGTTGGCGAATTCGGCATCGCCTACGCGAAACTCCCTCATGCGCAGCCGGGATTCGACAATGTAGCCGGCGCCAAGATCTATCCGGTGTTTCATGTGATCCGCGGATTGAGCGCCGCTGCCGGCCTGCCTCATGTCGAGGCCAAGTCCGGGGATACCGAATGCTTGCGCTGCGTCGCATGGCGGAAGGGCAAGGCGCTCCATCTGTGGCTGGCGAATTTGCACGACCAGGCATTGGATGTGACATTGGACGGATTCCCGGCCAACGGAACATTGGGCACGTTGGACGAGCAGAGTTTCGATGCCGCCACGAAGGATGCGGCATTCGGCGATAGAAGCGCCGCCTTCTCCGGCCCGTCTGTGAAGCTGGCGCCGCTGGCGACGGCCTGGCTGGTTTTCGGGGCATGATCCGATGCGCTGCGCGACAAAAGGGATGATGCGATGAAGACGATCGTGCTGGGTGGGGGCATCATCGGCACCACCACCGCCTATTACCTTGCCAAGGCCGGCCATGAAGTCCACCTGATCGACCGCCAGAGCGACGTGGCGATGGAGACCAGCTTCGCCAATGGCGGCGTGCTGCATACCAGCGAAGCGGAGCCCTGGTCGCAGCCCGGCATGCCCAGCAAGGTGCTGTCATGGATGGGCAAGGAGAACGCGCCGATGCTGTTGCATCTGCGGGCCCTGCCCTCGATCTGGCGCTGGGGCTTGTCCTTCATGCGCAATTGCTCGCTGGAACGTTATCGTTTTGCCGCCGCGGTCAATCTGCGGCTCGCCTTGCATACGCTCGCGGTCATCAAGCAGATACGGGCCGAGGTGGACCTCTCATATGACCTGTCGCAGAAAGGGACGCTGAAGATCTATACGCGGCAGGAGACACTGGACAAGAACGCCGCGGAATCCGAGCTGCTGCGATCGCACGGGATGATATTCGAGGCGGTCGATGCGGCAAGGTGCGTGGCGATCGAGCCGGCCCTGGCGCCGATCCGGCACACTTTGGCCGGCGGCATCTACGCGGCCCCGGATGAGCACGGCGATTGCCACAAATTCGCGCGGGACCTCAGGAAGCATTGCGAGGACAAGCTCGGCGTGAAATTCAGCTTCGGCACGGAGGTGCGCGGCTTCACCCGCTCCGGCGACCGCATCAATACCGTTGAGACCAGCAAAGGCCCGCTGCAGGCCGACGCCTTCGTGGCGGCAATGGCGAGCTACACGCCGGCCCTGGTCAAGGGCCTGGGAATCAACCTGCAGATCTATCCGGCCAAGGGCGTCACGGTGACCGTGCCGGCGGCGCGCTGGCCGGACGGGCCGCAGGTTCCCATCATCGACGACACGCGCCTGTTCGGCCTGATCCGCCTTGGTGACCGCTACCGCTGCTCGGGCTCGGTCGAGTTCGACGGCTGGAATGCGACGCCGAGCGCGCTACGTGGCAAGGCGATCGTCGACAACGTGATCAGCGTGTTTCCGCAATTCGCCGGTTGCTACGATCCCGGCAGCGCCGAGCTATGGGCCGGCCTGCGACCGATGGCGGCCTCCGGCAGCCCTTATCTGGGCGTCACGCCGATCAAGAACCTCTACCTGAATTGCGGACACGGCCATCTTGGGTGGACGCTGTCCTGCGGCTCCTCACAAGTCGTCGCCGACATTGTTTCCGGCCGTCGGCCGGCCATCGACGTCACCGGTCTCACGCTTGAGACGCATCACTGACACAGCGAAAGAAAGTCCGCCTTCATGTCCAAGAGCCCTGCCAAGAAGCCGGCCAAGAAATCGGCAACAACGATCTATACGGCGCCCAATGGCGCCCAGTTCCTCGGCGATCCGTTGCCCTATCCCATTTCGCGCGCCGTCCGTGCTGGCGATTTCGTGATCACCAGCGCCTTCGGCAGCGGCATCCCGAGCCCGGAGGACACCGTCTACGATGCGGACGGATTGCCGCTATCCACCGGCAAGCGGCGAAAAGCGCTGACATTCGCCGACGAGGTTCACGGCACTTTCAAGACCATCCAGGACGCCTTGGCGCTGGCCGATTGCACGCTCGACGACGTGATCGATTCGCAAGTCTGGCTGAAGGATCCGCGGGATTTTCACGACATGAACCGGATCTACATGACCTATTTCACCAAGAGCAAGCCGATCCGGTCGGTGTTCCAGAATCACTTCATGCTCGAGTTCCGGATCGAGATCAAGGTCGTTGCCTACAAGCCGCAATGAGCGGATCGGGAGAAGGCCGATGGCTACCGCAATCATCACCGGCGCGGGCACCGGGATCGGTGCTGCCAGCGCGAAAAGACTGGCCGCCGCCGGATGGAATGTCGCCTTGGTCGGCCGCCGTGCCGCTCTGCTGGACCAAGTCGCCGCCGACATCAAGCGGACCGGCGGCAATGCGACGTCCCTGAGCCTTGATCTCGGCGATGCAGATGCGGCAAAAGCCGTTGTGCGGCGAACGGCGGAGGCGTTCGGCGGTGTGGATGCCCTGGTGAACAACGCCGCAGTGATCAAGGTCCTGCCGCTTGCCGATTTCACGCTGGACATCCTGGATCAGCATTGGGCAGTGAACATCCGCGCTCCGTTCCTGCTGATCCAGGCCGCTCTTCCCTATCTGCAGAAAAGCGGCGGCGCCGTGGTCAATATCTCCTCCTCGTCGGGCACGCTGCTGCGCCCCGGTCAGTCGGTCTATGGCATGACCAAATCGGCGCTGGAATACCTGACACGGTCCCTCGCCGGAGAGTTGGCACAGCATAAGATCCGCATCAACGCGCTGGCGCTGGGCCCGGTCGATACGCCGATCCATCAAACCTGGGCCACCGATCTGAAAGCGGCCTACGAGTGGCTGGCCAACCAGGTGCCGCTCGGCCGCATTGCCAATGCTGATGAGATCGCCCGATGGATCGAAATTCTGGTCTCGGCGGATTCGAACTGGATGACCGGCGCGGTGATTCCGCTCGACGGCGGTCAAGTGCTGGATATCGCATAGGGAAAAACAATGGTTGAAACCGAAATGAGCGGCCTGGGCCCGAACGAGCGCTTTATCGGCGTGCCCGGCGGCCGGATGAGCCTGAGCACGCCCGCCTTGCTGCTCGATCTCGACATGCTCGACCGCAACATCGCCGCGATGGCGGCGCACGCCAAGAAGACCGGCCTCGCACTACGGCCGCACAGCAAGGGCGGCAAGTCGATCGCGATCGCGCGCAAGCAAGTGGCGGCGGGAGCGATCGGCATCTGTTGTGCGACCATTGGTGAAGCGGAAACCATTGCCGGCGCCGGAATCGAGAACGTGCTGATCACATCGCCCATCGTTACGCCGGCGATGATCGACCGTCTGGTTGCCCTGAACGGCCGCGCCAAGGGCCTGCTTGTGGTCGCCGACAACCCGGTCAATGTCGACGCCCTGGCAGCCGCCTGCGCCAAGGCCGGTCAGACTTTGTCCGTCCTGGCCGATTTCGACGTTGGACAGGGCCGCACCGGCACGACCAGCATTGAGGCGGCCGTGGCGTTGGCACAGCGCATCCAGGGATCGCAGGCCCTGCGCTACGCCGGCGTGCAGGGCTATTACGGTCATCTGCAGCACGTCGCGAATTTCAGCGAGCGCAAGGCTGCTGCGGAAGCGCAGATGTCACGCCTGCGCACGCTGCTGGAACATTTGAAATCACAGGGATTGCCGGCCACGATCGTCAGCGGCGGCGGCACCGGAACTTTCGACATCGATCCCGGCGGCGGCGTCTTCACCGAAGTCCAGGCCGGCTCCTATCCGTTCATGGATCGCGAGTATGTAGAGATCGACATGAGCTCCAGCCGGTCTTCGCCCTTTACCGTATCACTTTACGTGCAGGCCTCGGTCGTCAGCGCCAATCGTCCCGGTTTCGCAGTGGTCAACGCCGGATACAAATCCTTCGCCACCGAAGGCGGCATGCCCATCGTTGCCAGCCCCCGGCTTGCCAACGCCAGCTACAAGCTGATGGGTGACGAGCACGGCGGCATTCAGTACGACCCTGCGGGGGGAACCCTGAAGATTGGCGATACAGTCGAATTCGTCACCCCGCACTGCGACCCGACGATCAATCTTTTTGATCGTTATCACTGCGTTCGGGGCGACATGCTGGTCGACATCTGGCCGGTGGATGCGCGCGGGCGTTGACCGGGTTGGCGCCTGGTTTTTCGCTTCCGCGAGGCGACAGCCTGCGCCGTGCACCGACTGCAAGCCGAGACCCTGCATCTCCGCTCTGTGAAAGCGATCGGCTTTGACTGGTTCGACCAGCTCGAGCCGGCCAAGGGCTTCGAGGATCTCTGGGTGCCGCCAAGCGAGTAATGCCAATCGGGCAACAGCCATGTAATCCGGAATACCTGTTCGTTGTCAGGCGTTTTCCGGCATGATCATCCCCGCTAGGCCGCCTTGGCCTTGCGCGCAAGGAACCGCCGGTCCATCGCCTCCTGCGCCTCAGGCGTGCCGTCATGGAAAGTGCCGAGCCACTTATCGATGGGGATCACGCCGTCCGAGTAGTTGCATTCGAAATACTTGTGATGGAGATAGTGGCTGTACGAGTGGGTGTCGATCGCGGTCTTGTCGTTGAGGACGATCTTGTCAAATCCGGCGTGGCCGGGAGCCGGCGCCAGGGCCGCATGAGCAAGGTTGAACAGCGCGTGCAGCGGATGGGACGGAATAACCCAGTGGATCAGCACGCAGGAGAAGTAGAGCGCATGCTCGACCGGATGCATGGCCAGACCGGACCACGGACCTGGATTGACGTTGTTGTGATGCAGCTTGTGCACCGCGTGATAGAACGGCGGCCAGTGAATTAGCCGGTGGACGAGGTAGAAGTGGAGGTCGCGGAACACCGGCACCAGCAGCATCATGGCAACGAAATAGACCGGATGCTGATCGAAATTGACGAAGGGTATGTAACCGTTGGCGAACGCCCAGAGCGTGACCGCCTCATAGGCGGTCCAGATCGGCACGCCGCTGCAGAACGTCCAGATGACGTTGTCGATCGTCTGGTTGCGGAACAGGAACCCCGTGCCGTCGGTCGTCAGCCACTTGCCATTGAACTTGAACTGCGTTCCCTGCTTCTTCCGGGTATAGAGGCGCACATGGAACGCGCCAAAGAAGACGAGGACGATCACGGCGTTGCGGACGAGAAGATACGCGATCCAGCCGGGTGCAAAGGACCGCATGGTCTCCATCGGCGGGGTCAGGAAGTACCACAGCGCAAAACCGGCCGCCGCATAGACCAGGTTCCATGGAAGAATGTACCCAGGATAACCGAAGAACCATTTCAGGAAGCGAACGGGCTCGAAGGGCCAGACAAAGACCGGCGGATACTCGATCCGCTCCAGCGGCTTCCAATTCCCTCCCTTGTCGCGCTTTCCGTAAGCCAAGTCGTCCATGGCACACCGACCCTCGACACCAGGACCTGGAACTGAGTGTCGGATCGTAGCCGTCGGCGAGTGCTGGGCACAGGGGATATTTGATGTCTTTTGATCAAGCCCCGATCAATAGCTGTCCACTTCGAGGACAGCATCGGCAAAGGCCTGCGGGGCTTCCTGAGGCAGATTGTGCCCGACGCCGCCCCCGATGACCCGGTGCGTATATTTGCCCGAGAATTTCTTGGCATAGGAACTGCTGTCCGGGTGCGGCGCCCCATTGGCATCGCTTTCAAGGGTGATCGTGGGCACCGTGATGACCAGGCCTTCGGCCAGTCGCTTTTCCAGATCGTCGTACTGCGGCTCGCCTTCAGCCATGCTCAGCCGCCAGCGGTAGTTATGAAATGACGATGCTGACATGATCAGGGTTGTCGAAGGATGCTGCGCTGCGATTCGAACGTGGCATCGTCGAAGTTCCACTTCGGCGACGCGATCTGCCAAATGAGCTTGGCAAAATCGCGCCGATATTTTTCATAGCCCGCCCGGCCCCGCTCGGCGGCAAAATAATACTGGTACCACCATTGGAGCTCCGCCTTCGGCGGCAGCGGCATCTTGTTGATGTCACGGCTGCCGATCAGGTAGCCGCTCACGGAGACCATGGCCTTGCAGCGTTCGGGCCAGAGTGCCGCGATGATGTTGGCCGTCCGCGCCCCCCAATCATAGCCAGCGATGATCGCCTTTTCGATTTTGAGAGCATCCATCAAGGCGATGATGTCGACGGCAAGCACCGCCTGCTGGCCATTCCGGAGCGTGTCCTCCGAAAGGAAGCGTGTCGTGCCATAGCCCCGCAGATACGGGACGATCACCCTGTAACCCGACGACGCCAACACAGGGGCGACATCGACAAAGCTGTGGATGTCGTACGGCCAGCCGTGCAGAAGCATGACGGCAGGGCCATCGGCGGGGCCGGCTTCCGCGTAGCCGACGTTCAGCACGCCGGCATCGATCTGCTTCAGCGCGCCGAACGAGGTGTTCGTCCCCGGCTTGATCGCGGGCGCGGTGGATTGTGCAACTGCGGAGCCGGTCATGCCGAGCTGAGCGGCGGCAATGGTCATGGCCGCAGCACCAAAAAAGCGGCGGCGATGATGGTCGATGTCTTCTGACATTTTTCTCTCCGCGATGGCGCGAACGGATATAGCTAGACGACGGTGATGACAACATTGAGGTTGCCGCGGATCGCCTTGGAAGCGCGCGGCCGCGTGGCAGATGGCGGCGACCGCCTTGCCGTATTGTAGACGATCTGCATGCAGCGCCCAAAGACATGTCACCACAACTCGTGGAAGTGGTGGATCGGGCCGTGGCCCTCACCTACGGTCAGTCGATCCGCAGATTGCAGCGCCCCGGTCACATAGTCCTTCGCTCGCCGGACTGCTTCAGTCAGGTCGCGCGAGGAGGGCAACAGGCCGGCGATTGCCGATGACAACGTGCAGCCGGTGCCATGCGTATTGGTGGTCGCGACCCGCGGCGCCTGCAACAGATGTTCGGCCGTGCCATCATGCAGCAGATCATTGCTGCTGGCGTCGTCGAGATGCCCTCCTTTGACCAGGACGGCGCGCGCGCCAAATCGAAACAAAGCGGTCGCTGCAGTGTGCATCTCGGAAAGGCCCTGCGGTGCGGCCTGGCCAAGGAGTACCCCGACCTCGGGCAGATTGGGCGTTACGATGCTCGCCATCGGCAGCAAGCGTTCGCGGACCACCGCGATTGCATCGGGTGCCAGCAGCGAATCGCCGCTGGTCGCAACCATCACGGGGTCAAGCACGAGGTGGCGTGGAGGATGAAGCGACAGCAGGTCGGCGACGGCACTTGCGATGTCGGCGCTCGCCAGCATGCCGATCTTGACTGCATCGACGCGGACGTCGTCGAAAATAGCAGCGATCTGGTCGGCGACGAAGCCGGCCGGCGGAACATGAATGTCCCTGACGCCGCGGGTGTTTTGCACCGTCAGGGCGGTGACGACCGCCATGCCGTAACAGCCGAGCGCGGAAAAGGTCTTGAGATCCGCTTGGATGCCGGCACCGCCACTGGGATCGGAGCCTGCAATGGACAGGACATTGTGGATCACGACGCCACCCAACCGATAGCCGCCTCAATGGTGCCACGCAGCTCGCGCGCTGCCATCGTCGGTTCAGTCGCACAGCACAAGGTCGACGCCACCGCTACGCCAGCTGCACCGGCGCGCACGATATCAGCCGCGTTGACCTGCATGATGCCGCCGATCGCCACCGCCGGGAGAGCCGGAAACAGCCTGCGCACCGCCTGGAACCCGGCGATCCCGATGGCGGGCCCGGCGTCTCTCTTGGTCCAGGTATTGTAGACCGGACCGATACTGACATAGTCGATCAATGATGCATCGACACCGGTGGCTTCCTCCGGCGTCCCGACCGAGAGCCCGATCATAGCGTCCGCGCCAAGGATGCGCCGCGCCACCTCGGGCGGCAGATCGTCCTGGCCAAGATGAACGCCATCGGCGTCGATCGCAGCCGCCAGCGCCACATCGTCATTCGCAATGAGCGGCACGCCGAGCGGCTCCAGTTGCGCCTTCAGCGCGCGGCCCAGAACGTACAGCTCGCGCGTGCAGACACCCTTGCCGCGCAACTGAACGAGGGTGACACCGCCGGCCACAAGCGCCGCCACCAGCCGATGCACCGGCACCGGCGCCAGCAGGGCGAGATCGAGGATGAGATAGAGGGTGGGATCGAATTGCTTTTTCATCTGGACATAGCCTTCAGGAAGGCATGGACGACGGCGGCTGGATCGGCGGCACGCATGACAGCGCCCATGGCGGCAACGCCCGTCGCACCGGCCGCCAGGCAATCGGTAGCGCGCTCGGGCAGGATTCCACCCAGCGCGATGATTGGAATGCGCACCACCTCGGCGATGGCGCGCAGGCCGGCGAGGCCGAGGGGCCGGCGATGAAGCGTCTTGCTTTCAGTTGCGAAGATTGGCGCCAGCAGCAGGTAGTCGACGCCGGCATTCACCGCTTCAACGGCTTCCTCCACGTCGTGCACCGAGGCACCCAGCAGGAAGCGCGAGCCGTCCAGATTGCGATGCAGTTGATCCATCGGCAGTTGGATGTTTCCGGCACCGATCGACCGCGCTGCCGCGATGTCCGAATTGACGCCGAGAAGAGCCGCATGGCTATCGGTGGCGGCCTTGAGTTGCCATGCGAGATCAAGGCGCGCCGGCGGCGCCATATCTTTCTCCCGCAACAGGATCCATTTGGCGCCGCCGTCGAGAGCGCCCGCGACTGTCGCCGGCAAATCGGTCGTCATCTGCCGGTTGCTGACGACCATCAGCGGCGGCCACGGAATCGCCGGCTTCATGTGCCGATCATGCCTGTTTCTGGACTGGAGGGTTCGGCATGATGCAACCGCGGTATCCGCCCTGCCCGCCAAGCCAGCCGGCCCGCCTCGACCGCCCGCCGCATCGCGCCTGCCATCAGTACCGGCCCGCGCGCTTTGGCAATCGCGGAATTGACCAGCACCGCATCGCAGCCGAGCTCAAGCGCGATCGCAGCATCGGAGGCCGTGCCGATTCCGGCATCGACAATCACCGGGATCCCGGTCCCGGCCCGGATGAGTTCGAGATTGTAGCGGTTGATCAATCCCATTCCGGACCCGATCGGCGCCGCGAGCGGCATGATTGCCGCGCAGCCAAGATCGGCAAGCTTGCGGCAGGTGACGGGATCGTCGGTGCAATAGGGCAGCACGACAAAACCGGCCTGGACCAAATCACTCGCCGCCCGCAGCAATTCTTCCGTGTCGGGATAGAGCGTGTGGCGATCGCCGATGACTTCCAGCTTGATCCAGTTGGTGGCCAGCGCTTCGCGCGCCAGCTGCGCCGTCAGCACCGCGTCGCGCGCGGTATAGCATCCAGCCGTATTGGGCAGCAGCCGGCACCGGCCATCGAGCAGAGCGGCGGTGTCTTCGCGCTGGGCGGCTAGATTGATCCGGCGGATCGCCACTGTCACGATCTCGGCACCGCTGCCCGCAAGGGCATCGAGCATGGTCTGCTGGTTGGGGAATCCGGCGGATCCCATCAGCAACCGGGAACTGAAACGCTCTCCGGCCAGCGTGAATGGATCTTCCATGGCTCAGCCGCCTTTCATCGGTTGCACGATTTCGATCCGGTCGCCGTCGGAAAGACGCAGGTCCGGCCAGCCGCCGCGCGGGACGAGCACGTTGTTGACCGCCACCGCAATAAAGCGCTGTGCGCCGTCGATGCGTTGCTCCGCGAGCAACTGCGCCAAGCTGTCCGTGCTGGAAGCAACCCGTGCGCCGTTCAGGATCACCGAAATGCCGGTCATGCGACACGATCCGTGGGCTGGCTCTCGCGCGCGGCAAACCGCTCCGCCGTGAAGGGGCGCAGTTCCAGCGGCAAGGCCCGGCGCAGCACGTAGTCCGCGATACCCGCCGCGGTGACCGGCGTCAGCAGGATTCCTTGGCGATAATGGCCGGTGGCATAGATCAGGCCGGGCAGAGCCGATGGGCCGAGGATCGGCGCGTCATCCCGGCTGGCGGGACGAAAGCCCGTCCAGATCTCCTCAACCGGCAGTTCGTCGATGCCCGGCAGCAGCGCCCGGGCCTCGTCCAGCAACTGGAAAAGCCCGCCTGCAGTGATCCGATCGTCGAATCCCTGCTCTTCGACCGTGGCGCCGACCAGCAGCCGGCCATCGCGGCGTGGCACCACATAGTGCCCCTCGTGCCAGAGGATGACGCTGGTCAACGGCACTTTCGTGCGTATCGCCAGCATCTGTCCCTTGACCGGCCGGACGGCGGGCCGGTGCTGGACCGGCACGGCCTCGATCGTTCCGGACCAGGCACCGGTCGCCAGGATGACGGCCTCCGCCGCATGTTTCCGGCCATCAGCAACGATGCCGGCGACTTTGCCGCCCGCAAGATCGAGCGCCGTCACCTCGGTCTGTTCCTGCAACACGCCACCGGCCGCCAGGAAGGCGGCCCGCAGCGCTGCCACCAACTTCCGGTTATCGACCTGATGGTCGCTCGCGCAGTGCAGCGCGCCCTTCACATCGGGCGATAGGTGAGGCGACAGCGAGCGGGCCTCCGCCGCACCGATCCATCGGCACTCCAGCCGCAGGCGAACAAGAAAATCCTTCAGGAAACGCAGATGCTCGACTTGGTCTCGATCGAGGGCGACATGCACTCCGCCGCATCGCCAGTAGTCGAGCGGCACGCCACTCGCCGCCATTAGCTCTTGCGCGAAAGACGGCCACAAGTCATGGCCGGCCAGCGCCAGGCGGATCAACGCCTCTTCCTCAGGCTCGGCCTCGCTGACCGGAGCCAGCATGCCAGCCGCCGCCCAGCTCGCCCCACGACCAACGCGCCCCCGCTCGAAGACCGTGACGCGTTGGCCGGCGCCCGCCAATCGCCAGCCGATCGCAAGACCGATCGCCCCGCCGCCGATGATGGCAATCATCGCGGCCGCTCCTGTGCCGCGGAGCGATAGAGCTCGCCGCCGCCGGCGCGGAATTTCGCGGCCATGTCCGCCATCCCATGCTCGACTTGCGCGGCATCTTCCGCGCGCAGCTCGTGACTGAGCTTCATCGAGCAGAATTTCGGTCCGCACATGGAGCAGAAGTGCGCGAGCTTCGCGCCTTCCGCCGGCAGCGTCTCGTCGTGGAACGCTTGCGCGGTTTCGGGATCGAGCGCCAACTTGAACTGGTCCGCCCAGCGAAACTCGAACCGCGCCCGCGACAAGGCATCGTCCCACAGCCGGGCGCCGGGGTGCCCTTTGGCGAGGTCGGCGGCATGCGCCGCGATCTTGTAGGCGATCACGCCTTGCTTCACGTCGTCCCGGTCGGGCAGGCCGAGATGTTCCTTGGGCGTGACGTAGCAGAGCATGGCGCAGCCGAACCAGCCGATCATCGCCGCACCGATGGCGCTGGTGATGTGATCGTAGCCGGGCGCGATGTCGGTGGTGAGCGGGCCGAGCGTGTAGAACGGTGCTTCGTTGCAGACCTCGCTCTGCAGATCCATGTTCTCCTTGATCTTGTTCATCGGGATATGGCCCGGTCCCTCGATCATCACCTGGACGTCATGGTCATAGGCAATCCGGCGCAAGGCGCCCGACGTGCGCAGCTCGGCGAACTGGGCGTCGTCGTTGGCGTCGGCAGTCGAGCCCGGCCGCAACCCGTCGCCCAGCGAGATCGAGACGTCATAGGCACGGCAGATCTCACAGATCTCGGCGAACCGCTCGTAGAGGAAGTTCTCGCGGTGGTGCGCCAGGCACCATTTCGCAAGGATGGCGCCGCCGCGCGAGACGATGCCCGTGACCCGCTGGATGGTGAGCGGGATATGGGCGAGGCGGACGGCGGCATGGAATGGTGAAGTAATCGACCCCTTGCTCCGCCTGTTCGATCAGCGTGTCGCGGTAGATCTCCCAGGTCAGATCCTCGGGCCGCCCGTCAACCTTCTCCAGCGCCTGATAGATGGGAACGGTTCCGATCGGGACCGGAGAATTGCGGATGATCCAGTCGCGGATGTTGTGAATGTCTCGCCCGGTCGAAAGATCCATCACCGTGTCGGCACCCCAGCGCGTGGCCCACACCATCTTCTCGACCTCTTCGACGGCAGAGGACGCAACCGCCGAGTTGCCGATATTGGCGTTGACCTTGACCAGGAAATTGCGGCCGATCACCATCGGCTCGCTTTCGGGATGGTTGATGTTGGCCGGCAGAATCGCTCGGCCGCGGGCGATTTCGTCACGCACGAATTCCGGCGTCACCGTTGCGGTTTGCCCCGTCTCGCCGCGATTTTCGCGCAGCGCGACGTATTCCATCTCCGGCGTCACAAGGCCGCGCTTGGCATAGGCGAGCTGCGTGAGCGCGCTGCCGCGCGCGGCCCTGCGCGTCTCGTGAAATGCCGGACAAGGCGAGACTGCGCCGTTGCTGCTGGGCTGTCCATCGTAGATTTCCGTGTCGCCGCGCGCGACGATCCATTCGAGGCGTCGTCGCGCCAGGCCGCGCGCGAGATCGATGTTCGCCACGGAGTCCGTGTAGGGACCCGATGTGTCATAGAGTGGTAACGTCTGCTGTCGCGCATCGTGCGGCAGATCGACGACGCGCATCGCCACTGCAAGATCGCTCAAATACACCTTGCGCGATCCGGGAAGCGGACCGGCGGTGATGGAAGGGGCCGCTATGGCAGTTTGGACTTCAGGTACGCGCATGCGGATCTCCGTCGAAAGAGTTTCGGAGACCCGGGATTGACCGAATGCGAGAGGGGATTTGGAGCGGATGAGTCCGCGCGATAACTTCCTTCCCTACGCCGGCATGACCCGGATCAGGTTCGAAGGGTTCCAGCGTCATCGGCTTTCGCCGAACATCTGGTCTCAGCCCCTTTTCCGGGGCGCCCCTAGGACACTGCGATAGTGATAGCGCCGCCGCGCGCGTGCGGTCAACCCGTATGCTGAAACAAGTTACCGATGTAACTACTCTGTCTCGCGCGTCATCTGCGACCTCACATAAGCTGCAATCGAGCTGCCTGCCATATGGAGTTGATCTAGGCCCGCTCCGCACCCATATTGAGGTTTCCTGCGTCGGAATTCGCATATCCCGCCAGTTCGTATCGTCGAGGAACAGGGGCAGTAACTCTGAAGTTTGAAAGCATGCCTCCGCCCTCGAGGTCACGTCGCCCTTTTGTCATCGCTGCGATCATGGCGTCGATGTTCATGGTCGCGATCGAGGCCACGATCGTCTCCACCGCCATGCCGCAAATTGTTGCGCAGCTCGGTGGCTTGCCGCTTTATAGCTGGGTGTTCTCGTCATTCTTGCTGACTCAAACAGCGATGACGGTCGTGTTCGGCAAGCTTGCCGACCTCTATGGCCGCAAGCCGGTCATGCTCGCCGGCATCGCCATCTTCCTGGTCGGATCGGTCCTGGCCGGCATCGCCTGGTCGATGCCCGTGATGATCGTCTTTCGGTTGATTCAGGGCGTCGGGGCGGGCGCGATACAGCCGGTCGCCATGACGATCGTCGCGGATCTCTATCCCGCACGGGAACGGGGCAAGATCCAGGGCTATCTGGCCAGCGTCTGGGCCCTCTCGGCAGTCGTCGGACCGTTGGCGGGCGGCCTCATTATCCATCACCTGTCATGGGCATGGATATTCTGGATCAATGTGCCGATTGGCCTCGTCGCCACCGCCGGGTTCATTGCTTTCCTGCATGAGAATGTGAAGTCGGAGAGCCGGTCGATCGACGTTGCCGGCGCGATTCTGTTCACGATTGCCATCGCGTCGCTGATGATCGCGCTGACCGAGATCGGAAATGGCGGCGGCATCCGGACGCTGCTGTCCGCCGGCTTGTTCTGCGCGTGCTCAGTCTTCTTTGTCATTCAGGAATTGCGGGCGCGCGATCCCATGATCTCTTTCGCGCTGTGGGGGCACCGGCCGATCGCGGCGGTAAACGGCGCAACCTTGATGGCCGCCATGGCACTCATGGGCCTCACGACATTCCTGCCGATGTATGTGCAGGCGGTCCTGCACCGCTCTCCGATCGTCGCCGGCCTGGCGTTGACGATGGTGATGGTGGGATGGCCCAGCGGCGCGACAACGGCAGCGCGGACCTTTCGGCGATTTGGGCTGCGCCCGATGATCATTGCCGGGAGCGTCCTCGTGCCGGCCGGCGCGAGCGTCTTCGTCCTGCTGACTCCCGAAAGCTCTCCGCTGGTCGCCGGATTTGGCTCCCTCGTGATGGGCTTTGGAATGGGCCTGCTCAGCGTCAGTTCACTGGTCCTGATCCAGGAGATCGTCGACTGGTCCCAGCGCGGCAGCGTGACAGCCTCCAACCTGTTTTCACGGACCTTGGGCAGCACGCTTGGCGCCACGATCCTCGGCGCGGCGCTCAATTATGGCCTCAGCCGCTCAAAGGACGTCGGAGCGATTACCTCGGAAAGGTTGCGGCTAGCCCTCGAGGCACCACCCGGTCCCGTTGGAGGCGATGAGGCGATCCACCTCGCGCTCCAGCAATCCCTCCATCTCACCTTCTGGGCCATGCTGGCCATCTCGCTCGTTGTCGTCCTGTTTGCCCTCGCGGTGCCGCGTGCCGCTACCGGCCAGGTAAACGAAAATCCAGCCGAGTAGGAAGCTGGAATTGACGTTCCTCGCGACACTGCGCCGCACAGTTTTTGTGGCCGCAATGCCCATTTACGCCTTGTCCTACCGGTGAAAACGAAGATGGCCACGAACGCGATCAACGCTTTAGGGAAGGCCGGCGAGTTCGTCGCGGGGCCTCGTGCGTTTAATCCGTTTTGGGCGAAACGCGCCGATTCCACGATCGGGCAGCACGAACATTTGCAACTTTTTACCACTGTAAACTCGCGTCTTTTCCAACTTTCCGCGATGATCTTCATAACGGAGGTCGCCAAGCGAGAAGGCGCTAGAGACAATGATCGACGGATGGTTTTCGCTCCTGATCTTTTCCTTCATCACGGCGGTCGGCGGGTTGGCAGCATTGCTGATCCAAAGCTTCCGCGGCGAGCCCGGCAAGGTGCTCCAGCACTCCGGCGAACCGCTCGCGCTTCCCGTGCCGGCGACCGACGGCGTATCCATATTGCGCAGCAGTACGATGCTTGCATATCGCCCAGCAGTACGATGCTTGAACCTATTAAGTCCGTCCATTGAGATCGCACCGAAACCCAGTTCCTACGCAAAGTCACCGAGATCCGCTCCCTCGGATCGTGTCCTTGCCCCTCGGGGACCGTGACGCCGAGACCATGCTCCCCCCTCATGGTCTTATCTCTGCGTAGGCCCAGGGCCGGCGGCAGATTGTCGCCGGCCCTTCCTTTTGCCTCATCCAGCTATCCCGCGTTGAGGCCGTCGCACTGAAAGTCGATCGAACCACCGGCATAGAACAGAGACCGTGACCATCGTCATATCCCATAGCCGGGCGCTGAGAACCGTCGCACGGGCCACAAGCAGTTTGGCGGTGGACGATGGGCACGTCCGCCCCGTCTCCGCGCCATCGCGGATGGAAATCGTATTCGGCCCATCCATATCGGAACGGCCCATGCAACCGGCGCTCCTCGCCCCGTTGCGCCTTCTGTACGGCCACCCGCTCAGTTCGATGGCCTGCGCGCGCTATTCCGAGGTCGAGCAATCCTGGCAGATGGCCAATCGACATCGGCTGTCTCGCATTGTCTGAGAGATGATCCTCCATCATTCCCTCGGGGAATGAGGCATAGGGCCCCAGCAAGGCTACGTCAGATCAGCAGAATCGAGCGATGCATAGGTTGCGAAGACGTAAATTGAAAAAACTCTAATTCCCGCCAAGCCGATCAAGGTAGCTAAGTCGATGTACACAAGCCCAAGAGGCGCGCTTTGCTTTTCAGCGCCATCGCATCAGTCCGCCTGTATTCAACCTGACACCGCCGCTTCCTGCAGAATTCTCTACGTCACGCCGGAAATCTCCGACTTCGTCAAGGTCGGTGGCCTCGGAGACGTTTCCGCGGCGCTGCCGCGGGCGCTCAAAAGCCGCTGCGATGTTCGCGTGCTGATCCCGGGATACCGTCAGGTGCTGCAATCGTGCCCATCGTTGCCGGTAGTGGGACGTCTCGGTGGACTAGCGGATATACCGCCATGCGAGATCGCAGAGGTCCGCACGTCGGACGACCTGGTCGCCTATGTGATCCTTGCACCGGAACTATACGATCGGGATGGCTCGCCCTACGGACGGCCACACATCGGCGACTGGCGCGACAATGACCTCCGGTTCGCCCGACTTGCCCTGGCAGCAGCGGACATCGCGGGCGGACGCGTGCAGATGGGCTGGCAGCCGGATTTGTTACACTTGAATGACTGGCCGACCGCCCTTGCGGCCGGGTACGCCCAATGGCGGAACGTGGCGGTTCCGAGCCTGCTCACCATTCACAATCTTGCCTATCAGGGCATCTTCCAGCCGGATTGCCTGCGCCGGGTCGGGATTCCGCGAGAGGCCTTCGATCTCGAGGGCGTGGAGTTCCATGGCAACGTCTCCTTCCTCAAGGCGGGCATCGCATTTGCCGCGGAGGTCAACACCGTCAGCCCGACCTATGCGCGGGAAATCACCACGGCCGAGTTCGGCTGCGGCCTGGACGGGCTCCTGCGGCTGAGGGCCGAGCAAGGCCGGCTCACAGGCATCATCAACGGCATCGACGATTCCTGGGATCCCAGCACCGGAGACCGGATCGTCAGTCCCTTCGATGCGCACAATCAGAGCGGCAAGGAACGAAACGCCGAGCAGGTCCGCGCGGCCTTCAAGCTCGCCGTTTCACGAGGGCCGCTGTTCGCCGTAGTGTCGCGCCTGGTGCATCAGAAGGGGTTGGACCTGATGATCGGTGCGGCGGAAACGGTCGTGCGCGCCGGCGGTCAGATCGCGATCATGGGCCAGGGCGAAGCCGAGGTCGAATGGCAGCTCGGCGCATTGGCGAGGCGTCACCCCGGGGAGATCGCGCTGAAGGTGGGATTTGACGAGACGGAAGCGCGCTGCATGTTTGCCGGCAGCGACTTCCTGTTGATGCCATCGCGTTTCGAGCCGTGCGGGCTCAGCCAGATGTATGCCCAGCGGTTCGGATCGCTCCCGGTCGCGCGCAGGACCGGCGGACTGGCTGACTCGATCGAAGACGGCGTGACGGGGTTCCTGTTCCAGGCACTTTCCGTCGATGGCTGCCTGGAGGCCGTCGGCCGCGCGCTCAACATATTCGGCAACGCCGATGTCTTCAAAGCCATGCGGCGGCTCGCCATGGCGCGCGATTTCAGTTGGTCCGGCTCCGCTTCGTCCTATGAAGACATCTATGCGCGCGCGATCAGGAAGTCCGTCACGCAGAATCCCGCGTGAGCGATGATCATTCCAACAGGGAATGACGCATAGCATCCAGCCAAGGCTACCGGGAATGACTTGAGATGAGAAATGCAAGGGCTAGTCAGCAGAGGAAGCAACCAATGAACTGGCTTATAAGCATCTTGACCAGGGCCGTGATCAGATTCGACGCCCTGACAGAAGACCTCGACTACCATCTTCTGCGGGCAGCGATGGTGGTCATATTTCTCTTCTTCGGATATCAGAAGTGGTTCGAGTATGAAGCCCAGGTGTTGATACCCTATATCAGCAATGGCCCTCTTATCTTCTGGCTGTACCCGCTGTTCGGCATCCAGGGAGCGAGCTGGTTCCTGGGCGTCTCTGAGTGGTTGTTTGGTGCGCTCCTGTTCTGGGGGTTCTGGGACAAGCGGGCGGGAATCCTTGGAGCCATCGGCTCGACGGCTACATTCGTCGGGACCGTCACCATCATCCCGTTCATGCCGGATGGCTGGGCTCCCTCAGCCGGCGGGTTTCCGGCAATGGCGGGCAACGTTCCGTTCCTGATGAAGGATGTGGTTCTCTTGGCCGCATCGCTCTATCTGTTGAAGCAGGACGTGACGAGAGTGTCGATCGCCGCCAACCGGAGAATCGCGGATGTCGAAGGAGCGGCGACATATTGAGCGTGTCCGGTCGCTGAGATCCGCGAGATGGCGGCCGTCGTGGAGGTGGAGCCGTGCCGGCCGGCGTTGAAGAGCGGGAGCCACGCTATCCTGTGCTTTATCGTGACGGCAGCGATCTGATCACGCCGGGCCTCTATCTCGACCTGCCGCCCTGGGGCCGGCACGTCTTCTCGGTTCCTGGCTAACCGATCGATCGCCGGCCGCGACATCGTCGATGGAGAGCGCTTCGCCGCAGCACATCACGGAGCGAGAGCGGACCAGGCGGCACGTGTCTCCGGCGACGCGGACGGGCGGGCGGCACGGCCGCGCAGCGCCGCCAACCCGAGCCTGTTGTGCGGGACCGTGAACTACGCACTTTTCTGCATGGCCTGCCGGGCGGACCGCGCCGGCACGTTCGCGAACAGCCGGCCCAATCCCTCGACCATCGTCGGGTGCGCGAGGATGGCGTCGCGCAGCGATGAGTAAGGCAGGTTCGCCAGCATCGCCGTCTGCACGACCGTCATCACGCCGTCGGCCTCGGCGCCGATCATCGTGAAGCCGAGAATGCGGTCGTCGCTTTCGCTGACCAAAACCTTCATGAAGCCCTGCTTCTCGTCCGTCGTCTCGGCCCGCAGCACGGCGCTCATCGGCAGCTTCGCGACCCGTACGGCGATGCCGCGGCGCCGCGCCTCGCTTTCGTTCAACCCCACATGGGCAAGCGGCGGGTCCGTGAACATGCAATACGGCACCAGCCGGTCGCGCGTGCTGCGACTGCCGCCGGCCAGATTGTCCTTGACGACCTGAAAGTCGTCGACCGATACGTGCGTGAATTGCGGGCTGCCGGCGCATTCACCGATCGCCCAAACGTCCGGGGCACTCGTCTCCAGGCGGTCGTTGACACGGATGTAGCCGCGACCGTCCAACTCAACGCCGGCCTCCTCCAGCCCGATGCCGGCGGTGTTGGGAACGCGGCCTGCCGCGAGCAGGATGTCGCTGCCCTCGATCGTCTGCTCGCCGGCGCTGGTGCGCACGGTAACGCCGACTTCCTTGCCGGACCGGCCGCGGACCTGGAGCGTTTCGGCAGACAGCAGGAACTGGATGCCTTCATCGCTGAGAATCCGCTGCGTCTCCTCGGCAGCGTCCATATCTTCCCGGCTCATGAGCTGGGGCCCACGCTCGATGACCGTCACGAGGCTGCCGAAGCGCTGATAAGCCTGGGCCAGCTCGAGGCCGACATAGCTGCCGCCGAGCACGATCAGGTGAGATGGCAGATAGTCGAGGTCCAGCGCCTCGATATGCGTGAGCGGCCGCGCTGTCTCGAGGCCTGGAATACCGGGAATCGCCGCATGCGTTCCGACATTGAGGAAGACCTGGTCGCCCGCGAGCACGCGGGTCCCGCCGTCATTCAGGCGCACCTCGATGGTCTTCGGCGCCACGAAACGACCGGAGCCCATGATCAGTTCCGCGCCGGTCGCCTTGTAATTCTGCAGATGCGCGGCAATCTCCGCGTCAACCATGTCGCGCTTGCGCTGGCGAACCTTTGCCATATCGATGGAGACTGGGCCGGTCTTGGTGCCGAACTGCGCGGCGTGACGCACTGTGTGCGCGACCTTGGCGCTCCAGATCTCGTTCTTGCTGGGCAAGCAGGCGATGTTGGGACAGGAGCCGCCGACCCACCGGCGTTCGACGACAGCGGTCCGTCGCCCCGATCGAGCCATATGCCAGGCAAGCAGCTTGCCGCCTTGTCCGCTGCCGAGAATCACGGTTTCGAACCGCTCTGTCTTAGGCATGTGCTTCCTCCATATGCACTGGTGTCAATGCCGTCGCGGAAAACTATTCGTGCATCTCCGCGATCATGTTCGCGACCAGTCCGCTCCAGCCCGTCTGGTGCGAGGCGCCCAGCCCGCGGCCATCGTCGCCGTCGAAATATTCGTGGAACAGGATGTAGTCCTTGAAATGCGGGTCGGTCTGCATCTTCCCGGAGTTGCCGAAAACCGGACGCCGCCCATTCTCGTCGCGCCGGAAGATGTTCGTCGAACGGTTCCGCAGCCCGTCGGCAATCTGTTTCAGGCTCCGCATCTGGCCGCTTCCGACGGGGCACTCAATTCGAAAATCTTCACCGAAGAACTTGTCGAACTTGCTCAGGCTTTCGATGATCAGATAGTTCATCGGCATCCAGATCGGCCCGCGCCAATTGGAATTTCCGCCGAACAGATCGCTGTCGGATTCGGCCGAGAGATATTTAACCTCGGACCGGAAACCGTCGACCGCGAAGACGTAGGGATGCTCGCGATGATACCGCGACAAGGCCCGTACGCCGTACTCCGACAGAAACTCGTTCTTGTCCAGGACGCGCTCCAGCAGCTTCGAGTAGCGGAAGGCGCGGGTTATGGCGAGCAGGCGCGTGTCGTCGGCACCCGGCTTGTTCCAGCGGGAAACCAGCGCCGCAAGCTGCGGCCGATAGCGCAGATACCAATCCAGCCGCTTGACGAACAGCGGCATCTTCTTCAGCAGAGCCGGGTCGATGACTTCGACGGCGAACATCGGGATGAGGCCGACCAGGGAACGAAGGCGGAGCGGCTTGGCCTCGCCGTTGCTCATGATCAGCCAGTCGTAGAAGAAATTGTCCTGATCGTCCCACAGACCGAGGCCGGCACCGCCGAGGTTGGTCATGGCCCCGCCGATCATCAGGAAATGCTCGAAGAACTTGGTCGCGATATCCTGATAGGCCTCCTCGTCCTGGGCCAGTTCTATGGCGATGCGCAGCATGTTCAGGCTGTACATCGCCATCCAGGACGTTCCGTCGGACTGCACCAGCATGCCGCTCACCGGCAGCGGGGCCGACCGGTCGAACACGCCGATATTGTCCAGGCCGAGAAACCCGCCTTCGAAGACATTCCGGCCGCGCGGATCCTTGCGGTTCACCCACCAGGTGAAATTGAGAAGCAGCTTGATGAAGATGGTCTCGAGAAACTCGCGATCGCCCTTCCCCTTCTGCCGCCGCTCCATGTCGTAGAGCCGCAGGGCCGCCCACGCCTGCACCGGCGGATTGACGTCGCCGAAGTTCCATTCGTAGGCCGGCAGTTGGCCGTTCGGGTGCATGTACCAGCTCTGGCAGAGCAGGACCAATTGCTGCTTGGCGTTCTCCAGATCGAGAAAGGCAAGCGTCGTCAGATGAAAGGCCCAGTCCCACGCCGCGAACCAGGGAAACTCCCATTTGTCCGGCATCGAGACGACGTCTTCCATGTTGGCGTGAGCCCACTCGCCGTTGCGTCCGGCGAGGCGGCTCTTGGGCGGCTTGGGTTCCGCGGAATCGCCGCCCAGCCATTCCGTGACGTCGTAGTGGAAATATTGCTTCGACCACAGGATTCCGGCGAAGGCCTGGCGCTGAATGCGGCGGAGGTCCTCGTCCGTCACCTTGCTCTGCAGTTGCGCATAGAACGCATCCGCCTCGGAACTCCGCAAGCTGAAGATCCGCTCAAAATCTCGAAAGGGCGTCGGCTTGGGCTGGCCGAGGCTCAGCCTGACGCGGATAATCGTGCTGCCGCCTGAGGGTATGGTGCGCCGGTAGATGCCGGCCGCCTTTGTACCCTTGCTGGAATCGACGGCATCTGGGCGGCCTTTCACTACATAATCGTGGAAACCGTCCTTGTATCGATGTCCGGGGTCGTCAGCGCCGTAGAGCTTTGCAGCGTTGGTGTCATTTTCGCAGAACCTGATCTCGTCCGGATTGTCGAACTGGATCGCATAGGCGCCGAGTTTCTGATGATTGACGACGACGTCGTTGCCGACGCGCTCGAGCGACGGCCTTCGGCCATCGGTGAACCAGCTCCAGGTATTGCGGAACCAGACCTGGGGCAGTACATGGATCACCGCTTCCTCAGGTCCGCGATTATTGACGGTCAGCCGCAGGAGGATGTCCTCGGCGCCCGCCTTGGCATACTCGATATCGACGTCGAAATAGCGGTTGTCATCGAATATGCCGGTGTCGATGATCTCGAATTCAGGCTGCTGCTTGCTGCGCTGCGCATTCTCCTGCAGCAGGCGGCCGTACGGAAACTCGGCCTGCGGATATTTATAGAGCATGCGGGCGTAGCTGTAGGTCGGCGCCGCATCGAGATAGTAATAGAGCTCCTTGACGTCCTCGCCGTGATTGCCCTGGCGATTGCTGAGGCCGAACATGCGTTCCTTCAGGATCGGGTCCTTGCCGTTCCAGAGCGCAACGGCAATGCACAGGCGCTGCTTCGAATCACAAAACCCGCCGATACCGTCCTCGCCCCAGCGATAAGCGCGGCTGGGCGCGTGGTCGTGGGGGAAGTAGCTCCAGGCGTCACCATCGGCGCTGTAATCCTCCCGCACCGTGCCCCACTGCCGCTCGCTCACATAGGGACCCCATTTGCGCCAGGGCTGCCGGCGCGCATTCACCTCGTCCAGGCGCTTCTGTTCAGGGTTGGCCTTCGCCGGCATCCGCCGATTCCTCCATGCGCCAATGCACCACGCGCTGGCCGATTGCGGCGGATGCGCCGAGCAGGCGGATGATCTCCTCGGCGATCTTTCCGGGGGACGGCCCCAGATCGATGGTCAGAGGATCCTCGGTTGGATCCGGTTCCTCGAGAGTATCGAGCTGGCTCTGCAGCAGGGCTGCGGGCATGAAATGGCCGTGCCGCCCCGCCAGATGCTCGGCGAGGAGGTCGCGGCCGCCACGCAGATAAACCAGCCGTACTTCCGGCCGATCGCCGACTATAATGTCGCGATAGGACCGCTTGAGCGCGGAGCAGGTGATGATGCCCGGCTGCTTCGTGGCACGCTGATGGTCGATCCAATCCGCCACGCGAAGGAGCCACGGCCTGCGGTCCGCATCGGTCAACGGAATTCCAGCATGCATCTTGGCGACGTTCGCCGTTGGATGGAGGGCGTCGCCCTCCTCGAAGGACCAGCCGAGGCGGGCCGCCAATTCCTGGGCGACCGTCGACTTGCCCGCCCCCGATACGCCCATGATCACCAAGATCGGCGGACTGCCCCGATGGGCACGCGCACTGTCGAGGCGATGGACGCCACCCGCATCGGCGACGAAGACCGGATCGGCGCGACCGATGAAAAGACCGTTTTCGACCACGCCGACGATGCGTGCGATGCGCTCCTCAAGCCGCGCCGGGTCGGTGATGGGGCCGAAGCTGCAATCGAGAATGCGGTTGCCGCCGTCGGTGACGAACGGCTTGCCCGCCGGCGACAGGCGCAGGCGGACGCTGGCGCCGAGCACTTCGAGAGCGGCGCGGGTCGCTTCCAACCCGAAGGCGACGGCCTCCACGGGAACGGAGGCACGCGTACCGAGCCGGTCCACCAGCTTGGTCCCGTCGACGATGATCGCGAGGCTCCGGCTTGCGGCGGCAATGATCTTTTCGCGCAGCAAGGCCCCGCCCAGCCCCTTGATCAGATTGAGCGTGCCGCGCTCCACCTCGTCCGCGCCGTCGATGGTCAGGTCGATCTGCCGATGCTCGGCGAACGAGGTGAGCGGGATACCGGCGGCCGTGGCCAGGGCCGCGGTGCGCTCGGAGCTGGGGATGCCAACGAAGCGCAAACCTTCCCGGTGACGCCGGCCGAGCACTTCGATGGCGAAGGCCGCCGTCGAGCCGCTGCCGAGACCAACGACCATGCCGTTCTCGACCAACTCCACCGCCGCCTCCGCTGCCGCGCGCTTGAGGGCGTCGCGCTCGATTTCGGACGGGGACTCCGCTGCGCTCATGACCGGCGTGCCGCTGCACCGGCACTGGCGCGGATGTCGGCGATGGCCGCCGCATAGTCCTTCGTGCCGAAGATGGCCGAGCCGGCGACGATCGCCGTGGCTCCGGCCGCCGCCGCTTGTGCGGCCGTCGTCGCGTTCTCGCCGCCATCGACCTCGATCACCGGATGCAGGCCGCGCTCCGCGCAGGACAGCCGCAGCCGGCGGATCTTGGGCAGCATTTCAGGCAGGAATGCCTGGCCGCCAAATCCCGGATTCACGGTCATCACCAGGATTATGTCGCACAGGTGCAGGACGTATTCGATGAGCTCCGGCGGGCTTGCCGGGTCCAGCACCACGCCCGCCTTCTTGCCAAGATCCCGGATCCGGCTCATCACCCGATGCAGGTGGTTCGTAGAGCTGGGCTCGGCCTGGACCAGCAGGTGATCCGCCCCCGCCTCGGCAAAGGCGTCGAGATAGCGCTCGGGCTCCACGATCATGAGATGCACGTTGAGCGGCTTGGTGGTGGATCGCCGGATGGCTTCCACCACCACCGGCCCGATGGTGATGTTGGGCACGAACCGGCCATCCATCACATCGACGTGGATCCAGTCTGCGCCGGCCTCATCGACCGCACGCACCTCCTCGCCCAGACGCGCAAAATCTGCCGACAAGATGGACGGCGCGATGAGAATCCGCGAGTCCGTCGCCGCGGCGCGCGTGCGGCCCGCATCTGCGGCAGAGCTCTTTGATTCCATCGAGACCTTGTCGAGATCGTGAATCAATCGAGTCACGTTGCCTCTCCCTCGCCCGCCGCTGCGCTGTCGACGAACCAGAGCAGCATGCCGACCGGTCGCACGCGGGCCGCGGGTACTTGACTGTCACCGTCGCGGATCGCCCGCAAGATGGGCGCCTTCTCTTTGCCCGCGACCAGAAAGGCGACGCGCCGGCTGCTCTCGATCGCAGGATAGGTCATGGTGATGCGGACCTCCGGCCGTCCGTGCGAAACGGCGGCAACCCAGCGCTTTCGTTCCTTCAGCACGGGCTCTCCGGGCAGCAGCGAAGCGGTATGGCCGTCCGTGCCGAGGCCAAGCAGCGTCACGTCGAACAGCGGGCGGGCCGGATCGAACGTCGCGACGCCATAGGTCTCCTGCAGAGTTCGTTCATAGCGGCGGGCAGCGTCTTCGGGAGTTCCGTCGACCGGAACGGGATGAATATTCCCGGGCGGCACAGGCACCTTGGCAAACATTGCTTCGCGGGTCATCCGATAATTGCTGTCGGGATGGTCGTGTGGAACGAAGCGCTCGTCGCCCCAGAACCATGACACGCGTGGCCACGGGAAACGATCCCTGAACTCATCGGATGCAAGAAGCCCGAAGAGCGTCTTCGGAGTCGATCCGCCGGAGAGCGAAACCCGGAAAGGCCCCTTCGCCGCCAGCGCAGCCGCTGTCATCCATTCGGCCGCATGGTGCGCCAGCGCCAATGGGTCCTGCTGTATCTCGATGTGCATGATCGCCTGCCCCATCGTGCCCTAGCTCGCCGAGCCGAGAATAAGGCGCTCCATCGCCTTGGCGAAACCCTCATCATTGTATGAGTCCGTGACGGCGGCGGCCTGCGCCTTCACTTCATCGGAGGCATTGCCCATGGCGATGCTGAAGCCTGATCGCTTGAACATCAGCACGTCGTTGGGTTGATCACCGATGGTGGCGATCTCCTCGGCCGGCACGTCCAGGTGCCTCGAGAGATACTCCACGACCGCTCCCTTGTTCGCGTCCTTGTTGGTGATGTCGAGGTAGTAGGGTTGCGACCGGCTCGCCGACGCGCGCTGACCGAATGCCGCCTGGGCATCGGCCTCGCAGCGCCGGACCTGATCGAGATCGTCGCTGACGCCGACGATCTTGGCAACCGTCTGAAGCGCGCCGTTGAAATCCTTCACGATCTTCGGCTCGAACCTGACGGTCCACGCCTCGCGCTCGACATGGGGAGCGCCGGGCTTGGTGATCAGCCAGTCGTTGCCGCTATAGACCCAGGCGTCGAGGCCATGGTTGCGGATGAGATCGATCGCATGGCGCGCGACATCGGCCGGCACCGTCTTTTGCGTGATGATCCGGAGATCCCGTTCGACGAACAGCCCGCCGTTGAAGCCGGCGATCGGCGTATCGAGCGCCAGCTTGTCGAACAGCATGGCCATGCCGAGCGGCGGCCGACCGCTGGTGATGGCGAAGCGGATCCCGGCACCCTGCAGGGCCCGTACGGCCTTCTGCGCGCGGTCCGTCAGAACCTTCTCCTCATTGACCAGCGTGCCATCCACGTCCGCCAGCACCAGGGAGATCTTCCGCTTCCTTGCCATCACCGACTCCTCAATACCCAATTCAGTCCAGCGGCCGCCAGGCGCGGCCGTCGCGCGCCAGCAGCTCGTCGGCCGCGGCGGGGCCATTCCCGCCCGCGACATAGTTCGGAAAATCCCGTGGCGGATTGTCCGCCCAGGCATCCAGAATGGGCTGCATCGCGCGCCAACCGGCCTCAACATTGTCGGCACGCTGAAACAAGGTCGCGTCACCGATCATGCAATCGTAGATCAGCGTCTCGTATCCGGTGTTGGGCGCCATCTTGAAATAGGTCTTGTAGGCGAAATCCATGCTGACGGTGTTCAGCTTCACGGCAGGCCCCGGACGCTTGGCAGCGAACTCGAGCGCGATGCCCTCGTCCGGCTGGATGCGCAGGATCATCCAGTTCGGATTCATCCGCTCCACATGCGTGCCGCGGAACAGTGTGTAAGGCGCCTGATGGAAGCGGATGGCGATCTCGGTCCAGCGGCGCTTCAGATACTTGCCGGTGCGCAGATAGAACGGAACACCAGCCCAGCGCCAATTGTCGATCTTCAGCTTGCAGGCGAAGAAAGTTTCGGTATTCGAGTCCGGGGCGACGTCAGGTTCCTGGCGATAGGCCTGCGCCGCTTTGCCCAGCACGCTGCCGGCATCGTATTGGCCGCGCACGGCGTATTTCAGCGCCTGCCCCGGCTTGGATGGCCGGATCGCACTAATGACCTCCGCCTTCTTCGCGCGAACTGCATCGGCATCGAAGGAGATCGGCGGTTCCATGGCCGTCATTGCCAGCAGCTGGAACACGTGGTTGGGGACCATGTCGCGTAGGGCCCCGGTCTTTTCGTAGAACTTGCCGCGACGCTCGACCCCGACGGTCTCCGCGGCGGTGATCTGGACATGATCGATATGCTGGCGGTTCCACAGCGGCTCGAACAATCCGTTGGCAAACCGCAGCGCCATGATGTTCTGGACCGTTTCCTTGCCCAGGAAATGATCGATCCGGTAAATCTGGTGCTCCTGCAGCGTCTTCAGAATCTCGCTGTTGAGCGCCTTGGCGGAGGATAGATCGTGGCCGAATGGCTTTTCGATCACGACCCGGCGCCATTGGGCATCTTTCTGCGCCACAAGGCCGGCGGCCCCAAGGCCAGCAACCGCCGTACCGAAAAAGCGGTCGGCGACCGCGAGGTAGAAGAGGTAATTGCCCGCCGTGCCTGCGGTCTTGTCCAACCCCGCGAGATGTTCGCTCAGGCGGCGATAGGTCCCCGGATCGCCGAGGTCGCCCTGCACATAGCTCATGCGGTCGGCGAGCCAGCGCCAGGCTGTTTCGTCGATATGGTCGGTCTGGAACTCGCCATCGCCGTGCGCGGCGAATTCCTTCATCATGTCGGCGAGGCCTTTGCTCCAGTCCTCCGCGGTCTTGGCGGCAAGGTCGACGCCGACCAGACGGAAGCCGCCAGGCAGGCGGCCGGCCGTGACCAGATTGTAGAGTGCCGGCACGACCAGGCGCTTCGTCAAATCGCCGGCCGCACCGAAGATCACCATGGCGCACGGCGGTGCTACCATCGCGCTGTCGACTTGCGCGCCGTTCCTGGCTCTCTTCGCTTGATCCTGCTTGGCCACCATCTTCCCCTGCTTCCTAGCGTCCGAGCATTGCCTTGGCGGCGGCAACGATCCGCTCCGGCTCGAAGCCGAACTTGCGCTGCAGCTCCTTGAGCGGCGCGGATGCCCCGAACGTCTTCATGCCGATGACCTGGCCGGCGGCACCGACATAGCGCTCCCATCCCAGCGTCGAGGCCTGCTCGACGGCGATGCGCGCCGTGACCGTGGGCGGCAGCACGCTCTCGCGATAGGATTGCGGCTGATGCTCGAAGATGTCCCAGGAGGGCATGGAGACGACACGGGAGCGGATGCCTTGCGAGGCCAGGACTTCATGGGCCGCGACGATCAAGGAGACCTCGCTGCCCGATGCAATCAGGATGATCTCGGGCTGACCACCGGGCGCGTCCCCCATGACATAGGCGCCCTGCGCGAGGCCGGCCGCCGACGCATACTTCTTGCGATCGAACGTCGGCAAAGGCTGGCGCGATAGCGCGATCGCCGCCGGCTGGTGGCGCAATTGCAGGACGTAACGATAGGTTTCGACGACCTCGTTGGCGTCGCCGGGCCTCAGCACGACGAGGCCGGGGACGGCGCGCAAGGAAATGAGCTGCTCGACCGGCTGATGGGTTGGGCCATCCTCGCCGTCGCCCATGGCGTCATGGGTGAACACGAAAATGGTCGGAAGCTCCATGAGGGCGGAGAGCCGGATGGCCGGCCGTGCATAATCGCTGAAGATGAAGAAGGTCGCGCCGAACGCCCGCAGCTTCGAGAGCGACAGGCCATTGACGATCGCCGCCATGGCATGTTCGCGGATCCCGAAATGGAGATTGCGGCCGCCACGATTGTCGGCCTCGAAATCCCCGGCGCCGGCAAACTTCAGCGTTGTCTTGTTGGAAGGCCCGAGATCCGCTGAGCCCCCCAGGAACCACGGAATATTCTGAGCGAGCACGTTCAGCACCTGACCCGAGGCGTCGCGTCCGGCGATGCCCTTCGGATCAGCTGGAAAGCTCGGCAAGTTACGGTCCCATTCCGCCGACAGTTCGCGCCGCTGCATCTGATCGATTTCGGTAGCGAGCTCGGGGAACTTCTTGCGATAGGCGGCAAAGAGCGATCCCCATTGGCGCCGCGCCTCAGCGCCGCGCGCACCGATGCCGGCATCGAACTGCTTCATCACCCCGTCCGGCACGAGAAACTTGGCATCTTCCGGCCAGCCATAGGCGCGCTTGGCGAGCCGGACCTCGTCCTCGCCCAATGGCTCGCCATGGGCGGCGGCGGTATCGATCTTGTTCGGAGAGCCATAGCCGATGTGGCTGTCCAGGATGATGAGGGTCGGCCGGTCCTTGGTGTCGCGAAAGACCGCGAGCGCATCCTCGATCCGCTGGAGATCGTTGGCATCGCCGACGCGCAGCACGTTCCATCGATAGCTGAGGAAGCGTGCCGCCACATCCTCGCTGAAGGTGATGCGAGTCTCGCCTTCGATGGTAATGTGATTGTTGTCGTAGATCCAGCACAGGTTATCGAGGCCGAGATGCCCCGCCAGCGAGGCCGCTTCGGAGCCGACCCCTTCCATCAGGCAACCGTCGCCGCAGACCGAATAGATGTTGTAGTCGAAGATTTCGAAACCAGGCCGGTTGTAGCGGCCGGCAAGCCACTTCTGTGCGATCGCCATGCCGACGCTGGTCGCGATGCCCTGCCCGAGCGGGCCGGTGGTAGTCTCCACGCCGGACACCCAGTGATACTCCGGATGTCCTGGCGCCTTGCTTTCCAGCTGACGGAAGTGGCGGATGTCGTCGAGGGTGACCGATGGTTTGCCCAGCCGTTCGTATTCCGCGTTCACCGCCTGCGTGCCCGTCAGGTGCAACACCGACCACAGCAGCATGGAGGCATGGCCGTTCGACAGAACGAAGCGGTCGCGGTTTGGCCAGATCGGGTCCTTCGGATCGAAGCGCATGACCCGGTTCCAAAGCGTATAGACCAGGGGCGCCAGGGCCATCGGCGTGCCGGGATGACCCGACTTCGCCTGCTGGACCGCATCGATGGAAAGCGTGCGGATCGTGTTGATCGCCAGTTGATCGAGCGCTTCCTTGGTCATGCCATTCGACTCCTGTTGCTGCAGCCGCGCTCCGATCGGCTAGGAGCCGGCGGGCTTCTCGACGTGACCGCCGAACTCGTAGCGCATGGCCGAGAGTAGCCGGTCCGCAAAGTCCGCCTCGCCGCGCGAGCTGAACCGTTCATAGAGGGCCGAGGACAGCACGTGGGCCGGCACCCCTTCGTCAATGGCAGCCTTGATCGTCCAGCGGCCCTCGCCCGAATCGGAGACACGCCCGGTGAATTTCGACAGCGTTGTGTCCTTGGCCAGCGCCACGGCAGAGAGATCGAGCAGCCACGAGGCGATCACGCTGCCGCGGCGCCAGACCTCTGCGATATCCGCCAAGTTGAAATCGAATTGATAATGCTCGGGATCGCGCAACGGCGTGGTTTCCGCGTCGACCACGCCGGAGCCCTTGCCGATATTGGCCGCCTCGAGAACCGCCAATCCCTCGGCATAAGCCGCCATCACGCCATACTCGATGCCGTTGTGCACCATCTTGACGAAATGGCCGGCGCCGCTCGGGCCGCAATGCAGATAGCCTTGCTCGGACGTTCCGTCGGCTTTTTCACGTCCCGGCGTGCGAGGGATATCGCCAGGGCCCGGCGCGAGGGTGGCGAAGATCGGATCGAGGTGGCTCACCACGGCTGCCTCGCCGCCGATCATCATGCAATAGCCGCGCTCCAGGCCCCAGATGCCGCCGCTGGTGCCGACATCGACATAGTGCACGCCCTTGGCCGCCAGCTCCTTGGCGCGGCGGATGTCGTCGATGTAATAGGAGTTTCCGCCATCGATCAGGATGTCGCCTTGATCGAGATGAGGCAGCAGATCCGCGATGGTCTTGTCCACCACGCCGGCCGGCACCATCAGCCAGACCGCGCGAGGCCGCGCCAGGCTCTTGACGAGCTCAGCCAGGGAGGCGGTGCCGACGGCCCTCTTTTTCGCCAGCTCCGCCACCGCCTTCGCTGACACGTCGAACACCACGCATTGATGGCCGCCCTTCAGGAGGCGGTGTGCCATGTTCGCGCCCATCCGGCCGAGGCCGATCATTCCCAGTTGCACGCGCTAACCCTCCTTGAAAAGACGATGTTCCGGCCGGAGCTGGTCGGAACGGCCCGTCGACCAATGAATGTCGGCCTTCTCGAAGAGTTCCACGAACTCGAGATAGCGCGCCGCGATCACGGCGACAGCCTGCTCCCGCGTCGCCTTCTTCATCCGCCAGGCGACCAGAGGATCCCAGAAATCGGTACGGCCGACCGCAAATCCTATGAAGCCAGGAGCCTCCGCCGCGGTCGCGAGCCAGTGCCGCACCTTTCCATGATCCTCGCCGCGGCCAAGAATGATGCAGCCGACCTGGTCGCGGCCGCCGGCCCGCGCGGCCGTCACGATCGCCTGGCAATCCTCGCGGCGATCGAGACCTTCGACCTTCCACACATCCGGATCGACGCCGGAATCCTGGAGTTCGCGGATGGCCTCGACCATCAGGCGGGGCCTGAGCTCGAGATCGTACGCCTTCTTGTTGCCCTTGAACTTGTCGAGCTGTGCCTTCTCCGCCGGCACCAGGAGCTCGAACATGAAGCGGCTGCGGCCCGTGGCGGCGAGATAATCGGACAGGCGTTCCAACCGGGCGGCCTGCCTCCGGTTCAACGCGCGATCGCCCTCCGGGTTGTAGCGCACCAGCACCTTGCAGAAGGTCGGTTCGAAAGCCTCGATATGGCGCGCGAAGTCTTCACCGTATTCGAAGTCGAACTCGTCCTGCCCGCTCTTCTCCGCCGGGCAGGCGGTGATGATGCCCTTGGCTGCGGCGTCGCGGAGGATGGCAGCGCCGAACTGCTCGTCCACCAGTATGCCCGCTTTTTTCCTCGGCGCGCCGGCTGCGAGCGCGGCCAGCAGGCCGTCATAGATGACATGCTTGGCGCCGGCGATCTCGGCGGTCTGCGCATCGCTGAGGGGCGCCTTCCAACCGAACAGCTTGGCCTGGAAGGAGCCGCGGTGATCGAACGGCAGAATATAGAGCGGGTGATCGTATCCTCGCGGCATCAGGCGGCTCCCTTGAGCTTGCGATAGCGCCGGATCAGCGCGTTGGTCGAGCTGTCATGCTCGAGCTTCGGTTCCGCCGCACTCTCGAGCTGGGGAATGATCCGTTGGGCGAGCGCCTTGCCCAGTTCCACGCCCCACTGGTCGAAGGAATCGATCTGCCAGATCATGCCCTGCGTGAAGACACTGTGCTCGTAGAGCGCGACCAGCTTGCCCAGCGCGGCCGGCGTCAACTCATCCAGCAGGAGGGTATTGGATGGACGATTGCCCTCGAACACGCGATGGGGCGCGAGCCAACCGGGCGTCCCTTCCGCTTCGACCTGCTCTGCCGTCTTGCCGAACGCTAGTGCCTCCGTCTGGGCGAAGACGTTGGCAAGCAGCATGTCCTGATGCCGGCCCAGCGGGTTCACGCTCCGCGCGAACGCGATGAAGTCGCACGGCACGAGACGGGTGCCCTGGTGAATCAGCTGATAGAACGAGTGCTGGCCATTGGTCCCCGGCTCGCCCCAGTAAACCGGGCCTGTGTCATAGTTCACGGCATTGCCGTCCACCGTCACATGCTTGCCGTTGCTCTCCATCGTCAGCTGCTGGAGATAGGCGGGAAAGCGCTTCAGATACTGCTCATAGGGCAGCACGGCGACGGTCTGCGCACCGAAGAAATTGTTGTACCACACAGCCAGCAGGCCCATCAGCACCGGCAGGTTGCGCTCGAACGGCGCGGTGCGGAAATGCTCGTCCATCTGATGGAAGCCGTCGAGCATCGCGCGGAAATTGTCTGGGCCGATGGCGATCATGGTCGAGAGCCCGATGGCCGACTCCATGGAATAGCGTCCACCGACCCAGTCCCAAAAACCGAGCATGTTGGCGGTGTCGATACCGAACTTCGCCACCTCCTCGGCATTGGTGGAAATAGCGACGAAATGCCGGGCGATGGCGCGCTTGTCCCCACCGACGCCGGCCAGCAGCCAGTCCCGCGCGGTCTGCGCGTTGGTCATGGTCTCCAGCGTGGTGAAGGTCTTGGAGGAAACGATGAACAACGTCTCCGCGGGATCGAGATCGCGCACCGCCTCGGTGAAATCCGAGCCGTCGACATTGGAGACGAAGCGGAAGGTCATGGCCCGGTCGCTGTAATGCTTCAGCGCCTCATAGGCCATCACCGGCCCCAGATCCGACCCGCCAATGCCGATATTGACGACATTGCAGATACGCTTGCCGGTGTAACCCTTCCAGGCGCCGTCGCGCAGCCAGTTGGCGAAGTCCGCCATCCGGTCCAGGACGGCGTGGACTTCCGGCACCACATTCTGGCCGTCGTGAACAATAGAAGTGCCGCGCGGCGCGCGCAGGGCGACATGAAGCACCGCGCGGTTCTCCGAGACGTTGATCTTGTCGCCCCGGAACATGGCGCCGATGCGATCCTGCAGCCCCGACTCCCGCGCAAGCTGGATCAGCAGCTTCAGGGTCTCGTCGGTGATCCGGTTCTTGGAGTAGTCGAGATAGATGCCGGCGGCCTCGACAGCCAGCCTCTCGCCGCGCGTGCGATCCTCGGCAAAGAGCTGCCGGAGGTGCAGGCCTTCCATCTTCTGATAGTGCTTCTCCAGCGACGCCCAGGCGGGGCGCCTACGCAAAGCCGGTACGCTCATCGACTGTTCCCTCTTTGACTCTGGTGCACGCTTGCGCTGGCGAGATGCCGCTGTCATCGCGTCAGCTTGCTTTTCCGATCGCAACGCTCTTGGAGCTGATGCGAGCCATCAGGTCGTTCCAGGACTTGACGAAGGATGACGCCCCCTCGTCCTGGAGCCTGGCGGCCAGCGCATCGATGTCGACACCCGCTTTTGCGAAGCTCGCGAGAACCCGTTCGCAATCGCCACCGTCCGGCGCGAGCACGTCGCCGACCTTGCCATGATCGCCGAATGCCTGAAGGGTGGCTTCCGGCATGGTGTTGATCGTGAAGGGCGCGGCGAGAGCTTCCACGTAGAGAGTGTCGCGGGCCTTCGGATCCTTGGTACCGGTGCTGGCCCAGAGCAGGCGCTGGGCCCGGGCCCCTTCATTGGCGGCGCGCTGAAAGCGCGACGAGGCCAACAGGTCCCGGTATGCCTTGTAAGTGCGCTGGGCGACCGCGACGCCGAGCCGGTTGGCGAGCTCGCCGGGGATCTTTCCGCCGACCGCGACGTCCCACCGGCTGACAAAGACCGAGGCGACCGAGGCGACCGCCGGGTTGAGCCCTGCCTCGATGCGCCGTTCGACGCCGCGCAGATAGGCTTCGGCGGCCGCGACATATTGCTCCCGCGAGAACAGCAATGTGACATTGATCGGAACACCGGCGAAGATCGCCGCTTCGATGGCAGGCAATCCTTCGGCGGTTCCGGGAATCTTAATGAAGAGGTTGGATTTGCCGCCGCGCTGGTGAAGGTTGCGTGCCGCTTCCAGGGTCCGCTTGGTGTCATGTGCCAGAAGTGGCGAGACTTCCAGCGACACCCAGCCATCCACGCCGTCGGTCCGGGCAAAGGTGGGTTGGAACAGGTCGGCGGCCCGGCTCAGATCTGCCAGTGCCAAGTCGAAGAACAGATCCTCTCCCGATTTCGCCGAAGACGCTTGCCGGGAAATGTCCTCGTCATACGCGGTGCTATTGCTGATCGCATGATCGAAAATGGTGGGATTGGAGGTGAGCCCCGTCACGGAGAGCTCGTCGATGTAGCGTTGCAGCGTGCCGCTGTTCAGCAGCTCGCGTGTGACGTTATCAAGCCACAGGCTCTGGCCGCGGTCGTGGAGCGTCCTGGTTGGATTCATTGTAGTACCTTCAAGCGGGAAGTAGGGCGGCGCGGTGCTCTCCGCAACCGCGGCGGCTCGCAATCGGTCAGATCGCGATGCGCTCGATTGACGCAGCCACCGGCGTGCATCCATTGGCCGTTTTTGATCGAGACCCGATCACAGGAAAGTCACGCATCACCCTGTTCCTTCATTTTTTTGAACCACGGGCGTCACGCCCGATGTCTGAATGAGAATTTAGGCGGCAACGCTGATCGCGGCAGGCAGGTCGACCTCATATGCGTCATTCTTCTCGGGAATGCGGCTTGCGGAACGCGCCTTCCACTGAGGCTTGCGGAGTTCGGCCTCCACGAAGGCCGCGAAGGCGCGCGCCTTGGCGCTCGCCATCCGGCCGGTCGGAAATACCGCCCAGAGGTCGCTCGTGGGCAGGGTCCATTCGGTAAGGACCGGACGCACCGCTCCGGATGCCAGTTCCGGTGCAAACATCCACTCGGACGCGATCGTGAAGCCCATGCCGCCGACGACCGCGGCTCGTACGCCTTCGCTCGCACTGATGCTCAAACGACTTGATATTCTGACCGGCACCTCCGACCCGCCTTGCTGGAAGCTCCAGGTCTCGCTGCTGCGATTGCGCGTATAGAGCACTGCTGTGTGCCCGATCAGTTCGGCCGGCGTTGCCGGAATGCCCGCGCGTTCGAAGTAGGCAGGCGTGCCCAGGACTAGCCGCCGGCTCATGGCGAGCTTGCGTGCGGTCAACGAGGAATCGCGCAGCGTCCCGATGCGCAGGGCCATGTCGACGCCTTCCTCGATGAGGTCGATTTGCCGGTCGTCCAGCACCAGGTCGATCGAGAGATTCGGATGCGCAGCGAGGAACGCGGGCAGGCGCGGCACGACGTGCAGGCTTGCGAACGTGACGGCGGCACTGACGCGCAAGCGACCCGCGAGGTCCGCGCCCGCGCCGCGCGCCGCGACATCCGCCTGGTCCGCTGCCTCGAGCGCCCGGCGCGCACGCTCGTAGAAACTCTGGCCGGCCTCGGTCGCTGTCAGACGTCGCGTCGAGCGCATCAGCAGACGCACGCCGAGCCGGTCTTCCAGTTGCGCGACGCATTTGGACACCGCGGGCTGGCCGATGTTCAGATGCCTCGCCGCCGCGGAGAAAGACCCCGTCTCCACGACGCGAATGAAAGTTTCCATGACTGCCAAGCGATCCATGTTCTTGCTTCCGGAAATGGTGGTTGAATGTTCGGTCAGGCGATCTGGGATCCACGGGCGCGCAGCGATGCTCGCGCGCGTCTCCTGCTCTATTGCTGACGCTTCAGGAAGCTGTCCGCGACATTACCGCGCAGGACTCCTCGGCCGCTGGCTTTTGCGCTTCGCCAGATCACCGTGTCGCCGTCGATCGACATGCGGAAGCAGCCGGCCATTGCGTCAACTGGACGCGGCCACTGAATGCAGACGTCGCCGTCCTGATCCAAATGCCAGGTGCCGTTGACTCTCGCGCCCGCGACGTTGGTGTACGTTACCTGTCCGCCGGCCAGGAAATAGAGGTTGAAGGCCAGTCCGGAGGCGTTGGTCCCCGAAAGCGTGTTGCCATCCATTTCGGTGATGAACTGGTCTCCGCGAACGTCGGCCGCGGAAGCCGTCATCGATGATACCAGGAGGGTCATCGATGATATCAGGAGGAATGCGATGGCCACTGCGTTGAGCAGCTTGGAAATAGGCATGGACAACTCCATTCTCGCAAAAAAGCGTGTCGACCGGAGTATTCGGATGCACTCAATTCTTGCGCCGGACCGGCTCTTGCGGCTGAAGCAGTCTCCTCCAACTTGCCGACTTGGTCTCGTTAAGCGTCGTGAATCTTGGTTGTGTGGGGTAGCGAAGTCAGGCGCGAATACCCAACTGGTGTTTCACGGGCAGTTCATCAACTGGCGCTTTTGTCTCAAGGCGGCAGTCACTTCAGAGGTTGGAGCCCACAGCCATGAGCAGACTCGATTCTTTCATCCGCCGAATGCAGGCCCAGCGTGCTTGCCTGGACAACGCCACTGGCCTCATCCACGGCCTGCCGGGCAATGTGCTGGAATTCGGATTGGGCAACGGACGCACGTACGATCATCTCCGCGAACGGCTGCCGAACCGCGACATTTTTGTCTTTGACCGTCAACTGGCCGCACATCCCGATTGTATTCCGCCCGCCGACCGGTTGTTCTTTGGCGAAGTGTTGGAAACCCTCCCGCAAGCCATTGCGCGTCTGGGTGCCAACACCGCCCTTGCGAATCTCGACATCGGTTCCGGTGACGAACAGGCCACCCAAGAGCTGGTTCACAACATAACGCCGCTGTTGCTTCGTCTCCTGAAGCCGGGCGCGGTCATTGTCAGCGGCCGGCCCCTCGAACACAGCTCACTGACTGCGCTGTCCCTTCCCTACGCGGTCAAGCCTGGCCGCCACTTCATGTACTCGCGGACCAGCCACGAAAACTTTACCGAGCTTGTCGATCTCAAGCACGTGAACGACAACGAGCACCGGCGCATCTTGGCGGGTGAGTGACAGAGCAAGAGGCTGAGTGCGCCGTTGCCAGCTTGCTAAGGACGGACCGGATCGCACCCGCTGGATCTCACTCGATTATCTCGGACACGTTGGCCGCTCGATGGGGAATGAGGCGCACGCGGTAGCTTCTGCCCTCGCATTTCAGGACATAGACCGGTTCATCCGGCGTTGACTCGGCGTCGACGCGCTCGGCCGAACTGGGATTTGTGCAGACGAACCCTTGGCTTCTTACCTGGACGGCTACGATCTCCGGGTCGATGCTTCGATCTTGGGCCGTGGCGGGCCAGACGAGCGAAAAAGACATCGCTGCAAGAGGACCGATCGCAAGAGACTGGATCCAGGAAAAATGAGAAACGCTGCTCATTGTGAATTCTCCATGACATCGGCCGACCACTTCCGGCCCGTGCCGTTGCTTACATCGTCCTTCCCCGGCCGTAGGTAGAGGCCGCTCAGCGCGATAGCACGCATTCCCCTGAGGCATGCCATGGACCGGTGCCTGTGCTAGCCGTGCGGACCTGCGCTGAGCGAAAATCATAGAACCGCATTCCGGGACGGAAAAGGCGCTATGCGAAACGGCGACCTGCCTGCACCGTGGTTTCGCGTTCAATTCCTCTCCGGCGCGTCGCTTCTCCCCTTGGAGTGCGGTCAACGGTCGCGCGTAGGTCTGACTGTATGCCGCGGGTCTCGAAAGCGCGCCGTTCATGTGTCATGGCGCCTGTCATGGTTTCGATGTTCATGGTCGCGATCGAGACCACGATCGTCTCGACCGCCATGCCGGCAGCGTCGGCTACATTCCGATGGCGATGACCGACTATCTCGAGCAAGCCAGGGCGGCGCAGTGCACTCTGCTTCGCCGCACCGAGACGGCGGGCGCCGGGCAGGACGACGTTACCGCCCCTGCCTTCCTTGCCTGGGACAAGCAGGATCAGGCGGGGCGCTGCCTCGATGCCGTGCTGGCGATGCCGGCCGTGCTGACGTCCCAGGCCCTGCGCACCACCAGCCGGGACGCGCCGCGGCCGCTGCACTCCTTCCTCGCCGGGATTCGGACGATGGTCCCTCCGGTCGAAGCCGATCTGCTGCTGGGGACCCGAACTGGGCAAGCTGGCGGACCGCTTCACGCCGCATGTCACCACTATCGAGGACGCGTAACGTGCCGGCATTGCGAGGATGCCGGCATCGGTGCGCATTGACACTGCGTCCCTGGCCCGTGACATTGGCGCGCCATTGTTGGCGGCATCACATCCACGCATGACAGGATCGGCGTTGCTCACCCCACAGCGTTACCGCTCGGCCTATCGCTTCTGGCTTCCGACCGCGATGGCCTTCTTCGTCAATGGCGTGGGATTTGGCGGATGGGCCGCCCAGGTTCCGCGCGCGACCGCCCGGCTGGGGGCGGATGAAGGCGCCTTTGGCCTGATGCTGCTCGGCATGGGGATCGGCGCCGTCCTGGCCATGGCGTTCAGTGGGCGCCTGATCTCCCGATATGGAGCAGGGCCGCTCATGCGCCTGAGCTTCGTCATCTTCCTTGCGACCTACATCGTGCTATCGACCTCATCGAGCTGGGGCGTCTTCGTAGCGGCACTGCTGCTGTTCGGCGCCGGCGGAGGCATGATGGATGTGGCGATGAACGCCTATGCCTCGGACGTGGAGGCGCACAAGAATTGGCGGGTCATGGCGTCCTTTCACGGCATGTGGAGCATCGGCGGCCTGATCGGCGCAGCCCTGGCAAGCACCATGCTGGCGATCGTCTCCGACCTTACCCAGGCGCTGGTGCTGACCGCCGCCCTCGCCGGTCTCTTCATGCTGTGCCAGCACAACCTGATCCCGCTGCAACATCCAGCCGCCGAAAGATCGCATCAGCGGTTTGTGATCGGCCGCCTGACGCTCATTCTGGGCCTGCTGGCCGCGCTCTCTTTCGCCGCCGAAGGGGCGGTTCGCGACTGGAGCTCACTGTTCCTGGCAAACGAGATCCGCACGACCATCGACCGGGCCGGCTGGGGCTTCGCAGCCTTCTCCGCAACGATGGCGATCTGCCGATTCTCCGGCGACTGGATGCGCTCGCGCTTCGGCGAGCGAAACGTCGTCGTTCTCAGCGGGATCGTGGCCGTCGTTGGATTTGCGCTGGCGGTCACCTCCGCGGACTACCTGGTGGTGGTCGCCGGATTCGCGCTGGTCGGCCTCGGCCTGTCCAATATCGTGCCGATCCTGATCAGCGCCGCCGGACGCACCAGCGCGCCCGGCTCCAGCATCGCCTTCGTCGTTTCGCTCGGCTATGCGGGATATCTCGCCAGTCCGCCGATCCTCGGCCTCATTGCGGCGCAGGCGTCGCTGGCCACCATGTTCCTGATCGTCGCCGCCAGCTGCGTTGTGATCTCGGCGGGGTGGATGCTGGTTGAAAAGACGATGGTCTCTACCAGCGCATGAACCCGGCACCCCACAGCCACAGGCCGGCGACTGCCATGGAGATCAGCGTGATCGGCACGCCGGCTTTGGCGTGATCGCGGAAGGATAGCAGGATCCCCTGCCCTGCCGCGCGTTCCGCGACGATCAGGTTGGCGAGGCTGCCGACCAGGAACAAGTTGCCTGCCAAGGTCGACAGGATGGCGAGGCCGACCAGCGTGCCTTCGGGAATGCCGTGCCAGACCTTCAGAATCATCACCACCGCCGGCACGTTGCCGATCGTGTTGCTGAGCACGAGGGCGAGGGGCGAGAGCAGCGAGACGCGGTCGGGCAGCCAGCCATTGGCCTCCAATGTGCGCATGGCCTGCTCCGCTAGCCCGGTGCGCGCAAAGGCATCGTTCACGATGAACAGGCAGGCGAACAGGATCAGCAGCGGCAAGTCGATCTCGTCGAGGAGCTGGCGCGTCGCGAACTTGCGGCTGACGATCAGGCAGGCGGCCACCAGCAGCGCGGAGATCTCGCGCGGCAGCGGCGTCGTGAAGAGGATGAGGAGAACGAGCAAGGCGATGCCGCAGATGCCGGTCGTGCGGCGATCGTATGGCGGCGCGGGGACGGGTGCGGCGGCGGCTTCCGCCTGCAGGCTCGAGCGCCACGCCCAGGCGATACAACCGAACGAGACCGCAAGGCCGAGGATCGCGGGCACAATGGCCGCCGCGAAATACGACCAGAAGCCGAGCCCGCCGACTTGGCCGATCATGATGTTCTGCGGATTGCCGATGAGTGTCGCGGCCGAGCCGGCATTGCTGGCCGCGGCCAGGCCGAACAGGAACGGCCGCGCATCCAGCTTGCGCGCGGCAAGGCCGGCGCACAGCAGCGGTGTCATCGCGAACACGACGATGTCGTTGACCAGGAACGCGGACAGCGCGCCGCCGATCGCGATAGTCAAGGCCAGCAGGCGCAGCGGCCGCCCCGCCTGCCGCGCGATCCAGGCCGCCGCCGCGTCATAGAAGCCGGCCGCCCCGACCCGTGCCGACAGAATCATGAGGCCGGCCAGCAGCAGCAAGGTCGGGAAATGGATCGCCCCCGCAGTCTCCGCGCCCGGCACCGCGCCGGCGGCCACCAGCACGACAGCGACGATCATCGCGATCCCGGTGCGGTCGACGCGCGAGCCCGGCACGCGCCCGATCGCCATGCCGATATACGTGAGCGCGAACAGGATGGTGATGAGGAGCGTCATCGATCCGGCAGCCATTTAGCCCGCGGGCTGCGGACTTTTCCCTGCGGCCCCCGCCGTCAGGCGTCGCATAGAATTGCGGCTATTGCAATCCAACCCGGCCGCGGGCGTGGGCTTCCTCTGCGGCTTTGAGATGCGCTTCGATGAAGGCCTTGGCGTGGCCGGCAAGGTCGCGCCCGTCGGTCCACAGGTTGCGCCAGATGGCGAGGATGCCCGACAGCGGCTGGTTGACCACGGCGGAGGAGAAGGATTCGAAAGTGATCGGGCCGCGATACTCGGCCTTGGCCAGACCCCGGAAGATCCGGTCGAAATCGATCGAGCCGGCGCCCAGATAGCCGCGGTTCGATTCCCCGATATGGAAATAGCCGAGCAGTCCGCCGGTCTGGACGATCGCCGCCTCGATGTCCGCTTCCTCGATATGCATGTGATAGGTGTCGAGATGCACCTTGATATTGGGTGCGCCCACCCGCTTGCAGAAATCGACCGCCTGGGCCGCCGTGTTGAGCACGTTGCTCTCGTAGCGGTTCACCACTTCCATGCCGATGATGATGTTGCTCTTGGCCGCTTCGCCGCAGAACCGGCGGATGGCGTCGATCGAACCTGCGATCCCCTTCTCCGTCGGTGGCACGAAATATTTCTGGAAGGCCGAATAGAGGATGCCGCAGACATGGGTTGCGCCGATGTCGCGCGCGACGCGCAGGGCATCCATCAGCAGCGCTTCGCCGCGCGCGATCTTGTCGGGATCGCCGCTGGAAATGTCGCTCGCCGCATCGAGCCCGAGCGACATGGTCACGCCGAGGCGGTTCTTCTCGAGCTGGCGGCGCGTGAAATCGACGTCGATCGATTTCGGGTCCAGCGCCGGGATCTCGATCAGGTCGAATCCCAACGCCGCGGTGTCACCGACGGCCTTGGCGCATTCCTCGTGGCTCCAGCCACCAACCCACACCAGTGCATGCACGCCCAGCTTGTTCATCGCATCCTCCCAGGCCAGCCGCGCGCGTCGCCAAAACGTTTCGCAGCGGCGACAGCACGGCCAGCGCTTATCTGAGACCGGTCATTTGCCGATCCTTCTAAATCGATTTACAGAACCGGCCAAGGGCGGTCAATGCGCGCTCGATCGCGGCTTCTAAGCCCTTGCGGAGACTACGAAAGTTGACGTCGCGCGAGCTCAGCGAGCGGCTGCCTCACGCCCGACGGCGTAATCCTCGGCCGGAAACTCCGCCTGCACCGGCTGCGGCCGGCCGAGACTCGCATACCGATAGCCGAGCTGCGCCATTTCATCCGGCCGGTAGATGTTGCGCAGATCGACGATGTTGGCGGTCTTCATCAGGGTCTTGATGCGCTTGAGGTCGAGCGCGCGATAGGAGTTCCACTCGGTGAGGATGACCAGCACATCGGCGCCGGCGACCGCGTCGTAAGCATCCTCGCAATAGCGCAGTTCGGGCATCAGCTTCTTCGCCTCTTCGACGCCGACGGGATCGTGCGCCTGCACCTTCGCGCCCCGTTTCAAGAGTTCCGGCAGGATGACCAGGCTCGGCGAGTCGCGCATGTCATCGGTGTTCGGCTTGAAGGTGAGGCCGAGGGCCGCGACCGTCTTGCCGGCGACCGAACCGCCAAGCGCCGCCACGATGCGCTCGACCATCTGGCGTTTCCTCGAGTCGTTGAATTCGACCGTTGTTTCGATCAGCGAGATCGGCGCGTTCGCATCGCGCGCGGTCTTGACCAGCGCCAGCGTGTCCTTGGGGAAGCAGGAGCCGCCATAGCCGGGACCGGGATGCAGGAACTTGGGGCCGATCCGCCCGTCGAGCCCGATGCCGCGCGCCACATCGTGCACGTCGGCGCCGACCTTGTCGCACAGGTCCGACACCTGGTTGATGTAGGAGATCTTCATCGCCAGGAAGGCGTTGGCCGCATACTTGATAAGCTCGGAGGTCTCGAGATTGGTGAACAGGATCGGCGTCTCGATCAGGAACAGCGGCCGATAGAGCTGGCGCATGACGTCCTGCGCCCGCTCGGACTCGCAGCCGATGACGACGCGGTCGGGCCGCATGAAATCGCCGATAGCCGAGCCTTCCCGCAGGAACTCGGGATTCGACACCATGTCGAAGTCAGCCGAAGGATTGGCGGTGCGGATGATCTGCTCCACCTCCCGCCCCGTCCCAACCGGAACCGTCGACTTGGTGACGACGACCGTGTAGTCGCGGATCTCGTGCGCGATGCTCTTGGCCGCGGCATAGACGTAACTGAGGTCGGCGTGACCGTCGCCCCGGCGGCTGGGCGTGCCGACCGCGATGAAGACGGCCGCCGCGCCGTGCATCGCGGCGCTGAGATCGGTGGTGAAGGACAGGCGCCGGCGCGCAAAATTGTTCTTCACCAGGGTGTCGAGCTCGGGCTCATAGATCGGAATCTTGCCTTGGTTGAGCTGGGCGATCTTGTTTGCGTCCTGGTCGACGCAGACCACCTCGAATCCGAATTCGGAGAAGCAAGCTCCGGACACCAGGCCGACATAGCCGCTACCGATGACGGCGATCTTCATGCGTGACTCCCTATATCTGGATGGCGGCGCCCGGCAGGGCGTCCGATATGATTGCCCCAAAGCGGCGGTCGCGGCGGCGGAACTCCGCCAGCACCGACGTAAGGTCCTCGCCGGTGAAATCCGGCCAGTATTTCTCGACAAACGCCATTTCCGCATAGGCAAGCTGCCAGAGCAGGAAATTGCTGACACGCTGCTCCCCGCTGGTCCGGATCATCAGATCAGGGTCCGGCAGGGTAGCGGTCGAGAGATGAGCGGCGAATGAATCCTCGTCGATGTCGTCTGGATCCAGCATGCCGGCCCGCGCGCGCGCTGCCAGCTGGCGCGCGGCGGCGACGATGTCCCCGCGCCCGCCGTAATTGAGGGCGATGGTCAGGTGCAGGCCGGCATTGTCGCGGGTCAGCTTCTCCGACTCCGCGATCAACGCGACGATATCGGCCGGCAGCGCCGCGCGCTCGCCGATCACCGAGAGGCGGATGCCGGCCTCGTGCAGTTCATCCACGTCCCGCTGCAGATAGGAGCGCAGCAGGCCCATCAGGTATTGCACCTCCGCTTTCGGCCGCTTCCAGTTCTCGGACGAGAAGCCGAACAAGGTCAGATGCGTCACACCCGCCTCACGCGCTGCCTTGACGACCTTCCGCGCCGCTTCCGTGCCGTGATAGTGGCCCATGGTGCGTGGCAGGCCGCGCGAGCGCGCCCATCGGCCGTTGCCGTCCATGATGATGGCGACGTGCAGCGCGGCCGGCGCGTTCCGCGCCGGTGCGATCTCCGGCGCGGCTTCCGGCGCAAGCTTGCGGATTTCGACCAGCGCGCTCGAGAACTCAGTCACGCTGCATGCTCCCGGTCGCGGGAGTCGCGCGGGCCGATGTTGCGCGGGCTGGAATGGCGGCGAACAGCCGAACGGACCAAATCATGCGTAAGAATCGAATTGCGAGTCAGAATGCATTTCGTGGCCGTACCAATTCGACCACGGTCATCACGAGAATGCGCAGGTCGAAGAAGAACGACCAATTATCGATATAATAGATATCGTGGTTGACGCGCGCTTCCAGCAGCGCCGGCTCATCGACCGCGCCGCGCAGCCCGCGCACCTGCGCCCAGCCGGTGATACCCGGCCGCATGCGGTGGCGCACGGCATATTCGTGAACGATCTCGTCGCACAGCCGGTCGTTCACCTGCATGCCGAGGGCATGTGGGCGCGGCCCCACCAGCGACATGTCGCCGGCCAGCACGTTGAAGAGCTGCGGCAGCTCGTCGATGCTGAGGCGGCGCAGCCACGCACCGATGCGTGTCACGCGCGAATCGTTGCGCTTGGTCTGTTCGCGCGCTTCGAGGTCGGATTGCTCGACATACATGGAGCGGAATTTGAGGACGTTGAATTCCTTGTTGTTGAGGCCGAGCCGTGGCTGGCGGAACAGGATCGGTCCGGGGCTATCCAGCCGGATGGCGAGCGCGGTCACCGCCAGCAGCGGCGAGAGCGCGATCAGCAGCAGCAGCGAGGTGATGAAGTCAAAGCTGCGCTTCACCAGCCAGTCGAGATCGGATTGCGGCTTGCGCAGGACGCTGAGGATCGGCGGGTGGCCGTCGCGCGCGATCTGCTTGTCGAGGCGCATGCCGACGAAATCCGGCACCAATGCGACATCGACCGCCAGGCTGCGGAGCTTGGTCAGGAGCTGCAGGATGCGCCCCTCCGCGCTCATCGGCAGGGCGATCAGCACCTTGTCGACCGCGGGGGCGGATTTCACGAACTCGATCAGCGATTCGAGGCCGCCTTCGACCCCGATGCCCTGCACCTGGCTAGGCACGCGCTGGACCCGGTCGTCGAAAATGCCGACGATGTCGACCGAATCCGCATATTCCTCGCGCACAACCTTGACCAGCCGCTGGCCGATGGCGTCGGCGCCGAACACCACCACGCTGCTCGAGAGATGGCCGGCCGCCTGCCAGCGATTGAGCAATCCGTAGCCCAGCAACCGTTCACCCGCCATCGCGAGGGTCGCGAACACGATCACGTAGTGCTCGGGCGAAAGCCGGCCGGTGCTGAGCGTCAGCCCGCTGCCGATGCCACTGCGGCCGAGCCAGGCTTCGACGAGATAGCTGAAGGTCGTCGCCGCGCAGGTAAGGACCGCCGGCTTGATGACGAAGTCGAACACCGATGCGTGCACCGCGCCCTCGAGATCGTACGACCTTGCGAGCGAATGCACGACAATGAAGCTGAGGACGCTGGTGACCGCGAAGTGCGGCCACGAGGTCGAGAACAGAGCTGCGCTGCTCGGCGCGAGCAGCATCGCGATCAGAGCCATCACGGCGGCAAACACGGCGAGATCGCACAGCGCCAGAAGAAGGCCACCGAGCCGCGGATCGCGTGGAAGATAGTGCTTGCGTCCGAGTGTCTGTGTTCGGAAGGAACTCAGCTCCGAGGAGTCCACCGCGCGAGGACGCATCCTGGCCGCAGTGCGCATTTGAAGCATGGCGCCACCTGTTATCCCTCCCCCGAACAGTTCACCCCGTCTCCCACCAGACAGTAGCTTTTGGCTTTCTTGTTAGTTCTTGATCGCTATTTGAACGTTCTGGAGCGCCAACCGGCACCAAATCCCAGCGTCACGCCAACTCAGACCTTAATCCTTCGATTGTTGCGCTTGCTAACGCCATCCTATCGCGACGCAAGAGAGTTACAAGCATCCTTTTCCTATTCAACGCGAAACGCCGCCGGCAACAGAACTGTGAGAAAACTGCGACAGACCCGTGTCCATCCACCGTTTTGTATTGCCTGAGGAAAAGTTCAAAGCGCAATTTCCCCAGCTTCCCAACACTCGCCCTTTCGCGTTCGCTAATCTCGATTTGACGCATCGCAACAGAATTGCAAGCCTATCTTTTCTACTCCAAGGCGCGCTTCACGACTCCGACAAAGTTGTGAGAAACCCGCGACAAAGCTGTGTAGCCTCGCCATCCTCGTGCGGGAGACCAAGTTGGTACGGGTCGAAAGGTTCCCGAGCGCGGTGGTGAGCGTCGTGAATTACGACGCGCGCGTGCGAGCGAGCCACAATCGCTTCGCATTCCAATCGCCAACGAAGTCACAGATGGATCGTTGACGCTTCTGGATCGTTGACGCTTCGGTCGCGTCCATGGCATGCATGATTCGAGCAAGGTTTCCTGTCCGCCAACATCATAACGAAAAATCGAGCACGCTCATTTGCTGAAGCGTGAATTTGCGGACGAGATCGAGGATGTTGCCGCAGCACCGTCAGAGGAGTTGCTGCTGGTCTCAGTCGGGGGTCTGTTGGGCTTCGCGCGAGAGGACTTTTCATGAGCAAGCAACCAACCGTTCTGGTGACCGGCGGGGCCGGCTATGTCGGCAGTCATGTGTGCAAGGCACTGCATCGGTCGGGCTTTATGCCTGTAACGCTCGACAACCTCTCCACCGGCCACCAGCAGGCCGTCAAATGGGGCCCGCTCGAAGTGGGCGATGTGCGCAATGAGAACTTCGTCGCCGAGATCATGATCCGCCACAAGGCCACAGCGGTGCTCCACTTCGCCGCGCTGTCGCTGGTCGGCGAATCCGCCACCAAGCCGCACGAATACTACGACAACAATGTGAATGGTGCGTTGTCTCTGGTGGCCGCCATGCGTCGCTGCGGTGTTTCCCGCATCGTGTTCTCCAGCACCTGCGCGGTCTATGGCATGCCCGACAGATTGCCGATCGAAGAGACCGAGGCGACGCGGCCGATCAACGTCTATGGCCGCACCAAGCTGGCGGTCGAGAATTTCCTGACCGACGTGGCGGCCGCCGGCGCGATCCGCACCGTGCTGCTTCGTTATTTCAATGCGGCGGGCGCCGATAGCGACGGCGACATCGGTGAGGCGCACAGCACCGAGACTCATCTGGTCCCCCTCGCCCTGCAGGCGGCGCTCGACCCCAGCCGGCCGCTCAGCGTTTTCGGCAGCGACTATCCGACGGCGGATGGCACCTGCGAGCGCGATTACGTGCATGTCGAGGATCTGGCCGAGGCCCATCTGCAGGCGCTCGGCTTCCTCGAAACGACGGGCGGCAGCCGGGCCTTCAATCTGGGCACCGGCCAGCCCGTTTCCGTGCGGCAGGTTATACGCACGATCGAGCGCGTGCTGGGCGCGAAGGTGCCGACGATTGAGGCGCCGCGACGCGCCGGCGACCCACCACGCCTGTTCGCTGCGCCAGGGCGCGCCGAGCGCGATCTTGGCTGGGTCGCCACCAGGAGCGACATCGACAGCATCGTCGAATCGGCCGCCCGCTGGCATCGTAGCAATGTTTTCTCAGAAGCGGTCTGAAGGATAGGTTCGACGCGCGATGCCGGCCGGTGCTGAGGACAAAGTTTTTTCCCGCCGGGAACCAAGGCTGGCTCTGGTTCGTTTCCGACAGTCCAGATTTTGTTTACGGCTTTGTCAAACGATGGGGACTTCGATGCTTCGCTCTTTCTCTCAGACTCTGCTCTGCCTTGTCGCCGCAGCGGTGTTCGGCACGGCCACCGCCAGCGCCCAGGACGATGGATACCGGATCAATGGCGGCGATCTGCTGCACATTTCGGTCTACGGCGAACAGAATCTCGATAAGGACGTTCCCGTGCAACCGGACGGCGGGATCGCTTTTCCGTTGGTCGGCAACCTTAATGCGCGCGGCATGACCCTCAAGGAATTGCAGGGCAAGATCGCCACTAACCTACGGGAAAGTCAGTATTTTCCCAATATCACCGACAACGAGGTGACGGTCTCGATGGTGAAGGCGACCGGCAATTCGGTCTCGGTCGTCGGTCAGGTAAAGCAGCCCGGAACCTTTGCCTACGACACCCAGCTCGACGTAATGCAGGCCCTGAGCCTCGCAGGTGGGCTGACGCCGTTCGCAAGTAAGAGTAAGATCAAGATCTTGCGGCGCGATCAAGCTGGAACACAGACCGCAATTCTGTTTGACTACTCGGACGTTGAGGATGGGGAGCATCTCGACAAGAACATCCTGCTGAGGGGTGGCGACGTGGTGGTAGTGCCGCAGGCAGGCCTGTTCTAGATCATCATGCATGGGGGGAAGCGGCTGAAACGCTCGGGGACTGTACGCAATCGCACCATTCTGTGGTCGATCGGAGTCGTGGCTATCTGCGCCGGCGGGGAAAGCGCCTCCGCCCAGGAGTGGAAGCTGTCGACCAATCTCTCGCAACGTGCGCTCTACAGCGACAACCTGCTGCTGAGTCGCGACCGCGAGATCGAATCGTTCGGCTTTATCACCTCGCCCGCTTTAACCATTGAACGGACCTCTCCGACCTCCGACATCTCGCTCGATGCGCGGTTCGAGTTCGCGGAATACATCAATCATTCCGAATTCAACTCCCAGGATCAATTCCTGAACCTGAACGTCGATCAGGCCATCACCGAGCGCAGCGCGCTCCAACTCAGCGGCAGCTTCACCCGCGACACCACGCTGAAATCGGAGCAGGACGTCACGGGCAAGTTCCTGGACAATTCGTTCCGTTTCGTCTCCTGGAACGTCGCGCCGGGGTGGGTCTATCTGCTCTCGCCGGTCGACGAGATGGTCGTGCGCGGAAGCTATCGGCAGGTGACCTACGATACCAATGAGAAGACCGATTACCAGTATTTCGGTCCCGGGATCGATTACAGTCACCGCTTGAGCGAATTGGCACAGGTCACCGGCTCCTTCAGTGCCTATCGCTTCATACCCGATGAGCCGGGCGACGATTACACCGATACGCTTAGCACCCTCTTTGGCTATGCCTATTCGTCGTCCGAGCGCTTTTCGATCAACGGCGGGGTAGGCTTGGCCTATTCCATACGCCATGAAGACCCCGGCAATGACAGCACGGACATCGGCTACCGCCTCAAATTCAACATGAAATACCTGATGAACGACCAGACCTCGGCGAACGTGTCGCTGTCGCACGACACCGAGCCGTCCGGCGACGGCGATCAGGTGGTCCGCAACCGGGCAAGCATGGGACTGAACTACAAGGTGGCGCCGCTGACCACGCTGCGGCTCAGTGTCGACTATGCCGACAACATCGACGTCCTGGGATTCGAGGGGAATTCGACGACCGACGAGAACACCTCCCGTTATACCTCGGTGCGGCCGGCCATCGACTGGCAATTGACGGAAGATTGGAGCCTGGAGGCGGAATACCGCTTCCGCTACCGGTTGTTCGACGAGGACGGCGGATCGGCCTCGTCGAACTCGGTGTTCCTGACGCTGCAATACAATTTCCCGACCTTGATCGGCACCGGCTACTAAAGCGCGCCCGATTGCTTGATCCGCTCGGCGACGAACGTCGATCCGCTCGCCGTAAGGTGGCCGTAATCGAACGCCAGCGGCAATCCGTCCAGGTCCGTCACGCGGCACTGGCCGCCCGGGCAGATGGCGTAGTAGAGCGAGACGTAGCCGATCCCCTCCCGCCGGAGCTGGTCCGCGAACATCCGGTCGGTCTGCTTCTGCTTCGGCAGACGGAAGCGATCCACCATCGATGAATCGTGCTTCACCATGCTGGCTGCCAGCAGCCAGGGCAGATCGTGCTTGTATTCGACGTGCGGGCCCAGCACGACCACGCGGTCGGCATATGCCTCCAGGACCTTTGCGGTCTTTTTCAGGTTTCCGATGTTGCCCGGGCTCCAGCGCGCCGACAGCAGGATCACGTCGAACCGATGCTTCGGGATGAAGTCGGTGAACAGGAAGCGCATCAGATCGGTGCAGCGCCGCTCGCCGGTGCCGTCGATCAGAGGCTTGCAGCCAGACGCCGTTCCCTGCAGCAGATTGATCTCCGGATGGACACCGGAAATGCCGGCCCACAGGTCGGCGGCCTGGCTGTCGCCCATCAGCAGCCAGTTCTTCTTGGTGTCGGACAGAGCGAGGCAGGCCGTTTGGTTGAAAAGGCGGAAGTCATTGTTCTTCGGCCCCAGGAAGCACAAGCGCTCCGAGTTCACGGGCCGATAATCGAGCGTCGCCAGCACGCGCCGCGCACTGTCCGGCATGTTCCAGAAGCGCTGGCTCAGCGGATAGACCAGGCCGGCCGCAATCACCAGGGCCGCCATGACCGCGGCAGAGGCCGACAGGGTCGCGGCCGAGCCGAAGCGATAAGGCCGCTGCCGGAACGGCTTTTCCACGAAATGCCAGGACAGGATGGCGCAGGCGAAGCTCGCCGCCAGCACCGCCAGCTTGTGCGGCTTGAGATCGGGATCCCAGCCATGCCAGAAGGCCACATAGCGCCCGATCACGTCGATCGGCCAGTGCCAGAGATAGAGCGAATAGGAGATGAGGCCGATGAACCGGATCGGCGCCAGGGACAGGGCGCGCGCGGCCAGGAGCGATGAATCCTTGCCGGTATGGATGATCAAGGCCGCGCCGAGGCAGGGCGCGAGCGCCGTCAGCCCTGGAAACGGCATGCGCTCGTTGTAGAGCAGCACGCTGCCGACGATGAGCGCGAGGCCGAGGATGCCGAGCATGCCCGCCAGCGTCCGCGACCGGATGGCAGGGACCGCGCCGATTGCCAGCAAGGCGCCCAGCAGCAATTCCCAGGTGCGCGAATGCAGCAGGTAGAATGCGCCCGCGTGGTCCGTCCGCACCAGCCAGACCGAGATCGCGAGCGACAGCAGCGCCAGGGCGATCATGATCTGCGTCTCGCGCCACGCGAAATACCGGCGGACCAGCAGCAGGATCAGGGGAAAGAAGATGTAAAACTGCTCCTCGACCGCCAGCGACCAGGTGTGGAGCAGCGGTTGGGTATCCGCCGCCGCGGCGAAATAATCGGCCGAGCCGTAGAAATAGAAATTTGATGCGAACAAGGTCGCGGCGGCGAGGCTGCTGCTGAACCTCTTGACGTCGCTCGGCAGGCAGAACAGGAGCACGAACAGCGCCGTCACGGCACACATGAAGAACAGTGCCGGAAAGATGCGCCGCGCCCGCCGCACATAAAACCTGGTGACGGAGTACGTGCCCTCGAACATCTCGGCGGAGATCAAGCTGGTGATGAGATAGCCGGAGATGACGAAGAAGACGTCGACGCCGACAAATCCGCCTGACACCAAGCTGATATTGAGGTGATAGAGCACGACCGGCACGACGGCCACGGCGCGGAGCCCATCGATGTCGGGACGATATTTGGCGTGCGCCGCGCTTGCGGTCTCGGCGCCGGTCGCCGCCGGAATCCGGGACATGGCGCCAATGCCGGCGGCCGACAGCAGCCGCAGCAGAGGATTCGGGGGTGCCATGCTATTCGGCGGCCACAGCTTGCGCGCGGATGACGGCCCAATAGGCATCCCTCGCCCGCGCCACGCCGAAATCCGCGGCACGCTTCGGCGCCCGCTCGCCATACATCCGCCGGCGCTCCGGATCGGACATGGCGCGCAACGCCTCCGCCATCGCCGCCGGATCGTCTGGCGAGACCAGGATGCCATGCTGCGCGAACAAGACGCCCGGCTCAACGCGCTCGCGCGGCAGATCGGCCAGCACTTCCGACGGGCCCGACGGGCAGTTGGTCGAGATGACCGGCAGGCCGACGCTCATCGCTTCCAGCAGGCTGTTGGGAAAGCCCTCGGCATTGGACGGCGATACGAAGAAATCGGCGCGGCCCAGCGTCGGAAAGGGATTGGCGGAGAAGCCCGGCATTACGACCCGGCCGCCGAGGCCCAGCGTCTCGATCCGCCTGGTGAGCGCGGCCCGCTCCGGCCCTTCGCCGAGAATGACCAGCTTGCCGGGGATGCCGGAGCGCGCGAAAGCCTCGATCAGCATGCCGAAATTCTTGTTGGGCATCAGCCGCCCCATCGTCACGGCATAGGGGCCCTCGATCGGAATAGGGGTGCCGTTTTCCGCCTGATCGCGGATCTCGTCGAGGTCGACGGGGTTGGCGATGACGATCATGCGCTCGCTCGGTACGCCGTATGCCTCATGCAGCTCGTCCGCGACCCCTTGCGAAACCGCGATCACCTTGCGCGCCTTCCGATAGGTTGCTCTCACCAGGAACCGTGCGACCGCCGCGCCGGGGCCGCGGCCGAGATGGCTGGTGGTATTTACGCGCTCACTGACGATCGCAGGAATGCGGAGGATCGAAGCGGCGATGATGTTGGCGACGTTGGCGCGGGTCAGGAAACTGACCGTCTGATCCGGCTTCAGGCGCCGGAGCGCCCGCCATACCGACCACACACTGCGAGCGAGGGAGTGCCGGCAATCGAGCTGCTCCACCTCGATCCAGCGCGGCACCTCGTACATCGAAGATTCGCGGTCCAGCAGCAGCAGCGAGATGTGGCTGTCGCGCAGCTCTCCGTGAGAGGCGCGCAGCAGCGTGCAGATGACACGCTCCGCGCCACCGCCGGCCAGCGAGTTGATGATGAAGAGCACCCGCCGGCGCGCCTGGTCCGCCACTGCGCTCGATTTCATGTTCGATGAGTCCGCGGGCAAGGTACGCGCGGATGTCGAAAGATCACCTGCCAAATGTCCGGTCTCCGGGAATTGTCAACGTGCGTCCGACATGACGCGCTAGAGCTATCATGCACATTCGCATGGTTCAACGATGAGAGCCGTGACATTGCGTAGCTCCGTGCCGCCATGTTTCCGAAATGTCACCGTGCCCGCGCGATATTTGGGCAGCGTGCCAATCCGTTGGCGATCGCGCACGGTTCCGCATCGTGCGCCGTTGCGTTATATGATGACCGCATGAGCAGCTTCACCGTCGTCATTCCACTCTACAACAAGCGGCCGCACATCGAACGCGCGCTCAACTCCGTGTTCGCCCAGAGCGAGGCACCGGCGGAGATTTTCGTCGTTGACGACGCCTCCACCGATGGCGGACTGGACGAGGTCGTGCGCCATCGCGACGAGCGCTTGAAGATCCTGCGCCGATCCGAGCCGGGGCCCGGTGGCTATGCGGCCCGCAACATGGCCATCTTGCGCGCACGGTCGGAGTGGATCGCGTTTCTCGATGCCGACGACGCCTGGGCGCCCGACCATCTCGCAACGATCCGCGCGACTCTTGCGCAGAGCGGCGAGCCGGACCGCGTCGCCTGCGTCTTCGCAGGCTATTCCAACATCTATCCCGACGGCAGAACCGAACCCGATCGCTATACGCGCGATGTCGGCCGCGGCCAGCCACGCGTGCTGGATTTCGCCGATCTCCTGACGGCCTGGCTCGATCTCAAGGAATGCCCGATCTGGACCTCGGCTTCGGCGTTCCGGCGCCAGGCCTTGATCGATGCCGGCCTGTTCCCCGCTGGCCGCTGCGTGCGCGGTGGCGACAAGGATCTCTGGCTGCGGGTCGCACGCAACTGCCTCGCGATTGCCGCGCCGGGAACGACCGCGATCTATCACCGCGACGCCACCAACATGGTGACCCGCAAGAGCTCGACCGATGCGCGGCATTGCCTGTGCGAGACCATCATCGCGATGCTGCCGGGCGCATCTGAGTCGATCCGTACGCTCTTGAAAAAACTGTTCAATCAGGAAGTCTACCAATACGCCCTCTATGCGGCGAAGCATCGCAAGGTGAATCCGAACTTCTGGCGCGGCTTCTATGCGCAGGAGGATCCGCTGCGCTTCTTGATCCTCGCGGGCCTGTCGACCCATGCGGGCGCTTATGCGGCACGGCGTTTGGGCCAGGTGGTACAGCGGTATAGAGGCAGGATCCCCCTGCCTTAGCTTACAAAGCGATTGGCCGGTGATTCGAGTATTCAAGAATCGCATCGTGGCGAGGTTTTCCGGTGAGTGACATCAAGAGCCGAATTGTGCGGGCCAGCCTGTGGATCAGCGCGGCGCGGGGTACCACGAATCTGCTGACCGCGCTGAGCACCATTGTCCTGGCTCGGCTGCTGGTACCGGCCGACTTCGGCCTCGTCGCGCTGGGAACCTCGATGCTGGTGGTGCTCCAGGCATTCACCGAACTGTCGCTGTCGCAGGCGCTTATCCATACCCGCGAGCCCACGCCGGACCATTACAACACGGCCTGGTCGCTCGGGGTTGGCCGCGGGCTGCTGATCGGCCTCGGGTTCGCGCTGGCCGCGCCGTTTGCAGCGAGCGCCTATAACGAGCCACGGCTTGAGGGCGTCATGCTCGCGCTCGCCGGCAATGCCATTCTGAGCGGACTGCAGAACCCCAAGCTCGTCATGCTCCAGAAGCAGTTGAATTTCCACCAGGAGGCCATTCGGAGCATTTCCGCGATGCTGCTTCAGGTCACCGTGTCGATCACCGTTGCGGTGATCTTTCGAAGCTACTGGGCGCTCATAGCCGGCATGCTGACCGGCCAGATCACCAATGTGATCCTGTCCTATACGCTGGTTCCCTTTCGTCCTGCCCTGGGCTGGAAGCATTTCAGGGAGCTCTGGAGCTTCTCGGTGTGGCTTTCGCTGGGCCAGATCGTCAACACGCTCAATTATCGCTTCGATCAGCTTCTGGTCGGCACCTTTCTCGGCCGCGCGGATCTCGGCCTCTACACCGTGGGCGGCAGGCTATCCATCATGCCGGGGCAGGAGATCGTGCGTCCCCTGACGAAGACGCTGTTCCCGGCTTTCAGCCTGACGGCCGACAATACCGCGCGTCTCGGCCGCGCCTATCAGCGCGTCCAGGGTGTCGTCACCGCAATCGCACTGCCGGCGAGCATGGGCTTCGCCCTGATCGCCGATCCGGTGGTGCGGCTTGCTCTTGGGGAGAAGTGGCTCGGCGCAATCCCCGTCATCCAGTTGCTGGCGGCGATCTACTCGATCGACACGTTTGGCAGCCTCGTCAATCCCCTCGGCATGGCCAAAGGTGCGACCCGTCTGCTCTTTATGCGCAACATGCAGAAGTTCGCCATGCGCGTGCCGATCATCGCGATCGGCATGTTTGCAGGCGGCTTCATGGGGCTGCTCTATGGCCGAATGATCGCAGGAGCCATCGGCGTGATCGTGGATATGTTGATGATCCAACGCCTGGCAGGCGTCAGCCTGATCGAGCAGTTCCGGGCAAATCTGCGAGCCATTTTGTCGACACTCGCCATGGTGCTGGCGGTCGCGCTGTTTCGCGATTTCACGTTCTTTGGCGACGGCAAGGAGGAGCTGGTACTGAGGCTTGTCGCCACGATCGTGCTGGCCGTCCACGTCTATTTCGCAACCTCGTGGTTGCTCTGGCTTGCGGCGGGACGCCCAAATGGCCCGGAGACGGAAGCAATCGAAACGGGGGCGAAGCTTCTGAAGATGGTCAGAAGCAAACGGACCGGTGCATCCAATCAATGATTATTCGGCGACGCCGTCGACCTTCTCATGCAGCGGAGCAGCTAGGCGTCGGTCGCTTGGCCCGGGCTCCGCACCGAGATTTTCTGTGCCGGCACGCCGCCGTAGATACCCTTCGGCTCGAGGTCGAGGGATGGCGTCACGACAGCACCCGCCGCGATCACGCATCCCGTCGGTATCGTCACCCCATCCAGGATACGGGCGCCTGCTCCTATCCACACGTCGCTCTCGATGGTCACGCCGCGTCTGGTGAGGCGCTGCCGACGGATGAGCTCTGCTTCGGCAATTCCATGATTGGCTGGAATGACGACGACATGCGCGGCAATCCGCACGTCGTCACCGACGGTCAGACCGCCATGCCCATAAAGAATGGAATAGTAGTTGAGAGAGACGTCGTTGCCGATCCGGATATGACCGCCGTAAGTCTCGACGATGGAGCCTTTCAAGAACTCGCAATTTTGACCGATGACGATAGATCCGCCTCGGCTTATCCGGATCCGGGCGCCCGGGTGAATGATCGAGCCGGCGCCCAGTACGATTCGATGTCGGAACGCATAAATGATTGAGTACGCCCTCAGCAGAACAGAATGGAGCGCGACGCCTCTGAACAAGCGGCGACTTACACCTCGGCGTGTGTCTCTGAAAGTTATGCTCAAATAAGGATCCCCTCTCACACAATCGATACAGCGCGGAGCTTGAAGGGCATCTACAGCTTGAAAATCGAGTGCTTCATGCGGAAATTTGATGCGACTTAATAATCCTAACCCCGGAACCGGGCAAGCTCGGGCTGGTTTTGTAAACCGTACAGCGGCGGATTGGTTCCATCTGCCCGTGACCACGATCTGGAGGAGTATGGCGATGAAGTTTCGCGGAAACCTTCGTTGGGCAAAAAGACTTGCAACGGCAGGTCGAAACCGCGATGGCGTTTTCTGGCTGCTATTCACCAGCGTGGGACAGCAGATTCGCCTGCGGGTGAAGCCTTGTCGGCGTGAGATCGTCATCCGCACCGGTTCGCCCGACATCAAGGTGGCGCTCAGCTGCTTCCAGGGGGAATTCGACGAGTTGCTGAACGCGGTGCCGAAGTTGCGCTACCCCCTCATCGTCGATGCGGGCGGCTATATCGGCACGGCCGCCATCGTGTTTGCCGAGGCCTACCCCGATGCCACGGTCGTGTCGCTCGAGCCCAGCACCCAGAATTTCGCGCTGCTCAAGCGAAACGTCGCACAATATAAGAACATCGTTCCGGTCAACAAGGCATTGGCGCCGCAGCCCGGAAGGTTGACGCTCAAAGATCGCGGTACCGGCCAGTGGGGCTTCACCCTCGTGCCGAAGCCTGACGACAACGCGGCGAGTGCACCGACCGAGGAGGTCGAGTGCGTCACGCTCGACCAGCTCATGCAGGAATTCGGAGCCGACGGCATCGGCATTCTCAAGCTCGATATCGAGGGTGGCGAGCACGCCCTGCTCAGCCGCAACACGAACTGGATCGACCGCACCGATGCCATCTGCATCGAGCTTCATGACCGCATCGTCGCCGGCTGCTCCGACCTCTATCGCGCGGCCACGGCGGGACGACGCAACGTCAAGATGGAGGGCGAGAAATACCTGTCAGTCGCCTTGCAAGCACCCCTTCTCCAGCCAGCCGGCGAGATCGGAGTCCGGTCATGAACAGGTTCAACGCGCAGGGCTTGAACGTGCCTTAATCGGCCTCGCGGCTAACCCCGCTATTCGACACCGGCGGATTTCTGCGGCGATCACGGCTTGCGTCGCGTCGTCCGCATAGGCGTCAGCACAGCCTTCGCACCAGCCGCCAAAACGGCCGTGCCGTACACTGCCAGTGCCGGCGCCGCCCAGACGACCAGTGGCACGAGCTTGCGATGCAAGCTCAAGTAGGCAGCCGCCGATCGAAGTTCGCGGGAGAGCTGGGCGAGGCCCGCGCCATTCAGATTCCTGCGCACCTCGCCCAGCCATCCCGCCACAAAGGCGCGCCGGCATTCCGGCCGCAACAGGAACTTGGCATAGTAGGCACCCCGACCACGATCGTAGCCGGCCCGGAGGCGCGGAACGTCCGGAGGCCGGCGCCGATGATGGTGATGCACGAGCGGGCGCGGATCGTAGCGCGCCCTGAATCCGGCCCACAGCACGGCCGCGACCGCGTCGATATCCCCGCCCGGAAACAACGACCCGACGCCAAACTCCGGATCGAAGCCGCCAATCGTCTCGAGGGCCTCGCGGCGAAAGGACAGATTCGCCCCCTTGAATGCACCCGCCTTCACGAAGGAGCGCGGCGCGACCTCGACAGAATAGGCGCGCTCGTCAATCGTCACGCGCGCATCCTCCGGATCGAACAGCAGGATCCGCCCGCCCACCGCACCGACATCGGGCCGGCCGTCAAAGGCGGCCAGGACGGCATCGACATAGTCTTCCGCCACGTAACAATCGTCATCGGTCCAGGCGATGATGGCGCTCCGCGCGGCGCGCCAGCCGCACTCGCGCGCAGCGTTGAGGCCGATCCGGTCCTCGCGGCAATAGCGGATGCGCGGCTCGGCCTCGCTGGCGCGGCGGATTACATCTGCCGTGCCGTCGGTCGAAGCATTGTCGACCAGGATCGCTTCCCAGCTCAGGCCAGTCTTCATCGCCATCAGCGAATCGAGCGTGCCGCGCAATTGCCCGGCGCGGTTGCGCGTGCAGATGACGATCGACAGGTCCGGTCTTGCGGGGCTCATGCATCAACTCCTCGGTCCACCGAATTGACGAGCCGCATGTATTTCATGCGGTAGGCCCCGACTTGGCGCCACGTACCCCGACCGCCAGCGCAAGGGTACCATAGAGCGCCAGCGCCGGCAGCGTCCAGGCGATTAGCGGCACGATTCTTCGACGGAACCGCAAATAAGCGGCGGCCGGCGATCAGGGACGCAACGGTCTCGTCGATCCGTTTGCTGAGTTTTGCGTTCAATGTGTGCATGATGTTTTCTGTGCTTCACGATTGCAGCGGCGTTCCGCCGATTCCCCCCTGACTTATGTTTTTGCGTGCCACCGGGCCTGGAAGCGCCGGAGACGTCGGATTGTCATTGATGCATCGCGCCGCCACCTTTCCACACGGTGGGTGAGAAGCCTTTTCAGCTTCAGATGCTCCGGCACGACGAACGTCTCGAACCTGGTGCCGCCGATGGTCGAGCCGGCCGCTTCCTCGATGATCGGGAACGGAAAGACCGCGAGATTGGGCAGGCCATGCATCCAGGTGCGGTCCATCTCGTCATCGATCGGCCTGGTCATCACGCGGCAATGGTCGAGGAAAATCCCGGCGCCCGCCTTGGTGATCACGTAGCCCTGGGTGCCGTAGGCGGAGCCGGCCAGCTCCACGATCGAGCGCGCCCGCTCCAGGAAATTCTCCTTCACCAGCGCGGCGCGCGCCGGGGACTTATAGTACAGCCGCAGGTAATTGATCCCGCTCGCAGCAAGATCAAACTCGGCCAGCCTGCCGACGAAGGTCCAGTCGACGATCACGTCGTCCTCCAGCACCACGTACTGATCGGCATCGTCGCCGTGCAGATCCTGCCAGGCCGCGTAGTGGCTGGAATAGCAGCCGATCTCGCCGGGCCGCAGGGGTCGGCCCTTGGCGACGATGGCGCCCTGCTCGTCGTAACGCAGCGCCGGATGCAGGCTCGTGCGTGCCGGATAAAAGCTCCACGGCACCGGCGCATTGCGCGCCCGCTCCTGGAACCTGCTGCGGCGCTCGGCCGCATCCGCCATGTTGATGACCATGATCTTGGTCCGCACTGCACGACCGTCGGCTATCGATCTAGAATCCATCCGCTCCATCCTGAGCGTTGATAACGTCCGCGGCGCCGGCCGACAACACGACATCTTCGTGACCGGCACGGCTGCGACATCGAAACAAATGATTGCTCCCGTGATTGCTCCCGCGCTTTACGTCCATGACACAGAATAGTCACACGAATACATCGCGACGCAGGAATAGATTTGCGGAATTCGCATCCGCGGCGCGCGAACTATTGATCAAGCATAGTGTTCTGCTATCGTCCACCCCGGCTTGGGGCGCTTGCTCTCGCAGATTGGATTTCAGGGCGAAGGAGTAGCGATTGCTGTCGAAAGCCGCGTGCATCATTCCGACCCACGGCCGCCCGGGCCATTTGTCCCGCTCGCTCGACAGCGCTTTGCAGCAGTCGCTTTGTCCCGCCGAAGTGATCGTGGTGGACGACATGGACGACGGCCCCACCGCGGCCGTCGTCCAGGTGACGGCGCTGCGCACCGAGATTCCGATGCGCCGGATCTTGAATCGGCTCAATCCGGGCGCCTCCGGCTCGCGCAACGCGGGGGCCGCTGCCAGCCGCGCGGAATTCATCGCCTTCCTCGACGACGACGATGTCTGGCGTCCGGAGTACCTCGCGCGCGCCATGGCCGAGCTCGACCGCACCGGCACGGACGCCGTCATCTCCGGGCTCTGCCGCATCAAGCACGACGGCAGCATCCAGTCCATCGTCATCCCGCCGCGCGAGACGATCCAGGAGCGCCTGTTCGACAAGAACTTCGGAATGACCGGCAGCAACCTCGTCATCCGGCGCTCGGCATTCGAGCGGATCGGCGGGTTCGATCCGGCCTTGCCCGTGTTCAACGACTGGGATTTCCTGATCCGCATGATCGCGGGCGGCGTCGGATACTGCGTGGTGCAGGACCTGACGGTCGAATGGCGCGAGCATGAAGGCGATCGCATCTCCACGCCGACTCTGCGGCGGGCCGCCGGCATCGAAAGCTTCATCGCCAAGCACAGTGCCGCGATGCCGTCGCTCAACCGCCGGGACCTGATGGCCATCGCGCTCGGCATCCGGCGGCGCAATGCCGGGTCGGCCATCGGTCGCGTCGTGCTGGCGGCCAAGCTGCTGCGGTTGCTCGGCCTGCGTGAATCGCTCGGCCGCCGGCTGGGCATGACCAGAAGACGGGCGATCGAGATGAGCTTCTGACCATGCAGACAATCCTGGTGGCGCATTCGCGCGACGGCCTCGGCGGATCGGTGATCACCGGGGCGCTGCTTGCCAAGGCCCTCGAAGCCGGCGGCGAGTGGAAGACGCTCAGCGTCTGCAACAGCGCCGGGCCGCCGCTCGACTATCACCGCACCATCGGCATCGACGTGCTGCCTCTGATGGAGAGCCAGGGCCTCAGCTACACGCCCAATCCCAATGACGGCAACCGGCTGCGGCGGATCGCGAAGCGCATCCTGCTGTTCCGGGCGGCGCGGCGCTTCCTCAGATCCGCGTCGCCCTCGATCATCCACGTCCACGACGAATCGAGCGCCCTGGCCTGGGGGCTGGCGGCGCGCGCCAAGCGCATTCCGCTGGTCTGGCAGGTCCATCAGCAATTGCCGCAGCGCTGGACCGATTGGCTGCTGCGGCGCCTGGCCGCGCACATCGTGTTCGTCGCCGCCAACAACCAGCGTCGCTTCGATGGCGTCGATCTGCCGGCCAGCTCCGTCATCTATAACGGCGTCGATCTCTCGCTGTTCTATCCAGCGCCGCGCAGGATTGCCGGCGCCGTCAACATCGGCTTCATCAGCAACCTGGTGGACCGCAAGCGCCCCGGCTGGCTGGTGCGCGCGGCCGGCCAACTGGCGCGCGAGGGGCTGAACATCAAGGTGCTGCTGGCCGGCAACGATTTCAGCGGCGGCGCGAAGGCCAAGGAGCTGCAGGACCTGGCTAAGCGCGAGGGCATAACCGGCCGGTATAACTACATCGGCCCGCGTTCCGACGTGCCCGACGTGTTGCGCTCGCTCGATATCCTGGTCCTCCCGTCGGAGCGCGACAAGGAGGCCTTCCCCCGCATCGTGGTCGAGGCGATGGCATGCGGCGTACCGGTGCTCGCCACCGCGGTCGCCGGCGTGCCCGAGGCGGTGGTCGATGGCGAGACCGGATTGCTGGTCGATCCCGACGATTTCGACGGCTTCGTGGCCGCGTTGCGGATTCTGGTGGGGGATGCCGAATTGCGGCAGCGCTATGGCGTGGCTGCCGTGGCGCGCTGCCGCGCCTTGTTCTCCATGGAGGCGAATGCCGCAGCGATTTCGCAGGTCTATCGGAGCGTGACGGCGGAGCGGAGCGCGCAGCAAAGCCAACTCAGTTCGTTCGCTTGAACGTCCTGCGGAACCAGGATGGGCGCTGGGCTTCATTGGCCCCGCTGCGCTTCGGCCCGTTCCGGTAATCGTTCAGCGACAGCGCATCGATCCGCGGATCGTCGTATGAATCGGCGCGCGGCACCTCCAGCCGCGGATAATCATCCTCCGCCGCGTGGCCGTTGTGCTGGGCCGTCTCCTTGACCGCCGGCTCCTCGCTCAGCGGCAGTTCCGGCTCTTGGCCGGGGTCGCCTGGCTGCCCATCTTCCAGCGGGACGGCGCGCAGTTCCATCGCTTCACGCACCAGGGCCGTGATCTCCGCGATCACCGCCGGATCGTCGGCTAGGCCATCGCGGCAGAAGGGCGAGACGCCGCTGGCCTGGCGATCGCCGATCACGCGCAGCACGACGTCGAGGTCGATGTCCGTCTTGTTGTCCGCGAGGCCATAGACCAGCGCCATGTCGCAGATCGAATTGATGACACGCGGCACGCCGCCGGAGAAATACTGGACCGCCCCGATCGCCGCGTCGCTGAAGACCGGCCGTTTCGCGCCGGCAATCTCCAGCCGGTGCCTGATATACCGCCTGGTGTCCAGATAGGTCAGCGGCGTCAAGTGATAGGAGATGCTGATGCGTTGGGCGAATTGGGCCAATTCCGGGCTCTTCAGCTTCGCCAGCAATTCCGGCTGTCCGACCAGGATGATCTGCAGCAGCAGATCCTTGTCGGAATTGATGTTGGACAGCAGGCGCAATTCCTCGAGCGCCTCCACCGTCAGGTTCTGCGCTTCGTCGACGATGAGGACGCAGCGCCGGCCCGCGCCATACTCGCCGATCAGGAAGTGCATCAGCTCCTGATAGATCTCGGCGTCGCTCTGGGCGTTCGTTCCGCGCCCGAAAGCCGCCAGCGCCCAGGCCGTGATGTCGGTCAGGCCGCTATGCGTGTTGGAGATGAGGCCGAGCGTGATGTCGCGCCCGATCCGGCGCAGCAGGCTGCGGATCAGCGTGGTCTTGCCCGATCCGATGTCCCCGGTGATGGCGCAGAAGCCGGCCTGTCCGGCCAGGCTGTATTCGAGGATGCTGAGCGCCAGCGAATGCTTGCTGCTCATGAACAGAAAGTCCGGATCCGGCAACAGCGAAAACGGTTTTTCTTTCAGCCCGAAGAAGGATTCGTACATGCGATCTTCCTAGGTCGGTCAAGCACGCTAATGGGCGTTCAACAAAGTACCGACGATGGCCTTGTTCCCGAGCAGATGGGCCGACTTTTCCAGCTCGGCCTTGGTGGTCCGCCCGCTGCGCGCCACCAGCAGGACGGCATCCACGTTGGGCAGGAAGCCGAGCGTATCGCTGGAGGTCAGCAGCGGCGGCGTATCGTAGATGATGATGCGGTCGGCGTAGCGGTTCTGCAGCTCCTTGGAGAGCGACGTCATGCGTGGCGAACTGATGATCTCCGCCGTCTCTCCCTTGGGTTCCCGCGCCGGCAGGATGACCAATCGCGGAATGGCCGGGCTGACCAGGCAATCCTTCAGTTCCACCTGCCCGCGCAGATAATCGTCGATGCCTGCCCGCGGCTGGAAGCCAAATTTCTCGTGGATCGCCGGCGCGCGCAGATTGAGATCGACCAGCAGCACCGTCTGATTGACGTCGAGGGCGATGGCGATCGCGAGATTGGCGGCGCTCGTCGTTACGCCGCAGCCCAGTTCAGGCCCGGTGACGGCAAGGGTCGACATGCCGTGCTTCTTCATGCGCTGCAGAACCTGCGTGCGCAGCAGTCCATAGATATCGGACGCCGGAAGATCGAAACTGTCGGCGACCAGCCGCTCCTTGGTCGTTCGCCTCTGGTCGCACTTGGCGACCGCGGTCTCGGTATACTGGGGTGTGAAGCCGTTCGCCGAAGATACAGCACGTCCATTCACCCGAAGACCGCCAAGGCTTCCGGCCCGCATCTCACGCGCCCTGGCTAGCGCTTTCTCAATCTGCTCCATCAGCAGCTCCATTCGCGATGCAATTTGGCAGCCAGGCTCCCGATGCTGCAGTTGCGAAGATCATGCCCATAACGGGGGCGATTGGCAATGCTAAGTGCAGTTAACACAAGAGCGTGCGAATAGTTCTGCGCCGCACAACATTTCTGCCGCAAGGACTTCATCGTCAATCTACACGAAGGTGGTAGCCGCGTATAACCCGCGACTTCGTGTTTGGATGCTCCGCAAAAAACAAAAACCTCTGGGGTCGAGGGTCCAGAGGTTCTTGTCGGTTCCTTGCGATGCCGCGCGCCGCAGCGCGCAATCATCAAGCCTGGGCGCTGTTGCGCCGACGGTAGCCGAACAAAGCCATGCCGCCGAGCGCGGTCGCGAACAGCAAAAGCGCGGGCGGCAGCGGAACTTCGGATACTTCGAAGCGATAGACATAGGCGTTGCCACGAACGCCTCCGCCGCCGATGTCGCCGGCGATCTGGAAGAAGTAGTCGCCGGCAGCCAGGTTCAGGTAGCTGAATGCCAGAGCCGTGCCCGTCGCATCGGAGAAGTTGCCGAGCGAGGTCAACGGATCGGACGTGCTGAACAGGTCGAGCGAGAAATTGAGGCTGCTCACCGGCTGGGCGAAGATGGTCGACAGATCCGTGAGCGAACCGACGAGGGTGGTCTGCACAGCGGCAAGCGAGAAATTAATCGTGTCGCTGAAGCTGACCGGGGCGGGAATGCCCAGATTGACCACGATCGCGCTCGTCGAGCCCGGATCGAGCGTGCCGAGATCGAAGGTCGATGCCGATGCGCGTTCCGCTCCAAACGCAAACAGGCCAGCCACCAGCAACATCATGATTCTTTTCATGACTCTGTCTTCCTCTTTTTGTCGATCCGGAGAGTCGATTTGCCCCAAAATCGGGTTAGGCGAGAAGTTTAGTGAACACTTGAAATGGCATTTCGCAAGCGCGAAATCGCTCCTATGAATTGCCGGGAGAATAGCATGGGGCGACCCCGAGCTCTGTGACTTGTCAGAGGTAATCCTGTGACATCCGCAACTTCTGGGCGGCTTGGGTTTTGTTGCATCGCCTAACAATGGTCACCCTTGTTAAGCTCATTCGTCGCTTTTCCTTAACATTCCGAGTCGAGCCTCTCTTGGACGCCATCGCTAGAATAGAGCTGCCTCGTCGGCACTTTTTCTTTTTCCAAAAGGACATTGGCCTTTCATGACGGTCCTCGTTCGTCGGCTCGTGCGCCTCGCGTTCTATGGCGCAAGCGCGCTGGTCGGCGCCCTGTCGCTGGCACCGGCTGCCGCGCTGCCGCCTGTGTCGATCAATGACAAAGTGGAGCACGTCATCGCCTATGCCGCGCTCGGCCTGCTCGGTGGCGCGAGTTCGGAGCGCGGCATCCTGCGCACGATTCTCGGTCTCGCCGCGTTCGGCGTCCTGCTCGAGTGCCTGCAAGCATTCTCGCCCGGCCGGTTGCCGGATCCCGTCGACGCTTTGGCCGACATCATCGGCGCGTGCATCGGCGCCGGCGCGGCAGCCGCGCTTCGACATGTGATACCGATCGCGATTGACAAGAATGCCGGCGCCGCAACACGATGCCGCACTTGCGCCGTTGGCGGCGATGAATCGCCCACATCCGACACGCCAACCGCAACGTCGTCTTCATCATCGAAGAGAGCGTCATGCGTTTCCAACTGACGTCGGTCCGATCCTGCGTGATCGCGGCGATGCTGCTGCTTGCCGCCTGTGATTCGCCGCAGGAGCGCGAAGCGGAGCACCTGAAGAACGGCAAGGCACTCTACGAGAGCGGCGACCTGTCGAAGGCCGCCATCGAGTTTCGCAATGCGCTGCAGATCAATCCGACCGGGGTGGAGGCCAAGTATTTCACCGGCCTCATCTTCGAGAAGAAAGGCAACCTGCCGCGTGCGGAATCGGTCTTCCAGGAGGTCGCGCTGCAAGACCCGAACAAGCGCGATGTCCAGCTCAAGCTTGGCCAATATGCCCTGATGAATGGCGATGCGGGTGAGGCCAGCATGCGCGCCGATAAGCTGATCGTGCTCGATTCGAGCAAGCCCGACGGGCACACGATGAAGGCCGCCGCGTTCCTGATCATGGGCAAGCTGCCAGAAGCGGAGACCGAGGCAAAGGCCGCGCTCGCCCTCCATCCCAATGACGAGGATGCGACCATCGTGCTCGCCAGCCAGCGTGCCAGGCAGGGCAAGTTCGACGAGGCCGAGGCCCTCGTGAAGGAGGCCCTGGCCGCCAACCCGAAGAGCGTCCAGTTGCTGGGCTTCAAGCTGAAGCTGCTCTCCGACCAGAACCGCACCACCGAGGTCGAGCAGGTGTTCCGGCAGCTGATCGAGCTTGACCCGACGAACCCGGGCCATGTCGTCAACCTGGCGAGCATGCTGACGAAAGCCGGGCGGCCGGCCGAAGCGCAGGAGGAATTCCGCCGCGCCATCAAGACGAACAGCAAGTCTCCATTGCTGCTGGCGGCCTATGCCGACTTCCTCGAAAAGCAGGTCGGGACAGACCAGGCGATCGACGAGGCCAAGCGGCTCGCCGGGCAATTCAAGGGCAACGCGCTCTATTCCTTCCTGCTGGCGCGGCTCTACGTCAAGGCGAACCGGCTGGACGAAGCGGAAGTCCTGCTGAAGCAACTCGTCGAGGAATTCGATCGGTCGTCCGACAGGCTGGATGCACAGGTGGAACTGGCGCGCATCACGCTGCTGCGCGGCGACAAGCAGGGTGCGCTCGATCAACTCGCCGCCATCCTGAAGGCCGACAGCAAGAACCAGCATGCGCTGCTGCTGCGCGCCGCGACCAAGTTGACCGACGCCAGGTTCGACGATGCGATCGGCGATGCGCGCTCGGTGCTGAGCGACACGCCGAGCTCCGCGCCCGCGCTCGCCATCCTGGCGAAGGCCTATGCCGCGACCAATGAGCAGGAACTGGCGATCGGCGCGCTGAGGAACCTGGCGCGCGTCATTCCGGACAATGCCGACGTGCATATCCAATTGGCCGGCCTGTTGGTCACGCGCGCGCCGGACGAGGCCGTCAAGCAACTGGACGCGGCGATCGCCCTGCGCCCGGACGATGCGGAGCTGAAGGCCCAGAAGGCACAGATCCTGATCTATACCAAGCGGTGGGATCAGGGCGAAGTGATCGGGCAGGATCTGGCCGACGACCAGAAGACGGTCGCGCTGGGCCATCAGATCCTGGGCGAAGCCGCCCTCGCCCGCGGGGATTTCCCGACCGCGATCACCGAGCTGCAATCGGCGATCGACCATGGCCGCAGCTTCTCCATCGTGGGGCCGAAACTGATGGAGGCCTATCGGCGATCCGATCAGCCGGTGGGCGCGGCGGAGAAATTGCTGCTGGACCGCATCGCGAAGGATCCCAAGGACGCCGATGCGCTGGCGCTGCTCTCCGAGCAGCGCGAAAGCGAGGGCGACCTGACGGCGGCAAAGGACTTGCTGCGCCAGGCGATCGAGGCCAAGCCCGGCGAACGCGCGTCCTATCTCAACCTCGCCCGCGTCCTGAAGAACGAGGGCAATCCGAAAGAAGCGTCCGATACGCTCCAGCTGGCCGCCGCGCGGTTTCCCAACGACAGTCTGGTGCTGGAGAGCCTCGCGATCGGCTACGAGCTGATGCACGACTATGACGCAGCCAAGCTCGCGTACGAGAATGTGCTGGCGAAGTGGCCGAACGACATCGTCGCCGCCAACAACCTCGCTATGCTGATTGCCGACGTGTGGCCGACCGACAAGGCGCTGCTGGACCGCGCGCGGCGGCTGGTCGAGGGGTTCCGCAACAGCAACAATCCGACCCTGCTGGACACGCTCGGCTGGGTGCAGGTGCGCCTCGGCAATATCGACGGCGCGACTATCATCCTCAAGAAAGCCGCGTCGATGCAGCCGGACAACCAGCAGGCGCTGTATCACTACGCGGTGGCGCTGTCGCTGAAAGGCCTCAACGATCTCGCCCGCGATACCATGGTGAAGGCGCTGGCCGGTGACCCGACCTTCCGCGGCCTCGACGACGCCAAGCAGCTGGCGGCGAAGCTTCAGTAGCGGACCGCCCTAGAACAGGGCTTCGAACAGCGGCGCCAGATATTCGGCACCGTTGACGGTGAGGTGTTGCTGGTCGAAATAGAGCGGCGCGCCGTTTGCGTAGACCATGCAGGCGTCGTCGTGGCAAAGCTGCTTGTGCGGGAACACGTGCACGACATTCGCTTCGGTGAAGGAATCGAGCAACTGGAATGCATATGAGTTGCGGGTCAAGAAGGCGCTTTCGTCGATCGTGAAGCTTGTGGGGTCGGCGCCCGACGCGGCATAGCGCGCCAGCGTGCGCGGGATGCTGACCGACGTGGTCGGAATGGGATAGACCAGGACCACGCGCTTGCCGGCCGCCAGGAGCGCCGCGACCGATCTGCGGATGCCGGTGGAGAACTTGGCGGCGTCCCATCGGTAATTTTCGTAGCGCGAGACCAGAAACACCGTCGTGATGATGCGATCCTGCACCAGGAATTGCGCGACCTTGTCGTTATAGTCGCGGCAATTCGGCCGGATGCGAATGTCCATGCCCAGGGATGGCGGGCACGATGAGTAGGAGAATTGCATCACCGACTTGTTGTGACGCGCTGCAATCTCGCCCAGGCCGTAGACCAGCTCGACCGCATGGCTGTCGCCCCACACCGCATAGGTGGGCGGCGTCGCTGCGCCATAGACGCACGACTCCTTGAACGCGATCACCTTGCCTTCTTCGCGGTGGCATTGATTGCGCCGCGGATTGTAGGCATCGGCATAGCTTTCCAGGCGCACCACCTCTTCCGGGAAACGGCCTGCCCAGCCGTTGGACACGAGGCCCGCCACGCTCACCACGGCCATGCCCGCCATCATCGCAGCCGCACCCTGGAAGATCCTGCGTCGCGTGATCAATCCTTTGACGCGGAACGGCTGCTCGACATAGCGCCAGGACAAGGCGGCGACCACCAGCGAGGCCGCGACCGCCGCGGCGGTGCCCCATCCGCTCAGCTTCCGGACCAGGTAATATTCGGAGAAGACGATGATCGGCCAATGCCAGAGATAGAGCGAATAGGAGATGAGGCCGATGAACACCATCGGCTTGCGGCTGAGCAGCCAGCCGGCGCTGGTGTCGCGCGCGAACTGGATGAGCAGCACAGCACCGACAACGGGAAACAAGGCATTGATGCCGGGGAATCTGGTGCTCGATGTGAACGCATAGACCGCATAGACGATCAGGCCGAGCCCAAGCCACGCCAGCGCCTCGCGCAGCGTGCGGCTGCGGATCGCGGGAAAGGCCCCGAGCGGCAGCAAAGCGCCGGCGAACAGCTCCCACACTCGGGTCGGCGCCATGAAGAATGTGAAGCCCGGCATGTATGACGCGCCCCACACATTGAACACGAAGGAAAAGATCGCCAGCGGGACCAGCACCAGGAATATGCGGTCGCGCGCATAGCGGTGGATCAGCCACAGCAGGATCGGAAAGAAGATGTAGAACTGCTCCTCGACCGCCAGCGACCAGGTATGGAGGAACGGCTTCACGGCCGATTGATCGTCGAAATAGCCCGACTGCCGGTAGAACAGGATGTTCGAGGCGAAAAGCATCGTCGCGATCACGCTCTTCGAGAAATCGCGGAAGTCCATCGGTACCAGCAGGATCGCTGCCGCCACGCACGATGCGATGATGACGGCGAACAGGCAGGGGAAGATGCGGCGGATGCGGCGTTCGTAGAAATTGAGGATCGAGAACCGATGCTCGGCGATCTCCTCCGCCAGGATGCGGGTGATGAGATAGCCGGATATGACGAAGAAGACATCGACCCCGACATAACCGCCGCTGAAAACGTTCCAGCCGGCGTGAAAGAACAGGACCGGCAGGACGGCCACGGCGCGCAAACCATCTATGTCGGGCCGGTACTTCATCAATTGTTATCCTAACACCTGCGGAAACGGGCCGAATCAAGGGGGAGGCAAGCTGCGCGAGGGACAGTTCTGTGTCAAATGCGGCCGACTACTTGCGCTCCGGCACCAGCGGCGGGACCGCTCTCATCATCCGCACCGGCTCCGGATCTGCGCTCAGCAGGCGCGGTCGCGGTTTCTGGGCCACCGCCCGCCTGCCCGCCTCTCGAACCTTCTCCGCGCCAAAATAGAGATAGAGCGTATAGCCGCACACGATGCCGTAGAGGATGTCCCCCTCGATCATCCAATGCGGCATGGTCGCCATGTTGAGGATGAAAAAGCTGAAATGCGTGGCGATCAGCTTGCCGCGCGGGCCGCTCTTCACACGCAGCGCGCAATACAGCATCGTCGCCCATAGCGCGGTGATGCCGACGACGCCCACCACGCCGTACTCGTAAAGCTGGGAGATCAGCGTGTTGTGGGCATAGATCTTGGTGAACTGAGTCCAGGAATCGGGGCCGTAGCCCAGCACATGGACCTTTGTCCCGCCGTCGAGATACCCGAAGATGTAGCCGCTCCAGATGTAGGCCCGGTTCGAGAGCAGATGCCGCTCGTCGAGCGTGAACTCCGACTGCCGCTTCATGAGGCCGCCGATGCCTTCGAAGGTGGTCGCGAGATCCGCAAACCGTTCTCGGAGCAGCCAGGCCGCCGCCAGCGCCGCCAGCCCGCTGACCGTCAGGATGCCGATCGCCACCATCGCGCGCTGGCGCGGCGGAAAGCGGCCGATGACGTCCAGATTGAACTGCACGAAGGCCAGCGGCGCGAACGCCAGGATGGTCGTGCGGTAGTTCGCCAGCATCATGGCGGCCAGCAAAATGACCAGCAGGATGCTGCGCGCCAGGACATTGAGCCCGCTCGCGAAGCACGCGATCACGAAACAGGTCGCAAGGACGATCGAGAACGCCGCCTCGTGATTGTAACCGCCGATATAGCTGGTCGAGCCGTCGGACTCGCTGGCCTTTGCGATGTGAAAAATGATCGACAGAAACTGGAACAGCAGCGGGATGAGCGCCGACCAGAGCAGCAGGTTCATCATGCGCCGCTCGCCGAGCGCATTCAGTCCTTCATAGACGCTGATGGTGATGATGCCGAGATAACCGAACTTCACCACCACGTCGACGATGCCGGAAATATCGTGGTTGGCGACGCCGCTCAGCACGACGATGCCGATCATGAAATAGACCGGCATCAGCGGCTTCAACAGCAGGTGCCGACTCTTGATCAGCAGCAGCCCGAGCAGGAAAACGCCCGACGAGCCGAGCGCGTTCCACGACAGCCCGATCGGCGAAGGCGTGAAGGTGATGTCGTGGTGCGCGGATGCAAGGTACCGGAAGCACAGCGCGAACAGGGCAAACCGGCTGATGACGTCGCGCACGCGATAGAACGGATAGGCGAGCGCCACCACCGCGATCAGGCTTGCCGGATAGAGCAGCCATGGCGGCATCGACTTTCCGAGATCCAGACCCATATCCATCGTCAGCCTCGCTCAGATCCCGGTGGGACCGCGCGCATCTTCATAACCTTCCTATGCCGCATCCGGCCGGCACGCAGCGCGGCGGCCAATCGTCGCACGCGTGAGCAAAGCCACGGACTTGTTGGTTGACATCGCATCCAGCCGCTTTCAGGCTTTTCACCAACCGCGGTCGCACGCGTGACCAGCCCCCTTATTGCAGGAGAGAACTGAACATGCGACGCAGCGATGCATTCATGCGCGGCAAGAACGGCAGGCCTGCGTCTCCATTCCCGATCTCGCGCCGCCAGGCCGTGCTGGTCGCGCTGGGCGGGCTGCTGACGGGATTGAGCGCGGGCCGGTTGCGCGCGGACGCGATCGTGCCCACCCTCCAGGTCAACACGGCGGCGAAGCCGAAATCGGTGAAGCTGTTCACCGCGTCGGGCGCCGGCAGCAAGGACGGGCGCGACTGGCCGAATGCGATGCCGATCGGCGCACTGGCGAAGGCGATGGGTTCGGCACGACCGGGCTCGGGCTTTCTGATCGGCTTCGATCCCGCAGGCGGTGAACCCGCCTCGCTCGATCAAGGCCAGATCGTCATCAGGGCATCGGGCGACGAGGACAGCCCGCTGTTCGTGCAGGCCGGCCTGATCGAAGGCGATGACAGGATCGACGCGGCCGCGCGGGATGCCACGTCTTTTTTCAAGAGCACGCGCCCCTGGTCGCTGGACAATTTCGGCAAGCGCGGCGGGTCGGCCTATTTCGCCGTCGCGAACGGCGCCTCGCACCTCCGGATCTCCGGCTTCCGGGTCGACGGCACTCCGCCCGACGGCTTCTTCAAGTTCCGCGGCAAGGAGCCGACGACTTTCAACGACATCCTCATCTCCGGCATCGACGCGAAGAATGTCGGCCGGGTGATCGAGACGGAAAAGGGCGCCTTGCTGCAGAACCTGATCGTCGAGGATTGCCGCGCCATCGGCATCGTGCGCGGCTTCGCGCGGTTCCGCAATCTGTCGGACGCGACTTTCCGCAACCTGGAGCTGGACGCCGCCAACATGGATGGCGGCGGCAAGAATGTCTGCCAGTTGATCGCGCTGGCGGCCGGCGAGAATGTGCTGTTCGAGAACGTCATCCTGCGCAACGCCCTCAATCAGCCGCCGCCCCCCCAGGAGGGCAAGGAGCCGGGCTATGTCCAGGGCGACGGCATCGTGTGCGAAAAGAAGACCAAGAACGTCACCATCCGCAAATGCCAGGCCAGCGGCATGGGTGATGGCGGCTTCGACCTCAAGACCACGAACGTCACCATCGAGGACAGCAGCACCGATTCCTGCAAGTTCGGGGCGCGCATCTGGGTGGACGGCGACAACGTGATCCGGCGCTGCGAGTTCCGCAATCCGCAGTCGCGCAACGGCACGCAGGGCGCCTGCATCCAGGTCAGCGCCACGCTGCAGATCGTCGACACGAAACTGCATGCCGGCCCGGGAACGGTCGCCGTCAGCCTGCGCCAGCACAAGAATCGCGAGCCTCCGGTCGTGCAGATGCACGGCGGCTCGATCGAGACCGAGGGCGACGGAAGGGTGGCGGGCGCCAACGCTGCCGGAATCTTGGAGCTGCACAACGTCATGGTCAACGGCGTTGCGACCAACCATCGCTATGTCTTCGAAAAGAAGAAGGACTAGCGAAGAGCGGGCGCGACGAAGCGCCCGCCACACCCTGCTCCCAGCCAACGAAGCGATCGCCCTAGAATCCGAACATCGGAAAGACGAAGGCCAGGATGCCGGCCATCAGGATGACCGCCACGCTGGCAACGCCGATCATCCGCAGCCTACGCCCCCGCAGCTCGTCGCTGGTCCTGATATAGGGCACGGTCGCCAGCGGCATCTCGCCGAACGCATGCATCAGGTTCTTGGGCTCGTAGATGCGCGGGTCCAGCATGTCGATCGCCACCATCGCCGCCGCGGCCAGCATGCCGGTCATGAAAATGCCGACCGCCATCAGCAGCCTGCGGTTCGGCTTCTCCGGCGTGTCGGGATATTGCGGCGGCTCGATCACGGAGAAGGTCTCGCCTTTGCTCTGCTGCTCCATGTTCTCGGCGACTTCGGCGTCCGCCTCCTTGTCCTTGAAGCTCTGGTAGCGCTGGAGCGCGACGCTGTGCTGGCTCTCCAGCGAGTTGAATTCGGCTTCGACGCTGGGGGTCTGCAGGATCCGCTTCTGCAGCTCCTCGACGTTGGCTTCCAGCGCGTTGGAACGTTCGTTGAGGCCGCGAATCTGCGAATCGGCGTCGGCGAGCTGGTTCTGGAGCTGCATATACATCGGATTGTCCGGCGGGCCTTGCGGCGCGGTGAAGGAGCCGGACGGCGCATTCGCCATCTCGGCCTTCACTTCGTCGAGCTGCCGGCGCAGACGCTTCACGTCCGGATGGCCTTCGCCATAGCGCTGCAGCGCATCGTTGAGCTGCGCCTGCAGCGTGCCATACTTGGCCTGATCCAGCTGCACATTGTCGACGCCGCCGATCTGCTTCTTCAACACCTCAATCTGGCGCTTCAATCGGACGACGTCGGGATGCTTCGAGCCATAGCGCGAGGACAGATCGCTATATTGCAGTTCCAGCGACATGAGCTGCGCCTGCGGCGTTGCCGGCCGGCCGTTTTGCGTCATCGGCGTATAGGGACTGATCGTGCCGATCTGACTCTGCAGATACGTCTTCTTGTCATTCAGGATTTGCAGATCGGCGCGGTTCTGCATGAGCTGGCTCTGCGCCTGATTCAGCAGCTGGGTGTTCATGGCGAACTGCTCGGGCAGGCTGCCATTGTATTTCGAGCGCAGGTCCAGCAACCTCTTCTCCAGCGCTTGCACGTCGCCATAGAGCTTCTGCGCCTGCTCGGTCAGGAACTGGGTGGTGCCAGCCGCTTTTTCCTGCCGCGTTCGGTCATTCTCCGCCAGATAGAGGTCGGTCAGCCGGTTCGCCACCTGTTGGGCGATGTTGGGGTCCTGGTCCTCGAACGACAGCGTGAAGGCGATCGACGCCTGCGGTGTCGTGCGCTTCTGCTGCTGCTGGCCGGACAGGTTCGCGCTCACCACCTCGAGGTCGACCTGCGAGCGCATTGTGTTGATGAGGGACGAGCGCGGCGCGGTCTTCTGCTGCTCGGGATAAAGGTTGAACCGGTCGATGATCTCGTTCAGGTGCTGGCTGGTCATCACCCGCTGCTGGATGACCTGCAGCCGGTCGTTGGCGAAGGTCGAGACCGTCGACTTCACCAGGTCGGCGGGAACATCCGGCTCCTCGATCAGGATGGTCGCGGTCGATTGATAGGTCGCCGGCCAGGTCTTGACAATGGCGACGGTGGCCGCGACGCCAACGACACCGATCACGATCCCGATCCATTTGCGCCGCCTGAGCGCGCCCAGCACGTCGATGTTAATCAGCCGGTCGTCATGGTCCATGATTGCTGCACTGCTCATGCGCTATCCCTGTTCGATCCCATTCTCTCATCAACCTGTTGCAACGTTGCTCTTGGCCAAGCCCGCCTACGGAACATAGTCCGGCAGCAGGGACGCGGCCTCCGCCACGAAATCCTTCAACCTGTCATCGGCGCCCGCCAGATCGCCGCCATCGACCGGCGTCACGAAACGGACCAGCGCCCCGTCCCGCCGATTGTGCAGCACCGCATTCTGGAACAGCCGCAGCTTCGCCACATACTCGTTGGTCTCATGCCGGCCGCCTTCAACGAACCAGAAGTAGACCAATTGCTTGTCGGTTCCCTGGCTGATGATCAAGCGGCTGGCCGCGAGGCTCCCGCCGCCCGCAAGCGGAACCTCGGCAATACCGCCATCTTCGACCTGCCAGCCGCCGCCGGGGATGCAGACCAGCGGCGAGTGCGCGGCATTGCCGCTGTACTGCGAATCGTAATAGGCCGACCAGACGTTCACCACTTCCGCCCCTTTGACGAAGTTCACGCTGAGATGATCGGTGGCATTGAGCGCGGCCAGCGCAGAGCCGTCGATCGGCATGTCCGCTCCCTGCCAGGCGCCGACCTGGCGCGGGAACAAAGCGAACTCGGTCCGCGGCGGCAGCGGGTTATCGCGCGCGCCGATCGCAACCTGGACAAGGATTGTGGCGACACAAAGGCCGGCCACCAGGACGGCCGGCAGGGCCGACCCGCGCGGCAGGTTGGGTGACGCCTTGCCGATTCTGGGTGGATCGAGATCGAGCCGGCGGAGCAGCGATCGGTCGCCGGAGCCGACGTAGCACAATGCCTTCATCTCGAGGAACAGCAGCGCAAGGCACAGGCAATAGACGATCCAGCCTTCGAAATAATGGAAGAAGCCCTCCGCCGCCGCGGCGCCATATTGCTCCACCAGCAATCCGGTCACCGCGATCCGCACGATGTTCATCAGGATCGTGATCGGCACGCTGGAGAGGAAGATGACCGCCTTCTTCACAGGGTGTCCGATATAGAGGTAGGCGCACAGGAACGCGAAGGTCGCGAGCGGGAACAGATAGCGCAACCCGCTGCAGGCTTCGGCCACCTGCAACTGGATCTGGCCCAGATCGATGATGTTGCCCTCGCGCAGCACCGGAATGTCGAACAGCCGGATGATTGCGACCGCGCCGACGGAAGAGACGAGTTGCAGGCCGGCAGTCAACGCGACCTGGAACGCGGTCGCCAATGGCAAGGCGAAGAACAGGAAGACCAAGGCCGGCCAGACCCGCGCGGCGCGGCGCGCGCCAAGCCAGGCCACGATGATCCCGACGATGGTGAGGAACAGGCCAAGCTGGCCCGGGAAACGCGTCTGGCTCAGGAATTCGATGAGCCCGAGCAGCAGGCCGAACAAGGCGAGGACAATTCCCAGCCAGCCGCCCCTGGCATCCAGGCTCGCATCGGTGCGGCTGAGATCGCGCCACATCATCAGCGCACTGATCAGCGGCACCAGCGGCCCATAATTATATTCGGGCGAAGTCAGCCAGGTATCGACCGTGCTCTGGATCGAATCGTGGAAGATGTAGCCGGTGAGCGCGAGGCTGAGCGCGAGGGCGATCCACCGCCACGGGCCTGGACGCGATTCCACCGACTGGAATGCGTCTGCGGACATGCGTGCAAGATCAGTCGCCATCGCCGGTCACACCCCCGCCAATGCGGCATAGACCCGGCCCGTCGCCTCGCTGACGCGGCCCCAATTGAACCGGCGGGCGATCGCGTCGCGGTCGACGTGGAAGGTTTCGTAGTTCGCCAGCAGCTTTCTTTTCAGCGCGCCGACATCGCCCACCGGAAAGTAGTTCGCCGGCGCCAGCTCGATATCCAGGTTCGGCCGGATGTCGCTCAGCAGCACCGGCACGCCGAGATTGGCCGCCTCGAGCGCCGCGATCGGCAAGCCTTCGTGGGTCGAGGGCAGCACGAACAAGGCGGCATTTCGATAGAGCACGCGCAGGACATCGTGGCTCTGGAATCCGCAAAAGCGGATCCGGTCGTTCGCATGGCGCAGCAGCGATCGGGAATAGGCATCCTCGTGATCCGCAGCGCCGGCGATCAGCAGCTTGCAGGCGGGGTTCGCGTGATAGAAGGCGGCGATCAGATCGTGAAAGCCCTTTTCCGGCACCAGCCTGCCGACACCGAGAATGTATTGCTGCGGCTCGACGCCGAACTGCGCCAGGATCGCTTGCTCGTCCTGCCCGGCATCGCCATCGGGAAACTCGGTCGCGCCGTTCGGGATGTAGTCGATGCGCGAGCACAGGCGCGGATGGCGCAGGCGCAGTTCCTCCGTCACCGATTTGGACACCACGATGATGCGGTTGGCCGCCGCCGTCGCGCAGCGCTCGCCGAGGCGCAGCGCCGCCTTGGCGATGACGTTCCATTTCTGCCGCTCGAAATCCTGGCCGTGATGGGTGACGACCAGCTTCATGCCGAGCAGGCGGACCAGCGGTCCCATCAAAGCCGGACCGATCCCGTGGATGTGCAGAATCTGCGCATGCAGCACAAAGTGCGCATAGAGCACGGCCAGCACCGTATTGGTGATGGCCTCGAGATACTTGTTCTTGATGGCGGGCAGCGGGACGACGCGGACGCCCTGGTACTCGTACGCTCCCCTGGCGATGTACGGTCTCCGGCCGATGATGGTGATGTCGTACTGCTGGCTCAGCGCCTTTAGCCGCGGGAACAGCTGCTCGCAATGCGATTCGATGCCGCCCATGACCCCCGGAATACCGCGCAATCCGACAACGCAAACCCGGGTCTTACTCACGCAAGACGCCTGCTCGTTGTCTTCCGCCAATCGAGCTGCCAGCACGTTTCTTGTCCCACTTCCGACGCCACATCTCGCAACCGCGCATTGTCCACCGCGATCAAAGCCGAAGGCGGTGACCTCTTCGAAACAATACGTGTTTGTGGCCGCACGCCCTCGCTCTGCAACATCCCATTTGCTGCACTGCAACGACATTATTGGCCACGTGCCAAATTTTCGCTAGGACTCAATGACTTGACACCGAAAAGTCACAGATGCCGACTACCCGGCCCAATCCTTGTGGGCCGCGGGTGAGAAAGGGATCTACGCGCTTGCGGTTCCCGCGCGATCACGGGAATTTGGCGGTGGGTCAGGCCGCTTTGCGCCGCGACGTGCTTTCCAGATTGGGCAGCAGCCAGGTGATGAGGCCGATTACCGGCAGGAAGGCGCAGAGCTTGAACACCAGATCGACGCTGGTGAGATCGGCGAGTTCGCCCAGCACTGCGGCGCCGACGCCGCCCATCCCGAACGCGAATCCGAAGAACAGGCCCGCCACCATCCCGACCCTGCCCGGCATCAGCTCCTGGGCATAGACGAGGATGGCGGAAAAGGCGGAGGAGAGGATGAGGCCGATCGGGATCGTCAGCACCACTACCCAGAATTCGCTGGCATAGGGCAGGACCAGGGTGAAAGGCAGCGCCCCCAGGATCGAGAACCAGATGACCTTCTTGCGGCCAATCTTGTCGCCGATGGGACCGCCCGCCAGCGTGCCCAGCGCGAACGACGCGAGATAGATGAACAGATAGATCTGCGCCCGCTGCACCGGCACGCCGAAATGGTCGATCATGTAGAACGTGTAGTAGCTGCTGAGGCTGGCGGTATAGAAGAACTTGGAAAAGATCAGCCCCAGCAACACGACCAGCGCGATCCCGACCTGTCGGCGCGTCAGCGGATTGAGATTCATGGCGCGCTGGGCATGCCGGGTGCGCGCGACGCGATGGGTGCTGTACCAGACGCCGACCCGCATCAGCACCATGATCGCGATCAGCGCGGCGAACGAGAACCAGGCAACGGCGCTCTGCCCGCGCGGCAGGATGATATAAGCGGCGGCCAGCGGACCGATCGCCGATCCGGCATTGCCGCCGACCTGGAACAGGGACTGCGCGAGACCATGTCGCCCGCCCGAAGCCAGCCGTGCGACCCGCGAAGATTCCGGATGGAATACCGACGATCCGGTTCCGACCATGGCGGCCGCCAGCAGCAACAACGGATAGCTGCTCGCGTGAGCCAGCAGCAGCAGGCCGAGCAGCGTGGAGGTCATGCCGACCGCGAGTGCGTAGGGCTGCGGCCGACGATCGGTGTAGAGCCCGACCATCGGCTGCAGAAGCGATGCCGTGACCTGAAAGGTCAGCGTGATCAAACCTACCTGGCCGAAATCCAGCCCGTAATTCTGCTTCAGCATCGGATAGATCGACAGCAGCAGCGACTGCATGGTGTCGTTCAACATGTGGCAGAAGCTGATGGCCACCAGCACCGCCAAGGCGGTCTTTTCCGCCGCCTTGTCGTCGGGATGATGCTCGGCCGCCAAGCTTGTGTTGCTCATGATCGCGCTCGAAACTCCACAGTCAGGTTCCTAGGATATCGGCTGCGTTTCTGCCTGCTTGCGAAGCTGGGCCATTTACTTTCTCATTCGGGCCAAGCACAATCCGGCCATGGTCAAGAATGCCGGCCCATCCTCGATCTATGAAGAGACCCCACGGCCAGTGGTGGCAGTGGGCAACGATTACCCGCCGGATCACGAGGTCGCGCCGCACTTCCACCGCCGCTATCAACTGCTCTACGGCGCCAGGGGCGTGATGATGGTCTGGACGGAGCATGGCGCCTGGGTCGTTCCGCCGGCGCAAGGCGTGTGGATTCCGGTCGGCGTGCGGCACAGCGTGCGCACCATCGGGGCGGTCACCACCAACAGCATTTTCATCGAGCCCGCCGCCATCGAGAACATGCCGCCATCTTGTAGCGTGCTCGGCATCTCGCCGCTCATGCGTTCGCTGCTGCTGGCCGCCGTTGACGTGCCGCTGGAATACGAGATCGAAGGACGCGATGGCCTCCTCATGTCGCTGCTGCTGCAGGAGCTGCGGCGGCTCCCGATCCTGCCGCTTTCCCTGCCCTTCCCCAACGATCGCGAACTGGCACGACGCTGCCGCCGCTTCATCAAGGACCCCAACCCGCACGAGACGATCGACGATTGGGCGGAGAATCTGGGCCTCAGCCGCCGCTCCTTCACGCGCCTGTTCAAGCGCGAAACCGGCATGAGCTTCGCCGCCTGGCAGCGCCAGGCCTGCTTGTTCTCGGCCCTGCCTCGCCTAGTGGCACGCGAGCCGATCACGCACGTCGCCCTCGACCTCGGTTACGAAAGCCCGGCCGCCTTCACCACCATGTTCAAGAAAGCGCTCGGCGTGCCGCCCAGCGAATATGTGGCCGGCGCGCCCGACTAGTCGCCGAAGTACCCGATCATAATATTGTCGATGGAGGCAGCCGAGGCCGCGTCAAGCTCGCCCCCAGCGCGTCCAGCGCGAACGACAGGAAGCGTTGCTTCTCGTCCTCGGATTGGAACGCACGGGGCGGAATGAGGAAGGCGCTGCCCTTCTGCCCCATCAGAACGACGTAGCCATCTTCCTGCGAGATGGATCGGATGTCGTCCCAGGAACGCCGGAAGCGGTCCTCCCCGATCGTTGTCGAGATACCGTCCTGATCGATCTCCACCGATCGCTTGTCCGACGAGAACATCAAGATGGGATAGGCCGGCATCCATGCCACCGCCAGAAAGCCGCAAACCAGCGCCACTAGCACAGACGACAGCGACAGCTCCGCATTCCTCGTCAGGAAGAAGGCGACCGCCCCGCTGACCACAAGAAACATGGTCATGTGGATCTTCCAGATCTCCTTGCGCCAGGTACGCCAATACCACCGCCATATCTCCTGGCGCTCCGAGGCGTATTCGACTTTGAAGCTCATCCGTGCCCTCGCGATCTCGCATGACGCGACCCTGAGGTCGTACGCCAGCGGCCCCCGACTATGGTTTGAACTTCCCAACGAAGCGTTAGCCGGGCGCGATCCATCTTGTCTTTAAATCGATTTAACCTTACAATTCCACCGCGTCAGGGCACGTTCCGGGACAAGGAACGGCTGGGGGAGGAAGGGACAATCATGGCCGATCGGCCGCTTATTCTCGTCGATCCGCTGCCGCGGACATTGGATGTGATCTGCGAACCGGATGTGCGCCGGCGCCTGGAGGCGCTGGGCCGCCTAGTGATTTCCGAAGACAAGCCGATGGCGGACGACATGGTGGATCGCCTGCTGCCGGAGGCCTCCATCCTGATCGGCCAGACTGCGATGCTCAAGGCACGGTTGGATCGCGCGCCGAACCTGAAGGCGATTTTCAACGTCGAAACCAACTTCCTGCCCAACATCGACTACGAGCACTGCCAGGCGCGCGGCATCTATGTGCTGAGCCCCACCTCCTCCTTCGCGCAGGCGGTCGCAGAATCGTCGCTCGCGATGGCGATCGATCTGGCGCGCGGGATCACGGCGGCGGACCGCGCCTTTCGCGCCGGCGGCGAATCCTACGGGCTCGAAGCCAACGAAGGCTGCTTCATGTTCGGCGGGACGCCCGTCGGGATCATCGGCTTCGGCGATCTGGGGCGCACGCTGCGGGCCCTGCTGGCGCCGTTCCGCAATCCGGTCACGGTCTACGATCCCTGGCTGCCGGCCGACGTCATCCGCGCCCATGATTGCCAGCCCGCCGGCCTGGAAGTGCTGTCCAACTCGCGCATCATCTTCGTGTTTGCCAGTGTCACGACCGAGAACCAGGGTTTCCTGGGCGCGCGGGAACTCAATCTGATCCAGCCCGGCTCCGCCTTCCTGCTGATGAGCCGCGCCGCCGTGGTCGATTTCCCAGAGCTGCTGCGCCAAGTGGAGAGCGGCCGCTTCAAGGCGGCGATCGACGTCTTCCCGGCGGAGCCGGTGCCCGCCAATCATCCGGTGCGCAAGCTGGAGGGCGCGATCCTCTCCGCCCATCGCACCGGCGGCATGCCCGAAGCCTTGTTCCAGATCGGGCGCATGACCGTCGCGGATGCGGAGCTGATCCTGCGCGGCCTGCCGCCGGTGATGTGCCGGCGCGCCGACCCCACGATCGCAAAGCGGCTGCGGTCGATGCCCGTTTCGATCACCTGAAGGGGTGCCATGATTGAAGGGGTGCCATGACAGACGCCGTTAAAACGATTTTTTGCACCTGCGAAGCTGGGGGACGGCGTTGAACAAGAGCGGCCGGATCGGACGCGGAGGCAGGCCGCCCACCATCCGCGATGTGGCGGAGCTGGCTTCGGTGGCACCGGCCACCGTCTCCAACGTCCTGACCGGCCGTCGCCCGGTCGCCGAGGATCGCAAGCAGCGCGTCCTCGCGGCAGTGGCGCAACTCGGCTACCGGCCCAATCATCTGGCCGCCAGCTTGCGCCGCCAGGAAACCCGCACCATCGGCATCGTCATTCCCGATTTGACCAATCCGTTCTTCGCGGCCTTGGTCCATCGCATCGAAGAGCTGGCGGCCGAGAGCGACTATCAGATCCTGCTGATGAGCAGCAACGAAGACACCGGGCAGGAAGCGCACCGGGTCGAGGTGCTGCTGGCGCGCCAGACCGATGGCCTCATCATTGCGCCGGCGCGCGACGACCTCTCCGCTTTCGCCGCCAGTGCGGTCGACCTACCGCCGACTGTGCTGGTCGATCGCGGCTTCGGCCTGCCGGGGTTCGATACCGTCTGCGCCGATAATTTCGATGCGGCCAAGCGCGGCTGCCGGCATCTGCTGTCGCTCGGCCATCGCGACATCGTGCTGGTGGTCAGCGACACCGGCCTTGCCAACATCGCTGACCGCGTTGCCGGCTATCGCGCCGCGCTGGAGGAGGCGGGCTTCGCCGACCGCGCGCGGGTGATCGTCGGCGGCTTCACGGTCGATGGCTGCCGCGGCGCGATCGAGCAGGAGCTGCGCCGCGCCGACCGGCCGACCGCCATCTTCTCCGCCGCCTATATCGCGACGCTCGGCGCCATCAAGGCGATCCGCGCCCTCGACCTGGCGTTCCCGGACGATGTCTCGCTGTTGAGCTTCGATGATTCCGATTGGATGACGGCCTTGCGTCCGTACGTGAGCGCGGTGGCGCAGCCGGTCGACGAGATGGCCGCCGAAGCCTGGCGGCTGCTGAAGCAACGGCTGACCGGCGCGGATGGCGATGTCGCCCGCGTCCGGCTGCCCTGCTCCCTGCAAGTCAGGGAGTCCACCAGATCGCCATCCGCCGCCAAAGAGATGCGGCGGGTCGGTTCCAGCTAAACAAAAAGGAGCGGGAGGAAATCATGCGCATCAAGACCATCTCGACGGGCCTTACCGCGGCATTGCTTGCCGCCGCGCTCAGCACGTCCGCGGGCGCGGCCGACAAGCCGGTGTTCGGCGTGCTGCTGAAGACCCTGTCCAATCCCTTCTGGGGCGCGATGGAGCAGGGCATCAAGGACGGCACCAAGGAAGCGGATGTCGAGTATTTCCTGCAGGCGGTCGAATCCGACCAAGCGGCGGAGCCGCAGCTCAACACCTGCAACACCATGCTGGAGCGCAAGCCGGCCGTGATGATCACCGCCGCGATCAACTCCACCATCCTGCTGCCTTGCCTGAAGCAGGCGACGGACATGGGCATTCCGGTCATCGACCTCGACGCCAATCTCGATCACGACATCGCCGGCAAGGCCGGCGTGAAGATCGCCTTTACCATCGGCTCCGACAACACCGCGGCCGGCGCCAAGGGCGCCGACTTCATGGCGGAAAAGCTGAATGGCCAGAAGGGATCGATCCTGGTGATCGAGGGTCTGGCCGGCAACATCACCGGCCAGAAGCGCGCCAAGGGCTTCGCCGATCAGCTCGCCAAGGTGGCGCCGGACCTCAAGATCGTGGCATCGCTGCCCGGTGACTGGGACCGCCAGAAGGCGGCCAACATCGCCAACGACACCATGACTGCCAACCCGGATCTGATCGGCATCTTCTGCGCCAACGACACCATGGCCCTGGGTGCGGTCGAATCCATTTACGGCGCGGGCAAGGGCGGCAAGATCGTCATCATCGGCGTCGACGGCAATTCCGACGCCGTGAAAGCGATCAAGGCCGGCCGCCTGACCGCCAGCGTCGCGCAACTTCCCTACCTGGTCGGCAAGCAGGCGGTCGAAAAGGCCAAGGCTGTGCTCGACGGCCAGAAGGCTGACGAATACACCTATGTGCAGACCCTGGTCCTGACCAAGGAATTGATGGATGCCGGGAACGATCCGAACCTGCAATATGTAAAGTAACGTGGCGGGCTTTCGCTTCGCCGGTGGGTATCCGGCGGAGCGAGGGCCGCAAGTTTCCAAAGGCTGGCGATGGCAGCAAACGAATCCTCGACCGCCACGGCACCCGCCGCGCAATCCGGCCTGCGCGGCGCGCGGTTTTCCGTGCGCCTGGAATCGCTGCTGGTGCTGGCGATCCTGATCGTCGCGCTGTCGTTCCTGTCGCCTTATTTTCTCAGCGTCTCGAACTTCCTCAACATCCTGCTGGCAACCTCGGTCATCGGTGTGCTCGGTTTCGGCGCGACCTTCGTGATCGCCGCCGCCGGCATCGACCTGTCGCTCGGCTCGGTGCTTGCGTTGTCGGGCGTGGTCGGCGCGCTCAGCGTCAACGCCTTGAACCTGCCCTGGCCGGTCGCCATCGTCGCGTGCCTGGCGGTCGGGGCGTTCTGCGGCCTCGTCAACGGACTGCTGAACGCCAAGGCCGGCATCCCGGCTTTCATCGTCACGCTCGGCATGTTGGGCGTCGCGCGCGGCCTCGGCCTCGTTTTCACCAACGGCCAGCCAGTCTATGGCATGCCGGAGCCGCTGGTATTTCTGGGGCAGGGCCGGCCCTGGGGCATTCCGATGCCGGTCTTCATCTTCCTCGCGGTCGCGGTCATTGCGCACTTCGTCCTCGCCTTCACGCGCTTCGGCAAATATGCGCAGGTGATCGGCGATAATGAGACGGCCGCGCGCGCCATGGGTATCCGGGTGGAGCGGCATCGCGTTGCGCTCTACGTCGTATCCGGCACGCTGGCGGGCCTCGCCGGCCTGCTGTTTCTCGCGCGCGTCAATGCCGGCGATCCGACCGCCGGCCTCAACTACGAGCTGACCGCCATCACCGCTGCGATCCTCGGCGGCACCAACCTGTTCGGCGGGCGCGCCAGCGTACTCGGCACCCTGATCGGCGCGCTGGTCATGGGCGTGCTGCAGAACGGGCTCAACCTGCTCGCTGTCTCGTCCTTCTATCAGCAGATGGCGATCGGCGCCGTGCTGGTGCTGGCGGTGTGGCTGGACCAGGTCAACCGGGCGCGAGGCCAGCGATGAGCCTACTGGAGCTCGACGGCATCAAGAAGCATTTCGGGCCGGTCCAGGTCCTGCTCGGTGTCGACCTCAAGATCGATGCCGGCGAAGTGGTGGCCCTGGTCGGCGACAATGGCGCCGGCAAATCGACCCTGATGAAGATCATCACCGGCATCCACAAGCCGGACGGGGGCACCATCCATTTCGCCGGCGCCGATATCAGCGGCCATTCGCCGGGCGAGATCCGCGAGCGCGGGATCGAGATGATCTATCAGGACCTCGCCCTCGCCCGCATGCAGGACGTCGCCTCCAACATCTTCCTGGGGCGCGAGCCGACCAGGCGGCTGCTCGGCACGCCGATCCGCATGATCGACCGCGCGCGCATCGAGCAGGAGGCGGAAGCGATGATCCGCAAGCTCGGTGCCCGAGTGCCGTCGGTGCGTCATCCGGTCGGCAAGCTGTCCGGCGGGCAACAGCAATCGGTCGCCATCGCCCGCGCCCTCACCTTCAATCCCAAGCTCGTCATCATGGACGAGCCCACCGCCGCGCTGGCCGTCCGCGAGGTCGAGCATGTGCTGGATTTGATCCGCGAACTGAAGCGGCAAAAGATCGCGACCATCCTCATCAGCCACCGCCTGACCGACGTGTTTGCCGTCTGCGACCGCGTCGTCGCCCTGCGGCAGGGACGCGTCGTCAGCGACGAGCCGATCGCCCAAACCAGCATGAACGCCGTGGTTGCCCATATCGTCGGAGCCGCCTAAAAAAACCCCTTCCCCCCTTGCCGGGGAAGGATGCGCAGGCTTAGCGAGGCGGAGCCGAGCTTAGCTGAAGCTGGATGAGGGGTAGCGCACCGTCAGGTGCGCGCGCTCGGCAGAGCGCAAATGCATCAAGAGCACCGGCTGCGTCACATTCGCACACCAACGAATCTTCAGCGGCAGGACCAAGACGAAGAGAAAGCGGCTATCGTCAATTCTGCGATTTCAGCGCTCTCGCGCTGCGCGCATCGCTGCGCGCGCCCCTCATCCAGCTCCGGCTAAGCTCGGCGTTGCCTCGCCAAGCCTCCGCAACCTTCTCCCGCAAGGGGAGAAGGGACTTTTTTGTAGGGTTGCTTTTCGAGTACGATTGCCCTGCCTCATCTGGAGGGGTGACAAACGCTCGGTCGTTGCCAATCTATTTCCTGTAGCACCTCTATGACTCGAGAGAATACCAATGGTTCAACAGGCTCATATTCGTTTGAATGACGGCGTGCAGGTTCCGCAGATCGGTTTTGGTGTCTGGCAGGTCGACAATGCGCTGACGCCCAAGGCCGTGAAGGCCGCGATCGAGGCCGGCTACCGCTCCATCGACACCGCCGCGATCTATGGCAACGAGGATGGCGTCGCCGCCGGCATCCGCGCCGCCGATGTGCCGCGCGAGCAGCTTTTCATCACCACCAAGCTGTGGAACGACCGCCACGGCGCGCAGTCCGCGCTGGCGGCGTTCGAGGAGAGCTTGAAACGGTTGCGCGTCGAATATGTCGATCTCTACCTCATCCATTGGCCGAATCCGCGCGCCAACCTCTATGTCGAGACCTGGCGCGCCCTGACCGAGATCAAAAGCAGCGGCCGCGCCAAGTCCATCGGCGTCTCCAATTTCAAGATTGCCCATCTGGAGCGCCTGATCGGCGAGACCGGGATCACGCCCTCGGTCAACCAGATCGAATTGCATCCGCGCTTCCAGCAGAAGGTGCAGCGCGAGTTCCACGCCAAGCACGGCATCGTCACCGAATCCTGGAGCCCACTCGGCCAAGGCCGGGTCATGAAGGACCCGCTGATCGCCGGCATCGCCGACAAGCATGGCAGGACGCCGGCGCAGGTTGCGCTCCGCTGGCACATCCAGAACGGCCTGGTCGCGATCCCAAAATCGGTCACGCCCTCGCGCATCGCCGAGAACTTCAACGTCTTCAATTTCGAGCTGACCGAGGACGAGATGGCAAAGATCGCCACGCTCGACAATGCCCGCGGCCGCATCGGCCCCGACCCGGACCTCTTCACCTAAGGAGGCACTCATGGACTACGTCAGGCTCGGAAAGACCGGCCTCAAGGTTTCCCGCATCTGCCTCGGCTGCATGACCTACGGCGTGCCGGAACGCGGCACTCACCTCTGGACCTTGAACGAGGAGCAGAGCCGGCCGCTGATCAAGCAGGCGCTGGAGCTTGGCATCAATTTCATCGACACCGCGAACACCTACTCCGACGGCACCAGCGAAGAGATCGTCGGCCGGGCCTTGCGCGATTTCGCCAAGCGCGAGGAGATCGTGCTGGCGACCAAGGTCTATATGAAGATGCGGCCCGGCCCCAATGGCGGTGGCTTGTCACGCAAAGCGATCTTCAACGAGATGGACGCCAGCCTGAAGCGGCTCGGCACCGACTATGTCGATCTCTACCAGATCCATCGCTGGGACTACGACACGCCGATCGAAGAGACGCTCGAGGCGTTGCACGACCTCGTCAAGGCCGGCAAGACCCGCTATATCGGCGCCTCCTCCATGTTCGCATGGCAGTTCGCCAAGTCGCTCTACGCCGCCGACGCCCATGGCTGGACGCGCTTCGCCAGCATGCAGGACCACGTGAACCTGCTTTATCGCGAGGAAGAGCGAGAGATGCTGCCGCTATGCGCAGCCGAGGGGATCGGCGTGATCCCTTGGAGCCCGATGGCGCGTGGTCGCCTGACCCGCGACTGGAGCGAGACCAGCAAGCGATCGGAAACCGACGAGTACGGCCGCACGCTCTACCAGGCGACCGAGGATTCTGACCGCAAGGTGGTCGAGCGGGTGGCGGAGGTGGCAAAGGCGCGCGGCGTGTCGCGTGCTCAGGTCGCGCTCGGCTGGGTGTTGGCCAAGCCCATCGTGACCGCGCCCATCATCGGCGCCTCCAAGCCGCACCACCTGACCGATGCAGTGGCAGCCATGTCGTTGACACTATCGGCCGAAGAGATCGCCGCGCTGGAGGAGCCTTACGTGCCGCACACTGTGTCTGGATTTTCGTAACAGCGCCTAGTGCGCCCCACCCGGCTTCGGCGCCGGCCGCGGTTTGCGCAGCAGCGGGATCAACGCGAGGCTGGCGAAGAACACCACCGCCATCAGCAGCAGCACGTCGCTGAAGGTCAGCACGTCGGCCTGGCGGCGCACCATGTTGGCGAGCAGCCTGGTGGCCGCTGAATCGCCGGCTTCGCCGAGATTGGTCGAGAGGCCGGCGCCGGCGTTCGCCAGGAATTCCCGCAGGTTGGGATTGCCAGGCGTCAGATTCTCGACCAGCCGCATCCAATGCAGTGCCAAGCGGTCGATCATGATGGTGTTGATGCCGGCGAGGCCGATTGCGCCGCCAAGATTGCGCATCAGATTGTAGAGTCCGCTGGCGTTCTGCAGCCGCTCCTGCGGCAACGTGCCAAGGGCCATGATGTTGACCGGCATGAACAGGAACATGAGCGCGAGGCCGCGCACCGCCTGGGGCAGGAAGAACTCCCAGAACCCCCAATCCGCCGTCAGCAGCGATTGCATGTAGACCCCGCCGCCGAACAGGACGAGGCCGAGGACAAGCATGGCGCGCGGGTCCAGCACGCGCGCCATGCGCCCCGCGATCGGCGCGGACAGGAACTGGAATACGCCGACCACGAACATCACCTCGCCGATCTGCAGCGCGTTGTAGCCCCGCACCGAGGCGAGGAACAAAGGCATCACGTAGACGATGCCATAGAGCCCGATGCCGATGACGAAGCTGAACAGGCAGCCCAGCGCGAAATTGCGGTCCGCGAAGGCGCGCAGGTCGACGATCGGATTCTTGTAGCTGAACATGCGCCAGAAGAACCCGATGCCCGCCACGACCGCCACCAGCGCGACATTGCGGACCGTTTCGTCCTCGAACCAGTCCCAGCGCGGCCCCTCCTCCATCACATACTCGACCGCACCCAGGAACACCGCCATCAGCACGAAGCCGAGGATGTCGATGCCCTTCAGCAGCGCGCGGTTCGGCTTGTCGATGTCGATGCAGGTCCAGACCACGACGGAGACGATAATGCCCGGCAGCAGGTTGATCAGGAACAGCCAGTGCCAGGAGCTGTTCTCGGTGATCCAGCCGCCGAGCGAGGGGCCGATGGTCGGCGCCATGGTCGCCACCAGCCCCATCAGCACCGAGATGTTGTTGCGCCATTCGCGCGGGAACATCATGAAGCTGGCTGCGAACGTCACGGGAATCATTGCGCCGCCGATGAATCCCTGGATCGCGCGGAACACGATCATGGAATCGATATCGCCCGCCAGCGCGCACAGCAGCGAGCTGAGGGCGAACCCGCCGGCTGAGAGCGTGAACAGCACGCGCGTCGACAGCAGCCGCGCGACGTAGCCGGTCAAGGGGATCATCACCACCTCGGCGATCAGGTACGAAGTCTGGATCCAGCTGATCTCGTCCGCGCTGGCGGAAAGGCCCGCCTGGATGTCCTTGAGCGACGAGGCCACGATCTGGATGTCCAGGATCGCCATGAACATCCCGACCACCATGGCGACGAAACCAGCCCAATGCCGCGGCGTGACGTGATGGCTCATGAAAGCCTCGCCCTCTCAAGACAAGACCCCCTCTCCCCTTGTGGGAGAGGGGCGCGGCGGTCTGCAATCGAACCTGTGGATGGCAAGGCCAAGCCTTGGCGTGACGAGTGCGTGCCAGCGTACATGAGGATCCGCTCGCAGCTCAGCCTTACTCGCTCGCGCTGGTCGCAAGATGCTCGGCGCTGTTGGCGAGCGCAGAGCCGAACAGCAGGTTCTCCCTGCCCGCAGCGGCAACGGCCTCTCCGCCGCCGGCGCGCGTATCGATGCTCACCACCACCGAGAGGCCCGGCCGCAGCAAGCCGGCGAGCACGCTGCCGCGTGGCAGGACGATGCGCACCGGCACGCGCTGCACGATCTTGGTGAAATTGCCGGTCGCGTTTTCAGCCGGCAGCAGGCTGAACATCGCGCCGCTGGCGGGCGAGAAGCTCTCGACTGTCCCGATCACCGGCTGGTCAGGGAAGGCATCGACATGGATCGCCACGCTCTGGCCGGGACGGATGCGGCCAAGCTGCGTCTCTTTGAAGTTGGCGACCACGTGCATGTCGATCGGCACCAGGGCCAGCAATTGCTGGCCCTGCTTGACGAACTGGCCGGGGCGTACCGAACGGTCGCCGACCACGCCGTCGATCGGCGCACGGATGATTGTCTTCTCCAGCTCGCTCGCCGCCAGCTCCACCTCGGCCTGCGACTGTGCCACCTTGGCCTGCGCCTGCCGGCGCTGCGCCTCGATCACCGCCAGCTGGCCCTGCTCCGCCACCAAGGCGGCGCGCATCTGCACCACGTCGGCCTTGCCCTTGCGGTAATCGGCGCTGGCATCGTCCATTTCCTGCACGCTGATGATCTTGTCATCGACCATCTTCCTGCGCCGGTCATAGGTCGCCTTCGCGCGCTCCAGCTCCGCGCCGGCGAACTCCAACTGCGCCTGCGCCTGGGCGATCTTCGAATGCTGGAACGCGATCTGGCTGTCATAGGTCGCGACCGCGGCCTGGTCGGTGGCGAGGCTGGCTTCGGCCTGATCGAGGTGCGCGCGGAAATCACGATCGTCGATGATCGCGAGCACGTCGCCGGTTCTGACCGCCTGGTTGTCGGCGACCCGCACCTGCTGGATATAGCCGTCGATGCGTGGGCTGATGGCGGAGATGTCGCTCTCCACATAGGCGTCGTCGGTCGATTGCTGGTACCGTCCGATCTGCCACCAATAGTGCCCGCTGAAGCCAAGTCCGATCAGGACGGCCAATGCCCCAAGTCCCAGTGCTATTCCGCGGATCATGTCCGTCCCCTCTAAAAACGGAGTTCAGTTCAAAAACTAAACCGACCAGTACAGATAAAGGGGAAATTGCGCGACAGGCGGTCGCCTTGTCAAGCAGAACTAAACCGACTAGTTTTGTTAACGTTTGCCAGATGTGCTAGATTGCGAGCGAACGAGGATGGGAGAGCCGAGACAGTGACCTTCGACCTGATGACACGGTCCAGGCAGAGCCTGGACAACGAGGCCGTCGAGGAGATCGGCGCCCCCAAGGCCCTGAAAATCATGCTGGCCGCCAAGGAGCTGTTCATGGCGGAAGGCTATGGCGCCGTCTCCATGGACGAGGTCGCCAAGTCCGCTGGCGTGTCCAAGGCTACGGTCTATGCCCATTTCGGCAGCAAGGAAAAGCTGTTCGCCGCCATCATCCACCATGCCTGCAAAGGCTTCGCCGTCGATCTGTTTCCGCAGGTGGAGGACGAACCGGACATCGGCGTCGCCCTGCGCCGGATCGCAAGCTCGATCGAAAATTTTCTGCTCGGCGAGGGGCCCATCAAGGTCTACCGCATCATCGTGTCTGAGGGCCCGCGCTTTCCCGAATTGATCGAGGCTTGGTACAACACCGGGCCCCTGCCCTTCCGCGCCTTGCTGACCGATTTCCTGCGCACGGCGACAACCAACGGCAAGCTCGTGATCCCCAACCCGACCTTGGCGGCCGACCAGTTGGTTGCATTGGTCAAGGGACCACTTTATCTGCGCCGGCTGTTCAGTCTGCCCACCCGCCCCGAGGATCCGACGCCGGAAGAGGTGGTCGATGGCGCGGTGCAGATGATCCTCAACGCCTATCGGCCGCGCTAAACCCTACCGTCCACACCGGATGCCCGGCATGATCCCCTGCTGAGCGCTCTTATGAGCGCTCTTTCCGTGACTCGCGTGTGACGCGCGTCACGGAATTCTACTGAATCTCACATCATGGCCTGCTTTGATCTTTGAGGGCGCTCAGCCTATAGTGCCGCCCCGGGGACTTCCACATGACCGGCGCGCTGTCGGAAACCGACCAAGACCATGCATGACAGTTTAAAGCTGCCAGCCAACGGATCTGCGTCGCCTCAGGCTTTCGGATCGCAATGAATCACGGCCAAGGCGGCGTCGCCTCGTTCCACGTCATGCGGGTCTTGTGGTGCGCCGGAATGGCGCTCTCGATCACGTTGGGCTCCGCCACCGCGCTTGCTCAAGATCAGTTCGACCGCTGCGTCGCGCCGATCATGGCGGAGGCCGAGCCGGTCGATCCCTCGGCCTTCTGGAACGACGATCGCGAAGTCCTGGTCTGGCGCAGGCAGGATGGCGACCGGTATGCCTTTCGCATCGCGGGCGACATCGTCGAACTGACGCCGGAGCTGTTCTCCGCCTTGGCGACTGCGCCCGGCCAATCGCTGCGCGACATTTACGAGATCAGCGTCGATGCGCGCGAGATTGTCGTCGCGATGCCGCTCCGGCTGGCGAACGGCACGGTCAAGCTCTATGGCGACAATGTCCGTTTCACCGGCGATGGCACCATCGCGCTGACCGATCCACCGACAAAGCAGGATCAGGCGGTGGAGATCGTGGCCGATACGCTCGATCTGTCGCATGCGCCGGACATGCCGTTCATGTTCCCGACACAAGGCTGGATCCTGAACGCACAACCGCAATGGCCGACCGCCGTCGGGCCGAAGCGGCTGTTGCGGGTGAAGGTGCGCACGATCGTCCCCCGCGCCGACGCCAGTGAAGCGTCGCAGAAGCAGTTGGAGGACGATCCGCTGCGCTGGTTCCACAACAAGACCGCCGATCAGGGATTCGATTCAGGCCTTCCCAAGGCGGTCTGGTCTTCCGCCTACGACGTTGCGATCGGCGATGCCGCCGGCAGCATCTATGACGGATTGTTCGGCGCCACGTTGCTGTGGCCCGATCTCGCGGTCGCCAAGCTGTCGCGGCTGCATGCGCGCGCGCCGTTCGACCTGGTGGTCGGCGCGTTCGTCCGCGCCAAGATCGACGAGCTGACTCCGCGCCTGTCGCGCCGCGCCAGCCAGCAGGCCATCGCCACGCTCAACTTGATGCGCGAGCAGATGGCGCTCGGCGTCGATCCGTTCGGTTACGGCCCCAATGAAGTCCCGATGACCGGCTTGTCCGATCGCCTCAAGACGTTCCAGAAATCGCTCGACAATGTGCTCGGCACCAGCAAGAGAGCCGGCACGCTCGATCATTGGGACCAGACCAGGCTGGCCGCGCTCACCGCCGGCCGGATAATCGATCCTGCCAAGCAGATCGACCAGCTCGACCGCATGCTGCGCGTGGAGGCCACCGAACGCGCCATCACCGCCCAGCGGATCGGCGGCAACACCGACAAGCTGCTGAAGATGGTCCAGGACGGCCGCGCCAAGATCGTCGAAGCCGCGACCATCGACGAGACGCTGCTCGCGCAATACACCGCGGAAAAGGAACAGGCAGCCAGCTTCGGCCGGGTCGTCGACGACCTCGTCCTCACCGAGACGACGATCGGCATCGGCCGGCCCGCCGCCGCCCCCTATTCGCTGGCCTGGAAGCCGGAGGCGACCAAGCCGATCTCTTATTACGGCACCAAGGAGGGCGAGGCTCCGAGCGGCGCGCCGGCCAACCTGCGCGAGGTCGCGGCCCGCTATCAGAGCTACGCGACGCTGATCGGCGATTTCAGCGCTGCCTGGAAAGCGGTGGACCCGCATCTCGCCCCCGCGCTCGGGCACCTGACCGGCAAGCAGAAGAACGATCCAGAGCTCGTCGCCTTCGGCCAGGCAATGGAGGACGTCGCCATCAGGGCCGAGGCCCTGCGCGCCGGCCTGCCCGATGGTCCGGCGGAATACACCCTCGGCCTCTACGACTACACGCCGGTCGATCCAGAGCAGCAGAAGAAGTGGAATGGTCTGCTGCAGGACGCGGAAGCGATGACACAGACCGCGGGCGGGCTGCAGGCCATGATCCTGGCGGATACGCGCCGGGTGCGCGCGATCGACGCCGACATCCGGTGGCTGAGCGCGGTGCGCGGCGATCTGCTGGCCCTGAAGGCGCTGCCGAAGGAAGACGCAGTGCAGCGCCAGATGCTGCTCTCCCGGCTCATGAGCGCGCGCCTGCTGACCGACGTCGCGCGCTCCGCCACGGTGCTGCGCAAGGGATTCTACTACGTGACCGGCCGGCAGACCGACGCGCCGAACGAGGTGCTGCATCCCGCCGACGATGCGCTGGCGGCGCAAGGCCTGGATACGCGCCATCCGGAACTCTACGACCCGGCGCAGATGCAGGTCGCGCTGGAAGCGCAGCGTACCGCCCTCAACCAGTATTATGAAGGCTTCGCCGGCGGGCTTGCCGAGCAGGCCGGCGCGTTCGTCGACAAGCGTCCCGCGATTCCGCCGAGCGTCGAGTTCTTCCGCGCGGCCTATGAGGACGATATCAGCCACGACCTCGATGCCTCCTATCTGCGCGCGCGCTTCCTCGATTCCCTCAACCGCTCGATCGCGGAGCAGATCGCGCTCGGCCGGTCCGGCGCCGGATTCGCATCTCGCCCGATCCTGGTCCCGATCGCGATCACCCCGGCCGGACCGAGCGGCGGCGCGCAATTCCTGCTGGGCGTCGCCGTGACCAAGGTGCATTTCGAGGGCGATCCCAAGATGCCGGGCAGCATCAATCTGCGCATCGAGCATCCGCGTTGGGGCACGGTTACGCTCGACGGCAACTGCCATCGCGTGATCGATGCGGCCGACAATCCCGCCGGCATCGAGACCGGTTTCTCCAAGACCATCTCCCTCACCCGCGATGTGCGCGAGAATTGGACCGAATCCGTGGCGACCGACCAGGCCTTCGCCAAGATCCTCGACAACGCGTTTCCGCTGGATGCGCCCTACTACGCCTATGTCGAGGTGCCGCAGCCCGGCGCCTGGACCAACGCGCCGGTAATAGACGAAATCCAGATCCTGTTCGTGAAGGCGGGGACGAAACTGCAATGACCCCGCGCATGACATCGCGATTGATGGCAGCAGGTGCCTGCATCTTTGTGGGCATGGCCGGCACGGCGTCGGCCGAGGATGCGCTCCACGAAGTCTACTTCCACGATCTTGCCAGGACCCGCCTCGGCAACATGACCATCGTGCAGACCAATCCCGAGACCGAGATCCTCGTCTTCAGCGGCGGCGAGCTTGCCCTGGAAGGCGGCAACCTGATCGTCATCGCGCGCCACGCGCGCATCGACGGCGATACCGTCATCCGATCCTTCACGCAGGCCAAATTCCAGAAGCCCGGCAGACCCAACCAGGCTGCGCGCGGCGTCGACGGCATGAAGGAAGGCGGTGCCGGCGGCAATGGCGCGCCCGGCGGATCGGGTATCGCCGGCGACGACGGCGCCGCTGCCGGCAAGCTCGTGCTGCGGATCGGCGAAATCTCCGCCAAGGGCCGTTTGATAGTCGATCTGTCCGGGCAAGGCGGCGGCAAGGGCCAGAATGGCGGCCAAGGCGGCGATGGCGGCAACGGCCGCAACGGCCGCGCCCGCGTCTGCGGCGGCAACGAACCGCAGAACGGCGGCGACGGCGGCGACGGCGGCAATGGCGGCATCGGCGGCCAGGGCGGCCAAGGCGGCCGCGGCGGCAATGGCGGGATCGTGGTCTATTCCGATGCGATGGCGCCGCTGCTCGCGAGCAAGTATTTCGTGGTCAAGACCGCGGCGGGCAATCCCGGCGCCGGCGGCGATCCGGGCGAAGCCGGGAATCCGGGCAATGGCGGACTTGGCGGCGCCGGCGTGACGGGATGCGGCGGCGCCGGTACCGATGGCGTTGCCGGCGGCCGCGCAGCGGGCGCACAGCCCGGGCAGGCGGGATCGCCGGGCAGCTCGGGCACCGCGATCGGGGAGCAGGCACAATGAAAAAGCTCCTGCGATTGAGTGCGTTGCTGATCGCGCTCGCGGCATCGAAGGCGGCGTGGGCGGAAACCGCCGTGCCGTTCGACCAGGTCTTCAATCTCGGCAACGATCAAGGCGTCCGGATCGAGCTTGATCCGACCGACGACCTGCTGGTGTTCAACGGCGGCACCTACATCCTGTGGGGCCGCAATCTGGAGATTTATGCCGGGCGCATCCAGATCAATGCCGACACCATCATCCAGGCATTCCCGCGCGGCAGCCTGCCGGACCTGGCGAGCGACGGCGCGCCGGGCGGCGCGGGCGCCAATGGCGGCAATGGCGGGCCGGGCTATCCCGGAATCGCAGCCGGCACCGTCCTCGTCCGCGGCACGTCGATCGAAGGATCGGGGCGCCTCATCATCCTCAACGATGGAATGGATGGCGGCGCGGGCGGCAATGGCGGACCGGGCGGGCCTGGCGGATTGGGCGGCGCCGGCGCCGACACGCAATGCAAATGCGAGGCGTCGAGCTGCGCGCTCTCATCGTGCCTCGGCTCGATCCTGCCGGAGACTGGCGCTGCGGCGGTCGACGACCCGGTGATCGCGCAATCCATGTCGGGCTATCTCAAGCTGATGCAGGACGCCAAGATCCTGCAGACCCAACCGGGCCGCGAAGGGAAGACCGAGCAGTGGCTGCAATCCTTCCAGGTCTGCACGCCGACCGCGACCGGATCGAACGGCAATCAGGGTGCGAAGGGCGGCGCCGGCGGCAGTGGCGGCACCGGCGGCAATGGCGGGACCGGCGGCAACGTCGCCTATGTGCCGGCGCTGCAAAGCGCCTTCGATCGCGGCCAGATCGTCGCCTCGATCGCCGGCGGCGTCGGCGGCAAGCCGGGCAAGCCGGGTGAGCCCGGCGAAGGCGGGCCAGGCGGGCCCGGCGGCATGAAAGGCTGCGAGCATCAGTCGCGCTTCGAGGTCGGCGCCAAGGGCGATTCCGGCGATCGCGGCAAGCCCGGTTCGGCCGGCACCGCCGGCAAACCGGGCAAGGTCTACGTCATCCAGGACTGATCGAAGTCACTCGCCTCCGGAGCGCGGCACAGCGACGTTGTGTCGCGTAACGACGCGCTGCCTTGTGCCTATGTGCGGAACTCGTCGCATGCGGAATTTTACATATTCCGACAAGTCCCAATGCGCCGGGTGGCGAAGCAAAACAAACTGCCTTGGGCCGATCCGACATGGGGGACGCATCCCCATCAGTGAGTGGCGCCACCCGTGCCGATCGCAAGGAGGACTTTGTGACAAAGCCACATCCGCAAATGACGCATGCGACCGGCGCGCCGGTCGTGGACAACCTCAACATCCAGACTGCGGGCCCGCGCGGCCCTGCTCTGCTGCAGGACATCTGGCTGATCGAGAAGATGGCGCATTTCGACCGGGAGGTCATCCCAGAACGGCGCATGCATGCCAAGGGATGGGGCGCGCGCGGCACCTTCACCGTGACTCGCGACATCACGCGCTACACCAAGGCGAAGATCTTCTCCAAGATCGGCAAGCAAACCCCGATGTTCGCCCGCTTCTCCACGGTCGCCGGCGAGCGTGGCGCGGCCGATGCCGAGCGCGACATTCGCGGCTTCGCCCTCAAGTTCTATACCGATGAGGGCAACTGGGACATCGTCGGAAACAACACGCCGGTATTCTTCTTCCGCGATCCGCTGCGATTCTCGGATCTCAATCACGCGATCAAGCGCGACCCGCGGAGCGGTCTGCGCTCCGCCGACAACAATTGGGATTTCTGGGGCCTGCTGCCCGAAGCGCTGCACCAGGTGACGATCATCATGTCGGACCGCGGGATCCCGAAGAGCTTCCGCCATATGCACGGATTCGGCAGCCACACCTTCTCGATGATCAATGCCGCCAATGAGCGTACCTGGGTCAAGTTCCACTTCCGGACCCGCCAGGGCATCGCGAACCTCACCGACGAGGAGGCAGAGGCGATCGTGGCGACCGACCGCGAAAGCCATGGCCGCGACCTGTTCCAGAGCATCGAAGCCGGCGATTTCCCCAAATGGACGTTGTTCATCCAGGTCATGACCGACGACCAGGCGCGCCGGCACAAGCACAACCCGTTCGATCTCACCAAAGTATGGCCGAAGAAGGACTATCCGCTGATCGAAGTCGGCGAGATGGAGTTGAATCACAATCCCGACAATTTCTTCGCCGAGACGGAGCAGGCCGCCTTCTCCCCGGCCAACATCGTGCCCGGCATCGGCTTTTCGCCCGACAAGATGCTGCAAGGCCGCCTGTTCTCGTATGGCGACACCCAGCGCTACCGGCTTGGCGTGAACTTCAACCATATTCCGGTGAACGCCCCGCGCTGCCCCTTCATGAGCTATCACCGCGATGGCCAGATGCGCACCGACGGCAATCTCGGCGCGACGCCCACCTATTGGCCCAACAGCAAGGGCGCCTGGATCGACCGCGCGGAAGCGTTGATGGAGCCGCCATTGCCGATCGACGGCGCCGCGGCGCACTGGGATCATCGGATCGATGATGATCACTACGAGCAGCCGGGCAACCTCTTCAGGCTGATGACACCGCAGGAGCAGCAGGTCCTGTTCGAGAACACCGCCCGCGCGATGGGCGATGCGCGGACCGAGGTCAAGCTCCGGTACATCCGCAATTGCGCCAGGGCCGATCCAAGCTATGGCGCTGGTGTTGCAGCCCTGCTCGGGCTGTCGCTTGACCAGGCTGCAGAGTGACCTCAAGAGCCGCGCGGCACGACATGGATTCCGCCGAGCGAAGCAGGCGCGAAAGCGATGCGCAGACCGTCAGGACCCAAGACGAAATGCTGGATATGGCCTTGGAGGCGACATTCCCCGCAAGCGATCCGATCGCAATCTGCCCGTCAAGGAAGGAGCAATCGAAATGACGACTACCATCGCTGGAATCGCGGTGCCGGACAGCGCGTTGGCGAAGGCCGCCACCCAGCTCGTCCGGGACACCGAGAATGACCTGTTGTACAATCATTCGCGCCGCGTCTTCCTGTGGGGAGCTTTGACCGGCGAGCGGAAGGGGCTGAAATACGACCCCGAGCTGCTCTATATCGGCGCCATGTTCCACGACATGGGCCTGACCGAAGCTTACACCAACCTCAACAACCGTTTCGAGGTCGACAGCGCAAATGCGGCGCGCGATTTCATGCGACGCTTCGGCGTTCCAGAGGGTGAGGTAGACGAGGTCTGGACCGCGATCGCCTTGCACACCACCCCCGGCATTCCGGAGCATATGCGGCCGACCATCGCGCTGGTGACGGCGGGCGTGGAGATGGACGTTCTCGGGATCGCATACCAGGACTTCTCGCCCGAGCATCGCGATCATGTTTGCGAGCATCACCCGCGCGGCGGCTCTTTCAAGAACGATATCGTCAATGCGTTTGCGAAGGGCATGATCAAGCGGCCATTGACCACCTTCGGCACCGTCAACGCCGATGTCCTCGAATTGAAGGACCCGCGCTTCAAGCGCATGAATTTCTGCACGATCATCCGGGACTCGGACTGGCCGAGCTGAAAATAAACGGCGCGCCATCCGACGGGGGACGAGCGCGCCGTCGTTTCAGTGCTCGACCCTAGAAGTCGAAGCCGCCGATATTCTCCTTGGTGAAGGTGTACGGCGCGCCGAGCAGGATCTCCGAGCCGTTGATGACCTGGAGATCGCCCAGCTTGCCCGCCTTGACCGACGTGGCGCCCGCCTTCAGGTCGCCATCGGCGACAGCGCGCAGCACATACATGGCCGCGTAGCCCAGGTCGACCGGGTTCCACAGCACCACCGATTTGACGCAATCCTTGTCGACATAGGGCTTCATCGCGTTCGGCGTGGCGAGGCCGACCACCGCGATCGAACCGCACTTGCCGGACTGGGTTACCGCCTCCGCCGAGGCCGGCGTGGCGACCGAAGTCATGCCGAACAGACCCTTCAGCTCATCGCCGTATTTGCTGATGAGCGTGTTGGCCTGGTTGAAGGACAGCACGTTGTCTTCCTGTGCTTCGACAGTCTCCAGCCACTTCATTTTCGGATGGCACTTCTCGGCATAGGCGCCCATCTCCGCGATCCAGCGCGCCTGGTTCGGCGTGGTGAAGGTGGAGGTGACGATGGCGAAAGATCCCTCCTCACCGATCTCCTTGGCCATGTTGTCGACCAGGGCCTTGGCGATGCCGTTGAACTCCGCCTGGTTCACGAACCACTGGCGGGCATCGGGCGTCGAGTTCGCGTCATAGCCGACGACATTGATGCCCTTCGACAACGCCTTCTTCAGCACCGGCGCGATGGCGACCGGATCGTTCGCCGCGAACAGGATACCGTCCACGCCGCTGGTGATGTAGTTGTCGATGAAAGTGATCTGCTCGTCGATGTTGGCCTTGGTCGGGCCGTCGGTCTTGGCATCGACGTTGCCGAGCTCCGTGGCCGCGTCCGCGATGCCCTTCGACGTCGCATTGAAATAGCCGATGCCGATCAGCTTCGGCACGTCCACCACCGTGATCTTCTTGCCCTTGCGGTCTGGCGCGCCGGTCGGCTCGCCGCCGTCATAGGGCTTGGCCGCCGCCGCCGCGGGCGTCGCATCGCATGCCAGCGGATTGGTCGGCAGGTCGTCCCCGCCGGTCCAGGTCTCGGCCCAGGCGGTGCCGGCCATGACCGAGAGCGCCACAGCCGCAATCAAGCTTGTCCTTATCATCCGTTCCTCCATCCATTGACCCGGATTTTCATGGGTTAGCCGCGGCCCGGATCTGCGCGCGGCTACCCGTCTGCGTCCCTTCGCACCAGATTGCTGATGATGATCGTCGCAATCAGGATCAGGCCGATCACAACGATGGTACCGTCGCCCTTCACGCCGGCCAGGGCCAGGCCGTTCTTCAGCGCCTGCATCAGGATGAGGCCGAGCAACGTGCCAATGATCGTGCCGCGGCCGCCGAAGATGCTGGTGCCACCCAGAACCACGGCGGTGATGACATCGAGTTCCAGCCCGGTGCCCATGTCGGAGCGCGTGGTGGAAACGCGCGACACGAAGATGATCGCCGCCAGCCCCGAGATCAGGCCCGAGGCCATGTAGATGAGCAGGATGGTCCGGTCGACCGGGATGCCTGAGAAGCGCGCGGCTACCGCGTTGGCGCCCGTCACGTAGGTCGCGCGGCCGAAGGTCGACATGCCCAGCACGATTGCCGCGATCACGGCGCAGGCGAGGAAGATCCAAAGCTGGGTCGGCACGCCCAGCACCTCGCCCTGACCCAGCACGAAGAACCATTCCGGGTAGCCGCGCACCGAGCGCGCCTGGCTGATACCTTCGGCCAGGCCGCGATAGAGCGCCAGCGTGGCGAGAGTCGCGATCAGCGGCGGCACGCGGAAGCGCGTGATGATGATTCCGTTGACCAACCCGGCCACCCCACCGACCACCACGCCCAGCCCCATCGCGACCGGCAGGGGCAGGCCCAGCTTCTGCCAGAACACGCCGAGCAGGATGGCTACCAATCCCAGGATCGAACCGACCGACAGATCGATGCCGGCCGAGACGATGACGAAGGTCATGGCCAGGGCAACCAGGCCGACCTCAGCCATCAACCGGCCCTGGTTCAACAGGTTGTCCAACGTGAAGAACCGGTCCGACTGCATGGCGAGCACGGCCAGCGCCAGCACCAGCAGAACGGCGAGGATCGCTTCGTGGCGCAGCAGATAGCGGCTCATCACAGCCTGCCCGCCGCGCGATGCCGCCGCCGCCGCGCCATGTCGGCCAGCACAGTCGCCAGGATCAGCAGGCCAAGAACCGCGCGCAGCCAGTAGGCCGACACATTGAGGAACACGAGCGCCGAGCTGATGCAGGCAAAGAGAATGGCGGCCAGCGTGGATCCGATCACCGTGCCGGTGCCGCCCAGAATCGAAACCCCGCCGATGACCGCGGCGGTGATGACGGTCAGCTCGAGATTGGGCGGGACGGTCGACTGGATGACCTGCAGCTGGGTCGCGAACAGCAATGCCGCAATGCCCGCGAAGAAGCCGTGCATGGCGAAGGCGAGAACGCAGGTGCGCTCGGGATAGAGGCCGGCGGCGCGCGCGGCCTCCGGATTGCCACCGACTGCATAGATGGCGCGCCCCAAGCTCGCGTAGCGCATCCACAGCGCCATCAGGATCGTCAGCACCACCATGAAATAGACGGGTGCGGGAATGCCGAACAGGCGCGCCTGGGCGATGAAGAATTCCGGCGGCATGTTGGTGATCCAGGTGCCGCCTGTGACGCTGATAAGGCCGCCCTTCAGGATCGACAGCATGCCGAGCGTGACCACGATGGACGGGATCCGGAAGTAAGCGATCAACGCGCCGACCAGGGCATTGATTACGATTCCGACCAGCACCGGGACGGTCCAGGCCACCCAGATCGGATAGCCCTGCACCGCCAGCGTTCCGGCAATGGTCGCCAGCACGCCGATCAGCGAACCGACCGACACATCGATATGACCGCTGATGATGACGAGGCTCATGCCGATCGCCGCCACCGCGATATAGGCGTTGCCGGAGAAGATGTTGACCAAGTTGTTGTCGTTGAGGAATCGCGGGTTGACCGCACCGACGATCATGAACAGCGCGATGATCGCGCCGAGCACCACGAATTCCTGGCCATAGGCCTCCACCAGGCGCGACGCGGCGGAGCGCCGGTTGATCGCGCCCGCGATTGCCATCACGCCGCCTCCCCGGACGAGTTGGCTGCGGCGTTGGCCAAGGTCATGGCAGCGCCGACCGCTTCGGCGGTTGCCTGGGCGCGGTCGAACTCGCCCACCAGCGTGCCGTTCTTCATCACGAGCACACGGTCACTCATGCCGAGAACCTCCGGCAGCTCGCTCGAAATCATCAGGATGCCGAGGCCGCGCGCGGCGAGCGCGCTCATCAGCGCATGAATCTCCGACTTGGCGCCGACATCGATGCCCCGTGTGGGTTCGTCCATGATCAGAATCCGCGGTTCGGTCGCCAGCCACTTCGCCAGCACCACCTTCTGCTGGTTGCCGCCGGAAAGCTGTTGCACGATCTGGCGCGGGCCGCGCGCCCTGACCCCGAACTTCGCGATCGACTCCCGCGCCAGCGTTTCTTCCTTGCGGTGATCGATGAGGCCGCCGGTCGCGAGGCTCTTGAGCACCGTCAGAGAGATGTTCTCCGCGATGCTCTGCGGCCGCACCAGCCCTTGCAGGCCGCGGTCCTCCGGCACGTAGGCGATGCCCAGGTCGCGCGCCTGCTGGGGGCTGTCGATGCGCATCGCCTGGTTGTCGATCAGGATCTGCCCGGAGGTCGCCGGTGTGATACCGAAGACAGTGAGGGCAAGCTCGGTCCGGCCCGACCCGATCAGCCCGGCAATGCCCAGAATTTCGCCCGCATGCAGCGTGAGCGAGATATCGCGCACCACGGAATTGAAACTGAGGCTGCGCAGTTCCAGCAGCGGCGCGCCGATCTTGGTCGCTTGTTTCGGGAACAATTGATCGATCGGCCGGCCGACCATCATGGAGACCAGTCTGCGCTCATCGAGTTCGCCAATCGGCGCGGTGCCAACCAGCGCCCCGTCCCGCAGGACCGTCACACGATCGGCGAGCGCGAAGACTTCCGGCAGCTTATGACTGACATAGACGATGCCGACGCCCTTGTCGCGCAGCAGGCGCACGATCGACAGCAGCTGCTGGACATCCTCCTCCACCAGCGAGGCGGTCGGCTCGTCCATGATCAGCACGCGGGCATCCTGCGACAGGGCACGCGCGATCTCCACCCGCTGCCGGTTCGCCACCGACAGCGATCCGACATGCGCGTCGACGTCGATGTGATGGCTCTGCAACCGGTCCAGCAAGTCGCGCGCGCGCTCACGCATCTGCGGCCAGTCGAGCGCGCCCCAGCCGGTCCGCGGCGCATGGCCCATGAAGATGTTTTCCGCGACCGACAGATCGGGGAAGAGCAGCAGTTCCTGATGCACCACCGCGATGCCACTGGCGGCGGAGGCACGCGGCGAGGCGAAATGCACGAGCTCGCCATTCACGCGAATCTCGCCTTCATCGGCCCGGTGCACGCCAGCCATGATCTTGATCAGTGTCGATTTGCCAGCGCCATTCTCGCCCAGGAGCGCGTGCACTTCGCCGGCGCGCACGTCGAACGAGATGTCCTGCAGCACGCGCACGCTCGCGAAGGATTTGGAGATTCCCCTGAGTTCGACGAGCGATGTCAACGGGCGCGCTCCCGACGCCGCACGCCGTCGCGATCACCCTCGCAGACCATGTCTGCAAGGCGGCCGGCAGACTTCGCTCGAACCATGGGCGCTTGCCTCCCTTGTGGCGATCTTGCTTTTCTATCGCCTTGATTAAGGTTAAACATGCATGAGCGAGGATCGTCAAGCGATCATCCATGCTCACGTGCTGTGATCGCTGCATTGCAATAACGAGCGACTTTCGTCATCGGGCTGCGCATGCATGAGAGCGAGCGTCATCAACTCATTCTGAGCTTCCTGCGAGACCGTCCATTCGCGACGGTGCGCGACCTCTCGCAGGTTCTGGTCGCGTCTCCCGCCACCATCCGCCGCGACATCGGCAAGCTTCATGACATGGGATCGGTGCGAAAGGTCTTCGGTGGAATCGCCGCCGCCGACAACGGCATGGGCCCCGACCGGCTGTCGGCGCGGCCATTCGAAGAAAACCAGATGCTCGGCGTCGAAGCCAAGAAGGCGATCGCCGAAGAGGCCGAGAAACTCGTCAATGACGGCGACGCGCTGATCATTCACGGCGGCAGCACCTGCTATCTGTTCGCGCTCCGGCTGGCCCGGCGCAACGTCAAGATCTATACCAATTCCATGCCGCTGGCCTCGACCCTGTGGCAGAACGGAACCTGTCATCTGACCATCGCCGGCGGCGAACTGCATCGCGGTCCGGGCATCCTCTACTCGCCGGCGGTCGAACTGCCCGAGTTCTACGCCTCCAAATTCTTCATCGGTGCGCAAGGCGTGGGTCCGGCCGGCGTGCTGGAATCGCACCCTCTGCTGGTGCGCGAGGTCGAGCGCCTGCTGGGACGCGCCGACGAGGTGGTGGTGCTGGCCGACAGCCGGAAATTCGGCGTGCGGGCTCGGTATGCGGTCGTCAGCTTCTCGCGCATCGCGACCCTGATCAGCGACGAGGGGTTGGCCGATTCCGACGAGCGCATGCTGACCGACGCCGGCATCAAGGTCATCATCGCCAAGACGCCAAGAAGCGGGGACAGATCGTGAATTCAGGTGAAGAGCAAGCGCTTGCCGTCTTCGACCTCGGCAAGACCAACGCCAAACTGCTGGGCTTCGGCGACCGGACGGGCAGGCTGCTGTTTGACGAGCGCACTGCGCAGCGCACGGCGCTGGCCGACGGACTGCGGGTCCTCGAGCACCAGCCTTTGTTCGACTGGCTGACCGCTTCTCTGGCCCGCATATCGGAACGCTACCGGCTCGCTGGCCTGATGGTGAGCACCCATGGCTGCACCTTCGCGCTCACCGCCGGCGACGAGCTTGCGGTGCCGATCCTGGATTACGAGCAGCCTGTGCCGCCGGAGATCGACCGGCAGTTCGCGGCGGAAGCGCCGCCCTTTGCGGAAACCTGCTCGCCCGATCTGCCGGCCGGGCTCAATGTCGCGCGCCACATCTATCTGCGCGAGAAGCTGGCGCCAGGCCTGTTCCGGCGGGCCGATGCCATCCTCAACTATCCGCAATTCTGGAGCTGGCTGTTCACCGGCACAAAGGCGTCCGAGATCAGCTCCATCGGCTGCCACTCGCATCTGTGGAACCCGCGCTCGGGCGTCTTCAGTTCGCTGGTCGAGCGCCGCAACTGGCGGCCGAAGTTTCCGCCCTTCCGCCGCGCCGGCGAAATCGTCGGCGACACACGCGTCGGCGGGCAATCCATCCCCGTGCATAACGGCGTCCACGACAGCAACGCCGCGCTCTACTACTACCGCAGCCTCGGCCATTCCGACTTCACGCTCATTTCAACGGGAACCTGGGTGATCGTGTTCAATCAGGCCTGCCCGCTCGAAGCATTGGACTCAAACCGGGATATGCTGGCCAACGTGACGGTCGACCGGACACCGATCGCCACCGCCCGGTTCATGGGCGGCCGCGAATATGAAGCCATTGCCGCGGGGTCGCAGGCGGCAGCCCCGCTCGCGAGCTTGCAGCAGGCAATCGACCGGGGACAATTCGCCTTGCCGAGCTTTGCGCCGGGTGGTCCCTTTCCGTCGCACAAGGGGGTGCTGAAAGGGCCCGCGGCTTCTGGCGGCGAAGAGCGCGCGGCACTCGCCACGCTCTATGTCGCGCTCATGATGGATGTGGTGCTGGACCAGCTTTGCTCGACCAACGGGATCCTGGTGGATGGTGGCCTTGCCAGGAACCAGGCCCTGCTTGGGACGCTGGCGGCGCTGCGGCCTGAACAAATCATCGCGCATAACGTCGCGGCCGAAGGAACCGCGATGGGCGCCGCCGCCCTCGCCCTCGAAGCGCACGGCAAGCGCCAGGTGTTTCAACCGCACATCGAGGAGGCGGCGGCGCTGGAGTTGAAAGGATTGAGCGAATATCGCGAGACTTGGCGCGGCCTTTGTCTCGAAAGCTGAATGCCATGCAAAACTCCGTCATCCTCGTGCTTGGCACGAGGATCCACGAGTTCGCCTGCATCAGCGGAATCTAGCCCAACGAAACTCGTGGATGGTCGTGCCAAGCACGACCATGACGAGATGGGAGTGCCTAGCGCGAACAACGACGCCTTACGCGACCAGCGGCGACTCCTCCCGCTCCCCGGCGACTTCCGGCGCGGCGATCAGCAATCTGATCCCGGCATCTTCCACCATCCGCCGCGCCTCGTCGCCGATGCCGTCATCGGTGATGATGGTGGTGGCGCGCTCCAGCGGGCAGATGATGAGGCTGGAGCGGTTCTGGAACTTGCTGGAATCGACCAGCAGCACCAGCTCTTCGGCCTGGCGCATCAGGCGCTGCTCCGACTGGATGATGAGGGTATCGGATTCCATGATGCCGAGCGGGCTGACGCCCTGCGCGCTCATGAACATGCGCTTGGCGTAGAAATGCACGGTGCCGTCATTGTCGAAGGGGCTGAGGATGATGCTCTGCTCGCGATAGATCGTGCCGGCGGGCACCATCACCGTGCAGCGCGAGTGCTTCAGCAGATGCTCGGAGATCGGGAACGAGTTGGTCAGCACCTGCAGGCGGCGGCCGGTCAGGTAATGCACCATCTGGAACGTGGTGGTGCCGCCATTGATGATGACCGCCTCGCCATCGCGGCACAGCTCGACCGCGGCGCGCGCGATCGCGCGCTTCTGCGCGAGGTTGATGGACTGGCTCTGCGAGAATGAGCGCGCGCTCAGTGTTCCGGCCGGATGGATCGCTTCGGCGCCGCCGCGGACCTTGCGCAACCGTCCTTCGTCGGCGAGCGCGGCGATGTCCCGCCGGATGGTCGCCTCGGACGCGCCGGTATAATCCATCGCGTCCTGGACGGTGACGACGGCCCGCTCCTGGACCGCGCTCAGGATGATGCGATGGCGTTCCCGCTCGTGCATCCGCGCTCCTTTCCGTGACGATATTTGCGGCCTTTTGCACCCAAGTCAATCACAATCGATCATAACTCGTCATATTGCATTGCAAAATGAAAGAACATGACTGAAAAAGATTGACTCTGCCCGGCAGCCAGCGCGATGCTCGGCGCTCGCTACGTCGCGCAGGGAGAGAAAGCATGGCCGATCTGGCCGAAATCCAAACCTTGGAAAACCGGTGGGACGAGGCGCACGCCGCCACGCTGGATGAGCCCGGGCGGCTGCTCTACCGCTCGCACCTGCTCGGCGCCGACAAGCGCATTACCAATTTCGGCGGCGGCAACACCTCGGCCAAGGTGAAGCAGCGCGATCCGCTCGCGGCCAAGGACGTCGAAGTCCTGTGGGTGAAGGGCTCCGGCGGCGACGTCGCCACCATGAAGCTCGACGGTTTCGCGACGCTCTATATGGAGAAGCTGCAGCACCTGAAGAGCATCTATCGCGGCGAAAGCCAGGAAGACGAGATGGTGGGCTATCTGCCCCACTGCACCTTCAACCTCAATCCGCGCGCCGCCTCGATCGACACGCCGCTGCATGCCTTCATTCCGTACTCGCACGTCGACCACATGCACCCCGATGCGGTGATCGCCATTGCCGCGATGAAGAACAGCAAGGCCATCACGCAGAAAGTATTCGGCGACGAGATCGGCTGGCTGCCCTGGCGCCGGCCGGGCTTCCAGCTCGGCCTCGATCTTGAGCGTTTCGTAAAGGAGCATCCGAAGGCGAAGGGCGCGGTGCTCGGCGGCCATGGCCTCATCACCTGGGGCAACAGCGCCAAGGAGTGCTACGAGATCTCGCTCAGCGCCATCAACAAGGCCGTGCGCTGGTTCGCGCAAGAGACCCGTGGCAAGCAGGGGTTCGGAGGCGCGGCGCATCAGCCGCTGCCGAGCGCCGACCGGCGCCGCATCGCCGGCCTGTTGATGGTCGAGATCCGCGCCCGCATCGGCGGGACCGAGCGCAAGGTCGGCCATTTCGACGATCAACCCGCCGTGCTGGAGTTCGTGAATTCCCGCGACTTGCCGAAGCTGGCCGCCATGGGCACAAGCTGCCCCGATCATTTCCTGCGCACCAAGATTGCGCCGCTGGTGGTGCCGTTCGATCCCGTCTCGAAGAATCTCGACACCGCTGTTTCCAGCCTCGACCAGGCGATCGCCGATTATCGCGCCGAGTACGCGGCCTATTACGATCGCTGCAAGCGTGCCGATAGCCCGAAGATGCGCGATCCCAATGCTGTCGTCTATCTGGTGCCGGGCATCGGCATGATCACCTTCGCGCGCGACAAGGCGACCGCGCGCATCGCCGGCGAATTCTACGTCAATGCCATCAACGTCATGCGCGGCGCGGCCTTGGTCGATTCCTATGTCGGCCTGCCGGAGCAGGAGGCCTTCGACATCGAATACTGGCTGCTCGAGGAAGCGAAATTGCAGCGCATGCCCAAGCCCAAGTCGCTCGCCGGCCGCATCGCGCTGGTGACGGGTGGCGCAGGCGGCATCGGACGCGCCATCGCAAGCAAGCTGATGAGCGAGGGCGCCTGCGTCGTGCTGGCGGATATCGATGAGAAGGCGCTGGCGGAGACCCAAGGCAATTTCGCGAAGAGCTTCAGCGCCGACCAGGTCCGCTCCGCCGCCATGGATGTGACGGACGAGAACGCGGTGGCATCCGCCTTCGCTCATGCCGCCACGGAATATGGCGGCATCGATATCCTGGTCTCCAATGCCGGCATCTCATCGGCCGCGCCGATCGACGAGACCGATCTCGCGGTCTGGGACCGCAACATGGACATCCTGGGCAAGGGCTACTTCCTGGTGTCGCGCGAGGCCTTCCGCGTGATGAAACGGCAGAAGCTCGGCGGATCGATCGTCTTCATCGCGTCGAAGAACGGCCTCGCCGCCTCGGTCAATGCCTCGGCCTATTGCACCGCTAAGGCCGCCGAGATCCATCTGGCGCGCTGCCTGGCACTGGAGGGCGCCGATCACGGCATCCGCGTCAACGTGGTCAACCCCGATGCCGTCCTGCGCGGCTCCGGCATCTGGTCGAGCGAATGGCGCGCCCAGCGCGCCGCCGCCTACAAGATGCAGCCGGACGAGTTGGAAGAGCATTACCGCAAGCGCTCCATGCTGAAGCTGTCGGTCTATCCGGAGGACGTGGCGGAGGCGACCTATTTCCTCGCCTCCGACCTGGCGGCGAAATCGACCGGCAACATCATCAATGTCGACGCGGGCAACGCAGTGTCGTTTACACGCTAGAAGAACCAACGCGCAGTTCTGGGAGAGTGCGATGACCGACTGGCAGATTTCCCCCGATGCGATCGCCGCGCATAACAAGCCGCTCAGCAAGGCGCTCGCCGCCGATTACGGCGCGCTAGGCGAGCAGCTCGCGCGCCGCGGCATCGACATCGAAGGTGTCACGAAGAAAGTCGCGGCTTTCCACGTCGCCGTCCCCTCCTGGGGCGTCGGGACCGGCGGCACACGCTTCGCCCGTTTCCCCGGCATCGGCGAGCCGCGCAACATCCTCGAGAAGCTCGACGATTGCTGCGTCATCCACCAGCTGTCGCGCGCGACCCCTCGGGTCTCGCTGCACATCCCGTGGGACAAGCCGCGCGATGCGGCGGAGCTGAAGCAATATGCCGCCGCGCGGGGCCTCGGTTTCGATGCCATGAACTCCAACACCTTCCAGGACCAGGCCGGCCAGAAACTGTCCTACAAGTTCGGCTCGCTCTCCCACGCCGATGCCGCGACCCGGGCCCAGGCGATCGAGCACAATCTGGAATGCATCGAGATCGGAAAGGCGATCGGCTCCAAGGCGCTGACGGTGTGGATCGCCGACGGTTCCAACTTCCCCGGGCAGAGCAACTTCACCAAGGCGTTCGAGCGCTATCTGGATTCGGTGCGGCAGATCTATGCCCGGCTGCCGGAGGGCTGGAAGCTGTTCACCGAGCACAAGATGTATGAGCCGGCTTTCTATTCGACCGTGGTCCAGGACTGGGGCACCAACTACCTGACCGCCACCAGCATCGGGGAAAATGCCTGGTGCCTGGTCGATCTCGGCCACCATGCGCCCAACGTCAATATCGAGATGATCGTGGCGCGCCTGATCCAGTTCGGCCGGCTAGGCGGCTTCCATTTCAACGATTCGAAATATGGCGACGACGATCTCGACACTGGCTCGATCGATCCGTTCCGCCTGTTCCTGGTGTTCAACGAGCTGGTGGATGCCGAGCTGCGCGGCGCCCCGCGCTTCGAGCCGGCGCACATGCTGGATCAGTCGCACAACGTCACCGACCCGATCGAAAGCCTGATCCGCAGCGCCAACGAAATCCGCCGCGCGTACGCCCAGGCATTGCTGGTGGATCGCAAGGCGCTCGAGGCGGTGCAGGACCATAACGATGCCATGCTGGCCTCGGAGACCTTGAAGGCCGGCTTCCGTACCGATGTCGAGCCGATCCTCAAAAAAGCACGGCTGGACCACGACGGCGCCATCGATCCTATCGCCGCCTACCGCGCCAGCGGCTATCGCGCCAAGGTCGCGGAGAAACGCCCGGCCGTCGCGCGCGGCGGCAGCGGTATCGTCTAGGCAGGAAGATCGCTCAGCCTGGGTGCGAGCGATCGATAGACTTTCTTTCGGGCTTTCGATGGCCTCCGACGCAGTTGGCGGGAGAGCGATGTCATTACAGCCCGGCTCCGCCACCGGAATTGCCGTCGCCCGCGCCGGCATCGGATCCGTCGCCACCTGAGTCCGCGCCACCTGAGTCCGCACCGCCTGAGCCCGCGCCACCTGAGTCCGCGCCACCGGAGTCCGCGCCACCTGAGCCCGCGCCACCTGAGTCCGCACCACCTGAGTCCGCGCCACCTGAACCCGCGCCACCCGAGCCCGCGCCACCTGAGCCCGCGCCACCTGAGCCCGCACCACCTGAGTCCGCGCCACCAGAACCCGCGCCACCTGAGCCCGCGCCACCTGAGCCCGCGCCACCTGAGCCCGCACCACCTGAGCCCGCGCCACCTGAACCCGCGCCACCCGA